>Ga0079224_100008947_pt1 | contig 13608 bp, 16 predicted proteins | sample Stecom2015_FD_80414 | JGI IMG/M metagenome (GOLD analysis project Ga0079224, IMG submission 80414) | Agricultural soil microbial communities from Utah to study Nitrogen management - Steer compost 2015 | ecosystem: Environmental > Terrestrial > Soil > Agricultural land | place: USA: Utah... | reverse complement strand
CACCAACCGCCACATCGCAGTAGGTGCGGCCAGTGCCGGCGGCGCGGATGTGCACCACCCCGTCCCGATCGGTCCACAGTCCGCAGGGCTTCAGGGCGTCGTCCACCGCAGCACCGGGAGAACTCGTCCGTTGCGGCATACCCCCAACATCGTCAACACGGCGCCCGGTGTTGAGCGGTTGCGCGCACTCGTACCCGAACTGCCGGTCCACGAGCACCGCACCCCGCAGCGACTCGAACACCCGACCGCACCGGGCACGCCGACGACCACCCCACGCCCGCGCCCCCGGCTACGCTGGTCGGGACACGCACAGAACCCACCCCGGCGGGGTGGCCTCAGGCGGAACCCCGGCGAGCACCGGAGAGGAAACGAGTGCAGCACCCGCAGAACCCCTGGGAGACCACCAGCACCCGAGAGGTCTACCGCAACCCCTGGATGAGCGTTCGAGAAGACCGCATCCGCCGCGGCGACGGCTCCGAAGGCGTCTACGGGGTCATCGACAAACCCGACTACGCCCTGGTCATCCCGCTCGACGGGGACCGGCTGCACCTGGTCGAGCAATACCGGTACCCGCTGGGCATGCGGCGGTGGGAATTCCCGCAAGGAACCGCCCCCGACCGCGCCTGGCTGCCCCCGCACGAACTGGCCGCCCGCGAACTGCGGGAGGAAACCGGGCTGCGCGCCCAACAGCTCACCGACCTCGGCACCCTCGACGTGGCCGCGGGCATGTCCAGCCAACGCGGCAAAGCGTTCCTGGCCACCGGCCTCACCCCCGGACCGCACCAGCGGGAACCGGAAGAGCAGGACATGCGCACCGGCTGGTTCACCCGGGACGAATTCGAGAAGATGATCAGCGCCGGGGACATCACCGACGCCCAGTCCATCGCCGCCTACGCGCTCCTGCTGCTGCACGAGCGCGGCCGCTAGACCTCGTCCAGCACCGACCGCAAGAACTGCTTTGTCCGATCGTGCTCGGGGGCGTTGAACAACTCCTCCGGCGGCTTGTCCTCGACGATCTTGCCCCGGTCGAACATCAGCACCCGGTGCGAAACGTCCTTGGCGAACTTCATCGCGTGCGTCACGCACAGCATGGTGATGTCCGTGCTCCTGGCCAAATCCCGCAGCACGTCCAACACCTCGGCCGCCAACTCCGGGTCCAAAGCGGAAGTGATCTCGTCCAACAGCAACACGTCCGGGTCCATCGCCAACGCCCGGGCGATCGCCACCCGCTGCTGCTGACCACCGGACAGCTGCGACGGGTAGGAGTCCACCTTGTCCGCCAGCCCCACCACCTCCAGCCAGTGCAGCCCCCGCTCCTCGGCCTCCTGGCGGGACAACCCCAGCACGTGCACCGGGGCTTCGGTGACGTTGCGCAGCACCCGCATGTTCGGGAACAGGTTGAACTGCTGGAACACCATGCCGATGCGGCGGCGGATCCGCCGCAGGTGCTTCTCGTCCGCCGGCTCCTCCCGATCCCCCCGGCGCACGTGCGTCAAGCACTCCGAGCCCACGTAGATGCGCCCACCGTCCACCCGCTCCAACGTCATCAACAACCGCAAGATCGTGGTCTTGCCCGAACCGCTCGGCCCGATCAACGTCACCCGCTGGCCGGGCTGCACGCCGAAACTCAGCTCGTCCAACACCACGGTGCTGCCGAACCGCTTCACCACCCGGTCGAACCGGATCATCTCGTGACCGTCCGAACCGGCCTCAGATCGCAACACGGCGCTCCAACCTCCGCACCAACAGCGACGACGGATAGCTCAACAGCAGGAAGAGGATTCCCGCGATGGTCAGCGGTTCGACGTACCGGTACGCGTCCGAACCGGCCTCCTGCGCCGCCCCCACCAGATCGAGAACGCCGATCGCCAGCAACAGCGGAGTTTCCTTGAACATCGAGATCGTGTAGTTCCCCAGCGCCGGCACCACGCGCGGAATCGCCTGCGGCAGGATCACCCCGATCCACGTGCGCGCCGGCGGCAGGCTCAACGCGCGCGTCGCCTCCCACTGGCTCTGCGGCACCCCGTCGATCCCGGCCCGGTACACCTCGGCCGCGTAGCAGGCGTAGTGCACCCCGAGACCGAGGATCCCGGTCGTCAACGACGAGAGCCGCACCCCGAAATCCGGCAGCACGTTGTACAAGAAGTAGAGCTGCACCAGCAGCGGTGTGCTGCGGACGAACTCGATGAACCCCCACACCACCCAGCTGACCACCCGGATCCGCGAGCGGCGCAGCAGCGCCAACACCAGACCCAGCACGTAGGCCAGCAGCGAACCGAGCACGGTCGCCTCGAACGTCACCAACAACCCGCGCAGGACGTCCGGGATGATCTGCCCGGTGAACTCCCAATCCCAGATCATCAGACCACCCCGCCTTCAACGCGGGTGAGCGCCTTCTCCTTGGGCTGCGGCGCACGCCCCACCCCGGCCGCGGCCCGCCGCTCCCAGAACCGCATCACCAGGGTGATCAGCACCGACAGGATCAGGTACAGCGCCAGCATCAACAGGTAGATGAGCGCCGTCTGCCCGGAGAAGTTCGGCTCCAGCACGTCCCGGCCCTGGTAGGTGATGTCGTGGACGAAGATCAGCGACAGCAGCGAACTCGCCTTCAACAGCTGGATGAACAGGTTGTTGAACGGCGGGATCATCTCCACCACCGCCTGCGGCAGGACCACCAACCGCATCCGCTGCGCCGGGGTGAAGCTCAACGCCACCGCGCACTCGTGCTGCTCCCGCGGCACCGACCGGATCGCGCCCCGCACGATCTCCCCGCCGTAAGCACCGTGGTTGAGCCCCAGCACCAGGATCCCCGCCCACAGCGGCAACAGCTCGAACCCCACCAGCAGCGGCAACGCGAAGAAGATCCAGAAGAGCTGCACCACCTCGGAAGTCCCGCGCCACACCTCCACGTAGATCCGGGCGATCGCGCGCACCCACCGCCACGGGGCCAGCATGCCCAGCCCGGCCGCGAACGAGAGCACCAAGCACAGCACGATGCCGCCCAACGTGGACAACACCGTCGCCGGCACGCCCTGCAACAGGACCGCCAGCAGGTACGCGGGACTTCCGGACAAGGGCCACCTCCCCCTCGGGGGTCAACCGGCCGCGCAGAGCTCCTCAGTGGTGACATCAGCGGGCGGCAGGTTCTCCTGGGTGAACCCGAACGGTTGGACGATCCGCACCCACTCCCCGCTGTCGTGCAGCTCCCGCAGCGCCCTGTTGAACTCCTCCCGCAGCGAGTCGTCCTCGCGGCGGAACACGAACGCACCGGCCTGGATCTCCGGTTTGCCGTCGATGACCGGCGTGAACCCCTGGGTCACCTCCACCGGGGCACCCGGGTTCTTCTGCACCAGGTCGTTGAGCGAGATGTTGGTCAGCGCCGCGCAGTAGACCCGCTGGTCGGTCACCGCCTGCAGCAGCGCCGTCTGCGAGTCGAACGTCTGCACCTGCCCCTCGGGAACCCCGAGGCGGGCCGCGTAGTCCTTCTCCACCGCCCCGCTGAGCACCGCCATCCGCAGGTTCTTGCGCGTGACGTCCTCGAAGCGGGTCACCCCTTCCGGGTTGCCGCGCGGCACCAGGAACGAGGTCGGCGCGATGTAGTCGGGGATGGAGAACGCGGCGTTCTGGCAGCGCTGCGGGGTGATGAACATGCCGGCCGCCACCACGTCGAACCGCCGCGCGTTCAACGCCGGGATCAACTGGTTGAAGTCCACCTGCGTGGCTTCCACGTCGTTGATCCCCATCTTGCGGAACACCGCCCGAGCCACCTCAGGGGCCTCACCGGTGACCCGGCCGGCCTGGTCGGTGAAACCGTAGGGGGCCTCACCGGCGATCCCGACCCGCACCCGCCCCTCCTGGCGGGCCGACTCCAGCGGATCACCACCACCCCCGCCGGTGCTGGTGCAGCCCACCAGCGAACCACCGAACAGCAGGCCAGCGGCCGCATATCCGGAGCCTTTCAGGAAGATCCTGCGCGAGCACCCCGTGTCCGCCATGGCCATCGCCCCTTCGGTGCCTGAGAACAGGGTCCCTGAGGGCTTCCATAGTCACCGCGAACCAGCGGCACCGCACGCTAGGAAAAGGGAACTACCTGAACGAGTCCACGGCAGCCGGGTGTTGACACAGCGTGTCAGCTCGAAACCCGCGTCACATCCGCCCCCAGGGCGCGCATGTTCTCCACGAAGTTCGGGTAGCCGCGGTCGATGTGGAACACGTCCCACACCTCGGTGACCCCGTCGGCGCACAACCCGGCCAGCACCAACCCGACCCCGGCCCGGATGTCGGTGGCCCACACCGGTGCGCTCGACAACCGCTCCTGGCCGCGCACCACCGCGTGGTGGCCGTCGGTGCGCGCGTCCGCGCCCATCCGCACCAGTTCCTCGATGAACCGGAACCGGGACTCGAACAGGTTCTCGGTGATCATCGACGTGCCGTCGGCCACCGCGGACAGCGCCAACGCCATCGGCTGCAGGTCGGTCGGGAACCCGGGATAGGGCAAGGTCACGTAGTCCACGGCCTGCGGGCGGTTCCGCATCACCACCCGGAACTCCTCGTTCCCGCAGGTGACCTCGGCGCCCGCCGTCCGCAGCTTCTCCAGCACCAGGTTCAGGTGCCCCGGGTTGACCCCCCGCACCGTGATGTCCCCGCGGGTGGCGGCCGCGGCGAACGCCCACGTGGCCCCGACGATGCGGTCCCCGATCACCCGGTGCTCCACCGCGCGCAGCGACGGAACCCCGTGCACGGTGAGCGTGGACGTGCCAGCGCCCTCGATCTTGGCCCCCATCTGCTGCAGCATCACGCTGAGGTCCACGATCTCCGGCTCGCGGGCGGCGTTGTCGATCACCGTGGTGCCCTCCGCCAGCACCGCCGCCATCAGGATGTTCTCCGTGGCCCCCACGCTGGGGAAGTCCAACCAGATCTGCGCTCCCCGCAGGTCCTGGGCCTCGGCCACCACCGCCCCGTGCTCGATGTAGCTGGTGGCGCCGAGCTGGCGCAGCCCGCTCTGGTGCATGTCCAGCGGCCGGGAACCGATCGCGTCCCCACCGGGCAACGTGACCACGGCCTTGCGGCACCGCGCCACCAGCGGACCGAGCACGCACACCGAAGCCCGCAGCTTGCCCATCGACGGCGAAACCGCCTCGTGGTTGATCTCCGCGGGGGTGTCGATCGTCACCCGGTCCCCGTCGATCTCGACCGTGCAGCCGAGACTCCGCAGCACATCGGCCATCAACGGGACGTCGAGGATCTCCGGGCAATTGGTGATCGTGGTGGTGCCCTCCGCCAGCAATGCCGCCGCCATCAGCTTCAGCACACTGTTCTTCGCACCGACCACGCCGACCTCGCCGGCGAGGCGCGCGCCGCCCTGTACCCGGAAGTGCTCACTCACATCCACCGAGGTTACGGGCCGTTGTTGAAGCTCGTCGGGGCGGGTGTGCCGGTTGGCGACGACGACCGGGCGGAAACCCAGGACTTACCCCGTAGGCTGGCGCCATGGCAGTGCACCTCACCAAGATTTACACCCGGACCGGTGACAGCGGCACCACTCGGCTAGCGGACAACTCGAAGATCAGCAAAACCCACCCCCGCCTGGCCGCCTACGCCGACGTCGACGAGACCAACGCGGCCCTAGGCGTGGCGCTGGCCACCGCCCCACTGCCCGACGAAGTCGCCGAAGTGCTGCGCACCATCCAGAACGACCTGTTCGACGTGGGCGCGGACCTGTCCAACCCGGTCAGCGAGAACCCCAAGTACCCGCCGCTGCGGATCTCCCAGTCGTACATCGACCGGCTGGAGGAGTGGTGCGACGAGTTCAACCAGCGCCTGCCCAAGCTGGACTCCTTCATCCTGCCCGGGGGGACCCCCGGTGGGGCGCTCCTGCACCAAGCCCGCTGCGTGGCCCGGCGGGCGGAGCGGTCCGCGTGGGCGCTGATCGAAACCGAGCCCGACACCACCTCGGTGCTCCCCGCCAAATACCTCAACCGGCTGTCCGACCTGCTGTTCATCCTCGCCCGGATCGCCAACCCGAACGCCGAGGTGCTGTGGCAGCCCGGCGGCAACGCCTGAGAGCCGCTATTCGGTGAGCTCCTTGGCGAAGTGCCGCGCCAGCGGGTCGTCCCGGTAGACCCCGAAACCGGCGATCTGGTGGTAGCCGGAGGAGCGGTACAGCTCGATGGCCTCCGGCTGCCACGCCCCCGTCTCCAGGACGACCCGCTTCCGGCCGGCCAGCGCCGCCGTGCGCTCCAGTTCAGCCAGCAGCTGGCGCGCCAGCCCCCGCCTGCGGGCAGCCGGCACCACGTACATCCGCTTCAACTCGGCGTCCCCGGCCTGCAGCCCGTCCTCGCCGTCGTCGTGCGCCCGCCAACCGCCGCAGGCGACCGCGCGATCGTCGAGGTAGCCGACCAGGAACAGCCCCCGCGGTGGGCGGAAATCAGCGGGCTGCACCGGCGTCTCGTCCTCTTCGCCGTAGATGGTCACGTACTCCTGCTGCACCTCGGCGACCAACGCCTGGGCGTCCGGATGTTCGTAATCGACTGGCACGATCCGCACCGGACCACCCTAGACCTGCTCGTCACCCCGCTGTCCAGCGATTTTCCGGCCGCCCACCACCGGACCCCACCCGGCCTGCTCGGGCGGGCAAGGGAACTTCCCTCCCGTTGCCAGCAGAAAAGTTCCCTTCATACCCCACCAGCACTGCGCAGGCGGCGACCGCGGCGCGGGCAGCACCAGGGCACGAAAAAAGCGGGACCGGTGTCCCGATCCCGCTCATCGAGTCACGAGGCCCAAGGAACCGACCGCCCGGGCGGCGCTGACTCCAGCCAGGACAAGAAACCGGTCAGCGCATCCCTGCCCATGGCGAGTTCCAGCTGCGGGCCGTGGCCGGCCAGGTTCACCACCGTGGCCCCGGCCGGCATCACGTAAGCCTCGGCCTCCGAAGGCTGCCGGCGATCAGCGATTTCAACGTCCCTGCGGTTGATCACCCAGTTCGGGCCGGAGCGCAAGCTCAACACCCGGTACCAGGCGAACTCCTCGCCCCGGTACTGAGCTATCCCGAGCCGCCAACCTCGGCCCTCAGGATCCTTCTTGTCGCGCAAGGCCACATCAATGCCCCCGACCCGCAATTCCCGCAGGCGCCGCCACAACAGCAGCAGCACCACCAGGGCAGCCACCAGCAGCGCCACGAACACCACCAGCAGAATCACGGGGAGGGAACCCATTGGCGGCCCCGTCAGGCAGTTTGTCCGGTCGCCCGCAGCCGACCACGCGCCCGCAACCGGGCCTGCTCGTCGGAGCTCTGCGCTTCCGCCCGAGCCTGGTCCACGTCGATCTCCGAAGCCAGCTCGGCGGACTCCGCCAGCACGCTCACCCCGTCACCGGTGACGGACAGGAACCCGCCGTGCACCGCGGCCGTGATGGTCTCCTTGTCCGGCGTGGTGATCTTCACGATCCCGCCCTCGACCAACTGGCCGAGCATCGGTTCGTGACCGGGAAGGATCCCGATTTCCCCCTCGGTCGTCTGAGCGGACACAGCGGTCGCTTCCCCGGACCACAAACGGCGCTCAACAGCGACCAGTTGGACGGACATGTTGGCCATGCGCGTCTCCTTCGTCGGGTGTATTCCCGCAGTCTAGCCAATCGCTACGAGTGATTCTGACAGGACGGGCCCGACACCGGACCCGCAGTGGGGCGGGACGAAACGACAAGGGGCCGGGGTCCAAGCAGACCCCGACCCACTCGCCGACACGTCTCGCAGACGACCGCGGCACCCGCAACCGCACCACCGGTCCGCACCGCGGCCAAGCGGATCACTTGCCGGTGATCCGCTTGTAAGCCTGCTCCAGGTCGTCCAAGCCACCGATGGACAGGAAGGCCTGCTCCGGGTAGTGGTCGAACTCGCCCTTGCAGAGCTTGTCGAACGCCTCGATGGTCTCCTTCAGCGGGACGAAGGAGCCCTCCTGGCCGGTGAACTGCTTGGCGACGAAGAAGTTCTGGGACAGGTAGCGCTCGATGCGACGCGCCCGCTGCACCGTCACCTTGTCCTCTTCGGACAGCTCGTCCATACCGAGGATGGCGATGATGTCCTGCAGCTCCTTGTACTTCTGCAGGATCCGCTTGACCTCCTGGGCCACCCGGTAGTGCTCCTCGCCGACGATGGCCGGGTCGAGGATGGTGGAGCTGGAAGCCAGCGGGTCCACCGCCGGGTAAATACCCTTCTGCGAAATCGCACGGGAGAGCTCCGTGGTCGCGTCCAGGTGGGCGAAGGTCGTCGCCGGAGCCGGGTCGGTGTAGTCGTCAGCGGGGACGTAGATCGCCTGCATCGAGGTGATCGAGTGCCCCCGGGTCGAGGTGATCCGCTCCTGCAGCTCACCCATCTCGTCCGCCAGGGTCGGCTGGTAACCCACCGCGGACGGCATGCGGCCCAGCAGCGTGGAAACCTCCTGGCCGGCCTGGGTGAAGCGGAAGATGTTGTCGATGAACAGCAGCACGTCCTGGCCCTGAACATCGCGGAAGTACTCCGCCATGGTCAGCGCGGACAGGGCGACCCGCATACGGGTCCCCGGCGGCTCGTCCATCTGGCCGAACACCAGAGCGGTGTCCGCGAGCACGCCGGACTCGGCCATCTCCACCCAGAGGTCGTTGCCCTCACGGGTGCGCTCACCGACACCGGCGAACACCGAGGTACCACCGAAGTTCTTGGCAACACGGCGGATCATCTCCTGGATCAGCACCGTCTTGCCCACACCGGCACCACCGAACAGACCGATCTTGCCACCCTTGACGTACGGGGTGAGCAGGTCGATCACCTTGATGCCGGTCTCCAGCATCTCGGTCTTGCCCTCGAGCTGGTCGAAGCTGGGAGCCTTGCGGTGGATCTCCCACTTCTCCGCGTCCGACGCGTAACCCGGCTCGTCCAGGCAGTGGCCGAGCGCGTTGAACACGTGGCCCTTGACCACGTCACCGACCGGCACGGAAATGCCGGCACCGGTGTCGGTCACCGGGACGCCCCGCACCAGACCCTGCGTCGGCTGCATCGAGATCGCCCGCACGACGTTGTCACCCAGGTGCTGGGCGACCTCCAGCGTCAGGGTCTTGGCCAGACCTTTCTCGGTCACCTCGACCGTGAGAGCGTTGTTCAGGTCCGGCACCTGGTCCCGCGGGAACTCCACGTCCACGACCGGGCCGAGGACTCGGACCACGCGGCCGGTGCCCGTAGCAGTGCTAGTGGCAGTAGCAGTCATGTCACTCACTTCCTGCGGACGAGAGCGCCTCGACACCGCCGACGATCTCGCTGATTTCCTGGGTAATTTGCGCCTGGCGGGCCTGGTTGGCCTCGCGGCTGAGCGTGCGGATCAGCTCGTCCGCATTGTCCGTCGCCGACTTCATAGCCGCGCGGCGTGCCGCGTGTTCCGATGCCGCCGCATCCAGCAAACCGGCGTACAGGCGGGTCTTGATGTACTTCGGGAGCAGGGCCTTGAACAGGGTCTCCGCGTCCGGCTCGAACTCGTACGTGGAGCGCGGTGTCTTCGGCGCCTCCTCCGAGTACTCCACCTCCAGCGGAGCCAGCCGCCGGACCGTGGGCCGCTGGGTCAGCATCGAGACGAACTCGGTGTGCACCAGGTGCAGTTCGTCAACACCCAGCGTACCGTCGGGGCCGCCGTCGTCGAGATAGTCGTCGGCACCGGCGAGGAAGGCCTTGACCAAGGTCTCGCCAACCTCGGACGCGTTGGTGTACTGGGGGTTGTCGCTGAACCCGGACCAGCTCCGCTCGAACTTGCGCTGCCGGAACCGGTAGTACGTCTCGCCCTTGCGGCCGATGACGTACAGCACCGGTTCCTTGCCCTGTTCGCGCAGCAGTGCCTGCAGCTCCTCAGCGGCGCGGATCACGTTGGCGTTGTAGCCACCGCAGAAACCGCGGTCGCTGGTGACCACCAGCACGGCGGCGCGCTTGGGGTTGCTGCGCTCGGTCAGCAACGGGTGGTCCAGGGTGCTGACGTTGGCCAGCTCGCTCAGCGCCCTGGTGATCTCGTCGGCGTACGGCCGCGAAGCCTCCACCCTGGCCTGCGCCTTCATGATGCGCGAGGTAGCGATGAGCTCCTGCGCCTTGGTGATCTTCCGGGTCGATTTGATCGACCGGATACGGTCTCGCAGTTCCCGAAGTTGAGCCATTATTTACCCGGTCACTTCTTCGGAGCGGGCCGGTTGACCTTCACGGTCTCCTGGCCCACCTCGTCGGCTGCCATCGCGTCGACCTTCTCCTCGCCCGGCACCACGGAGGAGCCGTCGGAAGCGGTGAACTGCTTCTTGAACTCGTCCACCGCGGACACGATCGACTTCTCGGCGTCCTCGGACAGCTTGCCGGTCTCGACGATGTCCTTGAGCACCGTCTCGTTGGTGCGCCGCAGGTAGGCGAGGAACTCGCGCTCGAACCGCTGCACGTCCTCCAGCGGCACCGAGTCGAGGTGGCCGCGGGTGCCGATGAACAGCGAGACGACCTCTTCCTCGACCGGCATCGGCTCGCCCTGCCCCTGCTTGAGCACCTCCATCAGCCGGGCACCGCGGTCCAGCTGGGCCTTGGAGGCGGCGTCCAGGTCGGAGGCGAACGCGGAGAACGCCTCCAGCTCCCGGTACTGGGCGAGGTCGATCTTCAGCGAGCCGGTGACCGACTTCATCGCCTTGATCTGGGCGGCACCACCCACTCGGGACACCGAGATACCGACGTCGATGGCCGGCCGCTGACCCGAGTTGAACAGGTCGGACTGCAGGAAGCACTGCCCGTCGGTGATGGAGATGACGTTGGTCGGGATGTAGGCCGACACGTCGTTGGCCTTGGTCTCGATGATCGGCAGACCGGTCATCGAGCCGGCGCCCATCTCGTCGGACAGCTTCGCGCAGCGCTCCAGCAGGCGGGAGTGCAGGTAGAACACGTCGCCCGGGTAGGCCTCGCGCCCCGGCGGGCGGCGCAGCAGCAGCGAGATGGCCCGGTAGGCCTCGGCCTGCTTGGTCAGGTCGTCGAAGACGATCAGCACGTGCTTGCCCTGGTACATCCAGTGCTGGCCGATCGCCGAACCCGCGTACGGCGCGAGCCACTTCAGACCCGGGGAGTCGGAAGCCGGCGCGGCGACGATGGTGGTGTACTCCATCGCCCCGGCCTCCTCCAGGGACCGCTTGACGCTGGCGATCGTGGAGCCCTTCTGGCCGACCGCCACGTAGATGCAGCGGACCTGCTTGGCCGGGTCACCGGACTTCCAGTTGTCCTTCTGGTTGATGATGGTGTCGACCGCGACGGTGGTCTTGCCGGTCTTGCGGTCACCGATGATCAGCTGCCGCTGACCGCGACCGATCGGGGTCATCGAGTCGATGGCCTTGATGCCGGTCTGCAGCGGCTCGTGCACGCTCTTGCGCTGGATGACCGAAGCGGCCTGCAGCTCGAGCGCGCGGGAGTCCTCGGCGACGATGTCGCCGAGACCGTCGACCGGCTGACCGAGCGGGTTGACCACGCGGCCGAGGAAGGCGTCGCCCACCGGCACCGACAGCACCTTGCCGGTGCGCCGGACCTCCTGGCCTTCCTCGAGCTTCTCGGAGTCACCCAGGATGACCGCACCGACTTCCTGGGCCTCCAGGTTCATCGCGACACCGTAGATGCCGCCCGGGAACTCCAGCAGCTCCTCAGCCATGACCGAAGGCAGACCCTCGACATGGGCGATGCCGTCACCAGTACTGGTGACGACCCCGACCTCCTCGCGGCTGACCTCCGGGGAGTAGCTGGAGACGTACTTCTCGATCGCACTGCGGATCTCGTCCGACGAGATCGTCAGCTCCGCCATGTCTCGTTCCTGCCCTCGGTTCGTTCTTGAAGGGAGTTCGTATCCGACGCCTTCTCACTCGGCCAAGTCGCGCCGAAGGGCCTCGAGGCGTCCCCTGATGCTGCCGTCGATGACCTCATCGCCGACCCGGATGAACAGGCCGCCGCCCACCTCGGGGTCCACCTCGAGGTGCAACGCGATCGGCCGCGAATAAATCCGTTGCAAAGTGCGCACCAGCCGCTGCTGCTGTTCCTCGCTGAGCGGGAAAGCGGAGCGGACGTGCGCCACCGAACGTTCCCGGCGCTTCGCCGACAGCGCGGCCAGCTCTTCCAGCCCCTCGCTGACCCGCCGGCCGTGCGGCTGGCTGACCAGCTGGCGGACCAGGCTGGCGGTGATGGGTTCGACCTTGCCCGAGACGAGCTGGTCGATGACCGCCAGCTTGCCTTCCGCGTTCCCGGTCGGGTCGGACAGCAGCCGGTCCAGGTCCACCTGGCCGCCGATGATCCGGCCGAGCCGGAACAGCTCGTCCTCGACGGCGTCGAGCCGGCCAGCGCGCTCGGCCTGGACCAGCAGCGCCACGCGCGCCATCCGTTCCAGGCCGGCCACCAGGTCCTGGGGGCCGGACCAGCGGGCCCGCACCGCTTCCACCACGACCGGCAGCGCCCGGGGGCCGAGCCGGTCCGCCAGCAGGTTGCGGGCGAGCTCTTCCCGGGCCTGCGGCTCAGCGGAGATGTCGGCGAGCGCCCGGCGCAGCCCCGACTCCCGGGTGAGCAGGCCAGCCACCGCGAACAGCTGGTCAGCAAGCTCGGTGATCTCCTCGGGTTTGGCCCCGTCGGTTGCCTGCAGCAGCTGCAGCTCGGTGGCTGCCAGGGCGTCGCGGCTCGCGGCGTTCACGAGGGTGCTCAACTCTCAGCGCCTTTCACTCGATCAAGCCTTGGCCGACTCCGACGCCGGGGCTGACGTAGCTTCCAGTTCGTCGAGGAACCGGTCCACGGTTCCGCGGCGCCGGGCTTCGTCCTCCAGGGACTCCCCGACGACCCGGCTGGCCAGCTCCACCGCGTGCCGACCGAGATCGGCCCGCAGCTCGGCGATGATCTGGGCCTTCTGGGCGTCGAGCTGAGCCTGGCCCTGGCTGACGATCCGCTCGGACTCGGCCTGCGCCTGGGCCCGCATCTCCTCGAGGATCTGCTGCCCCTCGGCGCGAGCGTCGTCCCGGATCCGGGCCGCCTCGGCGCGAGCCTCGGCCAACTGCGCCTTGTACTGCTCCAGCGTCCGCTGCGCCTCGGCCTGCGCTGCCTCGGCCTTGGCGATGCCGCCCTCGATGCGCTCGCTGCGCTCGGTGTAGATCGCCTCGAAGCGCGGCACCGCGTACTTCCAGAGTGCCCACAGCAGCAGCAGGAATGCGACCAGACCCACCGCGAATTCCGCGGGCTCCGGAATGATGGGGTTGTGCTCCCCCTCCTGGGCCAGCAGCATCTGCGTCTTCACCACAACGTCTCCCTACGCGCGTTGGGTGCCAGTTTCTCAGGCATTCGAGGCGATGAAGTACACGACCAGGCCGATCAGGGCGAGCACCTCAACCAGAACGAAGGAGATCCAGGCAATACCCTGCAGCTGGCCCTGCGCCTCCGGCTGCCGGGCGGTGCCGTTGATGACGGCGGCCCAGATCAACCCCACACCGATGGCGGCACCGATGGCACCGAGGCCGTAGCCGATCGCGGCCAGACCCGGGTTGATGCTCGCGGTTTCGGCGGCCTGCGCAAGAACGATGTTGCTCACTTTCACTACCTTTCACTCGGTCCGCTTT
>Ga0079224_100008946_pt1 | contig 13610 bp, 10 predicted proteins | sample Stecom2015_FD_80414 | JGI IMG/M metagenome (GOLD analysis project Ga0079224, IMG submission 80414) | Agricultural soil microbial communities from Utah to study Nitrogen management - Steer compost 2015 | ecosystem: Environmental > Terrestrial > Soil > Agricultural land | place: USA: Utah... | reverse complement strand
GTGTTGTCGGCCTGCGGCTGTGTTCTGTTGTCGGCCTGCGGCTGTGTTCTGTTGGCGGCCTGCGGCCGGGCAGCTCCCGTCACACTGTTCACGTCGTCCTCCGTGTCGTCTCCCCGGCGAGCGCTGGATACCCCCGCCACCGGCGTCCTCCCCTGGCCGCGCTGTCGCGCTGATCACATCCGGCGGCGACATCCACCGCCCCGCCCGCGCGCCGGTCAGCCACCGGCTCCCTGATCGATCCAGATCACGCCGGCGATCCGCCCGGTCGGCGCGCCGCGGCGATGGCTGAACAAGGTCTTGTCCTCGATGGTGCAGCGCGGGTCCTCGGCGACGCCGCCCACGCCCGCCTCGACGAGCTGGCGTCGGATGCCCGCGCGCAGGTCGAGTCCGGGCGTTCCGCGCACCGTGGTGGTGGCGCTGCCGGGCAGGTGGGCCTCCACGTCGGCGCGCATGGCGGCGGGCACCTCGTACTGCCTGCCCGAGGCGGCCGGGCCGAGGAAGGCCCCGATGCGTTCGGGACGGGCGCCGAGGGAGAGCATGGTGTCCAGCACGCGCGGCACGATGCCGATGCGGGCGCCGATGCGGCCCGCGTGGCCGGCGGCGATCACGCCCGCCTCGTCGTCGGACAGCAGCACCGGCACGCAGTCGGCGGTCAGCACGACCAGCGCCAGACCGGGCACGGTGGTGACCAGCGCATCGGTGGCCGGCACCGGCTCGGCGCGCGGGCCGTCGACCACCTCGACGTTGCGGCCGTGGATCTGCTCCATCCAGACCAGCCGATCCGGCGCGAGGCCGATGCCCTCGGCCAGCCGGAGACGGTTGCGCCGCACGGCTTCCGGGTCGTCGCCCACATGGTCGCCGAGGTTGAACGTGTCGTACGGCGGCGCGGAGCAGCCACCGGCACGCGTGGTGGTGACCCGGCGGACGGTCAGCGTGGGAGCGGTCATGGTTCCGAGCGTAGTAGCCGTGCGAGCGTGCCCGCACCAACGTTCGCGGGCACGCAGGTCAGCGGCCCGCGCCTGCCGGCAGGCACGGCCACGGGCCCGTCGGTCTCACCACGACGCGGGGTGCGCCGCCACGACCGGCGGCGCGGCGCGTGTCAGCGGCGCATGAAGTCCGGCACGTCCACGTCGTCGTCGGGATCGGCGTCCTGGATGTGCGAGCGGCTGTTGTGCGCGACGGTCGGCTCGGTCGGCCGCATACGGTCGGTGTCGCGGTAGTTCGGGACAGCGCCCCGCCCCGAGCCGAGCGAGCCCGCCGAGGAGGACGCCGAGGCCGAGGCCCCGCTCATCGGCTCGGAACTCCTGGCAGGGGCCGACGAGGAGGACAGCTCGCCCGCGCGGCTGCTGATCTCCCCCGCCCGGCCGGAGCCGATCGATCCCCTGGTGTGCGGCGCGTCGAAGCTGCGCCGCGACGGGCTGCCGCCGTCGAAGCCCGCGGCGATGACGGTCACGCGCACCTCGTCGCCGAGCGAGTCGTCGATGACCGTGCCGAAGATGATGTTGGCCTCGATGTGGGCGGCCTCCTGCACCAGCGAGGCCGCCTCGTTGATCTCGAACAGACCGAGGTCGGACCCGCCCGCGATCGACAGCAGCACGCCGTGCGCGCCGTCCATGGAGGCCTCGAGCAGCGGCGAGTTGATCGCCGCCTCCGCCGCTTTCACCGAACGGCCCTCGCCCCGCGAGGAGCCGATGCCCATCAGCGCGCTGCCCGCGCCGGACATGACGCTCTTGACGTCGGCGAAGTCGACGTTGATCAGACCGGGGGTGGTGATCAGATCGGTGATGCCCTGCACACCGTTGAGCAGCACCTCGTCGGCGGAGCGGAAGGCGTCCATCAGGCTGACCGCCGCGTCGCCGAGCTGCAGCAGCCGGTCGTTGGGGATCACGATGAGCGTGTCGCAGGACTCGCGCAGCATGTTGATGCCGACCTCGGCCTGGTTGCCGCGCCGCTTGCCCTCGAAGGAGAACGGCCGGGTGACCACGCCGATGGTCAGCGCGCCGAGCTTGCGCGCGATGCTGGCCACGACGGGCGCGCCGCCGGTGCCGGTGCCGCCGCCCTCACCCGCGGTGACGAAGACCATGTCGGCGCCCTTGAGCACCTCTTCGATCTCGTCCTTGTGGTCCTCGGCCGCCTTGCGACCGACCTCGGGGTCGGCGCCTGCTCCGAGACCACGGGTGAGCTCACGGCCGACGTCGAGCTTGACGTCGGCATCGCTCATCAGCAGCGCCTGCGCGTCGGTATTGACCGCGATGAACTCGACTCCCTTGAGTCCCTGTTCGATCATCCGGTTGACGGCATTCACGCCGCCGCCGCCGATACCGACGACCTTGATCACCGCAAGGTAGTTGTGCGGGGGCGTCATGGGCTCTCGCCTTCCTTCGATCCAAGCCTGTCATTTCGGAAACCCTGAACCTCAACCATAGGGTTAGTGTTATGTCAAGTATCCGACTGCTGCGGAACGCTATTCGCCGCTGCCGCGATACGCGCGCAGGCGCGCCGAGACGGAGAACAGAATCTCCCCGGAACGCAGATGGAATCGATCACTTGACCGTGACCAGATTCGGACTCGAAACGTCGAACACCGTGCCCTCTCGCGTCAACAGCGGCAACACCACCGCCGCCTTGCGTTCGGCGTCGTCCGCTGCGCCCCACATTACCGTGCGTCCGTCGGCCAGCCGTAACGAGATGTCCGAAATCGACCGCGCCAGAACCTGCTCCACCTGGATGTTCAGGGCCGGGGGCAGCGCGTTCACCACGGTCACCGCCGCGCGCGTCAGCTCGTCGGCGCCGCCGGGACGGTCGGTGACCAGCTGCGGCAGGCCGATCGGCGGCGGTTCGACGGCGAACTCCACCGCGTCGCGGTCGAGCAGGTGCGCCCCCTCCGGCGCGTCGAACCACAGCACGGCGCGTCGCTCGTCCACGGTGACCCGCACGGTGGACGGATAGACCCGCTCCACCTTCGCCGAGCGGACCTTGGCGATGGCGGCCACCCGCTCGGCCATGGCCACCGTGTCGATCCGCATCAGCGACAGCCCCTCCGGGATGTCGAGCCGCTCGCGCACCTGCTCCTCGGGAATGGCCGAGATGCCGTTGATCTCGATGGTGCGCACCGCCAGCGCGGGGGTGAACCATGCGATCGACAGCAGCGCCGTGAGCACGATCACCCCGGCCAGCGCCCACCAGCGAACCCGTCGCAACCCACCGGGCCCGAGCAGTTCACCCGCGGTGCGCACCCGGCTCACCGCCCGTACTGGGGCCGTGCCCGTAGGCCGTCGAGGATCTGGCTGCCGAGCATCGTGACATCGCCCGCGCCCATGGTGATCACCACGTCACCCGCACGCGCCAGCCCGGCCACCTGGCGGCCGACCCGGGACATGTCCGGCTGGTAGTGCACCGGCGAGGTGACCGCCTGGGCGACCAGGGCGCCGTTGACGCCGGGCAGCGGCTCCTCGCGCGCGCCGTAGACATCGAGCACCACGACCTCGTCGGCCAGGCTCAGCGCGGCGCCGAACTCCTCGGCGAACGTGGCGGTGCGGCTGTAGAGATGCGGCTGGAAGACCACGATCACCCGGCCCCGGCGCGAGCGGGCGCCGTCGCGCGCCTCCTGGTCGACCAGCGCGGCCGCGGCGCCGAGCACCGCCCGCACCTCGGTGGGATGGTGGGCGTAGTCGTCGAAGACGCGCACGCCGTTCTCCCTGCCGACGAACTGGAAGCGCCGGTGCACCCCGCCGAAACCCTCCAGGCCCTGGATGATCTCGTCGATGTCGGCGCCGGTGGCCCGCGCGGCCAGCAGTGCGCCGAGCGCGTTGAGCGCCATGTGCCTGCCCGGCACCGACAGCCGCAGCGAACGCGGCGTGGTCTCCTCGCCGAGCTGGAACTGCGCCACTCCCCCGACGTCGCGCGGCTCCCAGTCGTGCAGCCGCGCGCCCACCGGCACCGGGGCGTCGGCGAGTTCGCCGGAGCCGTAACCGAGTACGCGCACACCGCGCTCGGCCAGCCGGGGCCCGACGCGTTCGGCGAGCGCGCGTGAGCCGGGATCGTCCAGGCAGACCACCAGCAGCCCGCCCTCGGTCAGGCGGTCGGCGAAATCGTCGAAGACCTGGATGTAGGCGGCGTCGGTGCCGAAGAAGTCCAGGTGGTCGGACTCGATGTTGGTGACCACCGCGACATCGGGATCGTACTGCAACAGCGAGCCGTCGCTCTCGTCGGCCTCGGCGACGAAGTCCTCGCCGGTGCCGTGGTGGGCGTTGGTGCCCGCCTCGTTGAGCTCGCCGCCCACGGCGAAGGAGGGATCGAGGCCGCAGTGCTGCAGGGCCACGATCAACATCGAGGTGGTCGAGGTCTTGCCGTGCGTGCCCGACACCAGCAGGGTGCGGTGCCCGCGCATGAGCGAGGCCAGCACGGTCGGCCGCAGCAGCACCGGGATGTCGCGGCGATTGGCCTCGACCAGTTCGGGATTGGTCTTGGGAATCGCGGCGTAGGTGGTGACCACGGCGGTGGGGCCGCCGTCGAGCAGGTCGAGCGCGCCCGCGTCGTGGCCGATGCGGACCAGGGCGCCGCGGGCCCGCAGCGCGAGCACACCGCGGCTCTCCTTGGCGTCGGAGCCGGAGACCTCACCGCCGCGCGAGAGCAGGATGCGCGCGATGCCCGACATGCCCGCGCCGCCGATGCCGACCATGTGCACCCGGCGCAGCTCCGGCGGCAGGGCCGAGCGCGGATCGTTCGCGCCGCCCGCGGCGTTGGTGCCGAGCACGTCGTCCGCGCTCGCCCCGGCGGGGACCTCGGCGCCGTTCGTGCCGTGCACGGCGCTCACAGCGCGGCCCGCACGGCGATGCGTGCCACCTCGTCGGCGGCGTCGCGATGTCCGGCGCCCGCGGCGGCACGGCCCATCTCGGTCAACCGGGTTCGGTCCAGCAGCAGCGGAATCACCTCGTCGATCACGTACTTCGGGGTCAGTTCCTGGTCGGGAACGATTCTGCCACCGCCCTTCGTGACGATCGGGCGGGCGTTGAACTCCTGTTCGCCGTTGCCGTGCGGCAGCGGCACGTAGAACGCGGGCAGCCCCACCGCGGACACCTCGGCGACGGTCATCGCACCCGAGCGGCACACCACCGCGTCGGCGGCCGCATAGGCCAGGTCCATCCGCGACAGGTACGGCACCGCCACGTAGCGCGCCTGGCCCGTCGCCACGGGCACCTCCAGGGTGTTCTTCGGCCCGTGCGCGTGCAACACCGAGATGCCCGCCGCGGCCAGTTGCGGCGCGGCGGCCGATACCGCCTCGTTCAGGCTGCGCGCGCCCTGCGAGCCGCCGAACACCAGCAGCACCGGGCCCTCACCGGGCAGGCCGAAATGGGCGCGGGCCTCCCTGCGCAGGCCGTCACGGTCGAGCGTGGTGATGGACTCGCGCACCGGGATGCCGACCACGCGCGCGCCGGGCAGCCCCGAGTCCGGCACCGCGGCCAGCACCTGCGCCGCCACCCGCGCGCCGATCTTGTTGGCGATGCCCGCCTTGGCGTTGGCCTCGTGCACGATGACCGGCACCGCGCGCCTGCGCCGCAGCAGCCCCCGGCCCGCCGCGAGATAGGCGGGCAGCGCCACGTAGCCGCCGAAGCCGATGATCACATCCGCCTCGACCGCGTCGATGATCGCGCGGGTGCGGCGCACCGAGGCCCGCACCCGGGCAGGCAGTTTCAGCAGGTCGAGGGTCGGCTTGCGCGGCAGCGGCACCGGCGGGATCAGCTCGAGCGGGTAGCCGCGCTCGGGCACCAGCCTGGTCTCCAGACCGCGTTCGGTGCCGAGCGCCGTCACCTGGATCGAGGGATCGAGCCTGCGCAGCGCGTCGGCGACCGCGAGAGCCGGTTCGATGTGTCCCGCTGTGCCGCCGCCCGCGACGATCACCGACATCCTCGCGGACGAGGGCAGCGAACCGGAATCGTTCGTGGTCACCTGATACTCCTCCACCGGGCTCGTCGAGCACGTCGCCCGTCACTCACCTGTATCTTCCCCGTTCGTTCGCGTGCGGCATCGGGTAGGTCGGCTCCCAGGCCCTCGTGGCCCGCGCCGAACTGGTCCCCCGGCTCTCCCCCGACCGCCTGCGCGGCGCAGGCTTGCCCGCGCCGCCCCGCGCGGCGCGCGCCTGCGCCGCCTTGGGCTGTCCGCCGCCCCTGCCCTGCCGCGCGCCCGCGCGCTGCGGCGCGCGCCCGCCGCCGCGTGGCCCGCCCCGGCGCGCTCCCGCGCGCGCGGCCTCGGCCCGCATCGGCGAATAGGGCTCCGGCTTGGGCAGCCGAAGCAACCTGCTCATCCTGCCGTCCTGCCCGGCCTGCAATGCCGCCACCGCCTCGGGTTCGTGACGGGCGGCATTGGCGATGATGCCGAACATGAACAGCGTGATGGCCAGCGACGAGCCGCCCGCCGAGACCAGCGGCAGCTGCAGGCCGGTCACCGGCAGCAGGCCGACCACGTAGCCGACGTTGATCAGCGCCTGCGCGGTGATCCAGGTGGTCGCGGTCGCCGAGAGCAGGCGCAGGAACGGGTCGACCGAGCGGGTGGCGATACGCAGGCCGGTGTAGACGAACAGCGCGAACAGCCCGAGCACCAGCGCGCAGCCGAGGAAGCCGAGTTCCTCGCCGATGATGGCGAAGATGAAGTCGTTGTGCGAGTTGGGCAGATAGCTCCACTTGGCGCGGCTCTGTCCGAGGCCGCGGCCCCAGATGCCGCCGTCGGCCAGCGAGTACATGGCCTGCCTGGCCTGGTAGCCGATGCCCTGCGGGTCCTCGCCCGGATTGAAGAACGCGCGCATGCGGTCGGAGCGGTAGCCCGCGGTCAGAGCGAGCACGGCGGCGGCGACCACACCCGCCAGCGCGATGGTGACGAACAACCGCACCGGCAGTCCGCCGAACCACAGCAGCGCGGCCAGCACGATGCCCAGCGCGATGGTGGTGGACAGGTTGGGCTCCAGCACCACCAGCAGGCAGACCAGCATGCCCGCGGGCACCAGCGGCACCAGGATCTCCTTGAGCGGCGCCTGCTCGCTGCGCCGCGAGGCCAGCAGGTGCGCGCCCCAGACCACCAGGGTCACCTTGACGATCTCCGACGGCTGCACCGAGACCACGCCGAGGTCGATCCAGCGCCGCGAGCCCTGCACCTCGGTGCCGATGCCGGGGATCAGCACCAGGAACAGCGCGAGCACCGACAGCGCGAACAGCGGGAACGACCACTGCCGCAGCCTGCGGATCGGGATGCGCAGCGCCAGATAGAACAGCACGCAGCCGATCAACGCGAACAGGATCTGCTGGCGGAACAGCGAGTAGGCCGAGCCGACCGCGGTGTAGGCCTCCACGCTGGAAGCCGACAGCACCATCACCAGCCCGAGCAGGGTGAGCAGCGTGGCGATGGTGACGACCAGGTGGAACGACGCCAGCGGGCGCGCCATCCAGGTCGCGAAACGGGCGAAGGCCGGGGCGCGGGCCCCGGCGGGCCGGGCGGCGCGCGCGGTCTTGTCGGAACCGGACCCGGCGCGCCGCAGTCCTCGCCGGCCCCGTTCGCTCACGGCTGCCGCCCGAGGTCACCGTCTTCCAGCGCGTGCACCGCATCGGCGAAGCTGCGTCCACGGTGGGTGTAGTCGGCGAACATGTCCAGCGAGGCGGCCGCGGGCGCCAGCAGCACCGTGTCGCCGCCGCGGGCGAACCCGGCGGCCGTGCGCACCGCCCGCGCCATCACGGCGTCGGCCGCGCTCGATCGGTCGGTGCTCGCGCGATTCGGGTCCTCGGCCATCCAAGCATCGTCGCCCGAGGGGACCTCGACGACGGGGACCTCGGGCGCGTGTCGCGCCAGCGCGTCGGCGATCAGCGGCGCGTCGGCCCCGATCAGCACCGCGGCCACCAGGTGCTCGCGGACCTCCTCGATCAGGTCCTCCACGCCCGCGCCCTTGAGCAGCCCGCCCGCGATCCAGATGACGCTGTGGTGCGCCAGGATCGACGAGCGCGCCGCGTGCGGGTTGGTGGCCTTGGAGTCGTCGATGAACTCCACGCCGCCCAGCTCGCGCACGAAGGCCGCCCGGTGCGGGCCGACCTTGTGCTCCTGCAGGCCCTCCTTGACGAACTGCGGCGCCACGTCGATCGCCCTGGTCAACGCGGACGCGGCGAGCGCGTCGGCGACCCCGGCCGGTCCCGGCGGGCTGATGTCGCCGACCTCGGCGAGGATCGCGGCCTTGGTGAAGGCGCGGTCGAGCAGCTTGCCGTCCACCACGCCCAATTCGCCGTCGGCGGGCACGCCGACCCGGAAGCCGACGGTCCGCTTGGCCTTCGAGCGCCGCGCCAGGGTGGCCGCGACCGGATCGTCCAGGCCGACCACGCCGACCCGGCCGACCAGCGCCCTCGCCTTGGCGGCGGCGTAGGCGTCGAGGCCGCCGTGCCAGTCCAGGTGGTCCTCGGCGACGTTGAGCACCACGCCCGCCTCCGGGCGCACCGAGGGCGCCCAGTGCAGCTGGAACGACGACAGCTCGACCGCGAGCACCTGCGGGCCGGGATTGCGCCGCAGCGCGTCCAGAATGGGCAGGCCGATGTTGCCGCAGGCCACGCTGGGGATGCCGGCGGCGCGCAGGATCGAGTGCGTCATCTGGGTGGTGGTGGTCTTGCCGTTGGTGCCGGTGACCACGAGCCATTTGCGCACCGGCCCGTAGATGCGGGCCTGGTCGACCCACCAGGCGAACTCGACATCACCCCACACCGGGATGCCCTCGGTGACCGCGGAGACCAGCACCGGCGAGTCCGGCCGCCAGCCCGGGCTGGTGATGACCAGCGCGAAACGGCTCAGGTCGGCCGACTCCAGCTCGACGGAGGTCGCGACCTCCAGGCCGAGACCGGCGGCCTCGGCCAGGGCGGCGGCGCCGCTGTCGGTGACCACCGGGTGCGCGCCGATGTCGCGCAGCGGTTCGACCAGCGAGCGCCCCGAGACGCCCCAGCCCGCGACGAGAACGTCACGACCACGCAGGAATTCCAGCATGGGCCCCGGTGAGCGCAGGGCCCGCGGAGAATGTTCGACCATCCTGGATCACCCGACCGCGGAGAGGTATTCGCTGTAGAACAGACCGAGTCCGACCGCCGAGGCCATCGCCGCCAGCAGCCAGAACCGGATGATGACCGTCGTCTCCGCCCACTTGCTCAGCTCGAAGTGATGGTGGAACGGGGCCATCTTGAACAACCGGTTGCGCGTGGTGCGGAACACCGCCACCTGTAGCACCACCGAGGCGGCCTCGGCCACGAACAGCGCGCCGATGACGACCATCAGCAGCTCGGTGCGGGTGGTGATGGACAGACCGGCGAGCAGGCCGCCCAGCGCGAGCGAACCGGTGTCACCCATGAAGATCTTGGCCGGTGCGGCGTTCCACCACAGGAAGCCGATGCAGGCCGCCGCGCCCGCCGCGCACACCAGCGCCAGGTCCAGCGGGTCGCGCACGTTGTAGCAGCCTGCCTCCGGCTTGATCTCGCAGGCGTGGTAGTACTGCCAGAACGTGATGATCACGTAGCCGCCGAGCACCAGGCTCATCGAGCCCGCGGCCAGGCCGTCCAGGCCGTCGGTCAGGTTGACCGCGTTGGACCAGGCCACCACCACCAGGCAGACGAAGGCGACGAAGACGATCACGCCCATCGACACCGTGGTGATGTCGCGGACGTAGGACAGGTGGGTGCTGGCCGGAGTGAGCCCGTTGCCGCCCTTGAACTGCAGGGCCAGGATGGCGAACACGATGGCGGCGGTGAGCTGGCCGACGTACTTGCCCGCGGCGGTCAGGCCGAGATTGCGGCCCTTGCGCAGCTTGATGAAGTCGTCGAGGAAGCCGACCGCGCCGAGGGCGGTGGCCAGGCCGAGCACCAGCAGCGCCGAGGCCGAAGGGCCGTCGGCGTCGTAGCCGATGCCGATGAGGTGCGAGCCGAGGTAACCGGCCCACATGCCGATGAGGATGGCGACGCCGCCCATGGTCGGGGTGCCGCGCTTGGCCTGATGGCTGGCCGGGCCGTCGACCCGGATCTCCTGTCCGAAGCCTTGTTTGGCGAAGAACTTGATCAGCAACGGAGTCAACAGGATCGACACCGTCAGCGCGATCGCCGCCGCGAATAGGATCTGTCTCACTGCGCTGCCTCCGTGTCGCTGCCCGCCGCGCGGGTCAGATGCTCGGCGACCCGCCACAGGCCGACCGACTGCGATGCCTTGACCAACACCACATCACCCGGCTCGACTTCGGCGTCGAGCAGGGTCAGCGCGGCGTCGATGTCGGGCACCAGCACCGACTCCTCGCCCCACGAGCCTTCCATCACCGCTCCCTGATGCATTCCCCGGGAGGGTCGTCCGGTGCCGACGACGACCAGCCGGTCGACGTCCAGGCGCACCGCGAGCCTGCCGATGGCGTCGTGCTCGACCACCGAGTCCTCGCCGAGCTCGGCCATCTCGCCGAGCACCGCCCAGCTGCGGCGCGGGGTGTCCGCCGCCCTGGACATGGTGACGAGGGCCTTGAGCGCGGCCCGCATGGAGTCGGGGTTGGCGTTGTAGGAGTCGTTGATCACCGTCACCCCCGCGGCGGTGGTGCGCACGTCCATCCGGCGCGCCGAGGCTGCCTTCGCGCCGGACAGGGCTGCGGCGACGGTCTGCGGGTCGGCGCCGAACTCGGTGGCCACCGCAGCCGCGGCCAGCGCGTTGCCGACCTGGTGTTCGCCGTGCACGGCCAGCCGCACCGGGGCGGACCCACCGGGGGTGTGCAGGGTGAAGGACGCGCGGGCCTCGTCGTCGAGCATCACCTCGCTCGCCCGGAAGTCGGCGTTCTCGGCGTGGCCGAAGGTGACCACCCTGGCCTTCGTGCGCTCGGCCATGGCCGCCACCTGCGGGTCGTCGGCGTTGAGCACCGCGAGCCCGGTCTCGGGCAGCGCCTCGACCAGTTCGCCCTTGGTCTGCGCTATCGCCTCGCGGCTGCCGAACTCGCCCAGGTGCGCGGTGCCGACGTTGAGCACGACACCGACCCGGGGCGGGGCGACCCGCGCGAGCGCGGCGATGTGGCCGGGCCCGCGGGCGGACAGCTCGAGCACCAGGAAACGGGTGCCGGCGCCGGCGCGCAGCGCGGTCCACGGGTGGCCGAGCTCGTTGTTGAACGAGCCGGGCGGGGCGATCACCGAGCCGAGCGGCGCGAGCACCGCGGCGAGCAGGTCCTTCGTGGAGGTCTTGCCGGAGGAGCCGGTCACGCCGACCACCTCCAGTCCGCTCGCGGCGGTCAGCGCCTCGACGCTGTGGCGGGCCAGGGCGCCGAGGGCGGCGAGGACCGCGGCGCCGGAGCCGTCCGGGTCGTGGGCCACCGCGAGCGCGCCCGCCGGCACCGTGCCCGGGCTCGGCGCGACCACCACGGCGGGCACGCCGACCGGCCGCGCGGCCAGCACCGCCGTCGCCCCCGCGTCGACGGCGGCCTGTGCGTAATCGTGTCCGTCGGCCCGTTCACCCGGCAACGCCAGGAACAGGTCCCCCGCACCGACGCGGCGCGAATCGAATTCGGCCGCGCCGGTCACCCGCACCTCCGGGTCTGCGACGTCGTGCAGCGTGCCGCCAACGACCTCCGCGATCTCCCGCAGTGTCATCTCGATCATGAAACCGTCAAGTCCTCCGAGCCCGTCCGATCCGAACGGGCATGTTCCGGGCCGCTTTCCCGCCCATCGTGCCGAACATGCTGTACCGCTTCACCGTTCACGTGTGTGCCTCCGCACCCACTTTGCGCGCCAGGGCCGCCGCGAGCACCTCGCGGTCGTCGAAGGGGTGCTTGACCCCCGCGATCTCCTGCCCCGTCTCGTGGCCCTTGCCCGCCACCAGCACCGCGTCGCCGCGGCGCGCCCAGCGTACGGCGGCCTCGATCGCCTCCGCGCGGTCACCGATCTCGAGCACCTCTCCGCGCACCGCCTCGGGCACGTCGAGCGCGCCCGCCCGCAGCGCGGCCCTGATGGCGGCCGGGTCCTCGCTGCGCGGATTGTCGTCGGTGATGACGAGCAGATCGGCGCCGCGCGCCCCCGCCGCGCCCATCAGCGCCCGCTTGCCCGCGTCCCGGTCGCCGCCCGCGCCGACCACGACGGCCAGCCTGCCCGGCGCGGCCGGGTCGCCGGCGGCCAGGTGCTCACGCAGGGTGGCGACGACCGATTCCAGCGCCGCGGGCTTGTGCGCGTAGTCGACCACGGCCAGGAAGTCCTGGCCCGCCTCGACCCGCTGCATCCGGCCGGGCACGTCCACCGCGCCGAGCGCGGGCGCGGCGACCGCGGGGTCGACGCCCGCGGCCGCCGCGACGGCGAGGGCGAGCAGCCCGTTGGCGACGTTGTAGCGGCCGGGCAGCCGCAGGCTCATCGGGAACGTCCCGGCCGGACCGGCGGCGGTGAACCGCTGCTCCCCGCCGAGGGTGACGACCTCGCCGTCGACCCGCCAGTCCGCGGCGACGTCCTCGCCCGCGGCGGCGGCGACCCGCACCGGGGCCACGAGCCCGTCGGCCAGCCGCCTCCCCCACGCGTCGTCCACACAGATCACCGCGGTGCGCGCGGCGACCGGCGAGGACGGCTCGAAGAGCCTGCGCTTGGCCGCGAAGTAGTCCTCGAAGTCGGCGTGGAAGTCCAGGTGGTCCTGGGACAGGTTGGTGAACGCGCCGACGTCGAAGCGCACGCCGTCGACCCGGCCGAGGGCCAGCGCGTGACTGGAGACCTCCATCACCACCGCCCGCACGCCCTGCTCGACCATGAGGGCGAACATGGCGTGCAGTTGCGGCGCCTCCGGGGTGGTGAGCGCGCTCGGCACCCGCGCGCCGCCGATGCGGGTCTCGATGGTGCCGATCAGCGCCGTGGTCAGCCCGCCCGCCGCCAGCGCGGCCTCCACCAGGTAGGAGGTGGTGGTCTTGCCAGAGGTGCCGGTGATGCCGATGAGGCGCAGGGCGCGCGAGGGATGGCCGTAGACGGTGGCCGACAGCTCGCCGAGGACCTCGCGTGGGCGCTCGCGCACCAGCACGGGGACCGGTAGCTCGCCGATCAGCGCCGCGCCTTCGGCGTCGGTGAAGACCGCCACCGCGCCGCGGTCGACCGCGGCCCTGGCGAACCGGGCGCCGTGCGCGCGGGCGCCGGGCAGCGCCGCGAACAGGTCGCCGGGCACCACCGCGTCGGAACGTTGCTCGATACCGGTGACACTCACGTCGTCGACCGGCACGCCTGGCGTGGCCGGTTCGGCGCCGGTCAGCGCCGACACCGTGGACAGCGGCGTGGTCGGTGGATCGACCGGCCGCAGCACGGGCCGGCTGGATTGCTGGGGCACCTTGCTCCTCTCCGAGGGGGCGGATTTCGGCGGACACCGCGAAGGTGGCGGCAAGTCAGGTTACCGACGTGCGCTCATCGACGGGCAACGCGCCTCGGCCTTCGCGCGCCCGCGCCCGCGCGAGCGGGCCCGCACACCCGCGCGACCCCGGCGCGACCCGCGCCCCGACGCCTAGGCACCGGCCTGCAGGACGAACCTTCTGGCCGGTTCCGGGGTGGGCGGAATCCGGTCGCGCTGCAGCGCCCAGGAGGCGATGGCGTGGAACAACGGCGCCGCGGACTGCCCGCCGCTGC
>Ga0079224_100008945_pt1 | contig 13610 bp, 12 predicted proteins | sample Stecom2015_FD_80414 | JGI IMG/M metagenome (GOLD analysis project Ga0079224, IMG submission 80414) | Agricultural soil microbial communities from Utah to study Nitrogen management - Steer compost 2015 | ecosystem: Environmental > Terrestrial > Soil > Agricultural land | place: USA: Utah... | reverse complement strand
TATTGGTGTACCTTTAATGAGCGTTTCACACGCTAGAACACACACAGAGGAAGATTTCACAGGAGGCTAGTTTATGAACCATAGCAGATATTTGAGTTTGTTCGTGGTATTTGCCCTGTTGCTGACTCTCATCGGCGCAGTGGCCGCACAGGACGGCATTAAAATCCTGCGCACTGACATCGGCCCTAGCGATGTTCCCACGCTTGATCCTGCAATCGCCACTGATTCAAGCTCCATCCAGATGCTGGATATGACCTACATCGGTCTGACCGTGATTGACGAAGCGTCAGCTACCCAGCCCGGCATGGCAACCGACTGGACAGTTACCGAGAACGAAGACGGAACCGCAACCTTCACCTTCAACCTGCTTCAGAACGTGCCCTGGGTGCGTTACAACCCGGACAGCGGCGCAGTTGAAGAGGTGACTGATGAATCCGGCAACGTTCGCTACGTAACTGCGCATGACTTCGTCTATGGCTGGCTGCGCACGCTGGATCCAGAAACCGCAAGCGAGTATGCGTATGTGCTTTCTGCCCGTGTCGTCGGTGGTGAGGATTTCAACGTTGGCGGCGGCTCAGCCGAGGGTGTCGCGGTTCGGGCAGTGGATGACTACACACTTGAAGTGGTTGCGCCGGAATATCTGGCATTTCTGCCTTCAGTTTACGGGTTGTGGATGGCTCGTCCTCAGCCGCAGTGGGTCATTGAGGAATTCGGCGAGTTCTGGATCGAACCGGCGAATTTCGTTTCATACGGCCCCTATGCTGTAAAAGAATGGCCGCGTGGCGAGAGCATCACCCTCATCAAGAACCCGTTCTGGCCGGGAACCGATGCTGTGCCGCAGCCCAAGATCGATGAAATTATCTTCTACATGATCGACGAAACCACCGCGCTGGCCCGTTACGAAGCTGGCGAACTGGATCGCACCGACACCGTTTCGGTTGCCGATATTCCACGTATCAAGGCCGACCCCGTACTGAGCCAGGAATACTCGGAAGGCTTCCAGCTTTCGACCTACTACGTGGGCATCAGCGTCAACATTCCTCCGGTGGATAACGTCCATCTGCGCCGTGCCCTGTCCTATGCAGTAGATCGCCAGGACATCATCGACAACATCCTTCAGGCTGGTCAGACCCCGGCTCCGTTCTTCAGCAACCCCGGTCTGAACGCTGCACCGCAGCCGGATGACTACCCGGATCTGGGCATCAGGTATGACCCTGACAAGGCGCGTGAAGAACTCGAGCTGGCGCTGGAGGAAATGGGCCTGTCCGATCCGAGCGAACTGCCTCCGATCACCTACCTGTTCAACACCAGCAGCGCCCATCAGGCGATTGCCGAAGCGCTTCAGGCCATGTGGGCCGACGAACTGGGCGTTCAGGTTGAACTGACGAACCAGGAATTCGCCACCTACCTTGACCAGCGCAGAAACTTCCCCCTCTGGCGTGCTGGCTGGGGCGCAGACTACCCGGATGCGCATAACTTCCTGTTCGATGTGTTCCACAGCAGCTCCACCAACGACGACAGCGGTTGGGACAACCCCGAATTTGACGCGCTGGTTGAGCAGGCATCCAGAGAAACCGATACAGCGACCCGCATCGAACTGTATGCACAGGCTGAAGAAATTCTGATCGAGCAGGATGTGGTGATCATCCCGATCTACTACTACTCGTCAGCAGAGATGACCAAGCCCTACGTCGAACGCACCTACTCAAACACCACGCAGCAGGCGTTCTACAACTGGGACATCAATCGCTAGTTATCTGCCACTAGGCATGTAGAGGAGGGTTTCAGGCCCTCCTCTACAAAAAGGCTGCTGACTGAAATGACATGTGTGGGGGCGCTTTCTTAGAAAGTGCCCTTATGTAAACCGCCCGGCATCATCTGATAATGGATTGCCATAAAACAGGCTGATTGGGCGGAAATCTGAGTTCTGGAGTCACACCTATGCTGGTATTTATTATCCGCCGTTTTCTCTGGATGATGCTGGTCCTGTTTCTGGTTTCAATTGTCACCTTCGCGCTGATGCACTCCGTACCCGGCGGGCCTTTCAGCCGCGAAAAGGAAGTCCCCCCACAGGTGCTGGCAGCCCTCGAAGCCAAATACAATCTGGATGTGCCGGTCCCACAGCAGTACCTCGATTACATGAGCGCGGTCATCATCCCACGCATTACCGATTCCACCTTCAGACGCACCGCGCTCGAAGACTATCTGATCAATATCAATCTGCCCAACGGCTATGCCTTCCGCTGGATGAACTTTGGCCCCTCCTTCCGCGAGCGCAACCGCACCGTCAGCAGCATGATCGCGTTTCATCTGCCCGCATCGGCCCAGCTTGGCGCGGCGGCCATCGTCGTGGCGCTGTCCATCGGCGTGCCGTCCGGCATTATCGCGGCACTCAATCGCAACACCCGCTACGATTATCTCAGCATGGGTTTCGCCATTATCGGTGTCTCTGTGCCGACCATTATCAGCGGCCCCCTGCTGCAATATATCTTTGGTGTGAACCTGAAAATCCTGCCCATTTCCGGCTGGGAATCCTGGCAGCACATGATCCTGCCGGCCTTTGCGCTCGGCTTCACCGAATCGGCGATTATCGCCCGGCTGACGCGCGCCAGCCTGCTTCAGGTGCTCAACGAAGATTATATCCGCACGGCGCGGGCGAAAGGTCTGCGCGAAAGCAGCGTCATTGTGCTGCACGCGCTCAAAAACGCACTCATCCCCGTAGCGACGATCCTCGGCCCGATGGTCGCTTTTCTGGTGACGGGGTCATTTGTCACCGAAACCATTTTCGGCATTCCCGGTATCGGACGCTTCTTTGTCAACAGCATTGCCAACCGCGATTATCCCCTGATTATGGGGACGGTGCTGCTGTTTGCGTTGTTCCTTGTCCTGGCGAATACCATGGTGGACATCGTTTACGCCTGGCTTGACCCGCGCATTCGGTTTGACTAAGGAGACACGACAATGGCAGCAGCAGCAAGTAAAGAACGTTCGACTACGGTCAAGACGCTCGCTCACCAGTATCACAAGGGCGAAAGCCTGTGGGCCGATGCCTGGAAACGACTCCTGCGCAACCGCGCCGCTATGGTGGGCCTGTTTATTATTCTGATAGCCATTCTCGTGGCCGTGTTTGCCCCCGTCATCGCGCCCTATCCCTACGAACTGCAAAACCGGGATTATGGTAACTCCGCGCCAGAGTGGGTCATGGCGATCTTCCCCACACTCCGGCCCCGCGACGAATCCATCCGGCTCAGCGGCGGTGAGGCAGTGGTCACAACTGGCGAGCGAGTCGAAATCGGCACGCCGCTGGCCATCAATGTGGGCCGCAACGCTGCCACGATCTACGCCAACGTTGCCGGCACCGTCTTCGTGGATGAATCCCGCGTCGAACTCACCCCGCTGGAAGTATTCGAGGTGACAGTTCAGGACAATTCGGAAGTCGCCGTGAATGACCGCCAGGTCGTGCCGGCCGGCACAGTATTAATCACCAACGCCGGCGAAGGCACAGTCGAAGCGCCCTTTGGCGGCACAGTCTACGTACTGGATGATCGGGTACTGCTGCGCCCGCACAATTCCGGTTATGTGGCGCTGAAAAACGAGTACCCGCTGGGCACAGACCATCTCGGACGTGACCTGTTCAGCCGCATCGTGTACGGAACCCGCATCTCGCTGATGGTGGCATTTATCGGCCCGGTGGTGAGCTTCATCATCGGCCTGCCGTTCGGTCTGATTGCCGGTTACGCCGGCGGCAGGATCGACAATTACATGATGCGCTTCGTCGATCTGATGTACGCTTTCCCCACGCTGCTGCTCATTATCCTGTTCATGGCGATGTTCCGCACCAGCTTCAGCCAGTACGAAGCGGGGACACTGGCAGATACGCTCGGCAAACTGGACCGGGCATCGGGCGGCATGTTCTTTATCTTTGTGGGCGTTGGTCTGACTTCATGGATGGGCCTGGCGCGCCTCACACGCGGTCAGGTGCTGTCGATCCGCGAAAAGGAATTTGTGCTGGCGGCGCAGTCGCTTGGTTCGCCTCGCAAGCAGATCATGTGGCAGCACATTCTGCCCAACATTCTGGGGCCGATCATCATCTCCGAAACCCTGACCATCCCCACCTATATCCGTTACGAAGCCTTCCTGAGCTTTATCGGGCTGGGGGTCAACCCGCCAACGCCAAGCTGGGGCCTGATGATCGCCGATGGTTCCAACAGCATCGCATCCTATCCGCATCAGGCGCTGTTCCCGGCGCTGGCGCTGTTTCTGATTATGTTCGCCTTCAACTTCCTCGGCGATGGCCTGCGTGATGCGCTCGATCCCCGGATGCGCGGCGTGGATTAAAGCAAAATTCGTCGCAATCCGGTAAGCTAGCAGGGTGCGCTCGCGCGTGCCCTGTTTTTTTGCACAACACAAGGTCAGGATCATGCCCGCTCAAAAAGGCGAAAGCTGGAACGAATCAGAGGTATACAAAGACGCCTGGACTCTGCGCGAAGTCCGGCGCATCACCACTCAGGGTCTGTATAACCAGACACCGACCTACCATACCAACATCACCTTCACCGAAGACGGCGAGTTCCTGGTCTTTGCCTCAGCGCGTGAAGGCCGCAGCGCCGTCTACCGCGCTCATGTGTCGACAGGCGACATTACCCAGTTGATCGAGCCGGTGGACGGCGTGGGCGGTTATGGCCCGCTGCACAAGGGCAACGGCGTGGTTGTTGGCAACGGCATGGGCATTGATGGTGGGCATATGTGCCTTGCGCCGCGCACCGGCTGGCTGACCTTTGTCGCCGGGCGGACGCTGCGGGCCGTGCAGATTCACACGCTGGAAGAACGCACCCTGATCGACGATATGGGCGCGGAGTGGACTTACGGCGTCCTGAGCATCGACCCGGCGGAAACGCACGTCATCTGCGCGCTGATGTCGGCCCACCCGGAAGTGCTGGCCGGCCGGCGGCCTACCCGCCCCTACATGGCGCATTTCACCGAAGGCCAGATGCAGCTGCGTATCATTCAGGTTCCGCTGGCCGGCGGGGCTGTCGAAACCATCTACAGCGAAGATGGATGCAGCAGCGCCCACAGCCCGCACTGTCCCACCGACGCCGACCTGCTGCTGATTGACCGCGATTTTCCGCCGCGCTTCTGGGGTGGCAGCGATGGCAGGACCAATCGCATCTGGACGCTGCGAATTTCCACCGGACAGCTCACCGAACTGCCGCCGCAGGATGCTGCGCGCTTTCAGGTGCATTCCGGCTGGACGTGGGACGGCGAGCACGTCATCTATCATGGGCGCAGCGCCGTGAGCGGCCATTATATCGGCGTGGTGGATAAACAGGGTCAGACCGTGCGCGAATACGCCTTCCGCGACGCTCCCCATTACGGCCATGTCTCAGCGATGGCGGGCCGCCCGGCGATCATCCTCGATGGCAACATCACCAGCGATATGCTGCTGTGGCTGTACTACGATGCCGAACAGCCGCGCATCGAAGTGATTGCCCGGCATGGCACGGATTGGGGCGCGCTCCCCGGCCAGTATCCTCACCCGCACCCGGTCTGTGACCGTCAGGGCCGCTGGATTGCTTTTAATGTCGGTAGCCGGGGCCGCACCGATGTGTGCGTCGTCAAAGTCTGAACGCGCCGGCGCAGCGGGCCGGCAGCACCGCCAGCACGGAAGCGATGAGGCCGGAAACCACGCTGCCCCTACCGCACCGCGTATTCAGCGTGCAGATAGGTTTCGGGTTCGCGCTGGAATGCCCCCTGACACACCGGGCAGCAGAAATAGTAGGTTTCTCCCTGATACACGGTGCTGCCATAAGCCTGATTCGGCTCGATTATGGCGCTGCACACCGGGTCCCGGACGGTATCATGGGGCTGGTGATGATTCGTGATGGGCAGATAAATATCCACCGTCGTACCCACAGCCTTCGTGCTCGTGATCCTGACTTTGCCGTCCAGTTGCTGAATCCGTTCGTGGATACCCAGCAGACCATAATGCTTGTTGGCGATCAGATCATCAAAATGTTCCGGCGGTGTAAAGCCAGTGCCGTTATCAATGACGCGCAGCCGGACACCGTCAGGCTCATAGATGACGCGCACTTCAACCTTCGTGGCCTGGCTGTGGCGACAGGCGTTAATCAGCGCTTCCTGCGCGCTGCGAAAGAGGGCCAGTTCGTGGTTTTCAGGCAGCCGGTGCGCTGTGCCTTCCACCGTAATTGAAACCGGCAGACTGGCATAACGATCCGCTTGCAGTTCGAGCGCGGCGACCAATCCCAGTTCGTCCAGTGCCGGGGGGCGCAGGTCCGCGATCAGGTTGCGCAGTTCGCTGATGGTCTCCAGCGATTGGGCGCGGGCCGCCTTGAGCATGGACGTTGCGCGGGTAGGGTCGCTTTCAATCCATTTCTGGGCCATTTCGATGCTCTGCGCAATGGCGACGAGCGATTGAATGGTCTGATCGTGCAGTTCGCGGGCGATGCGCGCGCGCTCGGCTTCCTGTCCATTAGCCAGCATTTCCGCATAGACATAGCTGTGTTGTTGAACGCGGCGGACATGCCGCACCATGCCGGCCATAGACCGGCGCAGCGCGTCGATTTCGGGAACACCCCCGCAGGACTGCTCGAAGGAGTCCAGATCGCCCTGTGCCAGCCGGTTCGCCTGCGCGCATAACTGCCGGAGCGGGTTCAGCACGCGCTGCAAAAACCAGAGGTTGCTCGCCAGCAGCAGCGCCAGCACGATGACGCACAGCTCAAGAAAATGGTTCACGCGGTTTCTCCCTCATCAAGCGTAATCAGCCCGTGCTTCAAAGCCAGCGCCACCGCCTCGGTACGGGTCGTAACGCCCAGTTTCTGGTAGATGTTTTTCAGATGCCCCTGCACCGTGCGATCAGAAATATACAGGTTGCTGCCGATCTCTTTATTCGTCAGGCCATGCCCGGCCTGTTCCAGCACCTGAATTTCACGGTCGGTGAGGCCCTCGACCAGTGTCTGGAAATCCTGATGCTGCGCCGCTTTCGCCAGCGCCTGCGAATCAAAGGCCTTGCGCCCAACGGCGACTTCCTGAAGCGCCCGCAGCAGTTCGGATAGTTCAGCCGTTTTCAGCACAAACCCATCCGCCCCGGCATCCAGCAAAGCGCGAATATACGATGGCTCATCATAAGCCGTAAGCACGAGTACGCGAATCTCGTCGTTTTCATGGCGGATGCGCCGTGTGGCTTCGACACCGGTGAGTTCGGGCAGGTGAATATCCATTATCACCACGTCAGGATTCAATTCGCGGGCCATCTCTACCGCCTCGCGGCCATTGGTGGCCTCGCCGACGACCTCAATTCCTTCACTCTCAAGATAAAGCCGCGTCCCCTGACGCACGATCCTGTGATCTTCGACCAGCAGTACGCTTACCATGCCGGCGACCTTTCGCTATCTGCTGCTTCTATACCTTATAACGAAGCGCAGTATTCCTGTACCCGCCAAATGGCGCATCTGTACCCGTCAGGATAATGATACACTGGACCAGGCTGAATCTATAGAACAGGAGATAGTGCAGTGGAAAAGAAGTCTTTTCGCGTCCCCAATATCGGCTGCGACGGCTGTGTCAGGACGATCCAGAACGAACTGAAGGCGCTGTCGGGCGTTAAAAGCGTTGAGGGCGAAGTCGAAAGCCAGGTTGTCACCGTAGAGTGGGAGCAGCCCGCCGACTGGAACCAGATCGTCGAGACACTCAAAGAGATCGACTACGCGCCGGCGGAGGCGTAATCTGCCATAACATCCGCGCCGCCGGCCAGATTCAGGGCCAATCGTCCCGGTCCCGGCGGCGCATACCTGTCATCTGCCCCCTACAGCAGTTCTGATACCGGCACGACCCGGCGCTCAACCATGCTGCGCGTCACGGCTTCCGTGAACGCCATGTACTTCACACCAGTTTCAAAGTCGGTGTGGGTAATCTCTTCCTGCCCGCGAATGGCGTTAATAAATTCATCCTCCACCCGCCAGCTTCCCGCCTCCTCCGGCCTGATCGGGAGTGGCTGGAGCGCATCATCGCCGCGCTGCCCGCCATAGAGCGTCCCGCCGCTGAAACGCAGCGTTCCCTCGCTGCCGTACAGTGTGACTGTATCCGGCCCGGCCAGCCCGGTGACGCTGGAGATCGTCAGCCGCATCTGTGCGCCGCAGATCATGCTGCCGACCACGTCGATATGTTCCGGCACGCGCACCGGGCGCAGTCTGCCGGCGGCATCCCGGCGCATCCGGGTGAAGACTGTGCCCATCGCGGTTACCTCCGCCGCCTCGCCAACCCAGCGCATCAGCGCCTCGTACCAGATGCCCATCGACATGATGTTCAGGCCGCTCAGGTCGTAATCCTGCCGCCAGTGCAGCGGCGCATCCGGGTCGCTGAAGCTGTTCCCGGCCCGCACTTCGATCACCAGCACGTCGCCGAGGTAACCTTCCGCCAGCAGGCGCTGGATCGTTTTATCCACCCCCAGAGTCATCGGCGACGGCACAATCTGCGCCACGAGCTGCGGGTTCGCCTGCGCAGCAGCCCACATTGACCGCGCTTCGGCCAGATTCCGGGCCATACGCGCTTCGCACATCACGTGCTTGCCGGCATTCAGCGCCCGCACCGTCATGCGTTCGTGCATGTAGGGCCATGTGCCGATCACGATGGCGTCAATATCGTCGGCATCGACCAATTCCCACCAGTGCGCATAGACCTGCGGGATGCCGAACGCATCCGCCACTCGCTGCGATGATTCCAGCGTGCGATTGCATACACTGACGATCTCCACGCCGGGAATCGCCTGCAAACCGGGAATATGTTTTTTGCGGGTGTTATCACCCGCGCCAATAATGCCGACCCGAATCGACTTGTCTGCCATGCTGTTCCTTCCTGCACAGAGGCTCTTTCACATTAGGGGATTATAACAACAGGGACACCTCCCTCAAAAATGGTGGGTGATATTGTCCCTGACATGATATAATCAGCCCAATTCATCGGGTGAATAATGTCCCATTGACGACTTAGGTACGAATCAAGGAGAAGAATATGGGTGGAATTAGTTCCCTGTTGGGCGCCGTCGCCCTGCTTGGTTTTCTGGGATTTCTGGGCGGCATCGGCCTGGTGGTCGTGGCCGCATCACAGGGGCGTCCGGTACGCGGTGGCATCACGCTGGCGGCGGTGGGTCTGGCGCTTGGCCTCGTTTTTAGCGTTATCAGCCAGGGTATTCTGATTGTCGAGCCGCAGCAGGTGGCCGTGGTGTTCAATACCCTCACGGGCGAACTGGGCGAACCCCGGCGGCCAGGTACACATATTGTTGTGCCGGTGCTGCAAACAGCGACCATTTACCCCATTGAGCAGCAGCAGTACACCATGTCTGGGATACCCAGCGAAGGCCCGGTGGCCGGTGATGATGCGGTACGCGGACGCACGCTCGACGGGCAGGAAGTTTACCTCGATGTCAGTATCCTGTTCGGCATTGACCCGGATGACGCCAACACCGTCCACATCCGCTGGCAGAACCGCTACGAGAACGATTTTGTCCGCCCGACGGTGCGCGGCCTGGCCCGTGAAGTCATTTCCCGCTTCCGCGCAGAAGACATCTTTGGCGAGCAGCGCCGGGCTGTGGAAGAATCGCTGGAAGAACTGATGGCGGTGCGCATGGATGAAGAGGGCTTTATCCTGACCGACCTGCTCATCCGCGATGTCACCTTCTCGCAGGCCTTTACCGAATCGATTGAGCGCAAACAGATCGCCGAACAGCAGGCGCTGGAAGCCGCGTTCCGTGTGCAGGAAGAGTTGCAGAATGCTGAGCGCGTCCGTGTGACTGCCCAGGGCGCGCGTGATGCCGAAATCGCCCGCGCGGAGGGTAGTGCGCAGGCCATCGTCCTGCGGGCAAAGGCTCAGGCTGAGGCGCTGCGCCTGGTCAGCGAACAACTGGCCGCCAACCCGCTGCTGGTGCAGTACGAATATATCCAGCGGCTGTCAGACAACATTCAACTGGCGCTGGTTCCAACCAACAGCCCGTTCCTGTTCGATTTCCAGAGTCTGGCACAGCCGAATCCCAACTTTGTGGCCCCGCCGGCAGCGGAAATTGAAGCCCTGCCTCAGCTCTCAGAAACACCTGAAACCGACAGTGATTCTGAAACCGGCGGTGAGTAAATCAGCCGCTGAAACAGGCTCAACTGGCAGGGGCATAGCGCACTGTGCCCCTGCTGTCTTTTGCCAACCGCGCGCCCCGAATCATAGCTGTAAACATTGTCTTAGAAATTGCGCCGATACGTTGACTTTCGTGAGCGGGCGGACATACAATACAATATACAGTCATATGTTCTAATCGAGTCTGATCCCTGGTGTGTGGTGTAATGGCAAAGAATTACTATGATATTCTGGGCGTAGGCAAAAACGCCAGTGAAAAAGAAATCAAACAGGCTTTCCGCCGGCTGGCGAAAAAATATCATCCTGATGCCAATCCGAACGACCCGCAGGCGGAAACCAAATTCAAGGAAATCAACGAAGCCTACGAAATCCTGAGCGACCCGGAGAAGCGTGTCCAGTATGATCGCTTTGGCAGTGTCTTTCCGGGTGGCGGCTTTGGCGGCAACGGCGGAACCCGTTATACCCATGTCAATTTCGGGGGTGAAGGCTTCGGCGATATTGGCGATATTCTCGAAAATCTCTTCGGGCGCAGCGGCTTCGGGCGGTCATCCGGCTGGAGCAGTACGGTGCGCGAAGGGCAGGGTTGGGCCACCCAGGGCCGTGATCTGGAACAGACCGTCACGATCAGCCTGTACGAAGCCTATCATGGGACCAGCCGCCGCGTGACCAAGGGGGGCCGTACCATCAACGTGAATATCCCCGCCGGTGCGCGCACCGGGACGAAAGTACGTATCGCCGGAGAAGGCGAACCGGGCGCGTTGGGCGGCCCCGCCGGCGATCTGTATCTGGTGGTTGAGGTTGCGCCGGACCCCACTTACGAACGCAATGGCGACGACCTGACCACCGATATCCGGGTGGATATGTTCACCGCTATGTTGGGTGGCGAGGTCGAGGTCCCCACCCTGTCCGGCCCTGTCCGCCTGACGATTCCCGCTGGCACACAGTCAGGCCGCAAGTTCCGCCTAGCAGGCAAGGGAATGCCGCGCCTCAAGCACAAAGGCGAATACGGCAACCTGTACGTCCGCGTGCTGATTACCGTGCCGGAGCACCTCAACGATGAGCAGCGGCGTCTGGTCGAGCAGCTTCGTGACAGCCTACGCTGATACTCTGATCGATTGCATCCCGTGTTAGAATAGAGCGCACTGGAACATCGGGCGCTCTGTTTGTTGTTGGCTTGTGGACAGGATCAGGCGTTGCTCGATCCGCGCTTCAAAGCCGTATTCTTGAGGGACATCATGTGGAAAGCGATTGTTTCCCTTGCAGTTCTGTTCCTGCTCGCCGCGTGCCGGGCAGCAGAAGTCGCGCCGCCACAGCCGGTCGCCAGCACGCCTATCGCGTCTCTCCAACTGGTACGGGCGCAGGCAGCAACCCCCGTGCCGCAGGAAATTATCGACGCGGCGGACGCCGAATACCTGCTGCTGACGAACATCTATGAACGGCTGGCCCCATCGGTCGTTAATATCGAAATTCAGGGGCCGCATCCCGGAACCAACACCATCATCGACTTCGGACGCGGCTCCGGCTTTGTCTGGGATACCGAGGGCCATATCGTCACCAACGCTCACGTGGTCGATGGCGCGCAGCGTATCGAGGTGACGTTCAATGATGGCTACATCACCAACGCCGAACTGGTCGGTGTCGATGCCTTCAGCGATATTGCCGTCATCCGCGTGCAGGTGGATGCTGATCGCCTGCACCCTGTCACCCTGACCGATTCCGACACCGTGCGCGTGGGCGAGCGCGCCATCGCCATTGGCAACCCCTTCGGGCTGGCAAGCTCCATGACGCTGGGCATCGTCAGCGGCCTGGGGCGGCAGTTGCCGTCGGCCCGCCTGCTCAACTCCGAACTGCCGGCAGGCTTTAGCAACCCATCCATTATCCAGGTCGATACCGACATCAACCCCGGCAACTCCGGCGGCCCGCTGCTCAATTCGCGCGGCGAGGTCATCGGCATCAATACAGCCATCCGCACGGAAAGCGGCGTATTTCAGGGGGTTGGTTTTGCCATCCCGGCCAACACCGTCCGGCGCGTTGTGCCGGAACTGATTAGCGACGGTCGGGTCAACTACGCCTGGATCGGTATCTCAACCCTGCTGGAAGATGACGGCTTCGGTGTGGCGGCGCTGGCCGAACCGCTGAATCTGCCAGTAGAAGCCGGCGTGCTGATTGATCGGGTCACGGTGGGATCGCCGGCGGACAAAGCCGGCCTGCGCGGCGGCCAGCGCCGCGATCAGGTGCGCGGAGCGTCGATCTGTGCCGGGGGCGACATCATCATCGCCATCAACGACCAGTTCGTCAGGAATCTCGATGAGCTGGTGGCTTATCTGGTCGTCAACAGCCGGCCGGGGGATGTGGTTAACCTGCTGATCGTGCGCGATGGCGAAACCTTCGAGGTTCCGCTGGCGCTGGAAGCGCGCCCCACGACTGATACCGGCGAATCGGTGAATGGGTGTGATTGAGATGACTGATGACCCTACGCTTGAAACAGAACGGCTGTGGCTGCGTCCGCTGACTCTGGCCGACGCGCCCGTGATTCAAACGCTCGTCAATGACCGGCGGATTGCGGAAACCACGCTGAATATCCCGTATCCCTACCCGGAAAACGGCGCAGCAGACTGGATTCGACGCATCAGAGAGCGCCGCGCACAGGGCTATGCCGATTACACTTTTGGCATCGTGCGCAAGCTCGACATGGCGCTGATCGGCATAATTAGCATTCACGTCTGGCGGGATCAGCGTGCTGAAATCGGTTACTGGGTGGGAGTGAATTACTGGGGGCAGGGCTATATGACGGAAGCGGCCCGGCGCGTGATTCGGTTTGGCTTTGAAGACCTGGGCCTGCACCGCATTATCGCCCGCTATTTCACCCGCAACCCGGCCTCGGAACGGGTGATGCAGAAAATCGGCATGACCTTTGAAGGTATCATGCGCCAGCACCTAATCAAGTGGGGCGAATTTGTGGATGTGGGTTGTTACAGCATTCTTCGCTCGGAATATGAGACTCAAAGGGAGGTGTAGTGGAAACGTTCCTGACGCTTGAGACCGAACGACTGCTGCTGCGGCGGCTGGAACCCAACGATGCGACAACCATCCAGACACTGTTGAATGACCCGGAAGTCAGCGGCACGTTGATGGACATCTCGCTGCCCTTTACACTGGACGATGCCAGAGCCATGATTGCCGCCAGCCACACCGCCTTTGTCGAAGGCACAGCCTATGTTTTTGCCGTCACCCGCAAATCCAATGGCGATCTGGTCGGCTACTGCGATCTTGAGGTGCAGGCTGAACACCGGCGCGGTGAGATCGCCTACTGGATCGGGCGGCCCTACTGGTGGCAGGGCTACGCCACCGAAGCAGCCAAGTGCATCGTCCGCTTCGGCTTTGAGCACCTCAACCTCAACCGCATCTATGCCTATGTCCTGAAACGCAACCGCGCTTCGGCCAATGTGCTGACCAAAGCCGGGCTGACGTAC
>Ga0079224_100008944_pt1 | contig 13610 bp, 11 predicted proteins | sample Stecom2015_FD_80414 | JGI IMG/M metagenome (GOLD analysis project Ga0079224, IMG submission 80414) | Agricultural soil microbial communities from Utah to study Nitrogen management - Steer compost 2015 | ecosystem: Environmental > Terrestrial > Soil > Agricultural land | place: USA: Utah... | reverse complement strand
GTAGGCCACGAGTCGCACCCGGGCGGATTCCGGCACGGCCCGGGGCGCGGACCGTGGGATTCATGAGCGAGAACGCAGCCACCACCAAACAACTGACGTAGCGCTACGGCGACCGGGTCGCCGTCGACGCCGTGAGCATGACCGTCCGCCGCGGCGAGGTCTATGGCTTCCTGGGCCCAAACGGGGCCGGCAAGACCACCACGCTGCGCATGCTGCTCGGGCTCGTCCGCCCGACCAGCGGTGCCGCGAGCATCCTCGGTCGGCCCGCCGGCCGGCCGCACCCGCCCGGCACCGTCGGTGCCCTCATCGAGGGTCCCGGGTTCTTCCCCTATCTGTCCGGCCGCGCCAACCTGCGCACGTTGGCCCGGCACCGCGGCTTCGGCGACGCCGAGGTCGAGCGGGTGCTCGACCGGGTGGACCTGACCGAACGGGGTGATGACCGGTTCAAGGGCTACTCCCTCGGCATGAAGCAACGGCTCGGCGTCGCGGCCGCACTCATGGGCGACCCCGAACTGATCGTCCTCGACGAGCCGACCAACGGGCTCGACCCCGCCGGCATGGCGGACATGCGCGCCCTCATCGTCGATCTCTCACGCGACGGACAGACCGTGCTGCTGTCCAGCCACCTGCTCGCCGAGGTTCAGCAGATCTGCGACCGCGTCGGGGTGATCAACGACGGCCGCCTGCTGCGGGAGTCCACCGTCGCGGAGATGCGCGGCGGCGTCTCCCTCCGCGTGCGTGCGACCCCCGTCGAGACGGCACGCGCCATCGTCGCCCGCGCAGCGGCAGACCGGTCGGTCCGAGACACCCCGGACGGGCTGGTCACCGACCTGCCTCCTGACGCCGCACCGGACCTCACCCGGGCACTCGTGGCGGCAGGTGCCGACGTCCGCGAGATCGCCGTCGTCGAACGCAGCCTCGAAGAGGTCTTCTTCGAGATGACCGCAGGCCTCCACCGGCCCGCCGCCGACCCCGCATCCGAGGCGGCACGTGAGAACAAGGAGCTCGTGTCATGACCGCGACCACCACACCTCCCGCCGCCGCTCCGGCACTCGGCGCCGGCCTGGCAGGCGGAATCGCCCGCAGCGCCCGCGCCGAACTTCTCCGGCTACGCCGCTGGCCCGCCGTCTGGGTCACGCTGGGGGCCTGGATGACCATGAGCGTGCTGTTCGGCTACCTCTTCACCTACCTGTCCTACACCGGTGACGGGACCGTCGGACCGGGCGACGGCGCGGCGAGTGACCAGGCCCTGCTGGCGGAGATGATGCCGGAGGCGGTCCCGGATGTGTTCCTGCAGGGCATGCCGATGTTCGGCGGCGCGCTGATGATGGTCCTCGGCGCCCTCATCGCCGGCAACGGCTACGGCTGGGGCACGTGGAAGACCGTGTTCTCCCAAGGGGTGCGTCGCGGTTCCGGCGTCGGGGGCTCACTGGCAGCGCTGACCGTCGTCGTCGTGCTGACGATGGCGGTGACCTTCGCACTCTTCCTGGGGCTGTCGAGCCTCATCGCGACCACGGAGTCTCAGGCTATGACCTGGCCCGAACTGGGATCTATCGCCCAGGCGTTCGCCGCCGGCTTCGCCGTCCTCGAGATGTGGGCGCTGGTGGGCTACCTCCTCGGCACCCTCGCCCGTGGGCCCGCGCTGGCCGTCGGACTGGGGCTCGTCTGGTCGCTGGTGGTCGAGAACCTGTTGCGCGGTGTCGGGTCGCTGCTGTCGTGGGTCGAGGCGCTCACCGCGGTCCTGCCCGGCACGGCGGCGGGGTCTCTGGTCGGCTCGATCATCGGGGCCGAGTCGAACGGCACGCCTGGCGTGCTGGACGTCGTCGCCGGCGACCGGGCAGCGGTGACCGTCGTGGCCTGGGCGGTGCTCGCGCTCGTCGGCTCGGTGCTCCTGGTGACCCGGCGCGACGTGTCCTGACGGCACCGCACCGCTGCCGAGAGCGGACAGGTGAGTCAAGAGCGGACGTTCGAACGTCCGCTCTTGACTCACCTGTCCGCTCTCGGCGGTGTTGGGTAACTGGCCTGGCCGGTGTTGACAGCCGCGCGGGAGGGACCGCTACGCTGGGGAAAGCGCATTCCCGCAGGTCGGGCCCCGACCTGCTCCGACTCGACGAAGAGAGCAGCACCGCACATGAGCACCCGCACGCTTCGCATCGCCATGAACGGCGTCACCGGCCGCATGGGCTACCGCCAGCACCTCGTCCGCTCGATCCTGCCGATCCGTGAGGCGGGTGGCGTCGAGCTTGCCGACGGCACGAAGGTTCAGGTGGAGCCCATCCTGGTGGGCCGGCGCGAGGAGAAGCTGCGGGACCTCGCCCAGCTGCACGGCGTCGAGCACTGGACCACGGACACCGACGGCGTCATCACCGACCCGGACGTCGACATCTACTTCGACGCCCAGGTCACCTCCCGCCGCCCGGCCGCCCTCACCGCAGCCATGCGCGCCGGCAAGCACGTCTTCACCGAGAAGCCCACCGCCGAGACGCTGGCCGAGGCCGTCGAGCTCGCCCGGCTGGGGCAGGAGGCCGGCGTCACGGTCGGCGTGGTGCACGACAAGCTCTACCTGCCCGGCCTGGTCAAGCTCCGCCGCCTGGTCGACGAGGGCTTCTTCGGCCGGATCCTCTCGCTGCGCGGCGAGTTCGGCTACTGGGTCTTCGAGGGCGAGACCCAGCCCGCGCAGCGGCCGAGCTGGAACTACCGCAAAGAGGACGGCGGCGGCATCACCGTGGACATGTTCTGCCACTGGAACTACGTCCTCGAGGGGATCCTCGGCACCGTGAACTCGGTGACCGCCAAGGCCGTCACCCACATCCCCACCCGGTGGGACGAGCAGGGCCAGGAGTACCCCGCCACGGCCGACGACGCCGCCTACGGGATCTTCGACGTCACCACCCCGGACGGTGATCCGGTCGTCGCCCAGATCAACTCCTCCTGGGCGGTCCGGGTCTTCCGTGACGAGCTGGTCGAGTTCCAGGTCGACGGAACGCACGGCTCCGCCGTCGCCGGCTTGCGCCGGTGCGTCGCCCAACAGCGCGCGCACACCCCCAAACCCGTGTGGAATCCGGACCTTCCCGCCACCGAGCCGTTCCGCGACCAGTGGCTCGAGGTCCCGGCCAACGCCGAGCTGGACAACGGCTTCAAGTTGCAGTTGGAAGAGTTCCTGCGTGACGCCGTCGCCGGCCGCCCGCACCGGTACGACCTGCTCTCAGCCGCGCGCGGTGTCCAGCTCGCCGAGCTGGGCCTGCAGTCCTCCGCCGAGGGCCGGACGGTGCCGATCCCGGAGGTGACGCTGTGAGAGCCCCGAGCACGCCGGTCGCGCCGGCGCTGAACCCCAGCGGCGTCACGGTCCGACTCCCCCGGTTCGAGGGCGGACCGGGAAAGACGCGCATCGTCGACGTCGAGACCCGCACGCTCAACGCGCCGGGTCCGTGGACGACGCCGGACGGACCGATCACCTCCCGCGTCGCCTTCGCGGCCGCGCACGTGATCCCGCTGGTCGGCGCGGACAACACCCCCGGCTCCCCCGCCGCGGTCGACTGGGACGCCACGCTCGCCTACCGGCACCGCATCTGGGAGCACGGCCTCGGCGTCGCCGACGCGATGGACACCGCCCAGCGTGGGATGGGCCTGGACTGGGAGGCCACACAGGAGCTCGTGCGCCGCTCGGCCGCCGAGGCGGCATCGGTCGGGGCGCGGGTGGCGTGCGGGGCCGGGACCGACCAGCTCGATCCGGGCACCGTCGAGTCCGGTGAGGCGGGACTGTCCGCCGTCGTCGAGGCCTACCGCCAGCAGGTCCGCGTGGTGCAGGAATCCGGTGCCCAGGTCATCGTCATGGCCTCCCGTGCCCTGGCGAAGGTCGCCCGCTCCGCCGAGGACTACGCCCGTGTCTACGACGCCGTGCTCGCCGAGGCCGACCGGCCGGTGATCCTGCACTGGCTGGGCACCATGTTCGACCCGGCCCTCGCCGGGTACTGGGGTTCGGAGGATGTCGAGACCGCCACACGCACGTTCCTGGACCTGATCCGCGCGCACCAGGGCCGGGTCGACGGGGTGAAGGTCTCGCTCCTCGACGCTCAGCACGAGATCGGGCTGCGCCGCGCACTGGCGGCACTCGACGGCTCACCGGTCCGCCTCTACACCGGGGACGACTTCAACTACCCCGAGCTCATCACGGGGGACGACCAGGGCCATTCCGACGCCCTGCTCGGCATCTTCTCGGCGATCTACCCGGCCGCGTCCACCGCGCTGCAGGCCTTCGACGCCGCCGCGGCCGGTGACGACGACGGCGCCGTCCGTGGCCACGCGATCCTCGCCTCGACCGAGCCGCTCGGTCGGCACATCTTCGCCGCGCCAACCTATTTCTACAAGACCGGCGTGGCGTTCCTGTCCTGGCTCAACGGGTTCCAGCCCGGGTTCCAACTCGTCGGCGGGCTCCACGCCGGCCGGTCGCTGCCGCACCTCGTCGAGCTCGTCCGGCTGGCCGACGACTGCGGCATGCTGCTCGAGCCGGAGACCGCGGCCACGCGGCTCGAGGCGTTCCTGACAACCAGCGGGGTCACGGCGTGAGCGCCGACCTGAGCCGCTGCTCGCTGAACAGTGCGACCGTCAAGCACGCGTCCCTGACCGAGCTCATCGACGCCGCGGCCGCTGCCGGGCTCGGCGCCGTCGGCCTCTGGCGTCACCAGGTCCAGGAGGCCGGTGCCGAGCAGGCCGCGCGCGCGGTCGCCGGTGCCGGACTCCGGGTCTCCTCGTTGTGCCGCGGCGGCTTCCTCACCGCCGCCGACGAGGCGGGGATCGCCGCCGCGCTCGAGGACAACAGGCGGGCGATCGTCGAGGCCGCCACCGTGGGGACGCGCGAGCTGATCTTCGTCGTCGGCGGCCTGCCGGCGGTGAGCGCTCCAGGGCAGGGGCCGCGGCCGGACGCCGGACCCGGCGATCGGGACCTGGTCGCGGCCCGGGCTCGCGTGGCGGACCGCATCGCCGACCTCGTGCCGTTCGCCGCCGAGCACGGTGTGCGGATCGTGCTCGAAGCGCTGCACCCGATGTTCGCCGCGGACCGGGCGGTGATCTCCACCCTCGGTCAGGCTCTCGACCTCGCGGAGCCGTTCCCGGCCGAGACCGTCGGCGTCGTCGTCGACACGTATCACGTGTGGTGGGACCCGCAGCTGCGTGAGCAGATCGCACGGGCGGGGCGCGAGGGCCGGTTGGCGAGCTATCAGATCTGCGACTGGACCCTGCCGCTGGCCGCCGAGCCGCTGAACTCGCGCGGGCACGTCGGCGACGGCTACGTCGACTTCGCCGCGATCTCGGCCTGGGTGAGTGGGGCCGGCTACACCGGCGACGTCGAGACGGAGATCTTCAACGAGGAGATCTGGGCGGACGAGCCGGTGGCCACCGCACGCACGGTCGGCGAGCGCTACGCGAGGTACGTCCGGCCGTATCTGTGACTCGCGCACGGTTCGTGCGATCGCACCGCTCACCGCACCTGCTAGGCCGCGCCCGAACCGCCCGACCGAGCTCGGGCGAGCTGTGACCGCGCGTCCGCCCCGAAGGAGCAGGTCAGCAGGACGAGGGCGGTGGCCGGGAGCATCCCGAGCCACGGCGTCCACGGTCCCGGCACGGCCGCGAGTGCAAGCGTGACCACAAGAACGATGGCCTGACTCATACCGACGACGCGGCGAACGCGACTGGGGGGCAACGGTTCCCGGAGGGCGGGAACGACGAGGGCGGCAGCGAGGTAGAGATAGCGCAGCGCGCCGATGAGGACGATCCACCATCCCGCCACCGCGAACTCGGCCAGCGCCACCGTCACGAGCAGCACGGTCACCGCATCGGCCTCCAGGTCGAAACGGGCGCCGAACCTCGTGCATTCGTGCCGCCGCCGTGCCAGTCGACCGTCGACCCCGTCCAGCGCCAGACTCAGTGCGGCGAGCGCAGCGACGGTCATCGCGATCATCGGCGTCGGCCCGCTCCACGCGATCTGGACGACGAGCGCAAGCATCCACCCGGTCGCCACGACGCGCGTGAGGGTCACGGTGTTCGCCAGACCGAACCGCGGACCCGGGCGCGACCGCAGCCATCCGAGCGTCACGATGCTCGCGGCCGCGGCGTAGCCGACCAGCCCGACCCCGGCCGGGCCCGGGGACGCGACGACGAACCCGCCCCCGGCCGCGGCGATGCCGCCGAGCACGACAGGTCGGACGACCACGACGACCCCGGCCGACGGCCCCTTCTCCCGGCGCACCGGAATCTCACTCACCAACGGCCTCCTCGTCCGCGAGCGCCCGAGGCTCCTCCACGGACCGGGGTAGGACGAGAGCAGCCACTGCGGCGGCGCCGAGCAGGAGGGCGGCCGCCCCGAGGAATCCCCTGCTGTAGCCGGCGTTGAGTGCCTCCGGGGTGGAGAGGTCCCCGGTCCGGGTCGCGGCGAGCGTACCCAACGCCGCCAGTCCGAGGGACGCGCCCACCTGCCGGGCGCTGTTGAGCAGCCCGGACGCCATCCCGACCTCGTGTGCTGCCACGCCGGCAGTGGCGGTGGAGACCACGGGCCCGAGACACAGGCCGAACCCGATGCTCGCGACGAGCGACGGGCCGAGGATGTCGGTGACGAATCCGCCGTCGGGACTGATGAGACCGAACCACGCGAAGCCGGTCGCCGTCACCAGGGCGCCGACGATCAACAGCTGGCGCCGGCCGGGAACACCGCCGAGCCTGACCGCCAGCACCGACCCGAGGACCACGCCGAGCGCGAACGGCAGGATCTCGAGTCCCGTCAACGCGGGCCCGTGCCCCAGCACTCGCTGGCAGTAGAGCGAGGTGAAGTAGAACGCCGACGCCATCGCGCCACCGAGAAGGAGGTTGTACAGGTTCGCGCCGGCCACCGATCGCTGCGCCAGCAGGCCGAGACGGAACAGCGGATCCCGGCCGGTCCGCCTCTCGACGCCGACGAAGAGCACGAGCAGGACGGCGGCCACGACGAGCATGCCGAGTGTGGCCGGGGACGCCCAGCCGTGGACCTCGGTGCGCACGACGGCGAAGACCAGCACGAAGAGCCCGGCGGTGGCGAGCAGGGCACCTGTGACGTCCGCCGGGCGGGTCCGTCGACGAACACGGTCTCGGGGCACGCCGCGCACGAGGAGAACAACGGCCACCATGGCCATCGGCACGTTGACGAACATGACCCAGCGCCAACCCGCGTACTGAGTCAGCAGTCCGCCGGCGAGGACGCCCAGCGCACCCCCAGCCGCGTTCATCGCACTCCACACGCCGAAGGCCTTGGCCCGCGGGGCCCCTGACGGGTACGTCGCGGTCAGCAGGGCAAGTGCGGCGGGCGCGAGGGCGGCCGCTCCCACACCCTGGACGCCACGCGCGACGACGAGCTGTCCCGCGGACTGGGCGAACCCGCCGGCGAGAGAGGCGGCGGCGAACACCGCCAGGCCGGCGAGCGCAGTCGACCGATGCCCGTACCGGTCGGCGATCTTGCCCCCGAGCAGCAGGAGACCACCGAACGTCAGGGCGTACGCGTGGACCACCCACGTCAGGCCGGCCCGGGAGAAGTCGAGGCCGACGGCAATCTCGGGAAGACCGACATTGACAACCGACAGGTCGAGCGAGACCAGGAACTGCACGACGGCGACAGCGAGCAGCGTCCCACCCGCTCCTCCTTTTCGGAACATGTTCGAAAAGTACCAGGGCGCTCCGGAGGCGTCCAGATTCACGCCAGAGACGGCGCGCGCCGCGACGCGGATGCCGATGGCCGACGCCGATCCCGTTACCGATGCCGCCGCGCCGCGGTCGCCACCGTGCACCGGCGGGCCGGGCATCATGAGAGGTATGGCCCCGTCTTCCTCCTCCCGCGCCGGGCGGCCCCCGCGCACCTCACGCGAGGCGATCCTCGCCGCCGCGCGCGGGCTCATCGCGCGGGAAGGGTGGCAGCGGTTGACGTTCCGCCGGCTGGCCGCCGAGCTCGGCGTCGGGACCACCACGCTCTACCACCACGTGCGTGACCGCGAGGACCTCGTCATTCAGCTCCTCAACGATCAAGCAGCTCGCACGGCCCGCCCGGAGCTGCCCGGCGATCCGCACGAGCGGATCATCGCTGCCGGGATCGCCGTTCACGACACCCTGGCGCGCTGGCCGTGGGCCGCCGAGGTGGTCGCCACGGACGGGTTCATCGTCCGGCTCGGTGAACCGGCGCTGTGGATGGTCGACGCCATCGTCGGGGGCGCGTTGGACGCCGGATGCACCCAGGCGGAGGCCGTCGTCGTCTTCCGGAGCGTCTGGTACTACACGGTCGGCGAGATCATCGTGCGGGCGCGCACCGCTGACCGGCCCTCGGACGCGCCGCGCGCCGTCGATGCGGACTCCTTCACCGGGCTCGACCCCGAACGCCTTCCCCACCTCGCTGCGGTGCGGGGCGAGTGGGGGCGAGAGTCGGCGCGCGACACGTACGCGGAGGGCCTGCGCGCCTTCGTCGGCGGCCTCCTCGATCGGGGCCGGGTCAGATGATCTCGGGCTCGCCGCCGTCGGCGCGTTCGACCGGCAGCCCGGAGCGCTGCCAGCCCTTCATGCCGTCGGCGACGTTGTACGCATCGAAGCCGGCCTGATTGAGCCACTGCACCGACCGCGCGGAGCGGCCGCCGGATCGGCAGACCACCAGCAGTTCTCCCTCGGGGATGTCGTCCATCCGCGCCGGGAGCTCACCCATGGGGATGTGGACGGCGCCGGGAGCGTGGCCGGCGTCCCACTCTTCCTGCTCACGCACGTCGAGGAGCACGTAACCCGGGGGCACGGGCTGCTCGGGGTCGAGCTCGTTGACCGGAACGTCGGAACCAGGGGTCTCGGGCAGAGCCATGAGATCAGCGTAGGACAGCGCATCGCCCCATGCCTGCCACGTCGTCGCTCGCGCACCGCACCGGCACCTGCCTGCCCGTGCCGCAGGGTGCCGCTGGGTGGCAGGATCTAGACCATGCACGAGCGCGCCGGCCAGCCCGCCCAGCCCGAGGACCTCATCGACGTCGGCGAGGTCGTCTCCGCCTACTACGACCGCGAGCCCGAACCCGACGATCCTGCCCAGCAGGTCGTCTTCGGAACCTCGGGACACCGCGGATCCAGCCTGGACAACGCGTTCAACGAGGCACACATCGCGGCGACGACGGCGGCGATTGTCGAGTACCGCCGCAGCCAGGGCTACGACGGGCCGCTGTACCTCGGCCGGGACACGCACGCGCTGTCCGAGCCGGCCTGGCGCACCGCGATCGAGGTGCTCGCCGCGGCGGATGTCGAGATCCGCATCGACGCCCGCGATTCGTGGACGCCCACCCCGGCCGTCTCCCACTCGATCCTGCGCGACAACGGCGCCGGCACCAGCGGCGGCGTACGAACCGAGGGCCCGGGCCTGGCCGACGGCATCGTCGTGACGCCGTCGCACAACCCCCCGCGGGACGGCGGCTTCAAGTACAACCCACCCCACGGCGGACCGGCCGGGTCGGACGCGACGTCGGCGATCGCGGACCGGGCGAACGAGCTGCTGCGCGCGGGCTGGAAGCAGATCCCACGCGTGCCGTTCGAGCAGGCTCTCGCCGCGGAGACCACGCGGAAGAACGACTATCTCAGCGCCTATGTGGACGACCTGGTCAACGTGCTGGACCTCGAGGTCATCCGCTCGGCCGGCGTGCGGATCGGCGCCGACCCGCTGGGTGGCGCGTCGGTGGAGTACTGGGCCGCGATCGCCGAGCGGTACGGCCTCGACCTGACGGTGGTCAACCCGGAGGTCGATCCGCGGTGGAGCTTCATGACGCTCGACACCGACGGCAAGATCCGGATGGACTGCTCCTCACCGAACGCCATGGCCTCGCTGCGGCGTGTCATGGCCACCGACCTCGAGGCGGCCAAACGGCTGCCGGCCGGATCGACCTGGCTGGACCTGCGCGCCCTTCCGGCGACGGCCGGCACCCGCCTGCCCCACCCCCTCCGCAGCGGCAAAGACGCCACCTCCCACCCGCCCGCCACCGACACCCCCGACGGCGGGCTGATGAACCCGCACCACTACCTCGCCGTCGCCATCGAGTACCTGTGCCAGTACCGGCCGGACTGGCCGAACGCCGCCATCGGCAAGACGCTGGTTTCCTCCGCCCTGATCGACCGCGTCGTTGCCGGGCTGGACCGCCGCCTCATCGAGGTGCCGGTCGGCTTCAAGTTCTTCGTGCCGGGGTTGCTCGACGGCTCGGTCGGGTTCGGCGGTGAGGAGTCGGCGGGCGCCTCGTTCCTCCGCAAGGACGGCAGCGTGTGGACCACGGACAAGGACGGCATCCTGCTCGCCCTGCTGGCCTCGGAGATCACCGCGACCACCGGGATGAACCCCACCGAGCTGCACCGCGACCTCGTACGGCGCTACGGCCAGAGCGCCTACGCCCGGATCGACGCACCGGCGACACGGGAGCAGAAGGCCCGCCTGAAGCAGTTGCAACCGGACGCCGTCGCCGCCGACGAGCTGGCCGGTGAGCCGATCGTCGACCGGCTGGTCGAGGCGCCGGGCAACGGCGAGGCGATCGGCGGGCTGAAGGTCACCACCGAGAGCGCCTGGTTCGCCGCTCGCCCCTCCGGCACCGAGGACGTGTACAAGATCTACGCCGAGTCCTTCCGCGGCGAGGACCACCTCGCCCAGGTCCAGGCCGAGGCCAAGCAGGTCGTCGACGCCGCGCTCGCCGACTGACACCGACGGCGCTGAGGCAGGACGGTCCGGCCTCGTCATCGCAAATCGCCCGACCCGGGGGTGGCCGCGCCGTCGGGCAGCAGGTCAGCGACCGGCCGCGTAGCCCTGGGCGCCGCGCGGGTTGGCGGCGGCGCCGAGCACTCCGGTGTCCGGGTCGCGGGTCACGGCCGAGAGCCGGCCCTGGCTCCAGTCACCGGCGCGGGTCACCCGGTGCCCGCGTTCTTCCAGTTCGCCGATCACCTCCTCGCCGAGACGGTCCTCGACGACGGCGCCACCCGGCACGCGCGTGCGTGGCCAGAACGAGCCGGTGTTCGACGTGGTGTGCAGGGCCGGTGCGTCGATGGCCTGCTGGGGGCTGTACCCGCCGACGATCGTGCGCAACAGGTACAGCAGCTGCCACTGGTCCTGTTGGTCGCCGCCCGGGGTACCGACGGCGATGACCGGCCGCCCGTCGCGCAGCACCAACGTCGGGGTCAGGGTGGTGCGGGGCCGCCTGCCGGGGGTGAGCGTGGACGGCGCCCCCTCCTCGAGCCACGTCATCTGCAGACGGGTGCCGAGGCAGAAACCCAACTCAGGGATGTACGGGTTGGACTGCAGCCAACCGCCCGAGGGCGTCGCAGCGATCATGTTGCCCCACCGGTCCACGACGTCGAGATGGCAGGTGTCGCCGCGTCGCACGCCGTCGGCGGCGCCGGACGCCGGGACCGGGGCCACGGTCGGCTCCCCGGTGCCGGCGGCGGACGTCGGGTCGTGCACGATCTGCGGCGGCAGGAACGGGGTATGTCCACCGATCGCGCCCGGCCGGATCTCCGCGGAGGCCTCCTGGCCGATCAGGGCGCGGCGTTCGGCCGCGTACTCCGCGGAGAGCAGCGTCTCCAGCGGGACGTCGGGGTCGTCGCCGTAATAGGCGTCCCGGTCGGCGAGCGCCAGCTTCTGGGTCTCGAGAATCGTGTGCGCACCGAGCGCCGTGGACGGGTCGAGCCGGGCGTCATTATCGAACCCGTCGAGGATGCGCAGCATCTGCAGCAGCACCGGACCCTGCCCCCAGGCACCGGTCTTCGCGATGGTGTACCCGCGGAACGTGGCGGTGACCGCGGGCTCGTATCCGGCCTCGAACGCCGCGAAGTCCTCGGCGGTCAGCACGCCGGCGTGGTCGGCGCCGTCGGCGTGCCAGTGCGGGGCTGCGGCGAACGCGGCCGCCTCCTCGGCGACAAATCCGGTCCGCCACTGAGCACGCGCCGCCTCCACCCGCGCCGACCGATCGTCCGGCACTCCCGGCCGGCGACCGGCCGCGACGAGCCGGTCCAACGTTCGCGCGTAGGCCTCGTTGCGGATCAGTTCACCGCCGGCCGGCGCGCGGCCACCGGGCAGCCACGCCGCCGCGGACGTGGGCCAGCGGGCCTCGAACAGCTCGCGCATCTGCGAGATCGTCGCGGCAACACGGTCGTGCACCGGGTGCCCGTTGCGCGCGTAGTCGATCGCCGGCGTCAGCACGTCGGCGAGCTCCCAGGTGCCGTGGTCGCGCAGCAGCACCAGCCAGGCGTCGACGGCGCCGGGGACGGCGGCGGCCAGCGCACCGGAACCGGGCACCAGGTCGAGTCCCTCGCTGCGGTAGTGCTCGACACTTGCGCCGGCCGGAGCCGGACCCTGCCCCATGAGCACCGTGGCCCGGCCCGGTTCCCGTGCCGTCGCGAAGACGCCGGTCATGTCACCACCGGGCCCGTTGAGGTGCGGCTCGACGACATGCAGGACGAACCCCGCGGCCACGGCGGCGTCGAAAGCGTTGCCGCCGCGTTCCAGGACCGACTGCGCCGTCCCGGTCGCGAGCCAGTGCGTCGAGGCCGACATCCCGAAGGTCCCCCGGAGGGTGGGACGGGTGGTGAAGGACGGCGGCGGCGTGAAGGCGTCGGGCATGGTCCGACCCTAACGAGACGGATATCGGACGGCGGCGTGCATATCGCTGCGCGGATGTGGTTCACTGCCGCGCACGTTCCGGCGGGCGCCGCCCGCGCTGTCGACGACGATGGAGGGCCCCTGAGCGAGGAGACGCCGTCCCGTGCGGACGCCGATCAGCCGGACGACTCGCCCGCGACCGGCGAGCAGCTGATCTCGGTCAAGAAGTGGCGGGTCATCGGACCTGGCCTGGTGGTGGCCGGCACCGGCGTCGGGGCAGCGGACCTCGTCGCCACACTCACCGCCGGCTCCAACTACGGCTATGCGCTGCTGTGGGCGGTCGTACTCGGCGTGCTCATGAAGATCCTGCTCGTCGAGGGCGCGGGCCGGTTCTCGCTCGCGAGCGGACTGACGATCTTCCAGGGTTGGCGGTCGCTGGGCCGGTGGACCACCTGGTACTTCGGGCCGTACATCGTCATCTGGGGCATCGTCTACGGCGCCTCGGCCATGACGTCGGCCGCGCTGCCCGTCGTCGAACTGATCCCGATCGACGGGCTGGACGAGGCAACGTACCGCAACATCGTCGCCGCGGGCACCGGCGTCCTCGGCTTCCTCATGGTCTGGTTCGGCCGGTACAAGACCTTCGAGCGGATCGTGAGCTCGCTGGTGCTGCTCATGATGGTCATCGTCGTCGGCATCTCGCTGTTCGCGCTGCCGAACGTCCCGGCCATGCTCGCCGGACTCATCCCCCAGGTGCCCGACGGCGCCGTCGTCTACGTGCTCGGCGTCGCCGGCGGCGTCGGCGGCACCATCACGCTCGCCGCGTACGGATACTGGCTCCGCGAGAAGGGCTGGGCCGCCGCCGGCTGGATGAAGGTGATGCGCCTGGACAACACGATGGCGTACGTGGTGACCGGCATCTTCGTCATCGCCGTCATGGTCATGGGCGTCGAACTCCTCTACAGCGCGAACCTGGCCATCTCGACCGACCAGTCCGGCCTAG
>Ga0079224_100008943_pt1 | contig 13610 bp, 10 predicted proteins | sample Stecom2015_FD_80414 | JGI IMG/M metagenome (GOLD analysis project Ga0079224, IMG submission 80414) | Agricultural soil microbial communities from Utah to study Nitrogen management - Steer compost 2015 | ecosystem: Environmental > Terrestrial > Soil > Agricultural land | place: USA: Utah... | reverse complement strand
CGCCGCTCCGGCTCTCGGAGGACTTCTACGTGGTCGAGAGCCGCCTCTACGCCTTCGAGGAACACCTCGACTTCGAGAACGGCCGCGTGGCCGGCCCGCGCAGCGGCCTCGACCTCCACCTGGTCCGCCTGCGCGGCGACGGCCACGTCCTGCTGGTCACGCCGCGCACCATCCGCTCCGAGGCCATCTACGGCAACGAGAGCGTCCGCCTGCCGGTGGACGGCCTGGTCGGCTGGATCGGTCCCATCACCCCCAGGCTCCTGGAAGGTCCCGACGGCGCCTGGGTCGATCTCACCGGAGAGGGAAGTGTCCTCCTCCTCGCTTGACGCGCCCGCACGGGCGCAGACCCTTCGCGACGAGCTGCTCAACCTGCCCAACCTGATCACCTACCTGCGGGTTTTGGTGATCCCGGTCTTCCTCTGGCTGGTGTGGAGGGGGGATCCCCTCTCCTCCGTCCTCGCCGCTTCGCTCTTCGCCCTCGCGGCGCTCAGCGACGTCCTCGACGGTTGGCTGGCCCGGCGGATGAACCGGGTGAGCTTGGTGGGCAAGCTCCTCGATCCGCTCGCGGACAAGCTCATCGTCACGGCGAGCCTGGTGATGCTCGCGCAGATGGGGCGGATCGAGGCCTGGCTGGTGATCGTCATCCTCTCGCGCGAGCTCATCGTCTCGGGCCTGCGGCAGATCGCCTCCAGCGAGGGCCTGGTGATCTCCGCCAGCCAGGGAGGGAAGTGGAAGACGGCGCTGCAGCTCACCGGCATCATCGCCGTGCTGGTGCACTACCCCTACACCGTCGACTTCCTCGTGGTGGAGCCGATCGCCCTCCGCTTCCAGGTGGTGGGGGAGTGGCTCCTGCTGCTCTCGCTCATCCCTTCGCTGCTGTCCGCGGTGCAGTACTTCGCGGGTTTTCTCGCCGCGATCGCGCGCAAGGAGCAGGCCTCGCACGAAGGTTGAGGGGGCCTGCATTTTTCTCTTGTCACCCGCGGCGGATTTTCCTATAAGCCGCCGCACCAAGACGCCACGCGGCTCATGCGGGTGTAACTCAGTGGTAGAGTACGACCTTGCCAAGGTCGGAGTCGTGGGTTCAAATCCCATCACCCGCTCCAAGACGGTCGCCCCGGAAGTCGAACTTCCGGGGCGTTTTTTTTGTGCTCGGCGCGCCGACGTCCTCGTTGCGGGCCGCCCCCGGCGCGGCGAAAATGAGACGCATTCTCGAATCGCCCGGCACGCGCCAGCCCGTCGGGCATCGGAGACGTCGTGAAGGCAACGCTTCGGGCAAGCCTGCTCCTCTTCCTCGTCGTGGCCTGCTCCACGCCGCCAACGCCTGGGGCCGACGATGCGGCACGGGAGCGGGTGCGGCGCATCGCCGCCATCCTCGACTACGTGGCCGGCGACTACGCGCTCGCTGTGCGCGACGGCGAGGTGATCGACGAGGCCGAATACGAGGAGCAGAGCGCCTTCCTCACCGAGGCGCGCCGCATCGGGGGCGAGCTGGCCGAGCCGGGGAAGGGTGCCCTGCCGGAACTGGATGCCCGCCTGGTCGCGCTCCTGGAAAGCGTGGAGGCGAAGGCTTCGGTGGAGGAGGTCTCCGCCAGCGCACGGACGTTGCGGCGCGACCTCCTCTCCGCCTACGGCGTGGTCTTCGCCCCGGCGACGCCGCCGCCCGCGGACCGCGGGGCGGAGCTCTACGCCCAGCTCTGTGCCGTCTGCCACGGCGCCCAGGGCGCGGGCAACGGCCCCCAGGCCGCCGGTCTCGAACCTCCGCCCACGAACTTCCGGGACGAAGAGACCATGCTCGGCCTCTCGCCGGTCCGCGCCTTCAACGCCCTCACGGACGGCATCGAGGGCACCGCCATGATCTCCTACCAGCACCTGCCGGTGCAGGAGCGCTGGGCGCTGGCCTTCCACGTGGTGGGGCTGCGCCACGAACCGGACGCCGCGGCGCGCGGCGAGGCGGCGGTGCGGCGCCGCGGCAATCTCCCGCCGCTCGCGCGCCTGGCGGAGGCCAACGACGAAGACCTCCTCGGCTGGTTGAAGGGCCAGGGCATCGAAGGGGAGGAGGCGGTGGACGCGCTCGCCTTCCTCCGGAGGGTCGCCGCCTACGAACTGGGTGATCGCCCCTTGCAGCAGGCCAAGGACCTCGTGCGTCGCGCCGAACTCGCCTATGCCGAGGGCGACCGGAGCGCGGCACTCGACGCGGTGATCGCGGCCTACCTCGACGGCTTCGAGCCGGTGGAAGCGGTGCTCTCGGCGCGCGAACCGGCGCTCGTCGGCGAGACGGAGACGGCCTTTCTGCGTCTGCGGGAGGGGATCGCCGGCGGCGCGCCTGCGAGCGAGGTGAACGCCCGGGTGGAGGCGGTGCAGCGGCTCCTCGCCAGGGCCGAGATCGCGTTGGAAGGGAGCGCCGGGAACCAGGTGGCCTTCGTGGCGGCGCTCACGATCCTCCTTCGCGAAGGCGTGGAATCCGTCCTCCTCATCCTCCTTCTGCTCGGTCTCGTCCGCCGTACGGGGCTCGCGCGCGACGCGCGCATGGTCCACGCGGGTTGGATCGGCGCGGTGGCCGCGGGAGCCGTGCTCTGGTTCGTGGCGCAGGCGAGCCTTCCTTTGGCGGGCGCCTCGCGCGAACTGCTCGAGGGCGTCATCGCCCTGCTCGCGGCCGCCGTGCTGCTCTACGCCAGCCACTTCGTGCTGGCGCGTCTGGACGCCAAGCGCCGCGTGGAGGCGATGCGCCGGCGCCTCGAGGCGGCCGGCGCGGCGCGGCGGGGCGCCATCCTCTTCTCCCTCGCCTTCATGGCGGTCTTCCGGGAGGCCTTCGAGGTCGTGCTCTTCCTCCAGGCGATCCTCATCGAGTCGCCGAACGCCGGTGGCGCCGTCTTGGCGGGGAGCGCCGCGGGCCTAGGGATCGCGTTGATCTTCTTCCTCCTGCTCCGAGCGACGGGGCGGAGGCTGAAGCCGGGGCTTCTGCTCACCGCCTCGGGCCTGCTGCTCTGCGGGCTGGCCGTGGTCCTGACGGGCAAGGGCGTGCGCGCCCTACAGGAGGCCGGCGTGATCGGCGCGACCTGGGTGGGCGGCCCCCGCGTCGACTGGCTCGGCCTCTACCCCTCGGTGGAGACCCTCGTGGCACAGTTCGTGGTGGTGGCCGCGGTCGTCGCCATCGCCCTCTGGGGCACGCGGGTAAAGAAGGCCTCCACGGAGTCCGCCTCCGGCGCGGCCGGATGAGGCGCGGCGGCTCGGCCTCGCTCCGCCTTGTCATCGCCCGCCGCCACCGCTAGACAACGCGCGATGGAGACGATCCACGACATGGAGCGACCGGACCTCCGCTCCCTCTCCCTCGCCGAGCTGGAGGCGCTGGTCGCCCGCCTCGGGGAGCGGCCGTACCGCGCGCGCCAGATCTACCGCTGGCTGCACCGGCGATACGCGCTCTCGCTGGAGGAGATGACCGATCTCCCCAAGGCCCTCCGCGAGCGGCTCGCCGGAGAAGCACGGCTGTCGGTCCTGCGGATCGACCACGAGGCGCACTCCGTGGACGGGACGATCAAGTTCCGATGGGAGACGGAGGACGGCCGCTACATCGAGTCCGTCTACATGCCCGAGACGAAGCGGAAGACTCTCTGCGTCTCCAGCCAGGTCGGCTGCGCCATGGGCTGCGGCTTCTGCGCCACGGGCACGATGGGCCTTTCGCGCCACCTGAGCGTGGGTGAGATCGTGGGGCAGGTCCACCAGGTGAACCGCTACCTCATCGAGCGGGGGCTCGCCGAGGGGCCGCGGCCGCTGACGAACCTGGTGTTCATGGGCATGGGCGAGCCCCTGCACAACTTCGAGGCGGTCAAGGCGGCACTCGAGATCCTCCTCTCCGAGGACGGGCCGAACTTCTCGCAACGGCAGATCACGGTTTCCACCGCGGGGCTGGTGCCCGCCATCGAGCGCCTCGGCCGGGAGACCAACGTCAAGCTCGCCGTCTCCCTCAACGCCACCACGGACGAGGTGCGCGACCGCATCATGCCGGTCAACCGGCGATGGAAGATCGCCGATCTCATCGAGGCCTGCCGGCACTTCCCCATGAAGCAGGGCCGGCGGATCGTCTTCGAGTACGTCCTCTTCGCCGGCGTCAACGACTCCGACGAGGACATCGAGCGGCTGGCGCGGCTGGTCCGCAAGGTTCCCGCGAAGGTGAACCTCATCCAGTACAACCGCAACGAGGGCCTGCCCTACGAGCCCTCGCCCGAGGAGCGGGTGCGCGCCTTCGCCGAGGGCCTGCTCGCGCGCGGCGTGCAGGCCATGGTGCGCAAGAACCGCGGCCGCGACATCCTCGCCGCCTGCGGCCAGCTCGCCGCCCAGGGCGGTCCGGGCCGGAAGCCGGCGAGGGGGGTACAGACGGGCCAACTCCTCCGAGTGCTCTGAGCGGGCGCCGTGGGCGGGAGGTCTCGCCGACCGCCGACGGCCGCCCACAGCCTCGGTGCACTTCGGCGCCGTGGGCGCGCCCGCTCAGCCGAGGAGGAGGTGCTCGAGCAGGGCCTTCTGCACGTGCAGCCGGTTCTCCGCCTGGTCGAAGACGGCGGATTGGGGACCTTCGAGCACCTCGGCGGTGATCTCCTCCCCGCGCACCGCGGGCAGGCAGTGCAAGACGATCGCGGAGGGCGCGTGGGCGAGGAGAGCCTGGTCCACCGTGTAGCCCTGGAAGGCGGCGCGGCGGCGCTCCTCTTCCGCCTCCTGGCCCATGCTCGTCCAGGTGTCGGTGCAGACCACCTCCGCGCCGCGCACCGCCTCCGCGGGCGTGGCGCAGACGCGGATGCGGTCGTGCCGCAGCTCGGGCGGGAGCTCGTAGCCGGCCGGCGAAGCCATCCGCAGTTCGACGTCGAAGATCGCCGCCGCCTCGGCCCACGAACGCGCCATGTTGGAGGCACCGTCGCCGACCCAGGCCACCGTGCGGCCGTCGAGGGCACCGAAGCGCTCCTGCACGGTGAAGAGATCGGTGAGGACCTGCACCGGGTGGCCCTGGTCGGTGAGCGCGTTGATCACCGGCACGGTGGCCGCGCCGGCGAGGGCGAAGAGGCGCTCTTCGCCGTGGGTGCGGAAGGCGATGGCGTCGGCGTAGCGGGAGAGCACGCGCGCCGTGTCCTCGAGGGGCTCGCCGCGCGCGGCCTGGCTCTCGGACCACGGCAGGCTGATGGCGCTGCCGCCGAGCTGGGCCATCGCCGCTTCGAACGAGACCCGCGTACGGGTCGATGCCTTCTCGAAGAGGAGGACGAGCGTCTTTCCGGTGAGGGTGGGCTGGAAGCGCCCCGCACGGCGGTCCGCCTTGTGCGCGGCCGCGCGCGCGAGCAGGGCCTCGAGGGCGGGGCGATCGAGATCGCCCAGCCGAAGGAAATGCCGGGTCATGGTGCGAACTCCTCGAGGGAAGCGAAGAGGCCGTCGAGGGTGGGGAGGCGCTCGGCCTCCTCGCGCGCCCGCTGGGCGGCGTCCCAGAGCGCCTCAATTTGATGGGCCACGGAGATGGGGCCGGTGCTGCCGCGGCTGAGCTTGCGCTCGATGCAGGTGGAGAGCTGCGCCGCTTCGAGGACCTCCTCGTCGAAACGGGGGTCGATCGTGCGGGCGAGGGCGAGGTTCACCTCGGCGAGGGGAATCTTCCGCTCCTGCGCGGCGCGCACCAGCGCGCCCACCTTCATGTAGGCCTCGCGGAAGGGGATGCCCTTCTTCACCAGCGCTTCGGCCAGGTCGGTGGCCTGCGTGTAGTCGACGTGCAGCGCGCGCGCGCAGGCCTCGGCGTCGAAGCGGACGTGGGGGAGGGCGATGCGCAGGACCTCGAGGACCGAGCGCGCGAGCGGCCCGGTCTCGAGCAAGGGGAGGCGATCCTCCTGCAGATCGCGCTGGTAACCGCCCGGCAGGCCCTTGACGAGCGAGAGGAGGGTGACGAGGTTGCCGATGCCGCGGGCGGACTTGCCCCGCACGAGTTCGAAGACGTCCGGGTTGCGCTTCTGCGGCATCAGGCTCGACCCGCATGCGATCTCCCCGTCGAGGCGGACGAAGCCGAACTCGGCCGAGGCGTAATCCACCAGGTCCGCGGAGAGCCGACCCGCATGGAGCAAAAAGCGCGCCGTCGCGTAGGCGAAATCCAGGGCGAAATCCCGATCGCCCACGGTGTCGAGGCCGTTTTCCGTCAGGTCGGTGAAGCGCAACAGGCGCCGGGTGAGCTCCCGGTCGATCGGGAGCGTCGTTCCCGCGATCGCCCCCACGCCGAGCGGGAGGCGATCCGCCTGGTCGTAGGCGAAGCGGAAGGCGTCCACGTCGCGGGCGAACATCGCGCCGTAGGCGGCGAGCCAGTAGGCGAGGCTGACGGGCTGCGCGCGCTGGCGATGCGTGTACGCGGGAAGGAGGATCTCGCCGTCCTTCTCCGCGCGCTCGGCGAGGTAGGAAAGCAGCTCGGCCAATCCGCGGAAGACGGCCACGATCTGCTCCCGCACGTGCAGGCGCAGATCGAGCGCCACCTGGTCGTTGCGCGAGCGCGCGGTGTGCAGCCGGCCGGCGGCTTCGCCCACGCGGCGGAAGAGCTCCGCCTCCACCGCCATGTGCACGTCTTCTTCGGGCGGGAGCTCCAGCCGGCCCTGGACCGCCTCCTCGAAGAGCTCGACCAGGCCCGCGTGCAGGCGGCGCGCGTCGTCGCGGGGGACGAGGCCGCATTCCACCAGCATGCGCAAATGCGCGAGGCTGCCCACGAGATCCTCGCGGATCAGGGATCGATCCAGGGCGAGCGAGGAGGAGAAGGCGAGGATCTCGTCGAGCAGGGCCTTGCCGCCGGAGGCGGCCTCCGTGCGGGCGATGGCCATCACGCCTCCTCCGGATGGCGGGCGAAGAGCCGAAGCGGCAGGCTCGCGAGCTCGATGAAGCCCGCCGCGGCGCGGTGGTCGAAGGTATCGCCCTGGTCGTACGTGGAGAGGGCGCGGTCGTAGAGGCCGAACTCCGAGCGGCGGCCCACCACCCGCAGCGAACCCTGGAAGAGTTCGAGCGTCACCTCCCCCGTCACCCGCCGCTGCACGACCTCGTTGAAGGCTTGCAGGGCGTCGCGCAGCTGGGAGAACCAGAGGCCCTCGTAGACGAGCTGCGCGTAGCGCTGGGAGACGAGCGCCTTGAAGTCGTTCGTGGGGCGCAGGCTGGTGAAGCGCTCGAGATCCCGGTGCGCGGTGATGAGGGCGATCGCGGCGGGGGCCTCGTAGACCTCGCGGCTCTTGATGCCCACCACGCGGTCCTCCATCAGGTCGATCCGACCCACGCCGTGCCGCCCGGCGATCTCTCCGACGCGCGCGATGAGCGCCGCGAGCGCAAGCGCCTCGCCGTTCACGTGCGTCGGCCGTCCCCGCTCGAAGCGCACCACGAGGCGTTCCGGCTCGGGGGCCGCCGCGCCCGGACCCTTCGTCCAGGCGAAGGCGTCCTCCGGCGGCGGGCAAGCGGGATCCTCGAGCACACCTCCCTCGATGCTCCGCCCCCAGAGGTTTTCGTCGATGCTGTAGGGCGAGCGGCGGGTGGCGGCCACCGGGATGCCGTGTTCGGCGGCGTAGGCGAGGCACGTCTCCCGGTCGAGGTTGTGCTCGCGCTGGGGCGCCACCACGCGCAGGTCGGGTGCGAGCGCACGGATGGCGAGCTCGAAGCGGACCTGGTCGTTGCCCTTTCCGGTCGCGCCGTGCGCCACCGCCGTCGCACCGTGCTTCCTGGCCACCGCCACCAAGTGCTTCGCGATGAGCGGGCGGGAGAGTGCGGCCGAGAGGGGATAGACCCCCTGGTAGAGCGCGTGGGCCTGGAGGGCGGGCAGGCAGAAGTCCTCGGCGAACTCCTCGCGCGCCTGCACGAACTCGAAGGCCACCGCGCCCGCCGCCTCGGCGCGCGCACGCAACACCTCCACGTCCTTGGCCTCGCCCACGTCGACGTGGCAGGCGATCACCTCGAAGCCGTGGCGGTGGGTGAGCAGGTGGACGAGGACCGAGGTGTCCAGTCCTCCGGAATAGGCCAGTACGATTCTTTCCTTCATCTTCATCCCATCCAGATCGCGCGCAGCTCCTCGGCGATCTCGTCCGGCGAGACCCCTTTCTTCGGCGCGACGAAGATCGTGTCGTCCCCGGACACCGTGCCGGCCACCCCGGGGAAGCGGCTCTGATCCAGCGCGAGCGCCACCTGCGGCGCCGCGCCGGGCGGCGTGTGCACGACCACCAACGTGTCGGTGGCGTCCACCAAGAGCACGGAGCCGGCGACCGCGCGCAGCGCCTCCTCGGGATCGGTCGCCTCCACCCCGTCCACCTCGTAGGCGGTGCCGCCCGAGGGCAGCGCCACCCGCCGCGCCCCGAGCCGCGCGAGGTCGCGCGAGAGGGTCGCCTGGGTGACGTCGAAGCCCTCCTGGAGCAGCAGTTCCCGCAGCTCCTCCTGCGTGGAGACGATGCGGGTGCGGATCAGGCGGCGGATCGCCTCGCGGCGCGCGCGCACGGTCGAGCTCTCACGCATCCGTTTCCTCCCGGATCAGGGTCCCGACCCCGCGGTCGGTGAAGAGTTCCGAGATGATGCCATGCGGGGGCCGGCCGTCGATGACGTGGGCCTGGCGCACACCCCCGGAGAGGGCGCGCCGGATGGCGTCGAGCTTGCGCAGCATCCCGCCAAAGACCTTGCCCTCCGCCACCAGCGCGTCGAGGTGGGCGGGCGAGAGCTCGGGCAGGAGGGTCTCGCCGTCGAGGATGCCGGGTACGTTCGAGAGGAAGACCAGCTTGCGCGCGCCGACCGAGAGCGCCACCTCCGCGGCCACGCGATCGGCGTCCAGCACGCGGCTGCGGCCGTCGTCGCCGATGCCGATGGGGGCGATGACCGGGATGTAGCCTTGGTTCACCAGCATCCCGAGGAAGGCGTGGTTCACCTCGAAGCCCGGGCCGCCGCCGCGCACGCGAAAGAGCGCGCCGTCCTCGCCGGTGATGCCCACCGCGCCGCCCTCCTCCTGGTTGAGCAGGGCGACGAGGGCGCGGTGCACCTCGATGAAGCCCTCGTCGGGAAGCGATTCGTTGGGCAGGCCGTGGACGATGATCGGCGCGAGCCCCACCGAGCGGAGCAAGAGCAGGTCGTTGGCGATGACGGCGAGCGGCGGGCCCTGCCGCAGGGCCGAAGCGCCCAGGTACACCACGCAGCGGCTTCCCGCGAAGCGGCGGATGTAGGAGAGCGCCTGCAGAAGCAGCGAGACCTTGAAGCCGGGGGTGTGGCGATCGAGGCGCTCGTCCTTCACGAGGCCGCCGTTCGGCCCCTGCTCGAGGAAGGAGGCGAGATCGGCGTTGATGCGCACGTAGTCGTAGCCGAGGTCGCAGCCCCAGGCGGTGGCCGCGCCCTCGCCCTGGCCGAGCTCCACCTCGACCGTGCAGGTGGGCTCGCGCAGGCGCGCGCGAACGGCCTCGCGATCGAAGGGGACCAGGCCCTGGCGGTAGACCTCGCGCCCCTGGAAGCGCACCGTCGCCGCCGCCGGTTCGAGGTCGACCCCGAGGGTGGCGGCGCGCGCGCCGACCGTGGCGAGGATGCGGCCCCAGGCGGGATCGCAGCCGAAGAGCGCCGCCTTCACCAAAGAGGAGCCGGCGATCGCCCGCGCGAGCTCGAGGGCGATCGTCTCCGAGGGAGCGCCGCGGACCTCCACCTCCACGAGCTTGGTCGCGCCCTCGCCGTCGCGGGCGATCTGGCGGGCGAGATCCTGGCAGAGCAATTCGAGCGCGGCGGCGAAGGCGGCGAAGTCCTCGCCCTCCTCCTCGATCGGCGGATTCTTCGCGGCGCCGTTCGCGAGCGCGATCACGGCGTCGTTGGTGCTCATGTCGCCGTCGACGGTGAGGGCGTTGAAGCTGCGCGTCATCGCCCGGCGCAGCGCCCGATCCAAAAGGGCGGGAGCGATCGCCGCGTCGGTGGCGATCACGGCGATCATCGTGGCGAGCTGCGGGGCGATCATCCCTGCGCCCTTGCAGATCGCGAAGAGGCGCACGGTTCGATCGCCGAGGCGGAGCTCCCGCCCGGCGGTCTTGGTGCGGGTGTCGGTGGTGAGGATCGCCTCGGCCGCGGGGAGGGGATCCGGGCCGAGGGCCTGGACGAGCGCGGGGAGGGCGGCCTCGACGAGCGGCACCGGCAGCGGGACGCCGATCACGCCCGTGCCGGCCGAGACGACCTCCTCGGGCGCGCAGCCGAGGGCGCGTGCCGTCGCCTCCACCACCGCACGCGCGTCGCGATCGCCCTGGGCTCCAGTGAGCGCGTTGGCGTTGCCGGAGTGGACCACCACCGCGCGCATGCGGCCGGGCAGGCGCGCCGCGGTGTCGCGGACGGGTGCGGCGCGGGCGCGGTTGGGGGTGAAGCAGCCGGCCGCGGCCGCGGGGGTCTCGCTCACGACGAGCGCGAGGTCCTTCTTGAAGGGCTTGATGCCGGCGTGGACGCCGGCGAAGGAGAAGCCGAGGGGAAGATTCACGGGCGAAACCTCCGCAGGTCGCGAAGGCCGGCGCCCTCGTCCCACCCGCAGGCGAGGTTGAGGTTTTGCACGGCCTGGCCGGCCGCGCCTTTCACGAGGTTGTCGATGGCGCTGCAGGCGAGGAAGCGATTGCCCTGCACCGCGAAGCCGATCCGGCAGAGGTTGGTGCCCACCACCTGGGCGATCCCGACCTCGCCGGGCGCGGCGGCGAGCGAGACGAACGGCGCATCCGCGTAGGCGCTCCGGTAGGCCTGGAGCACCGCGTCCGCGTCCGCGCCGGGAACGAGCCGCCCCACGGACGTCGCCAAGATCCCCCTGCGGATGGGCAGCAGCGTGGGGGTGAAGACCAGATCCACCTCCTCGCCGGCCGCCTCGCCGAGGATGCGCCGGAGCTCGGGCAGGTGGCGATGGCCGAAGATCCCGTAGGCGCGCACGTCGTCGGACAGCTCGCAGAAAGACCAATCCTCGCTCGCTCGCCGGCCGGCGCCGGTAGCGCCCGACACCGCGTGGACCACGATCTCGTCGGGGCGCAACAGCCGCGCTTCGAGCAGGGGGACGAGGGCGAGGAGGATGGCCGTGGGATAGCAGCCGGGGTTGGCCACGAAGCGCGCGTCGGCGAGGCGGTGCCGGTAGCGCTCGGACAGCCCGTAGACCGCGGGACCTCCCTTGCGGAAGGCGGGGGAGAGGTCGATCACCCGAACTCCCTTCTCGAGGATGCGTGGAGCGAACTGCAGCGAGACGTCCTCCGGCGTCGCCAGGAGAACGGCGTCGAGTTCGGCCTCCTCCCAGGCCGCCGGCGGCGCATAGACCAGCGCGCCGGCCTCGCCGTCGATCCCCAAGACGTCGCGTGCACAGCGCCCCGCCCAGCGGTCGCTGCCCAGGAAGGCGAGCGTCGCGTGCGGATGGCGGGCCAGGAGGTGGGTGGCCTCCATGCCCGCATAGCCCGACGCGCCGATGATGCCCACTCGAAGTTGCATATTACGCGCATAAATATGCATCGAGCTTCGAGCGGTCAAGCGAAACCGTGCAGCGCTGCGCGCTCTCGTTGAATCCGCGCCGCGAGCGGGCTACAAGCGGCGCATGTCGATTCTCGCCGTCGGATCCATCGCGCTCGACAGCCTGGAGACCCCCTTCGGTAAGCGGGAGGAAGTCCCCGGGGGCTCCGCCACCTTCTTCTCGACCGCCGCCTCCTTCTTCGGCCCCGTGCAGATCGTGGGCGTGGTGGGGGAGGACTTCCCCGAGGAGCACCTCGACTTCCTCCGCAGCCGCGGGGTGGACCTCGGCGGCGTGGTGCGGGCGAAGGGCCCCACCTTCCGGTGGAAGGGCCGCTACGGCTACGACCTCAACGAGGCGCACACCCTCGAGACCCACCTGAACGTCTTCGGCAGCTTCGATCCGGAGCTCCCCCCGGAGCTTCGGCGACCGGACATCCTCTTCCTCGGCAACATCCACCCCGAGCTGCAGGCGAAGGTCCTCGACCAGGTCGAGGTGCGCCCGCGGCTGGTGGCCGCCGACACGATGAACTTCTGGATCGAGGGCACGCGGCCGCAGCTTTTGCAGGTGCTCGAGCGGGTGGACATGCTCTTCGTCAACGACGCGGAGGCGCGCCAGCTCGCGGGCGAGCACAACATCATCAAGGCGGCGCGCGCCATCCTGCGCATGGGACCGAAGCGGGCGGTGATCAAGCGGGGCGAGTACGGCGCGCTCCTCTTCGAGGACGGCCACGTCTTCGCCGCGCCCGCCTATCCGCTCGAGGACGTCTTCGATCCCACCGGCGCGGGCGACTCCTTCGCCGGGGGGTTCCTCGGCTACCTCGCCCACCGCCGCCGCGAGCTGAGCATGGACGCCATGCGCCAGGCCTGCATCGCCGGCGCGACCATGGCGAGCTTCTGCGTGGAGAAGTTCTCGCTCGAGCGCTTCCGGGAGCTGCGCGAGGAGGAGATCGCGCAGCGGCTCGCCGCCTTCAAGGCGCTCACCGACTTCGTGGAGCTCTGAGCGGCTCGACCACGGCGAGCGCACCCGCCACGTGGAGGCCGGCGCAGCTCCCGTGGATGTCCGCCACCAGGATCTCGCCTTCCGGTCCCACGGCCACGTGGTCGGCCGCCGGGAGTCGTTCGCGCGCGGCCGGGGACAAAAGTTCACGGCCGGTCGCGGCGTCGCAAAGCGAGAGGCGCTCGCCGGGAAGGGCGATCATGCCGCGGACGATCCGCGGCGCGCCTCCGGGCGCGGCGGGCGCCGACCAGCGGACGCGGCCGCGCTCGATGCGGGCCACGCCGTGGGGACCGCGCGCGAAGACCGTCTGGCCCGCGACGGCGACCGCCGGCGCTCCCGGCCCCAGGACCGGCCGCACCCGGTAGCGGAGCGCGCCCGCGGCGTCCAGGCCCAGGATTTCCCCACCCGTCTCCCCCGCCGCGGAGATCAGCACCCCGCGGCGCTGCGCGACGAGCCGTCCGACCGCGTCCACGGGCAGGGGCGTGCGAAAGAGGATCCGCCGGTCGCCGGCCAGGATGCCCACCGCCTCCAGGCCCTGCCGCCCGTCGGCGATCCCCACCACGCCCTCGGCCACCACCGCAAGGGGACCCAGGGGCAGGGGGAGGCGCCAGGCCACCTCCCGCCGATCCAGATCCACGGCGTAGACCATGCCGTTGTCGGCCGCCAGTGCGAGGAAGGGCCCGGAAGCGGCGATGGCGGCGCGATGGGCCGCGGGGGGATCGAGGCGGAAGCGCTGGGCGCCCGTGCGCAGATCCACGCACACGAGGGAACTCTGGTCCACGAGCATCCAGGCGTCGGCGCGATGGCAAAGGTAGCGGCTCTCGACCTGCGCCCAGCCGGTCTCGACCTTCCAGAGCAACGGCGTTCCCGCCTCGCCCAGGGCCAGCAGCGTCCCGCCTTCTTCGAGCACGAGCACAGGGCCTTTGCGCTCCGGCGCCGCGGCCCCCACCGCGCCGTCGTGATCGGTCCGCGAGCCGTCGCGCAGGGCGAGGGACGCGACGCCGCCGACGTGGGCGATCCACGCGCGCTCGCCCGAACCGACCAGGCGCCGGATGGCGGGAAGCTCGGCCCGCCATCGCACGCGGAGGGAAACGGTGCGCAGCTCGCCCACGGCGGGCGGCGCGCCCAGCTTTCCTCGGCGGGGCGGCCGCGCCGGCGCGGG
>Ga0079224_100008942_pt1 | contig 13610 bp, 12 predicted proteins | sample Stecom2015_FD_80414 | JGI IMG/M metagenome (GOLD analysis project Ga0079224, IMG submission 80414) | Agricultural soil microbial communities from Utah to study Nitrogen management - Steer compost 2015 | ecosystem: Environmental > Terrestrial > Soil > Agricultural land | place: USA: Utah... | reverse complement strand
CGTTGCTTGCCGTAGGCTGCGCATTCAGTCTGGTGTTTCAGGCAATGATAAATATGGCAGTAGCTGTTAATCTTTTTCCTGTAACGGGGCAACCATTGCCGATGTTGAGTATGGGAGGTACTTCTATCTGGTTTACCAGCGTAGCTATAGGAATTATTCTCAGTGTAAGCAGAAATATTGAGCAGGAACAACTAAAAAGAGTGGCACATGCAACAGCGTAAGCTTAAAGTAATCATCAGTGGTGGAGGTACAGGAGGTCATATTTTTCCTGCACTGGCCATTGCTAATGCCATACGTAAGCTTAATCCTGAAACAGAGTTTTTGTTTGTTGGTGCGCAGGGAAAAATGGAAATGGAAAAAGTTCCTGCTGCAGGTTATAAAATTGAAGGGTTATGGATTAGTGGAATAAAGAGAGAACTGACAATAGATAATCTTTCATTTCCTTTTAAGGTTTTATCCAGTGTAAGCAAGGCATTAAGAATTATCCGTGAGTTCAAACCTGATGTGGCTGTTGGAGTAGGAGGTTATGCAAGTGGCCCGTTGTTATATGCAGCATCATTAAAAAATATTCCCTGTTTGATTCAGGAGCAGAATTCTTATCCGGGCATAACCAATAAAATTCTGGCAAAACGTGTTCAGAAAATTTGTGTGGCTTATGACGGAATGGAAAAATATTTTCCAAAAGAAAAAATATTACTTACAGGTAATCCTGTCAGAGAAAATGTTTTGAAAATTGAAGGCAAACGTCAGGAAGCATTTTCTTTTTTCAGACTTAATCCTGATAAAAAAACCATTCTTGTAGTCGGTGGAAGTCAGGGTGCTCGTTCTATCAACAGAAGCATTCTTGCAGGGCTGAATGAAATCCGTCAGGCAGATGTGCAAGTGGTGTGGCAAACAGGAAAATTGTTTTATGACGAAGCGCAGAATGCAGTTTCGTCAGCGGGAATGGAAAATGTCCGTGTGTTCGATTTTATTTCACAGATGGATTTTGCCTATGCCGCTGCTGATTTAATTGTTTCGCGTGCCGGAGCAAGTACTGTTTCAGAAATTTTGCTTGTAGGCAAACCTTCTGTTATGGTGCCACTGCCAACTGCTGCCGAAGATCATCAGACAAAAAATATAGAAGCCATGGTTCGCAAAAACGCTGCTCTGATGGTTCGCGATGCCGATGCATCTGCACAATTGGTTGCTACTGCACTTGCTACTCTCAGTAACGAACAACTTCTTAAATCATTGGCTGCAAATGCTGCTGCACAGGCGCTTCCCAATTCAGCAGAGAAAATTGCGGGAGAGGTAATTGCTCTGGCATCAGAAAAAATATACGGCAAGACTGTTAACGATAAATCTTCAATGCCTGCATGAACCTGAACAATATAACACATATTTATTTTATCGGCATTGGCGGAATAGGAATGAGTGCGCTTGCGCGTTATTTCAAAACATTGGGAAAAGAAGTTGCCGGATATGACCGTACCGCAACAACACTCACATCGCAACTGATTGCCGAAGGAATGGACATTCATTTTGAAGATAATGTTCAGCTTATTCCTCCTGCATTTAAAAATAAAAATAACAACGATAAAATTCTTGTAATTTACACGCCAGCTATTCCGAAATCACATTCTGAACTAAATTATTTTAATGATAATGCATACAGAGTTGTCAAACGTTCTAAAGTGCTTGGGTTGATTGCTTCTGCCAATTATACGGTAGCAGTTGCCGGCACACATGGAAAGACAACAACTTCGAGTATGATAGCGCATATACTTCATTCATCAGGAATAAATATTGCAGCATTCCTTGGAGGTATAGCAAAAAACTTCAACAGCAATTTTGTACTTCCTCAAAAGAATAATAAAATCGTAAATGTGGTGGAAGCAGATGAGTTTGACCGTTCATTTCTCACCTTGTTTCCCAACATTGCAGTCATCAGCAGCATGTCGGCTGATCATCTCGATATTTATGGCACACATGACGAACTTGTTCGTTCTTACAACACTTTTGCAGGTCAGGTAAAAGAACATTTGATTTTAAAGAAAGGATTGAAGGTAAGCAATGTTAAAGCTGATATTACCACATATTCTCTTCAGTCAGATGCTGATGTGCATGCGAAAGATATTACCATCAGCAATCGTTCTTATAAGTTCAACGTGATGGTTGGAAATCACCTGATAAAAGATTTGGTATTGGGTCTTCCCGGACGACACAATATCGAAAATGCAGTTGCGGCTATTGCTGTAGCTTTCAAACTGAATATTCCCGAAGAAAAAATCCGTGAAGCACTTGCAACCTATTCAGGTGTGAACAGAAGATTTGATTATCAGATAAAAACTGAAAGATTAGTCTTTATTGACGATTATGCACATCATCCCGAAGAACTGAGTGCTGCAATTTCATCGGTTAAGGAATTGTATAGCGACAAAAAAATTACCGGAGTATTTCAACCGCATCTGTTCACTCGCACACGCGATTTTGCTGATGAGTTTGCTCAGAGTCTTTCGCTACTTGACGAAGTGATTTTGCTGGACATTTATCCTGCACGCGAATTGCCGATAGAAGGAGTTACATCTGAAATAGTTTTTAAGAAAATTAATTGTGCGAATAAAATAATGCTGAGCAAAGAGAAGTTGGTAGAATATGTTGAAAATCATATTCCGGAAGTTTTGCTCACATTGGGAGCGGGAGATATTGATACATGTGTTTTGCCATTGCGAAATATGCTGGCGAAAAAAAATCTTAGTACTGCTAACTGAAAAATATCACTGAAATGAAAATCAATCTGAACAAAAAAATCACAAGAATCCTTACCATTACCGGGTATGTTGCGATTGCAGGTGTAGTATTGGTATTGATGAGTTTTGCAAACCACCGGAGCACTAAAGTGCTTTGTGAAGGTGTTGTCATCAACATTGAGGACGAAAGCATCAAAGGATTTGTTGACCGCAGCGATGTGATGGAAATGATACTTTCTAAAGGCAAAAAAATAATAGGAAGCCCATTGGTTGATATTAACACAAATGTGTTGGAAAAAATCATTGATGCCAACCCTTACGTTTTTAAGTCCGAGGTATATTCAACGATTGATGGATGGGTGCATGTTGACATCAAACAACGCAGCCCTGTTTTAAGAATAATTAATTCAAAAGACGAGAGTTTTTATATTGACGACAGAGGGAAATTTATGCCATTAGCTGAAAAATATTCGGAGCCTGTTTTGGTTGCAAATGGCAATCTTAACGACACCTATATGCAGCAACAATTAGCTCCGTTTGATGAAGAGTTGACGTTGGAAAGTGACTCACTTGAGAAACTTCCTGTGCTTACTCAGTTGTTTTTGTTAGCTGAAAAACTAAAAAGTGATTCCTCATGGGATGCCATGTTTGAGCAGATATATGTGAACGAAAACAATGAAATTGAGCTTATCCCTCGTTTGGGAAATCAGGTGATATTGATTGGAGATATCACCAATCTGAACCAAAAGCTGGAGAAACTTGATAATCTGTATAAACACGGATTGCCATCAACAGGATGGGAACAATATGAAATGATAAACCTGAAGTATAAAAATCAGGTTGTATGTAAAAGAAAAGATAATAAACAATCATAAACTGGTATTTTGTGGCAGAAAAGGTTATAGAAAATGAAATCATAGTAGGACTCGACATCGGTACTTCTAAAATTGCAGCTATCGTAGGTCGGAGAAACGAGTTTGGAAAGGTCGAAATTCTTGGAACAGGTAAAGCAGAATCTGCAGGAGTATCGAGAGGGGTAGTTGCAAACATTGATAAAACTGTGGCAAGCATTAAGCAAGCCGTAGCTGAAGCTGAAAACAAAAGTGGAGTAAATATCAAATCAGTGCATGTAGGTATTGCAGGACAGCATATCAAAAGCCTTCAGCACAGAGGTATGATAACACGTAATGATACCAATTCTGAAATCAGCCTGAAAGATATTGATATGCTGATTGATGATATGTATAAGCTGGCAATGCCTCCCGGTGAAGAAATTATTGATGTAATCCCTCAAGAGTTTATTGTGGATAATGAACAAGGTATCAAAGATCCTGTAGGTATGTCCGGCATCAGGCTCGAAGCAAACTTTCATATCATCACCGGTTTGATTACAGCAGGTAATAACATCAAAAAATGTGTTGACAAATCAAATCTGACTCCTTATGATGTCATTCTTGAACCATTAGCCAGTTCCGAAGCAGTACTCACCGAAGAAGAAAAAGAAGCCGGTGTGGTATTGGTGGACATTGGTGGCGGTACTACTGATATTGCCATATTTCAGGACAGTATTATTCGTCATACAGCAGTTATTCCGTTTGGAGGAAATGTTATCACAGATGATATCAAGGAAGGATGCAGCATCATCCGCAATCAGGCAGAATTACTTAAAATAAAATTCGGTTCGGCTCTGGCAAGTCAGATGAAAGACAATGAAATTGTTTCCATTCCCGGACTTCGTGGTCGCGAACCTAAAGAAATTTCAGTAAAGAATCTTGCAAGTATCATTCAGGCACGTGTAGAGGAAATTATTGAACATGTTTATTTCGAAATTAAATCTTCAGGCTTTGAACGCAAACTCATAGCAGGTCTTGTAATTACCGGAGGTGGTGCTCAACTACGACATATTGTACAGTTGTTTGAGTATATCACCGGAATGGATACACGTATCGGAAACCCAAGTGAACATCTTGCAAAAGCTCCCGATGAAATAAAAAGCCCGATGTATGCAACAGGTGTTGGATTGGTGATTAAAGGACTGAATGATCTTGAAAAACGCAGGGCTTTGGGAGATTATAAAAGCTCATCTGCTGAAGTTCCACAACATAAAGGTTCGTGGTTCAATAGTATTTTGAATACAACAAAAAAAATATTCAGTGACGACACGAATGATAAAGAAATTTAAAAAATAATTCCCATAACCATTTAATTAAACATACAATGATGAACTTTGAATTTATGCCTAACGAACAACCATCCATTATTAAAGTAATTGGAGTAGGTGGTGGCGGCAGCAATGCTGTTAACTTTATGTACAAACTCGGAATAAAAGGAGTAGATTTTGTAGTGTGCAATACCGATTTGCAGGCACTTGAAATGAGTCCCGTTCCACGCAAGGTGCAGTTAGGCCCCAGTCTCACAGAAGGACGTGGTGCCGGCTCTATGCCTGAAGTAGGCAAGCAATCTGCCATAGAAAATATTGAAGAGCTGAAAGCTATTCTGAAAGATAATACCAAAATGGTATTTATCACTGCCGGTATGGGTGGCGGCACCGGAACAGGTGCAGCACCAATTATAGCAGGTATTGCTAAAGAAATGGGAATTCTTACTGTGGGAATTGTTACTATCCCGTTTGCATTTGAAGGACGCAAACGCAAACAACAGGCCGACCTCGGAATTGAAGAACTGAAACGTAATGTTGATACATTACTCATCATCTGCAATGATAAATTGCGTGAGATACATGGCAACCTCAAGCTTACCAATGCTTTCGGATATGCCGACAACGTACTTGCTACTGCTGCCAAGAGTATTGCCGAAGTTATCAGCGTTACACTTCACATCAACGTTGATTTTGCTGATGTGGAAACCGTAATGCGCGACAGCGGTGTGGCTATTATGGGTTCCGCAGTATCATCAGGTGAAAACCGTGCAATACATGCAGCCGAACTTTCACTCGATTCTCCATTACTCAATGATAATAACATTGAAGGTGCACGTTATATTTTGCTGAACATAACCAGCGGTAATGACGAGATTACCATGGATGAAATGAGCGACATTACCGAGTATATCCAGCAAAAAGCAGGACAGTCAGCAGAAATTATTATGGGAGTAGGCAGTGACGAATCGCTCGGTGATAAAATTGCTGTTACTATTATTGCAACAGGATTTAAGACAAGCGAAACAAAACGTCAGGAGTCTGTGAAACAACCTGAAAAAGTTATTCTTGATTTTTATAAAACCCCTGTACCTGCATTTACTGACAATAAAGATGAGCAGGTTCATCAAACTCCTGAAGTTGAAAATGAGCCGGTTCTAAAAACTGTTGAAGAAGAAATTCCGATTACATCTGTGGATTATTTTGTTCCTGAGAACAGAAAAGAGCCTGAGCCTGAAATGTTATCAACGGAATTTACATTCACTGATTTTCCTAATGTAGTTACGAATAATCTGGAAGATGAACAACAGGAAGATATTCAGGAAGCACCACCGGTAAATGAAATACAACAACCTGTTTTGAATCACCGGCCAAACACTTTTGCGGAAGAACATCGTTCACAGGATGAAGTAAAAATAAAACCTGATGATGTTTACAGTCGTACTCGCGAAAGACTGGAAAGAATGAGGCAGATGCCTCGCATTTCAAACCCTCAGGTGCTGAATGATATGGAGAGAGAACCTGCATACAAACGCAAGAATGTGAAACTTTCAAATGTGTTATCTTCTGATGATACTAATTATTCACGACTTTCACTCAACGAAGACGGACAGCAAGGTACTGATTTGAAAAACAACAACAAGTTTCTGCACGATAAAGCAGATTAATATTTTAATTACGAATTGATATGAAATCCGGTAGTTTAATCGCTGCCGGATTTTTTTTGCATACCGCCTACCCACAGTATTCGGAACTGCAGATTGTAAAACATAATTCTTATCCTGTAATCTTTTATTCAATCAAAACACAGGAGCGTCTGCGCCCTTTAGGGCCACGGGTGCGCGGAGGAAATGCATTCTCTGAGTCCCGGCATTCCGAAGTACTGCGGAACTGCAGATTGTAAAACATAACTCTTATCCTGTAATCTTTTATTCAATCAAAACACAGGAGCGTCTGCGCCCTTTAGGGCCACGGGTGCGCGGAGACATGCCCTCTAACTCATCCCTCAGCACTTCAGCAACAATGGCGTTTTGTGCTAAATCTCCCCCAAACCAACAATCCTAATAAAAATAATTTAGCTGAATATCAATATAATATAAATAATTTTAGTACTATGTGTTGCATGGTACTATCTTTTAAATATATCTTTGTATCGTTATTTACAATTAAGTCAAACAATAAAACAACAACATCGTGGGTAATCTCGAAAACACACAGTCGCAAATGCGAAAAGGAGTTTTAGAGTTCTGCATATTGTCTATCATCTCCAAGGGAGAAGTTTATCCCAGCGATATCATAGATGAGATGAAAGAAGCTAAACTCATTGTTGTGGAAGGTACCTTGTATCCACTGCTCACCCGTTTGAAAAACGCAGGTTTGCTTTCATACAACTGGGTAGAAAGTAATGCAGGTCCTCCGCGCAAGTATTATAAACTGACACCATTGGGCCAGGAACATTTAAAAGAATTAAAAAAAACATGGGATGAGTTGGTTGACGCAGTTAGCCAGACTTACCACAACTCCACTGAAAAATGAATAAGACAGTAACAGTAAACATTGGTGGCATGGTCTTCCACATTGAAGAACTTGCCTATGACAAATTAAAAAATTATCTGCAGACTATACGCAGTCATTTCAGCGTCAGCGATGGTCGTGACGAAATTATCGAGGACATCGAAAGCCGTATTGCTGAAATACTCTTGCAGATACTTGGCAAATCACGTCAGGTGGTCACATCAGAAGATGTTGATCAGGTAATGTCTGTAATGGGCAAACCCGAAGACTTTGCAGGAGCTGATGATGCTGCCGGCAGCACTTCGCAGACAACCGGTGATGCCACTGTAACTGAGGCAACCATCAAACGCAGACTTTATCGCGATCCTGATGAGCGCGTTATCGCAGGTGTGTGTTCAGGCATGGGCCACTACTTCGGCATTGACGCAGTATGGTTGCGAATTTTATTCATCATCATCTTCTTTATGGGATTCAGTGGCTTGCTGATTTATATTGTTCTTGCCATCATTCTGCCAAAAGCCATTACACCCACTCAAAAACTGGAGATGCGTGGCGATCCTGTAAACATCAGCACCATTCGCAAAGAAACCGAATCACCTGCCGTAAAGCGTGAACCATCAGGTATTTCAAACGTATTTGATTTGTTTCTTTCAGGTATTAAAATCATACTCAAAGGAATTGTAAATATCATCACTGCATTCTTTGCATTCATTGCTTTAATCGTATTGTTTTCAATAGGAATGGCAATAATGGCTATGCTCGGTGTAGGTGGACTTACTATTCCTGTATTTATTTCCGATCAGTTCTTATCACGCGATCAGCAGATGTGGACAACCGTAGCATTTATTTTACTCTTTGCAATTCCTGCGGTTTGGTTAATCATACGTCTGGTAAAATGGATGTTCAACATTAAGTACAACACCCATCGCCTCAATGTAGCAGTAGGAATTTTATTCATACTTGGTTTGGCAGTAGCATTTTTCAATGTGTATGATATTGCACGCGATTTTGCTAAGGATGCAAAAATTCGCAACACGGTCCAAGTACTTAATCCGTCTGCACAAACACTCTCGCTGCGTATTATGGACGATCCCAAATACGATGAGGAAAGTCACTCTAATGTTTTCAGCACACGCAGAGGAAACTTCAGCGTTACCACCGGCTCTGATTTTGTTTTCAATCAGGACAACGTAGATTTTAAGGTCGAAAAAGCACCTACCGATCAGTTTGAGTTGATACAGGTTTTTACCGCTGAAGGACGAACAGAAAAAGAAGCAATGGATAATGTAAAAAGCATTAAATACAATTTCGAACAGAAAGATTCTACACTGATGCTAAGCGATCACTTCCCCATTCCTAAAGGTGTAAAGTTCCGCAATCAGAAAGTATTGTTGATTCTTAAAGTTCCTGTTGGAAAAAGTATTTATATTGATGAATCAGTGGTTGATATTCTGGATGATATTGACAATGTAACCAACACATGGGATGGCGATATGGGCGGACATACCTGGAAGATGACCGATGCCGGACTGATGTGTACCGACTTTGACTTTACAACCAATAAAACAGATGATGTTGATCCGGATAATATGGATATTAAAATTGATCAGCATGGTGTGCGCATACAGGGAAAGGATGCCAACGACAAAGACAAAAACGTAAACATCAAAATTGATAAAAGCGGAATGCACGTAAAAACAGAAGACGCAAAGTAAAAGTTGCAGCCTGCTGTCTGATAAAATTATCTTTTTAACAGACCGGCTTTAACCTAAAGGAGCAAGTATGAATAGTGAATTTGTACTTGCTCTTTTATTTTTTAGGTATTTGCAATGGTATTCTCACCATAATTCTTCAGTTACATTTATTCCTTCCGAAAAATTATTTTTCTTCCGGCTGAGTTGCTGTGTTGAAATTGGTTCTGAAACGCAGCCCTAAGTTAAACCACCTTCCGGGCATGAGTATTGTTCCTGTTTCTTTATACTGTGTATCAAGAATATTATTTGCATCTGCAAATATCTGCCACTGCTTCCACGCATAACTCAATCGCAAATCGGCCACCGTATAATCATTTCCGTTTACTCTCTGCAAATATCTTCCGCTTACTGTCACATCCAATCCTTTGACAACACTGATGTGGAATGTGCCCGTAAACTGATGTCGCAAAATTTCTATCGCATATTTCGAAATCATATCATCAGAAGCCTGCACGGTTTGGTCCAGATATGTGTACGACAAATTCAGATTGGCATTGTGCGCGGCAAGCCATCCATCCGGACTGTTCAATATGGTTTGAAGTGTCCATCCGCTGGTGTTCAGCACCTGAAAGTTGCGCGGCTGCCACGGCAGCGTATCATTTTCTCTCACCCAGTCAATAAACTCTGACGTGTGGCGATAAAAATAACTTCCCTTTACTGACAGATATGCATTTGAAAAACTTACTCCCGCTTCATAGTTGGTTGAAAGTTCAGGTTTCAGTTCGCTGTTGCCAATGTTTAGCGGCCCTCTGTAATAAAGGTCGGTGTAGGTTGGCAAACGCTGCCCTGTAGTGAATGACGTAAACAGTTTGATATTTTTTGTAAGCCAGTAACCGGCATCCACTCCCGGAAAAAACTGCCAGCTGTAATCCGAATTATAATTGGCATACATACCTCCGCTCACATTCAGTTTCTGAAAAAACAAATGGCGGTATTCTGCATACAAACCTACATTATACCTACTGTGGTCGCCCAGGTTGCTGCTGTTTATTTGCTCATTGCGCCATTCAGCACCTGCTCCCAACTTTCCGTTGCGCACACTGTATGCGCTGTGTACTTCACCGGTTATGGTATTGCTCTCATGAATGTTCTGATATATCTCAGGATTCTGACGGATAAAAACATAATGGTCTTTGTTGTAGCGATACGATATGCGTGGCATTATTTTCCATCGTTCATGCTCACGGGTGTAATCCAAACTGCCAAGAACGGTTTCAACGGTTTCTTCCGATTCCACATCACGCGGAGCACTGTAATATCCGTTGGCACCAAATTTATTTCTCGTATAAATTCCTGTTGCATTCAGTTTGCCGTTGCCTGCAACTATTTGGTTCTGATAAAATAATTTCCGGTTGTCATAAGCAGTGTTGTATCTGTAGCCATTGCCGGTGTTGTATTCTGCACTCAGTGTTTGTGCTGTTTTTTTGGTAAGCAAACTCACTGTTGGCTGTATGCCTGTGCTCAAAAATGTTTTTCCGTTTGATGTATCTTTTTCAAAACTGCTGCCTCCTGTTACCTGAACAAATACTTCATTGCTCTGCGGAATGCGTGTTACAATGTTGATGGCACCGGCTAAGGCATTTACGCCATAAACGCGCGCAGCCGGTCCTCTGAGAATTTCTATATGATCTATCGCGCTCAGCGGAAGTGAAAGGTTCAGCATATTGTGGCCGGTTTGTGCATCCGAAATTTTTATTCCGTTGATGAGCACCAACACCTGATCGAAGGTGCTGCCGTCTATACTCACATCGGCCTGACCTCCCCATGGGCCACGCTGCCTGATGTCAATACCGCTGATGCAGGCCAGCAACTCATTGACTGATTTTGCAGGCAAGGCTTCTATCTGCTCTCTGTCGAGTAGTGTGATGTTGCGGTTTTGCATGATGAGCGGCATCTGCATTCTGTTGTCTTTTATCACCACCGAATCATGATTCACGTGCATCACCTGTGCCTTCAGTGTTGCACTTAATGTTGTAAGAATTATCAATATAAAAACCTGTATGCGCATACTTTAAAAAAAATGGATGCGCGAAGATAGGGGAGTAGTGAGTGATAATTACTGATGCCCCGGTTTTTTATTTCACAACAAGTTATTTGTAAAATGCAGATGGAATTGCAGAGGGAATCGCTGTAAAGAAAATTTTTCCGTCAGATAAAAATTAAATAAATGCAATGATGCTTTATGCTCAGGCTTTTGTAACGCTGTATTCGTAAAACTCCATGATGGGGTTGGCAAGAAGTTTTTTACATGCGTCTTCCACTTTTTGTTCGGCTGCGGCCTGGTCTGCTGCATCAATTTCAAGAGTGATGTGTTTTCCTATGCGCACGTTTTCAATTTCAGGAAGGTTTATTCTTTTCATGCTTGCAGTAACGGTTTTGCCCTGCGGATCGAGCAAAGCCTTCAGTGGCATCACGTTTATTTTAGCTGTAAACTTCATTGCTTTTCAGATGTTGGAATAAAATGTTTTACTGCCGACAAAAGTACATACAAAATGATTATCAGCGGCAAGGCTTCAATGCGATAGAGCAACAACAGCACTGCCGATGAGGCTATGAGCACGTATGCATATTTGTTTTGACTGAAACCGTATGACTTAAATTTAAGTGCAAACAATGGCAGCTCACTCACCAGCAGAAAACACATCAACAACACAAAAATAATCATCAGCACCGGAGTACTGAACAGCGTGTAAACGGCTTGCTGAATAAACGAAACACTGCCACCTGCGGCATTCACCAGATACGACTGCACAATAAACGGCAGCGCAGCTATGAGCAAACCATTGGCAGGCACAGGCAGCCCTCTGAAACTGTCGGTTTGCCGCGGGTCGTTATTGAATTTTGCAAGCCTCAAAGCCGAAAACACAGGAATGAAGCAGGGCACCCACGGCAGCAATGCCTGAGGATAAGGTATGGCACTGCCTATATGATAATCGGGATTTACTGCAATAAACACCTGCATCATAATCATGCCCGGCAATACGCCAAAGGAAACCACATCGGCCAGCGAATCCAGGTCCTTGCCTATGGCAGAGTAGGCATGCAGTGCACGTGCTGCAAAGCCATCACAAAAATCAAACAATGCAGCCGCCATTATCATCATGCCTGCACCTGCAATATGTCCGTTGAAACAAAGCACAATGCCTGCGCAGCCGCAAAGCAAATTGCAACAGGTGATAAAATTGGGAATATGTTTAGTCAGCAGCATCAGGTTGCAAATGTAGGGATAGGATGTATATGGATGTGTAAATTAAAATGACATCCGGCAATCCGCAGTACTGCTATTTCTTAACGTTGATTTTTCATAGGGCGGTTGGGTTTGTTTGATGAGTGTGTTTTTGTTTTTGATGGCGGAGTTTTTTGTGGGAGATGTTGCATTGCCTTGGCGCACGCGTAGCCTTAGAGGGTGCAGGCGCACCGGTGTTTTTTTGTATTCGACTCCGTAGGAGTCGGATGTTTATAGATGTTGTTGTTTTCTATAATCATGTGACCCCATCGGGGTCATACCATAATAATTAATTCAATAAGAGATAGGATTTTGTTATAGGGCGGTTGGGTTTGTTTGATGAGTGTGTTTTTGTTTTTGATAGCGGAGTTTTTTGTGGGAGATGTTGCATTGCCTCTGCGCACCCGTGGCCTTAGAGGGTGCTGACGCGCTTCGAATACGATGAGAAACACAGCAAAATAACGTTTTACACCCAGCAGGAATCTTCGATAACCTGCCGGGTGTCAGGTGCTTCATTTCCTTCGCGCACCCGTAGCCCTAAAGGGCGCTTACGCGCTTCGAATATGATGGGCAAGAGGCAAGTTCTCGCTGGGTTGTTTACATCTTACACCCAGCAGTTCCGCAGTACTGCGGAATACCGGGTGTCAGGGATTTTTAAAAACAAAAGGTGATGAATTATGGTAAGGCAGGGAGAGTTTATGTTGAGGCAGGAATAAATTATGATAAGGCAGGTGTTGTTGATGGTGAGGCAGGAATATGTTATGTGCCGACAGGGATTAGTGAAGGTGCGACCGGAACCAATTATGTGACAAAAGGAATGTGTTATGGGTAGTTAGGAACGGTTAAAGGGCCGTTAGGAATGGATTATGTGACGTTATGGCAGCGTTTTATTTTGGGAGATGTTGTATTGCCTTCGCGCACCCGTGGCCTTAGAGGGTGCTGACGCGCTTCGAATACGATGAGCAACACAGCAAGATAACGTTTTACACCCAGCAGTTCCGCAGTACTGTGGAATGCAGGGTTGTTTCTATTAATTCTTATTAATTGTTCTTTTGGCTTGAACCAATCCCGCAGTTCAGCGGGATTGCTTAATGTAATCACTCTGACTCGTCCTGAAAAAAGTTTACAGTTTAATTGATTAATCCTGCTATTAGTTTACAGTTCATTTTTAGTCCTGAAATGTGTTTACAAATGTATTTTGTTTCCGATAGTAATTCTTCCATAAT
>Ga0079224_100008941_pt1 | contig 13612 bp, 10 predicted proteins | sample Stecom2015_FD_80414 | JGI IMG/M metagenome (GOLD analysis project Ga0079224, IMG submission 80414) | Agricultural soil microbial communities from Utah to study Nitrogen management - Steer compost 2015 | ecosystem: Environmental > Terrestrial > Soil > Agricultural land | place: USA: Utah... | reverse complement strand
TGACCAATATTACAAACTACGAATACGACAACACCTATTCCCACCTAGATCCTGTTCGGGTCACAACCACCAATTCTCTTGGACAGCAGGTAAAAACGGAATACACTTACAATCATCCCTATAAAAAGGATGAACCCACAACCATAGTGCAGTATGAGAGCGGAAATCCGGTGTCTGTACAAAAAACCACTTTCAATTCGGCCGACCTGCCTCAGTATGTATTTGCTAAAAAGGGATCGGCAACACTAGATGATACATTGCCTTCCGACGACCTGAAGATCACCTACGACCGCTACGATACAAAAGGCAATTTACAGCAATATACCCTTGCCGACGGCACTCCCGTCAGCATCATCTGGGGTTACAACGGTCAGTACCCGATAGCAAAAGTGGAAGGAGTCGGATTTCAGGCAATCGAGGATGATATTGATAACTTTCATTTAGTAACCCTTTCAAATGCTGATGATGATACCTGCCTTGGAATCGGAAATGACTGTAGTGAATCCATATTGAGAAAAGCATTAAGTGATTTCCGCCATACGGGAACCTTTAACGGCGTGGCAGCGGTAAATGTTATGGTCACCACCTATACATACGATCCCCTGATCGGCGTAACCAGTATTACTGCACCCAACGGACAAACAGAATACTATGAATATGATAATGCGGGACGGCTTATAAAAGTGAAGGATCATGAAGGAAAAGAACTGAAAAAATCCGACTATCATTATTACAACCAACCTTAAAACTGTGTGACCATGAATTTTAAAAAAATAATTCCCCTTCTGTTTGTATTTTCGGTGACGGTAAACGCGCAATCATCTGAAGAGAACTACATCAAAACGACGGAATACCTGAGCGAAGACGGCGAATCGGGAGACAAGAAAATAACGGTGATGTACTTTGACGGCTTGGGTCGTGAAAAGCAACTCAAGCAGATAGGTGCTTCGCCTAACGGGACAGGTACGCCGGGTGACCTTGTTACGCATTTCGATTATGACGGATTCGGGCGGCAGGTTGTAGACTTTCTTCCTATTCCTATTTCAAGTTCAAATCAGGAAATAACCGGGGATTCCGAACTAAACGGCAATTATTATCTAACCAAATACGGAGACCAGACATGGTTCTCCCAAAAGGAGATAGAAAACTCTCCCCTGAACCGGGTGATGAAACAGGCCGCACCGGGCGATGACTGGATGCTTGGCTCGGGAAATGAAATAGAGTTCGAATACGATACCAATAACACAGGCGAAGTAAAGCTCTACAAAGTGAATTCTACCTATACCGGAGTTCTGCAGGATGGTAATTACGAAGCCCGACAGCTTTACAAAACCACCACTACGGACGAAAACGGAAATAAGATTTATGAATATAAAGACAAACAGGGTCGTGTGGTGCTGAAACGCACCTGGGTTGCCGACAGCTCGACCGCAGGAAAAAACACAGACCCCGATCCCGGTATCGAACCGATGATAAAAGCAGATACATATTACGTATATGATATTTACGGGAATCTGGCGTTTGTCATTCCGCCGCTTGCTTCGGCAAAATCAGACCCCAATACCGTATTAAATGACCTTTGCTACCAATACAAATACGACGAAAGAAACCGTCTTATCGAAAAGAAGTTTCCCGGAAAAGAAAAAGAATACATGGTCTATGACAAGCAGGACCGTCTGGTCGCCACACAGGATGCAAACATGAGGGTTGGAACCGCCAGATGGTTTTTTACCAAATACGACAAATTCGGGAGAGTGGTTTATACCGGAATAGTCAACGACAGCTCCAACCGTGCCTCGCTCCAGCAAACCGTAAACGGTTTTGGAAGAAACAACGAAACCCGTAGCACATCCGTCGGCTTCACCAAAAACAGTTTAGGCGTTTACTATACCACCACCGCTTTTCCCGCTTCCTTTTCCGAGCTGCTTACCGTCAATTATTATGATAATTATGCCAACTTCAGCCTGAACGGGCTGTCCAAACCCACCCAGACGCTGGACGGAAAACCCGTAAGAAGCGGAGCCAATGATGCCGATAACAGTGTAAAAGGAATGGCGACCGCTTCCTTTATCCGCATCCTTGGAACCGACACATGGGAATACAATTACACTTTTTACGACAAGAATTCCCGGCCTGCCGATATCTATAAGGTCAATCACCTGGGCGGATATACCAAGACCCGCAGCGCGCTCGACTTCCGCGGCAAGCCCACAGAAACCGAAACGATCCACAAAAGAACTTCTTCCGGGACACAGATCAAAGTACAGGATTTCTTTACCTATGACGGAATGGAAAGACCCACTTCCCACTATCAGTCCGTCAACAACTCGGTGCGCAACCTCATAGCCGATACCGAATACAACCGGCTGGGCCAGCTCGAAACCAAATACGTAGGCGGGATATTGGGAAAAATGATCGACCGCTGGCAGGAGATCGATTATAAATACAACATCAGAGGCTGGCTTACCGATATCAACAGCGTTGGATTGATGCTTTACGGAAAAGATCAGGTTCCACCCGGATTGGGTGATGACCTTTTTGCTTTTAAAATACAATACAACACCCTGGCAAACGGCGGGAGCAGTGTTACCGATCCTCTGTACAACGGAAACATCGCCCAGACCTTCTGGAAGACAGCGGAGGACAACATCCTCAGGGGCTACCACTACACCTATGACCAGATGAACCGCCTGCGCAGAGCGGACTTCTACAAACAGGGCAACGCGAACATCACCGCCTACGGCGAATACGTTGCTTACGACATAAACGGAAATATAAAGAACCTGGTCAGAAGCACAGGTGATGCTACTGATAATGAAATAGCGATGGATGACCTCGCCTACACCTACCAGAACGGTAACGGCAACTCCAACCGCCTGATGAAGGTAGTGGAGAACGTAACGGCGGGAAGCGGAACGGGCGGATTCAATAACGGGACCTCCGGAACGAACAACGACTACACATACGATGACAACGGAAATATGCTTTCCGACCTGAACAAAGGCATCACGGGCATCACCTACAACCACCTGAACCTTCCGACACAGGTTTACTGGGCGGCGGATAAAAAAATAGACTATCTTTATAACGCGGCAGGACAAAAAGTAAAGAAAACGGTGAGGGACGGCAACACACAGAAAGTAGTGGATTACTTAGACGGGTTCCAGTATGCGGGGGGCATCCTTCAGTTCTTCCCTACGGCTGAAGGCTATGTAAAAGCGACACAAATCAATGAATCTCCTACCAATCCGGACTATGCTTTTAACTATGTCTTTAACTATACAGACCATTTAGGGAATGTAAGATTGTCTTTCTCTAAAGACCCTGTGAACCATCAGCTGAAGATCATGGAAGAGAACCATTATTATCCTTTCGGGCTGAAGCACAGTGTATATGCAGGTGGCTTAAAAGACTATAAAGAAGACCCCGTTGCTCCGGGAACTACCATACTTACTAATGTGACGGAAACAGAATATATGTATAAGTACAACGGTAAAGAGTTCCAAGACGAGTTGGGGCTTGGGTTGTACGACTATGGAGCGAGGCTATATGATCCCGCACTTGGTCGTTGGTCGGTCGTAGACCCATTAGCAGATTTATATTATTCGCATAGCCCATATAATTATACATTGAATAATCCAGTATTCTTTATTGATCCAAATGGGATGAATGTTGACTGGTATCAGAGTGAAGGAGGTGATTATGTTTATGATGAAAGCATTACAAGCCAACAAGACTTAACTGATGCTGGAATCGAAGGTACATACTTGGGAGAAAGTTATTCTTTTAATGTGAGCGACAATAGTAATGGAAATCAATTAGGAACAGTAAATTTGAATGAGGATGGCTCTGCAAGCTTTACATCAACAGATGGGGGAATAGTTGAGTTTAGTGATATGACTATTGATATGGGCTTTGATAGTGGAAATAAAATAATGGCAGGCAATTACCAAAATGGTGACATGTTTGACAAAGGAAATTTTATAGCAGGAGCAGCAGCAACGGGTCTTGAAAATACTCGTGGTTCGTTCAGATTTGGGACAACTACACAAGGTTTTAGTCCTAAATATTATGCAAATTCTTGGGGTGGAAACCAATATGCTAAAACTTTCAACATTGGAAAAATGGGTAAGGCATTAGGTATTGCTGGTTTTGTAGTGGGGCTTGGTGTTGATGGATATGGGGTCTATCAATATTATAATAATCCAGGCTCTTCAAGCGCAGTTCATCCAGGGAAAGCTGGGCTAAATACAGTTATGGGTGCTTTAGGCTTTACAGGTTGGGGAACTCCTGCATCTATACTTTATGGTGCAGCTGAAGCTTTCCATCCGCAAGGAATAGAAGGGGCATTAAAAGATATGGGTGATATTCAAAAAACACATAGAGAACAGAATGGTGGTGCAGGATTTAAACCTATGCAATAAATGAAGGCATATTATTATTTATTTTATAAATTATATAAGTTTTGGGAACTTATTTCTTTTCCTAAATTTTGGAGTGATTTTAAAGCTAACATCTCAATATGTGCATTAGAAATATGGCTTATACTATCCTTAATAAATTATTATAATATTTTTATTGATAGATCTTATTCGCTTGATAAAACAATATTTTTTCTAATAGTAGGAGTTATTATGGTTATAAATATCTTAACATTTGTTTATTTAGATAAATGGAAAGATTACAATAAAGAATTTGATAAACTACCAAGGAAAAAAAATATTAAAGGAGGAATTATTGTATGGTTTATTATATTGTTAATCATTGCTAATTTAATTTACTCTTTTTATTTGATGAGCCAGATTGATTGGAGTCAATATAAATGAAAATAGCTCCTTTCAAGAGTAGAAATAAGGGGTTCAAAGGGTCTCCCTTGCAAGTAGCGGATTACTTCGGTCACGGGGTAATCTGCTAACTTGCAATCCCTACACTACATCATTTTGAGTTTCCCGAGTATCGCCCCTGTTTCCATTATCTATCAGCTAAACATTAGAAGATTTTCCGTTTAATTCTCTCTTACCGACCGTTTTTATACAAATCATCAAGGTATTTATTTTGGCTTATTTTCCCTTTTTTAGACTTGTCCCCTTTTGAAAATAAAGAAAAATAATCCTTGCGATTTTTGAAAAACACAGTTTCCGTTCACTTAGGATTAAACATTTCTTTCTTGAGTTTATTGGATTTTTATTTCTGATGAATTGGGACTATACGATTGGGATTTTTCACATTTTGTAGTTTGTGATTTTTAGTTCTCCCGTTTTATTCCGTGTATTTCCCCGCTGCCGCACGATAAACGAAGTGTATCGTGTGGCGTTAGTTATAATTAAGTTTAATTATTTTTAATTTACAGCTAAACTTAAATCGAATGAGTAGAAATTATAAATTTCATAATTCCGAAGTATCGGAAGTGCGGTTATGAAACCAAAAGATAGGAATCGTGCGGAAAAGGGGAATGATTGAAAATTTAATTTTATATCGAAATTATTGAGTAATTTTAAAACCACACGATGCAATCGTGCGGCAGCGGGGGAAAGATATAATTATGAATTACAAAAAATCCCTCTCCGTTTCCGAAAAGGGACTCAAAACGATCTCAATTTTTGTGAAAATTATTCAGATACCAACAACCTGAACCCTTCTCCATGAATATTGACAATTTCCACATTGGGATCGTCTTTCAAATATTTTCTCAGTTTGGCGATGTAAACGTCCATACTTCTGGAAGTAAAGTAGTTATCATCATGCCAGATTCTGGTCAAAGCGACTTCTCTGGGCATCAGATCATTTCTGTAAACCGCCAGAAGACGTAAAAGTTCGCTTTCTTTCGGAGAAAGTTTATGGGAAGTGCTTCCGATTTGTAATTGACGTAATTTTGCGTTAAAATGAAATTTACCGATTTTGAATTCGTCTTGTTCAAATTTCTCTTCATCAGCCGAATGTCTTTGCAGTACGGCTCTGATTTTGTGAAGCAAGATTTCGGAATCAAAAGGTTTGGTAATATAATCATCCGCTCCTATTTTGTACCCGTTCAGCACATCTTCCCGCAGGTTTTTGGCAGTCAGAAATATAATCGGCTGTTCACTTTTCAGATCTTTAATTTCTTTTCCAAGCGTAAATCCGTCTTTTTTAGGCATCATCACATCAAGAATGCACAAATCGAATTCACCTGATTTGTATTTTGCCAAACCGTCCTCACCGTCTATGGCATGGGTTACATCAAAATCATTTATAGCAAGATAATCTTTCAAAACGGCTCCGAAACTCGGATCGTCTTCGACTAAAAGGAGTTTTTGCTTATCGTTCATGTTCTTTCTAATTTAGTAGGCAGTTTGATGTAAAAAGCACTTCCTTTTCCGGGTTCGCTTTCCGCATATACTTGCCCTTTGTGTAATTCTACAATTTTTTTAACATAGGCCAGACCCAATCCATGTCCTTTTACATTGTGTACATTTCCGGTTTCTTCCCGGTAGAATTGGTCAAAAATCTTTTTCAAAACCGATTTGGACATCCCGATTCCTTCGTCTCTGACTTCTATAACGAGCATTTCAGCTTCATTGTATGTTTTAACAAAGATTTGGGGATTTTCGCCCGAATACTTTCGTGCGTTGTCCAAAATATTGTTGATAGTATTTTCTAAATGGAAGGGATCACCATCCACCATATAGCGACTCGCACGGTAATCTTCAAAAATAGTGCCATTCAAATTATCCACGATGAACCGCATGGTAGATACGCTTTTCTTTACCAATTCATTAAGATTGATTTCCTGAAGGCTGATATCCACTTGGTTCCGCTCCAGTTTTGCCATGCGTAAAACCATTTCCACCTGTGAATTCATCCGTTTGTTTTCCTGTTTGATCAGATCGGCATAATATTTAATCCGTTCATGGTCTGAAATCACTTTATCATTTTTCAAAGCATCCGAAGCGATGTTGATGGTCGCGATAGGCGTTTTGAATTCGTGGGTCATATTGTTAATGAAATCGGTTTTGATTTCGGAAATATTGCGTTGTAATTGCATATAATAAATCGCCAAGGAAAAAACCGAAACAATGATAATCGTGAAAATAATGGTTAACATCACGATGGGTATGATTGGACCCAAGATGGACAATTGTTTGTCAGGAAAATAAGTGGTAAGGAGATATTGGGGTTTGTCATTGTTATCATAAAAAATCGGAATGGTGTACTCACGATCTTTTAAGTCGAATTCTTCCGTTGCGACTTTGGTGGGAGTGGAATCGGCTTTTAAAACTGCCAATTGAGGATGTGACTGCACGCCTCTTTTGCGCAATTGTTGTGTAAAAATGGAATCGAGTTCCCGGATGTCGATCCGATCGTCAATCGGGCGGTTTCCTGCATCCAGCCTTGCTAAACGCTCAATGGTATAAGTCGAATTTTTAAAATTTTCTTCGGTATCCAAACTCAAATTCTGGATCATATTGGCACCGGAATCCTTTGGTATTTTTAAGATTTTTTCCTGCGAATATAAATTGGCACTGATCAGGCTGTCGTTGTATTTATTGGACAAAGGAACCACGGAACGCTCCAGAATATAACGGGTCAAAGTGATATAAGTCGTTCCGGCAGAATCTTGAATGAGCTGCGAAGACATCACCTGTGGTTTGTCTGTAGAGGATTTAAAATCGTTATGGACATTTTCAAAACGCGTATAATATTGTTGCAATTCTTTTTGATTAATTTCCTCAGCCGTTTCGTTTAACGCCTGATACACACGTCCGTTAAATTCTTCCGTATGCGAAACAAAGACCTTTTGCGTCCAATAAAATTGAATGATGACAAGCCCTATGAGCGCCACACTCATTAAAATGATCAATATCTTATTGAATCCTTTTCTCATAAAATAGTAGTTACAAACATACGGTTTCCCGAAATGTTAAAATGAGGTTTAACACGGTATTAACTTGATTGAAATTGCTTTAACAAATTCTTATAAAGCTTATGAAACGCTGCCTTTAAAGTTTCCAAATCGGAATTGTTTTCAATTACAAAATCTGAAAGCTTGATTCTTTGTTCATCTGTCCATTGATTGTTCATTCTTTGGCGAATTTGTTCTTCCGAAATTTCATCTCTTTTCATCACGCGTTCTATTCTGATTTTCTCTTCGGCGACCACCGAAATCACGGCATCACAATCTTTATAGGAACCACTCTCAAACAAAATCGCTGCTTCTTTTACCAGAAAAACAGCTGTTTGGTTTTTCACCCAATGATGGAAATGATTAAATACCTCAGGATGAACGATTTGGTTTAATTTTCTCAATAATTCTTTGTCTTTAAAAACTTTTGAAGCCACAAATTTGGAGTTATAAACGCCGTTTTCATAGGTTTTTTCACCAAACAATTCCGTCAATTCAAAAATGATTTTTTCATTTTCATTCATCAACTTTTTGGCTTCTAAATCTGAATTATAAACCGGAATACCCGATTCCGAAAACCATTTCGCAATGGTGCTTTTTCCCGAACCGATTCCGCCTGTAAGTCCTATGATTTTCATGTTTCTATTCTTTAATAACTTTGACAAAGTTACATCCCGACGCAAAAAAACTTTGTCAAAGTTGAACAAAAAAAGCCGAAGTTGAAACTCCGGCTTCTGAGATTATTTGAATTTGATTAATCTTTTTTCTCGGTTCCGGCCGAATAGCGTGCAGAACTCAATTCTTTTGAAATCGCCGCCCGTTCAAATTTGATTTTTCCGGCTCCGGTTTCCAATACTACCGTATCGTTGTTCAATTCAAAAACTTTACCGTGAATACCGGAAGTAGTGACCACCCAGTCTCCTCTTTTCAGTTCTTCCTGGTATTTCTTTTCTTGTTTTTGTTTGCGCAGATTGGGTCTGATCATCAAAAAATACATGATGATAAACATCCCGCCAAACAACATCAAAGTGGACCATCCGCCACCGCCTTCTCCCATTTGGGAAAAAATATAAGCTATTTGATTCATTTATTTAAAATTAAGATCCTGACAAAGGATTTGGTTTTTCTGCCGGAGCAGCATCATTTGGTAAAGTTGCGGTAAAAGTACAAACTTCTTTTCCTTTTACGGTGTTGGTTGTCAAAGTAACCGTTTTTTGTTGCCTTCCTTTTTGAGAACCTGCGTCGTAAGTGATTTTGATAGAATCAGTTGCCCCCGGTGCAATTGGTGTTTTTGGAAATTCCGGAACGGTACAACCACAAGACCCTTTGGCATCTTTAATGATCAACGGAGATTTACCTGTATTTGTAAATTTGAAATAATGGTCAACTTTTGCTCCTGCAGGAAGATTCCCAAAATCATAAGTTTCAGATTCGAACGTTAAAACAGCTGCTGTAGCAGGATCTACCACAGATTCCGCTTGTTGTTGTTTTTCAGCATCTGTAAAAAGTTGGGATGCTTTTTCATCCTTACAAGAAGTCAATGCAACTACTGCCAAAATCCCGACAGCAAAAATAGTATGTTTCATCTTTTTTAATTTTTAATTTTGATTTTAAGCGCCTAAAAGTACTAAAACTATTTGATTAAGTCCCAAACTGAATCTCTAAAACTAAGTTAAATTCCTTTTAGTTCTTTTAAAGATCTGTCCAAAATCCCGTTGACAAAAATCTTACTTTTTTCTGTCGAATAAATTTTTGACAAATCGATGTATTCGTTGAGCGTTACTTTTGGTGGAATATTGGGGAAATAATGGAATTCGGTCAACGCCATTTGCATCAATACCAAATCCAAAACTGCAATCCTATCCAATTCCCAGTTCGTTGCCTTTTCTTCAATCATTTTCAAGGTATCCGCACTGTAACGAATGGTTTTTCGAAATAATTCGATGACAAATTCTTTGTCATCATCATCTTTATAAACTTTGAATAATTTGATTTTACCCGAACTCTTTGGCACAAAAGATTTTAAAGTGGTAACGACCATAGAATTTCCTATGTGTACATCATCTGCCCAATACAGGTTTTTCTCTTCCAGCCATTCATGTAGATTTTCGTTGGGTGCAATGAATTTTTCAAACAAATCAATGATAAATTCTTTCTCGGAATCAAAGGAATGGGTTGTGTTTTTCATGTAGGCCTCATATTCCTCACTCGCAACGATTTCCTTGAATATAGAATTGGGGTAAGTGTCCAATAAATCCCATGTCAATTGTTTGTTTTTGGAAGAATAAGCATTCAGTTCTTCATTTTCATCCAAAATCCTGAAAATCGGATTTTCCACGAACTTTAAATTGGGATTTAAATCTTCCGGCGTCGGGAAATTTTTATTTTTTGCGAGTTCGATTTTATTCTCCGCTATGGATTTTTGGAATTCCAAAAGGTTAAGAAGATAGATGTATAAATCATAAATTTCGTCAACTCCTTTCAGCATATTTTTTTCAATAGCTCTTTGGTCGGAATCTTCACCTGCTGTCTTCCAAGCATAAATAGCTTGCATGGCTTTTTCTCGAAGTTGTCTTCTTCCTAACATAATTTCAATTTTCAGCTTTTCTGTTTAAGCGACTGCAAAGGTAATCAAAAAGACGTAAATTTGTGCGGTGAAAGAATTATTGTCATTAAATAAATTTCTTTGGAAATACCGTTGGGAGTTGATCGCGGGATTCATTATGATCATTTTATCCAATTTCGTTTCCATATTTTCCATCAACTATGTCGGAAACGCCATCGATGGCATAGAATCCTTGTTACAGCAATTCCAATCGGGTAAAGAAACCGAATTAGGCAGTGTAAAAAAAGGTTTGATGAATGCCGCACTGTTATTTATCGGGCTGAAAGTTCTGGCCGGATTATTATTGGTCGGCGTGCGTTTGATGATCATTGCTACTTCGCGTCATATCGAATATGATTTGAAAAATGACATTTACGAGCATTATCAAAAATTATCACTTTCCTTTTACAAAAAAAATAAAACCGGCGACCTGATGAACCGTATCACTGAAGATGTGGCTTTTGTACGCCAATACCTCGGCCCCGGAATCATGTATCCAATGGATTTGATTTCCAGAGCGACCATCATTCTGGCTTTTATGATCAACATAGATCCTTTATTGACTTTGTACACATTGGGTCCATTGCCCATTCTTTCCTTTTTAATTTATAAGGTAGCTTCCACCATCAATAAAAAAAGTACAGAAGTTCAAAAACAACAATCCCAAATTTCATCTATCGTTCAGGATACCTTTTCCGGTATCCGAGTGATTAAATCTTTCAATACGGAAAAATCGACTCAGGAAAATTATGCAAAAGAAGCGGAACTTTATGAAAAAAAGGCACTTTCACTTGCACAAACGGAAGCTTACTTTTTCCCGCTGATGGTTTTAATTGTCGGAATCAGTAATCTATTGATTTTGTACATGGGTGGCGTACGGTATGCAGAAGGCAAACTGAGCATCGGAGTAATTGCGCAATATTTCATGTACCTGAATATGTTGATTTGGCCTTTTACGAGTTTGGGTTGGGTAACGATGCTGATCCAACGTGCCGAAGCTTCAATGGCCCGCATCAACGAATTTTTAAAACAAAAACCGGAAATTCAAAATACAGTAACACATGAAACACCGATTCAAGGAAAAATTGAATTCAAAAATGTCAGTTATACCTATGAAAATACCGGAATTCAGGCCTTGAAAGACGTTTCTTTTACTATTGAAAAAGGCAAATCACTGGCAATCATGGGAAAAACCGGTTCAGGAAAATCGACGGTCGTTTTGCTTTTGGCTCGTTTGCTTCAACCGTCTTCCGGTCAAATTTTAATAGACGGTGTCCCGTATGAAAATTTAAATTTAAAATCGCTTCGGGAGGCCATCGGATTTGTACCGCAAGAAGCCTTTTTATTTTCAGATACGATTCAGCACAATATTTTGTTCGGGGCGGATTCCAATAAAAATTTGGATGACGCAAAAAAATATGCAAAAAAAGCCGCTGTCCATCAAAACATAGAAGGATTTAAGGATCGATATGATACGATTTTAGGAGAACGAGGCGTTACGCTTTCCGGTGGTCAGAAACAAAGGATTTCCATTGCAAGAGCATTGATCAAAGAACCGGAAATTCTGGTGTTTGATGATAGTTTATCTGCCGTTGATACGGAAACGGAAGAAGAAATCCTGCGCAACCTGAAATCTGAAATGAACCAGAAAACCACACTGATTGTCACCCACAGAATTTCTTCTGCAAAAAATGCAGATTATATTATGGTGTTGGACGAAGGAAAAGTAGTAGAATATGGATCTCATGCCGATTTAGTCAATAAGGAAGGCGTTTATTTCTCATTGGTCAAAAAACAACTAATGGAGACCGAGAACCTTTGATCTGCAAATCCTTAGTGCTGAAATCATCCTCAATTGCTTTAATTTTTCAATGGAAGATTGTTTTTTAACAATTTTTTTTTAGTTTTGTTAGCAAAGTATTAACACTTCTTAAATTACACATGATGGGTGAAAATGAAAATTTAGAAAGGTCTGAACCGGACGGGATATATTCCAAGGTTCTCAGAGCAGGCAGAAGGACTTATTTTTTTGATGTTAGAGAAACGCGTGCGGGTGATTATTACCTTACCATTACAGAAAGCAAAAAGAACACAAATGAGGATGGATCTTTTTTCTACAAAAAACACAAAATTTATCTTTACAAAGAAGATTTCGGGAATTTCAAAGAGATTCTGGACGAAATCACTTCTTATGTAGTGGATGAAAGAGGGGAAGAAGTGATTTCAGAACGCCATCAAAAAAACTATGAAGGTTTTGGGGAAAAACCCAATTCCAATGGCGAGTCGACCAATCCAACTACGGAATCCTTTACCGACGTGGATTTTGATGACATTTAAAGATTCGAAAACTTGGAACACAAAAAAACCGTCTTGGCTTAGCTGAGACGGTTTTATTTTTATACAAATTTGAAATTTATCCTTTCAAAAGTGCCTCAATCTTTTCTTTTTCTTCCTGAGCCAATTCTCCATCGACCAAAATTCGACCACTGTGCTCATCGGAAATGATTTTTTTCCGTTGTGCGATGTCCATTTGTCGTTGTGGCGGAATGGTGAAGAAAGAACCTACAGAAGCATCTCTGTGAACCGGAACCACTGCCAATCCGTTTTTCATATTGCTACGGATTCTCGTATATGCTTTAAAAAGTCTTTCATCCAAAACGCTTGAAAACTCTTCTGATTTTTTCATCAAAAAGTCTTCTTCTTTCTCGGTTTCTTTGATGATCGCATCCAATTCCGATTTTTTATGATCCAAATGCGTTTTCATAGAATCCAATTTTCCATTGATTTCTTCTTGCACTTGTTTTTTATGTTCAATTTTTACATTGAATTCTTTTATTTTTTTTTCAGCCAACTGAATCTCTAATTCCTGGTATTCCACTTCTTTTGCCAAGGAATCAAATTCACGGTTGTTACGCACGTTGTCCTGTTGCTTTGTATATTTTTTCATCAAAGCCTCAGAATTTTTGATGGCTTCTTTTTTCAATTTGATTTCGTCATCCAATTCTTTGATTTCGTCATCAATTTTCTGGATTCGGGTTTCCATCTGAGCTACATCGTCGCTCAAATCTTCCACTTCCAATGGCAATTCGCCACGGGTATTGCGGATTTCGTCCAAACGTGAGTCAATT
>Ga0079224_100008940_pt1 | contig 13612 bp, 13 predicted proteins | sample Stecom2015_FD_80414 | JGI IMG/M metagenome (GOLD analysis project Ga0079224, IMG submission 80414) | Agricultural soil microbial communities from Utah to study Nitrogen management - Steer compost 2015 | ecosystem: Environmental > Terrestrial > Soil > Agricultural land | place: USA: Utah... | reverse complement strand
TGCGGCGGGCGATGCGGCGGGCGAAGCCGCGGGCTTCGCGGACTCGACCGTGGCTTCGGCGGTCAGTGGCTTGCGAGCCCGCACGAAACCGCTGACGAAGCGACCGTCCATGCTGCGCGCCAACTGCTGCAGTTCCTCGGACTGACCCGACAGGAACTCCTTCGCGTCGTCGGCCGTGTAGACCCGCGTCACCTCGATGGCGGCGTCCTCGAAGCCTGCCGCTTGCAGCTTGGCGATGTAGTCGTCGTCGCGCAGCGCGCCCGCCACGCAGCCGATCCACAGTTCCATGTTGCGGCGGATCGACTCGGGCACCTTGCCTCGCACCACCACGTCCGACACCGCGAAACGGCCACCCGGCTTGAGCACGCGAAAGGCCTCGCGAAGCACGCGGTCCTTGTCGGCCGAAAGATTGATCACACAGTTGGAGATGATCACGTCCACCGAATTGTCTGGCAGCGGGATGTGCTCGATCTCGCCCTTCAGAAAGTGCGCATTGGCGAAACATGCGAGCCGACCGAGCCATGACCGATGCCGGCATCGATCGCTTTTTGGCGAAACGCGCCCCCGGCCGATTCGGATCGACCGCGTCAGCGGCGGTACGCGCGCTTCATCCCGTCGATCCGCTGGCCGATCGCCTCGTGCGCGGCCTCCCCGAAGGGCGGCCGGCTGCGCGCGAGGGCGGCCTCGTCCGCGCCCTGGTACAGCACCGTCTTCGCGTTGCTGAAGGTGCGGAACCCTTCCCGTCCGCGATAGCGTCCCATTCCGCTGGGCCCCACGCCTCCGAACGGCAGCGACTCGTAAAACAGCTGGCAACGCACGTCGTTGACGACGATGCTGCCGGTCGTGACCGAGCGCACGACCTGCGCCTGCTCCTGTTCGTCGCCGCCGAAATAGTAGGCCGACAGCGGCCGGTCGTTGCGCCGGATCTCGTCGAGTGCATCGGCGAGGTCTTCGTACTCGAGAATCGGCAGCAACGGCCCGAAGATCTCCTCCTGCATCACCCGCATCGCCGGCCGTACGGCGGTGAGCATCACGAACGGAAAGCGGCCCTTCGCGCCGAGCGCTTCGACGGAAGCATCCTTCGGGTGGAAATGCAGTTGCGCGCCGTGCGCCTTCGCGTCCTCGAGCAGCGAGCGCAGGCGATCGAAGTTCCGCTGATCGATGACCGCCGTGTAGTCGTCGTTGCGCAGCAGGTCGGGATAGATCGACGCGGCCGCCTGCTCGAACGCGGCGATCCACCGACCCGACTCTCCCTTCGGAACGAGCACGTAGTCCGGTGCCACGCAGACCTGGCCCGCGGACGCGAGCTTGCCCGTGACGATCCGGTTCGCGGTCTCCGCCAGGCTTGCACTGCGGCCGATGACAACGGGACTCTTGCCGCCCAACTCCAGCGTGACCGGGACGAGATGCTCCGCGGCCGCACGCATTACGCGGCGGCCGACGGCCGACGACCCGGTGAAGAGCAGGTGATCGAAGGGCTGCGCCGCGAAGTCGGCCGCGACGTCGGCATCGCCGAGCACCACGGCGAGCTCGGTACGGTCGAAGAACTCCCCGAAGGCCGCCCGGAGCGCCTCGGCCGTCCGCGGAGCGAACTCCGAGAGCTTCAGCATCACCCGATTGCCCGCGCCGAATGCGCCGATCGCGGCGATGCTGGCCAGCAGCACCGGGCCGTTCCACGGCACGATCGCACCGACGACGCCGAGCGGCTCGTAGTGCACCTCGGCCCAGGTGCCCTGCCGCTCCACTTCGGGAGGCAGCGCGGTGCGCACCGGCTTCATCCATTCGGCGAGATTCGCCTTCGTGTACTCGACCGCGGCGACGGTGCCGAGGATGTCGCCCGTACGGCCCGCGAACCGCGATCGCCCACCGAAATCCGCATCCAGCGCGTCGATCAGCACGTCTTCGTGCGCCAGCACCGCCTGCGCCAGGCGCGTCAGGCGATCGAGGCGCACCGTCACGTCCGGCGGACCCTCCCGGCGAAAGGCCGCGCGTTGCGCGTCCAGCGTGGCTCGGATCGATTCGGTCATGGACTTCTCCCGGATTCGTTGCGGCGCCTTCAGCCGCGACAGACGACGTGGACGAGCGCCTGTCGTCCCTCCTCGCGCACGATCTTCATCGCGTTCTCGAGCGCCGCCGGCAGCTGCGCGCTGCTTCGCACGGTGACCCCGTAGCCGCCGAAGGCCTCGGCGATCGCGTGGTATCGGGTCTCCTGCGGAAACGCGACGAGCGGCATCGGATCCTGCCGGGCCGCCCAGCCGTCCGGATGCACGCTGAGCACGCTCTTGCGCACCTCGTTCCATCCCCCGTTGTCGAAGACGACCACCAGCAACGGCAGCTGCTCGGCCGCGGCCACGTGATGGCACGACGTCGGCACGGAATAATGATAGGAACCATCCCCCAGTGTGCAGACGACGGTGCTCGTCGGCCTGGCGGCCCGTACGCCGAGCGCGGCGGCGAAGGCCCACCCCAGCCCGCCGGCGTGCGACGGACCGAAATAGCTGCCCGGCCGCTCCGGCGCCGCGACGCGCAGGTCGACTGGATATTCGTTCACCAGCACCGTGTCGTCGGACAACAGGCGCGCGACGCACTCGCTCGCCCAGAGGAAAGTGATGTCCTCCTTGCGGGAGTCCTCGTCGATCGCCTGCGCGAGCACGGCGCGATCGATCCGCCTGCGCTGCCGGTGCGCTTCCATCCGGCGCGCCGCTTCCTGCGGCTCGATCCGCGCGGCGACGAGCCGCGCCAGCTCGCGCAACGCGGATGCCGGGTCCGCGACGAGCGGAACGTCGCAGCGGAAGCCGCGCATCGGATAGCGCTGGTAGAAGGGTTCCACGCCGAGCTGGATCACGCGAGTCGACGAGGGCATCGGCACCCGCGACTCGAACCACGGCACATCCGACTCGACGACGAGCACGACGTCCGCCTCGGCCAGCTCCGGCCGTGCCTGGGACGCGAAGACGTATCCGAGGTGACACGAATGAGACGGCGGGAAGTTCGCGTACACGGGGCTCGCCTCGAGCACGCCGAAGCCGCCCGCCTCGGCGAGCGCGACGAGGGCCTCGCGCGCCGTCTCGTCGCGCCCGATCTCGGAGGTGATGACGACCGGCTTGCGCGCGCGAGCGAGCAGTTCGGCCGCCTCGACCAGCCGATCGGGATCCGGCTGGCACCGCGCCCGAACGACACGGCGGCTCGGAACGTCGACCGATATCGAATCGATGCGTTGCGCGAGCAGGTCGCGCGGCACCGACAGATAGACCGGACCGCGGGGCTCCGCCGTCGCGACCTCGATCGCCCGGTCGATCACCGCCTCGAGCTGGTCGGCCGTGCGCAGCTCGTAGTCCCACTTGACGTATTCACGCACCAGCGCGCCCTGGTCGAAGCTCTCCTGCGCCCACTGGACGTGGATGTCGCGCGCCCCTGGCACGCCCGGCCGCTCCGAGACCGGCGAGCGGGCGGCGATCAGGATCATCGGAATCCGTGCGCGCGAGGCGTTGATGATTCCGCCGACCGCGTTTGCCGTTCCGACCGTCGAGTACAGGTAGACGGCCTGCAGCTCGCCGGTCGCGACATGGTAGCCGTGCGCCATCGCCACCGCGGTCTGCTCGTGCGGCGTGATCACGCCTCGCAACGTCTCCTCGCGCCGCGCATTCTTCTTCGCGACGGCTTCGAGCATCGATGTCGGGGCGCCGCCGAACAGGTACTTCACGCCGCGCAGGTGCAGCAGCTCGAGGATCGCCTCCCCCACGGTTTCGACCGCGAGCGTCTTCCTGGTCATCGAATCTCCATCACTCGAAGGGGTTGTCATTCGCCACCCGCTACATCCGGCTCGGCAACCAGAGCGCCAGCGCGGGCCACAGCAGGAGCATCCCGATGCGCACCAGGTCGGCGATCAGGAACGGAACGAGCGCCCGGAAGACCGGACCCGGTTCGATGTCGCGCAACGCCGACGTGAGGACGAACACGTTCATGCCGAACGGCGGCGTGAGAAGCCCGATCTCGATCGTGACGACGACCAGGATCCCGAACCAGATGAGGTCCACCCCCGCCGCATCGACCAGCGGCAGCACGATCGGAATCGTGACGAACAGCGTCGAGAAGCTCTCGAAGAAGCAGCCGAGGAACAGGTAGAGGACGACGATCAGCAGGACGAGCTGCCAGGGCTGCGGGTCGATCTCGCGAACGAGGTCGCCGAAGGCCTCGGGCGCGCCCGTCATCCCGATGAAGTTCGCCATGATCATCGATCCCAGCAGGATCGGGAACAGCGCGCCGGTGGTCCGCACCGCGCCGACCAGCGCCCGGGCCAGCTGGCGACGATCCATGTTCCGACGTACGAGCGCCAGGACGAAGGCCCCGAAAGCACCCATTCCCGCACCTTCGGTCGCCGTGAAGACGCCGCCGTACAGTCCCCCGACGACCAGCGCGAACAGCGCGAGCACGCCCCACACCGGGTAGAGCGAAGCGAGCCGCTCTCTCCAGCGGAACGCTTCGCCGCGCGGCCCGGCGCTCGGATCCCGCCACACGACCCAGGCGACCGCGCCCAGGTACAGCAGCATCCCGAGCAACCCGGGAATGACACCGGCGAGGAACAGCTTCGCGATGTTCTGCTCGGCGAGGATGCCGTAGACGATCAGGATCACGCTGGGCGGGATCAGGATGCCCAGGGTGCCGCCCGCCGCGATCGTCGCCAGCGAGAACGGCGCCGAGTAGTTGAACGAGCGCATCGGCGGATAGGAGACCTTCGCCATCGTCGCCGCCGACGCGACGCTCGAGCCGGAGATCGCCGCGAACCCGGTCGACGCGAGAATCGACGAGATGGCGAGTCCCCCGGGCAGTCGCCCCATGAACGTGTACGCCGCGCGAAACAGATCGTGGCCGAGCCCGCTCGTCGACACGAAATTGCCCATGAGCACGAAGAGCGGAATGACCGACAGCGAGTAGGCGCCCAGCTCGAAGGCCGCGCCCGCCGCCATTCTTCCGGCCACGCGAAGATCGAGGAAATGGGCGTAGCCGAAGAAGCCGACGAGACCCAGCGCCAGCGCGACCGGCATGCGCAGCAGGATGAGCACGAGCAGGACCGCGAGCCCGACGAAGAACTCGGACAAGTCAGTCTCCGGGCGGAGTCTTCGCGAACACCGAAAGCACGGCCAGCACCGCCGCGACGACCAGAGCGGCCGCCACCGCCCACGCCACCGGCGCGAGCGGCAGGTGCATCACGGGCGTGAACTCGACCCGCTTGCCCTGCCCCAGCTCGAAGACCCAGATGCCGAGCAGCAGGAAGGCGGCGGCGATCGCCATCCGGGAGGCGACGCGCATCGCCCGGTTGAAGCGGGGCAGACGTTCGAGCAGCGGATCGAGCAGCGTGACCTCGATGTGATCGTCGCGCGCCATTGCGACGCCGATGCTCGCGAAGATCATCACCGCGAGCAGGATCTCGGTGAGCTCGAAGCTGGCAGCCAGCGGACGTCCGATGAGGTAACGGAAGACGACGTCGACGACCGTGATCAGCAGGATCGCCACCAGCAGCGCCGAGGCGATCCACTCCAGTGCGCGCACCAGGGCGTCGCGAAAGCGTTCCATTCTCCGTCGGGCGACGGTCGCCGCGTTCGCCGCGCTTGCTAGTTGGAAGCCTTCAGCCGGTCGATCTCGGCGCGCAGCTCGGCGAGCGCCGCTGCCGCGTCGACGCCGCTGTCGGCGCTCGCCTGCCGGGCCCACGCCTCCTCGGCCCCGGCGAAACGCTCGCGGATCTGCGCGATGAACGCGTCGGAGGCCGGATGGCGCTTCCCGCCCTTGCTCTCGAAGAGCTTCCACCCCCGGGCGTCGGCCTCGTCCGATGCCCTGCCTGCGATGCGCGAGAACGTCTCGCCGGTGACTTTCTTCAGCGCCGCCTTCTGCTCGTCCGACAGCGACGCGTATTTCGCCGGATTCATGATCAGCGCGAAGCTCGCGTTGTAGAACCCGCCCGGCACGGTCGTCACGCTCTTGATCAGGTCTTCGAGTCGCCAGCCGCCGAAGACGTCGGCCGGCATGAATGCGCCGTCGACGATGCCGCCGTTGAGCAGCTCGTACAGCTCGCTCGCCGGACGCGACAGCGGCGCCGCACCGAGCGCCTCGGCGAGTTGGAAGGCGATGCCGCCCGGCGCGCGGATCTTCTTGCCCTGCACCGAGGCGACGCCGTCGAAGGGTTCGCCCGGGGACATCAGATGGCCGGGGCCCGGCGTGAACATCGCGAGCGGAATCACGCCGTCGTGCTCGTTCGCCTGCGCCAGTCGCCGCTCGAAGACGCGCTGATACGCAACCGACAGCGTCTCGGCATTGTCGGCGAGGAACGGCATCTCGGCGATCTTCGTCAGCGTGAAGCGCCCCGACGTGTAGCCGTGCGCGATGAAGCTGATGTCGACGAGACCGTCGCGTACGCCGTCGAAGGTCTGTGCGGCACCCATCGGCGCCCGCGGCAGATAGCGGATCTTGAGCAGCCCGCCCGACTCGCGCTCGACCATGGGCGCCCATTCGTTCTGCATCAGCTGCGTGAAATGATGGCGGGGCGGCGTCCACCCGGAGACCGTGAGAACGGTCTGGGCGTGCACTGCCGCACCGAAGGCCATGCAGGCGGAGGCGGCCAGCGCCGATACGAATGCGCGTCGCGAAATCATGTTTGCTCTCCTCGTTCTTGCATCGTTCGTCCCGTGGAAGATCACTGCGTCTTCACCGGCGGCGACTCGAGCAGCGCGCGCAGTCGCGCGTACCAGTCGTCGGCCGGGTCCGCCAGGCGTGTATGGGTGGAGAAATGGTCGTCGTCGGCATACACCTGGGACGTCACCTCTCCAGGCTGCGCCTGCAGCGACTCGCGCATCGCCACGCCCGCGCGGATGATGTGCGGCATGTCCCGTCCGCCCCAGCTCAAGTGGAACGGCGTCGTGTTCCCGCTCACGAACAGGATCGGGCTCGCATCCGCGTCGTCGGCCCGCTGCGCAAGCAGGTACTTGTAGACCCTCGCCTGGCTGCTCGCTTCGTCGACGTCGCCGTAGCGAAGATCGAACGGACTGCTCACCGGCATGCACCCGGCCAGCGGCCCGGCTTCGCCGCGCAGGGTGACCATCGAAGCGAGCTGCCCACCCGCCGAGTGCCCGCCGATGACGATGCGCGCGGCGTCCCCACCGTGTTCGCCGACCGCGTGCCGGACATGGCGCAACGCATCGCGGGCGTCCTCGTACTGGGCAGGCCAGCGATGACCGGGCGCGAGCCGATACGTCACCGCAACGAACAACGCCGGCACGGCGAGGACCGCCGGCGCCATGAATCGCAACCAGTGCAGGCCTCCGTTCATCCACGCCCCGCCGTGCAGGAACATGACGACCGGAAGCTTCGGCGCCGGGGCGTCGGTGGGCGCGAAGATCTCGAGGCGCTGCGATGGATGGTCGCCGTACGCCCGTCTGGCGACCGGCTCGACCGAGACCGTCCTCGAAAGAGCCGTTACCCGCTCGTCGTAGGCCAGGGCGCCGTCCGGGATCCCGATCGGCCTTCCATCCACTTCCCTGCGCACGCAACTCCTCCCGCTCGTCGATATTCGATAGATACCGAACGGGCGGGATCGCGTACATGATCCCCAGGGATCATGCGTCGCGAGGGACGGGATTCAGTGCGGACGAGCCTCGTTCACCACGGCATCGGCCCCCCGGGCTCGCCGTCGGTAGAACGCCGCCAGCAGCTCGCGCCGGTTGGCCATGCCGGTTTTCGCCAGGATGCCACGCACGTGATGCTTGGTCGTCGGCAGCGCGATCCGCAGCGCTCGGGCGATCGCGTCGTTCGAGTATCCGGCGAGCACGTAGTCGAGCACCTGGCGCTCACGGGGAGAGAGCGAATCCGTCAGCGGCGAAACGCGCTCTTCCGGCAGCGAACTGCACCAGGCACGGGAGAACACCGGCTGCATCGCCTCCAGCGTTTCCATCTCGCGGCGGGTGAACTCCTCGCCGGCCAGCGAGCGGGCCAGCCGCATGCCGCCGCGAATGCGCCCGTCGTCGTCCCGGAAGAACACTTCCGCCTTGTAGAAGACGCCGACCGCATGGCGAAAGCCGGTCACGTAGTCGGCAGACTCGTGCACGCAGCAGAAACCCTCACGCGTGCCGAATACGCTTCGCGGGTTCTGCGCGAAATTTCGCGGATGGAACGGATCGAGCGCAACGAAGCGGCGATACAGGTCGCCCCAATGGCGTTCGACACAACTGCTGACGTGACCGAAAGGTTCGAGCGCGTCGTCGACGCCGTAGATGATGACGCGCTCGGCAGGAACGACCGTGGCCGCAGCGCGCAGGATCGACTCCTTGACGCGGTCGCGCTTCGACAACGAAACACCTCCTGGTGGCGGAACGGAACGATGCACGGCAAATGTATCCGAATCCACCACCGGCGCACGACGAGCGGCCGGTTCCGTCTACGCGGGATTGCCGAAGTCGCCTCCGGCTGCGGCGCATCCGCTCAGGTGCGCTTCGGCATCGGCAACCCGATGCCCTCGGCGAGCATCTCCTCGATCACCCCGAGCAGCGCCTCGCGTGCGATCTCGTCGCCGGCCTGCGCGCGGTCGACCAGCGTCTCGATTTCCTGGTGTTCTTCGTCCATGGCGAACTCCGCGGGAGGCGGATCGTTGCGATGCTGCCACCGGCCGGCCTTCGACGTCGTGACATTTCGCATCGTGTCTGTCTCCTGCAACAACCGGAGTCAAAGGAGAGAGGTTCCGCCGGACGAGACGCGGCGTCTACGCTGATTTACCCGAATCGACGCCCGGGACGAGAATCGCGGGCGCGCAAGCCGGGGCGGCTGCGCCCGGAGCCTAGGCCGTCTGCCCCGAGTCGCGCGAACCCGACTCGACGACCGCGGCGCTCGAAACCGCCGCCTCCTCTCCAATGAGCCCTCTCGGCCGGAACACGAGCGTCGTCATCAGCACGAGGCCGATCAGGATCACCTGTGCGGCGCCGCCCTTCACCTGCAGCCCCGCGGGCAGCACCTGCTGCGCGATGGTGCCGCTGAGCGTCCAGACCGCCCACATCACGAGCGCACCGAGCACCGCACCCTTGTTGTTGCCGCTGCCGCCGACGATGAGCATCGTCCATACCTGAAAGGTGAGGATCGGCATGAAGTCCTGCGGACTGACGAATCCGACGAAGCTCGCGTACAGCGCACCGCCCAGCCCCATGATCGACGAGCCGATCACGAAGGACTGCAGCCGGTAGAGGAACGCGTTCTTGCCGAGCGACGACGCGGCGGTCTCGTCCTCGCGGATCGCCTTGAGCACCCGTCCCCACGGCGAGCGCACCATCGCCTCGAGTCCGGCATAGACGAGCACCATGACGCCGAGCGAGAGCGAGAGCATCAGCACGTTGCGCCCGAGCACCGTCTCGAACAGGCCCGGCAGCGGACGGGGGATGCTCGCCGCGCCCTGGCTGCCGCCGGTGAGCCACTCGGCGTTGAGCGCGACGAGCTGCAGCGTCGTCGCGATGCCGATCGTCACGATCGCGAGATAGTCCTCGCGCAGCCGCAACGTGGGTATGCCGACGACGAAGGCGACCACGCCGGAGGTGAGCAGCGCGCCGACCAGGCCGACCAGGAACGGCAGCTCGAAGCCGCCCACCTGCATCAGGTACTCGGGTCCGCAGAGGATCGCGAAGGTGTAGGCGCCGACGAGGAAGAAGCCGGCGACGCCGATGTTGAACAGCCCCGTGTAGCCCCATTGCAGGTTCAGCCCCAGGCAGACGATCGCGAAGATCGACGCCTGCGCGAGGAAGAACACGAGGTAGGAGAAGGTGCCCGTCATGGAAGCGTCCGCTCGAGCCTCAAGTGCGGTCTCCGAGAATGCCCTTCGGATAGACGAGCAGGATCGCGAACATCAGCAGGAAGGCCACGGCCGGCTTGTAGGCGGCGCCGATCAGCGGAACCGACATCTCCTGCGCCAGTCCGATGATCAGGCCGCCGAGCACCGCGCCGTAGATGCTGCCGATGCCGCCGAGGATCGCCGCGGCGAACATCGGCAGGATCAGGTTGAAGCCCATCTCCGAGGAGATCTGCACGGTCAGCCCGAAGAGGATGCCGGCCACCGCCGCCAGGCCGGCGCCGATGATCCACGTCCAGCGGATCACCGCCTGCACGTCGATGCCCGCCACGCGCGCGAGCGACGGGTCGTCGGAGACCGCACGCATCGAGCGCCCGAGCGAGGTGCGCGTCAGGAACAGGTGCAGCGCGAGCATCAGCGCGGCGGTGAGCGCGACGACGAACAGCTCGTCCGCGCTCATGCGCACGCCGGGCAGGATCTCGCTGGAGACCGCGATGTTGCGCGAGTAGTACTCGGGACGCGATCCCCAGAGGAAGACGACCACGTTGCGCAGCATCAGCGACGCGCCGAACGACGCGATGACCAGCGTGACGATGACGTCGCTGCGGCGCAGCGGACGGAACAGCAGCCGGTCGAGCACGAGCGCGAGCAGCGCGGTGAGGACGAGCGCCGCCGCCACCGCCACCAGGAACCCCCAGCCGAAGGTCAACGGACCGATCGTCTGCGCGCTGGCGAAGAACCCGGCGAAGAGCAGCGCGAAATAGGCGCCGAAGGTCAGGAACTCGCCGTGCGCGAAGTTCGCGAAGCGCAGGATGTTGTAGGTGAGCGTGAGCCCGATCGCGCCGAGCGCGATCGTCGCGCCCGCGATGATGCCGTCGGCGAAGTACTGGATCATGCGAGCGCGCGCCTCGCACCCAGGTACAGCTCGCCGACCTCCGGGTTCTCGAGCAGCGCCTGCGCGTCGCCCTCGATGCGGTCGCGCCCCTCGGCGAGCACGTAGCCCCGGTCGGAGATCGCGAGCGCCGCACGCGCGTTCTGCTCGACGACGAGAATGGTGAGCCCGAGCTCTCGCACTTCGCGCACCTTGGCGAAGACGATGCCGACGAGCAACGGCGAGAGCCCCGCCGACGGCTCGTCGAGCATCAGCACGCGCGGACGCGACATCAGCGCGCGCGCCACCGCGACCATCTGCCGCTCGCCGCCCGACAACGTTCCCGCCGCCTGCCGGCGCCGCTCGGCCAGCCGCGGAAACAGCTGGTACATCCGGTCGAGGTCCTCCTCGAAGCCGTCGCGCGCCCCGCGCGCCGCCGCGCCGATCTCGAGGTTCTCCTGCACCGACAGCCGCGCGAAGACGTTGCCCGTCTGCGGTACGTAGGCGAGCCCGCGCGAGACCATCCGATGCGCCGGAACGTCGACGAGGTCCTCGCCGAACATGCGGATCGAGCCCGAGCGCACCGGAACGAGACCCGCGATCGTCTTCATCAGCGTCGACTTGCCGGCGCCGTTGGGGCCCAGCACGGTGACGATCTCGCGTTCGCGCACTTCGAGCCCGACCCCGCGCAGGATGTCGACCTCCGGCACGTAGCCGGCCACGACATCGCGTACGGCGAGCGCCGGCTCGCTCACGCCGGCACGCCTCCCAGGTAGGCCTCGAGCACCCGGGCGTCGCTGCGCACGACGTTCGGGGGTCCCTCGAGCAGCAGCTTGCCCTGCGCCATCACCAGGATCGGATCGCACAGATTCATGATCAGGTCCATGTTGTGCTCGATGACGAGGAACGTGATCCCCCGCTCGTGCAGCTCGCGCAGCTTGTCGACGATCGTGGCCAGCAGCGTGGGATTGACGCCGGCACCCGGCTCGTCGAGCAGCACGAGCTTCGGTTCGGACATCAGCACGCGCGCGAGCTCGAGCAGCTTCTGCTGGCCACCCGAGAGGTTGCGCGCGTACTCCCCCGCCAGGCGCGCGAGCCCGACGAAATCGAGCACCTCGCGCGCGCGTTCGCGCACCGCATGCTCCTGCTCGCGCACGCGCCCTCGGGCGAACCAGTTGTTCCAGAAGCGCTCGCCCGCCTGACGCTGCGGCACGAGCATGCAGTTCTCGAGCACGGTCATGCCGGCAAAGGGCCGGGGGATCTGGAAGGTCCGCACCAGACCCTCGTCGAAGATGCGGTACGGCGCCAGTCCCCCGATGCTGCGCCCGAGAAAGGAGATCGTGCCGGCGTCGGGCCGATGCACGCCGGCGATCGTGTTGAACAGCGTCGTCTTGCCGGCGCCGTTCGGCCCGATCAGGCCGGTGATCGTGTTCGCGCGCAGCGTGAACGAAACGCCGTCGACTGCGCGCAGCCCGCCGAACTCCTTGACCAGCCCAGCGACCTCGAGCATCGGCCGCTTACTTCGAGCCCGAACGCAGCTTCCGGATCTCCTCGACGCCGACCATTCCGGTGGGCGTCACCTTGCCGTCCTGCACGTTCCAGACGACCATCGGCGCGTCGATGTCGCCGTTCTTGTCGAACTGCAGCGGGCCGGAGGCGCCGACGTACTGGATCGGCTTGCCGTCGGCGGCCATCTGCAGCGCCTTCTTCAGCGAATCGACGCCGGCGTAGATCTTCTCGCCCTTCGGATCGGTGACCTTGCGGATGCCGTCGCGGATCGCGTTCGCGTCGTTCTTCTTCGACTGCGCCATCGCCAGGCCGATCAGCACCGTGGCGTCATAGGCGTTCGTGATGTAGGGCTGCGCCGGCAGCGCGCCGTACTTGGCCTGGTACTCCTTCGTGAAGAGGTCGAGCGACGGGGTCTCCACCGAGCCGGCCGCCGTGCCGTACACCTCCTTCAGGTACTGCGCGCCCACGTCGTTGGCGAAGTCCTGCGACTGCAGGCCGTCGGGCAGCAGAAACTTCTGCGGCCCGCCGCCGGCGATCCATTCGCGCGCGATCGTCGTGCCGTCGCCCGGATAGCCGATCAGGAACAGCGCGTCGGGCTTCGGATTCATCGCCTTGTTCACTTCCGAGCGGTACGACGCCTGGCTCGGGTTGTAGACGACGTTCTGCGTGATCGAGCCGCCGGCCTTCTCGAAGGCCTGGATGAACTCCTTGCTCAATCCCTGGCCGTAGGCGTTGTTCAGATAGAGCACCGCGACCTTCTTGATGCCGGCGTCGGTGGCGAGCTTGGCCATCGCCACGCCCTGCAGCGCGTCGGACGGGCAGGTGCGGAACCAGTAGCCGTGCGTCTTGCCCTGCTCGGCGAGCTCGGTGAACATCGGCGAGGTCGACGCGGGTGAGATCTGCACGACGTTGCTGCCGGCGGTGACCGACGTGAGGATCGCCGCGCTCACGCCGCTGGATAGCGCGCCGACGATCGCCGGGACCTGCTGCACGTCGACCAGCTTGCGAGCGGCGTCGACGCCGACCGACGGGCTGGTCTGGTCGTCGAGCAGCGACAGCTCGAGCTGGCAGCCGTTGACGCCCCCGGCGGCGTTCAGGTCCGCGATCGCCAGCTGCGCGCCTTTGGCGATCTCCTGGCCGAGCGCGCCGAGCGAACCGGTGAGCGACATCACGCTGCCGATCGTCGTCGTGCATTTCTGCTGCGCATGGGCCGGCGCGGCGCCGAGGGCCGCCAGCACGACGCCTGCGAGAACGATTTTCTTCAACACGGCGATTCCTCCCTGGGTATGCGAACTGCCCGCAGGCGCAACTTTGACACGAATTTCGGCCGCCGCGGAATTCACGGTTCGTGCGGAGCCTCCGCGGGCCGACGCGTCCGGGACGGATGCGCCGCGCGCGCCGGATCGACCGTCTCG
>Ga0079224_100008939_pt1 | contig 13612 bp, 10 predicted proteins | sample Stecom2015_FD_80414 | JGI IMG/M metagenome (GOLD analysis project Ga0079224, IMG submission 80414) | Agricultural soil microbial communities from Utah to study Nitrogen management - Steer compost 2015 | ecosystem: Environmental > Terrestrial > Soil > Agricultural land | place: USA: Utah... | reverse complement strand
TTTGATTCCATGGCGGTGGTCACCGGGTATGTTGCCGATCATACTTATAGTTTGGACGACTATACCCGATTTGAAGATGTCGAGACAGTTCTCAGGGAATACGTGCCCAGCGTGATGGTCCGCACCCAGGGAAAAAAGAAAATATTCCGTTTGGTAAATGAAGCGGTCAAAGGTCTGTTTGATACCAATCCGTTGATCCTGGTGGATGCGATGCCAGTCTTTGACTCGGATCTACTGGCCGCCTTCAATCCCAAATTCATGCAGCGGCTGGAAGTGCTCAATCGGGAGTTTTACCTCAATCAGCGAACTTACCCAGGGGTGCTCAGCTGGAGTAGTTATGAAAACAACTTTGGCCTATTCCCTTTGGCTCCTAATGCACGTTTTTTTGACTACTATGGCTTGCAGCCAAAGATCGTGATGGATCGAACCCAATTTTCCAAACCCTCTGAGGGCGGCAGATCTCCGGATTGGAGAACGGTGCTGTTTTGGGAAAGGGAAGCCGCGGGGCTGGCAGATGTCCAGGCGCCAGATATGGATGGATTGTTCATCCTTTGGACCAAGGCCCAAGATGCCGACGGAAAGATGCTCGTCCGAAGAACCTACTTTTCCGTCCTTTGAGAGAAGTCGTAATTGCGCCTTTTATTTGGGCGAGCTCAGTGCTACAGCTAGTGACTTGAAGTAGGTGAGCTCGGTGAATTAGAAAGGTGAAACGAAAGCAGAATAACTTTTTGGTAGCGGAAAACGGTGATTGCTAGTGCGCAACTGACTCTTGGGCCCAGTTAGTAGGTTCAGTCAGGCATCCGATATTCTAAAACTCTTTTTCCACTGACCGTTCGAATCAAGTATTGTTTTTTGGTGGGCTGATGGCTGAGTTGTATCGGGCCTTCGCTTTCCAGTGGAGTAGTAGTCAGCATATTTCCATTAAGATCATACAGGTAACCAAATCCCTGCTCTGGATCAGAAACGGCGAGAATTTGCCGGTCCGAACCAAAATCAAAATATCCGAACCAGAGCTCCTTTCCGGAGTGGGGGAGCGTGAACAGTTCTTTTTCGCGGTCATTCATCACGACCGTCTTGGAGTATTGGCGAGACAAGATTACCAAAGAGTTGCCCGATTGGTCTGAGACGAGCTCAAAGCTGTTATCGCGGTCAGGTTTCACCAGCTGATTCCTGTAGGTGACTTCGCCGGCGAAGCTTGCATGGATGATCTCCCCGGTCTTTGAGATCGCCGAGATCATCAGGGAACTTCCCCCTGTGCCCGGAGTGACCTGTATCGGACTCACAAAATCCCTGCCCAGCGAAAGTGGTGAGCCAGCCTGCTTCTCACCGCGCCGGTTGTAGAAGAAGACGTTGCCCTTGTCAGATTGGGCGACCATCAGGTCTCCTTTGCCAGGCACGCGGATATGGCTCGGCGCCAAGATGGATCTCTCTCCCAGTCTCAGTGGATTCCAACCTTCCAATTCTTTCCCGTCGCGGTCGAGGAGCCATAGATTTCCAGATCGAGTGGCGAGGAAATACCGGTAGTCTTTAGTGTTAGCGTAGTCCGCCAAACTCAGGTGTGTGATCTTTTCATTTTTTATCTCCACGGGAAAGCCGGGTAGCGGATTTCCAAGGCGATCGATCGCATACAGTTTGTCGGCCGTGGACAGGAGAAGCTGGAGTTTGCCGTTTTTCAGGTAATCTATCTGGAAGGCTTCGGAGACAACAGGCCCTGAGAGCTGCTGGGTATATACAATTTCGCCGGCAGAATTGATTAAATGAAGCTTATCATCCGCGTCTTGCACGACCAAATCTTCCGTCTTGTCATTGAAGTTGGAGATGATCTTGGGGCCATACGTAACCTTTGCGGCTAGGGTCACGGTTTTAGAGGGGTTCAGGCTCAGGCCAGTGTGATCTTTCACGACGACCTTTTCGTCAGAGTGATAAGGTATACTGAGCGTTACCACCGGTTTACCCCCTAGCTGATTGACTCTGAGACTGAGGTAAGGGAATGCTTTAAATAACGATTCGTATTTCTGCAAAAACGGACTCCAGGCCGCATTGCTGTTTTGCTCCCATTTTTTCCAGATTTTGTCCAGATAGAAATTTTTAGAATAACCAGCCGCGGGATTGATGGATTTGGGTTCAACCAAGCCATCGGGAGCATTGTCCCAAGTGTTGCCGACTGCGATGTCGTCCAAGAGCATTTTCATTCCCTGGGCCGAATTTGCCATTACGAGTACATCTCGCTGGAGGGTGATGTGGGTCTGCGCAAATCCCGGAAATTTGCCCTCGAATACGTGTGCTGGAAATTCCCCTTCGGGAAAGAACAGAATCTCCGAGTCCCGGTAGAAGTCAGACTGGTCCGAGTCGGAGCCGCTTCTGAACTCCTTTAAAAATGCGAATGTCTGCGTCGGCTCGTGCGACCGGACCAATAAGACCTGATTTTGAATTTGATTCCCAAGGTTTTCCAACTCTAGAAAGTAAAATTCACCGGTGAAATTGTCCAGAAATCCCCGATCCGTGAGACGTGTTTGGATCTCGCCACTTACGGTGGACTTGGGAGAAAATGCTCGATTTTGCAGTTTTTGAGTTTCGAAGACTCCGTCCAGGTTTATCTGGGTCAGCGACTGGGTGCGATTGGAGATAAGCTTCTGGATGTCGGGGAAATTTGCTCGGACAGAAGGCGTGAAATTAATTTCTTGCTCTTGAATCAAATCGCCCTGAAAAGTGATCTGGCCTTCTTCAAAAAGAAGATCCATAGCCAGTATTGATTCCCGCGAAGCCAACTCTGTCGCCATGGAATTTTCACGCTTGGAACCGATGCCAGACAGTAACCGCGAGACTCCATGTGAAGAAAGGATCAGTCGTCCGAGCCCGGAGCTTGCTTTCAGATGTTCGCCGAGTTTAGACGCGATGGAATTTTGGTCATCGCTGATGTTCAGTCGGATCGCCTCCTCCAGGATGAAGGAAGAAGAGGAGGCAAGCAGCACATTTCCCAAGACGGTGACTGACCATTTTTGGTCTTTCTTTGCATCTACAAACTCGATGATATCAAGATCACTGTACATCCTGGTTTGTACGCGAACAGATTTGGAGGCTCCGCTTTTGATTTTTTCCAAGAAATCCATCGGCGATTTCGCTCCAAAATTGACCGTGAACATCAATTCGAAGCTGTCGATCCCGGTAGCATGGTAGCTCAGGGTGACCTGCTTTCCTTGTAGGGTTTCCGAAATCTCCCCGTTTGCGCCGCTTAGACTGTCGAGACTGACCAATTGCTCAGCGGCTGTGGAGAATGCGGGTAGCTGGGATAGAATACTCCAAACGGGCTGATTGACGAGCTCATTCCAGGTTTGATCCGCTTGTTCGGTCTCGAAGACAAAGACCGCGTCGGTGCGGATGAGCTCTAGGCTATTGATATTCTTTGAAGAGATGAAATTTTGGAAAACCCAATATCCTCCCCATATAGCCAAAGCGATCGCGAGCAATACCAACAGACTTTTCCAGATTTTCACTGAGCGATATGGGGTGATTGGATCGAATTAATATAAAAAATAGACCTAAGAAACTCCGGTTTTTGGCGGAGAATCTTAGGTCTAAGATAGGGCATTATAGGATTAGCTGGCGAGCTTATCCAAGACGTTCATTACTTCTTTCACGTGTCCTCTTGAGGTTTCGAGCAGTGCTTTTTCTTCTGCGTTCAGATCCAGTTCGAGCACTTTTTCCACGCCGTTTTTGCCTAAGATCACCGGCACGCCAAGGTAGCAGTCGTCGATTCCATATTCGCCTTCCAGTTTGATACATACAGGGAAAACACGTCGCTGATTCTTCAAGATAGCCTCGACCATCTGAGCAGCAGCCGATCCCGGTGCATACCAAGCGGAAGTACCCATCAGTTTTACCAGCTCTCCACCGCCAAATTTGGTTCTTTCGATGATCGCGTCAAGCTTGTCCTTTTCGATCAGTTCGGTCACTGGGATACCGGCAACAGTGGTGTAGCGAGGAAGGGGCACCATGGTGTCGCCGTGTCCACCCATCAGGATCGCCTGGATTTCTTTTCCGGATACATTCAATGCCTCGGCAAGGAATGCTCTGTAGCGGGCGGTATCCAAGATGCCAGCCATGCCTATCACCTTGTTTCTGTGCAATCCAGACGTCAGGTGAGCTTGGTAGGTCATCACGTCAAGTGGATTGGAGACCACGATGATGATCGCATTAGGAGAATGCTTCACCACGTTTTCGGTCACAGACTTCACAATGCCCGCGTTGGTGACGATCAGGTCATCGCGAGTCATGCCCGGCTTGCGCGGAAGACCGGAGGTGATTACGACTACGTCTGAATTTGCCGTTTTGCTGTAATCATTGGTGCTACCTACGGTGCGGCTGTCATACTGATTGATTGGCGCCTTTTGCCAAATATCAAGCGCTTTGCCTTCGGCTACACCTTCTTTGATGTCGATCAGTACGATCTCTTCAGCTACTTCGCGATATGCTAATACATCGGCACAGGTCGCGCCCACGTTACCTGCACCAACTACGGTTACTTTGCTCATGATTTGATAGGTTTTTATTATTGATCGCTTCCTTGGAAAGCGGCGCTAAGATATTAAACAACAACTAGGAATCGAAGCCCTCCCCCGATTAGTTTGGATCGCGCTGCTGATTTTTGATGAATGAAAAATGGAATGGATAAGCTGATTATTCGAACATCTGGCGGAGACTGAAAAAGCCGAAAGATTCCCGATAGGAGCGGAAAAGTCGCTGGTTGTTGGCGTTGTAATATTCCGAGAGCGAGGTCATCATCTTGGCCTTGATCTTGGGGTTGCTTTCAAAGATCTCCTGCAGAGCAAAGTGCGGAATCACGATCAGTTCGGCTTCATCCGAATCGATCAGTGCGGTGTAGGTCCGCTTGGCATTTTCGATCAGGGAATTTTCCCCAAATGCTTCTCCGCGGTTTACCTCCATGATCGTCTCGAAATTGTCCTTGATGTCAATGGTCAAGTTTACTTTGCCGCTTTTGATCAGATACAGTGCCTGACTGGGATCTTTGCTGAAGAAGACCACCTCGTCACGGACATATTTGCGGTGGTGCATGGCAGGGAGAAATCGAGCCAGCTCTTTTTGCCGAAGTCGCTCAAAGAGGTTGATCGCCTGCATGAAATCAAACATTTTCAGTTGCTCCTCATCGTATGTTTTGGAAAAGGGATTCAGCATGGGTCAGCATTTTTTGAAATAAAGAATATGTTCGGTTGCAGGAGTACACTTGGCCCAGTCGGCGATTCTAAGCCCCAGTATCCACGCAATTTCCCCTCCTGAAACTAAGACTTTTACGTGTTGTTTTTTGACCGGAGATGTTTTTATATCGATCAAAAAGTCAGATAATTTTTTTGGAGAGCTCATCCCCAGAGGGACAAAGCGGTCGCCTTCCTTCCAGGTTCGGACTTCCAATGGAAAGGTTAACCTCGAGATGTCAAGTTGGGCGTGGAGCGGATTTCGGTCCAATTGGGTCGGGTAATCTTGCTGTATCAGTTCATAATCACCCTCAGGCAGCGAGAGTCGCGTGTCCGTTTCGCTCAGCTGCACCGGCTCGAAGCTTGTCGGCTCCGGCGCTAATATCAATTCATTTCGATCCACATGGAGCCAAAATCCCGAGCTTTGAAAGACCGTTCCGGGCTTGGGATGACCCAAAGCCGCCAGGATGGACTGGGCTTGATCCGAATTGAATCCATAAGGTCTCAGCCAAAAGTATAGCAGGGTGGCCGCTCCTGCCTGGTTTTGGATAGCTGTAAATGGCAAAAACTGGCAAGCTTGCTCTTCCCGTATTTTTTCTTTTTTCCAGGACTCAAAGAGCCCTTGAAAAGCCCGACCGGTATCTTTTAATCTATTGAAGCTTGTCAGGAGATTTTTTTTGGCGTCCGGTTCTAGTCCATAGATCGCCGGAAGGCCGTTGATTCTTAGGTTGTTTCGTTTGTATTCGTCCTTTGCATTGGAACTGTCGTCTCTCCAGGCCAGCTGATTTTCGATCATAAAGGCCCGAATTTGATCTCTCGAGAAAGGCAAAAGAGGGCGTATCAGCCAACCTTTTCGCTCCGCCATTCCGTAAACACCCTCGATCCCTGTGCCTCGCAGCAAGTTGAGAAAGATCGTCTCCACTTGATCGTCCTGATGGTGAGCGAGGATCACACCCTGGAGGTTTCCAGATGAGCGAATTTCTTCAAACAAACGATAGCGGATCTCTCTGGCAGCCATTTGGATCGAGATCCCTTGCGATTTTGCCACCGATTCAGTCTGTGCCAACTTGAGATGAAAGGGGATGTGGTGGTTTTCCGCCCAGTTTTGGACAAATTTTTCATCGCCCTCGCTTTCGCTTCCGCGAAGTTGAAAGTTGACATGGACGATTTCGATGGAAATACCAGATCTGATTAAGAGATGGGCTAGGCACATGCTGTCCATCCCGCCGCTGTATGCAAGGAGATAAGTTGATTTGGGATCTAAAAGAGTTCGGATGTGGGATTGAAAAGCGTCAAGCATCGTTCAAAAATAGGCTTTTCTCTGATAATTGCCCCAGGTCATGGGCAGCTCCGAGCTGCGCCTTTTCGCCTAAACCCATTTCTAAGCGATAGCATTATCCTGCTTTCTGTTATTTTTGCCACTATCTAAGGAATTATGAGCTTTCGTTTTCTTGCGCCTTCGGTTTTGTTTTTGCTTTTCGTTTCGATCTTCGAAGAGAGCTTTGCGCAGCAATCATCGAGGCTTGTTATCAACCATGCGGACGTGTTGGCCAGTGGGAGCGGGTATGAAAGGTTACTTGGAAACGTGGAGATGAAGCATCACAATTCGCTCATTTTTTGTGATTCAGCGCACTTTTACCGAGCTGAAAACCGAGCTCGACTCTTTGGAAAAGTAAAGATCCAAGACAACGAAGATCCGATCACCACTACGAGCGCCTATGCCGAGTACGATGGCAATACCAAATTGGCCAAACTTCGAAGGAACGTAGTCTTCACTAATCAGGAGACGACGCTCTACACGGACTACCTGGATTACAATCGGGAGACGAATATCGCGACCTATTTCAATGACGGAAAGGTCGTGGACTCTACCAACGTCCTCACGAGCGAGCGCGGAATCTACGAAGTCAACCTTGAGCGGATCACCTTTCGTCAGGATGTGGTCTTGGTCAATCCTGACTATACAATGAAGACCGGTCACTTGATCTACCTGACGATCCCCAAGACATCGGAGACAAAAGGGCTGACCAATATTGTATCAAAAGAAGGCTATAAACTTGACGCTCAAGAAGGAAGTTTTTATGATACCCAACAGAAGCAATTTCGGTTTTTCGACGGGATCGTAGAGACTGAAGAGAGCCGGGTCAAAGCTCAAGAACTCTTCTATGATGAAGAGAATGGCTATTACGAGGGTAAGGAAGATGTTCGCGTCCTGAATAAGGAGCGGCAGGTGGAGGTCTTTGGCGATGACGGTAAATATTGGGAGGATCGGAAATACAGCGTCGTACACGGTAAGGCGCTAGTTCGTAAATATTTTGAAGCAGACACCCTGTTTATGATCGCTGACACCTTGATCTCTCAGGACAGCGAAGCCGATACGGCTAAGTATCTACTGGCATTCCGGTCCGTGAAACTGACTAAGTCCGACTTGGCCGGGCTGGCGGATTCATTGGTGTACAATTATTCAGACTCTTCGATTCGCCTGTTTAGGGATCCTGTGATGTGGAATCATAAGAGCCAGATTTCTGCAGATTCGATGGTTTTCTATATAGCCAACGAACAACTGGACCGCGTGTACATGAAAGACAAAGCATTTGCGATCATGACCGACACGCTGCTCAATTTCAATCAGATGAAAGGAAGGTCGATGACGGGGTATTTTAATGAGGGAGAGATCGACGCGCTCGATATCGACGGCAACGGAGAGTCCTTGTATTTCGCACTCGAAGCAGACACGCTGACGCAGGGAATCAATCGGATTTTGAGCGCAAATATCCGTCTGACCTTTCAGGAAGGTGCGATTAGAAAGGCGAATTTTGGGATCCGGCCAGACGGAAAGTTTACTCCAGTCCAAAAGCTTGACGAGAAGGTCTCGCGCCTGGATGGATTTCGCTGGCGAATTGAAGAAAAGCCGGACAAGGAGATCATAGATTCGTGGCGAAAACCAGTGGAAATCGATCCAGAGGCTGAAAATTTGTTTAATGATCCGGACGTCGAATTGGAACCGCCAACAGACGGGCAGATACAGGAAAACCTCAAAAAATCGGGATTCACACCGGAAAAGAAGCCGTTGGATCCTTAGCTAGGAGAGAGGGATTTCTCGTAACTTTTGCTTTTTCAAAAGGTTAACAACAATTAACCCGTATTTTTATTGTGCTGGGAATCAAAAAAGTAATTTTGTCCGTATATTAATTTCAGCAGAAACCAATTTTTATACCTATCGATTAGAATTCTACATGAAGTCCGTATTCAGATTTTTTACATGGTTGTTACTAAGTGCGCCCCTATTGGCCGGGGCTCAACAGGTGCGCGTGCTGAGTGATGTGGTCGATTTCTCGGGAGATATCGGATCTTCCCAACGGAAGACGGTGATACTACAAAATGAATCGAGCCAGACCAAAACCTATCTTTTGAAAAATATCAGGGGAAGTGTGGGGTCTTCACAAAAGGTGAGAGTGTGTCTGAACGACCACTGTTACGATTCAAAGAAAGATCTTGCAAAGATTTCTTTAAAACTTGCGCCGGGGGAGACCTTCACTGATCTGTATCTGGAATTTGAGATGGGCATCACCGAGACGAGAGGCAGTTTTGACTTGTTTTTTGTCAACGCGGAAAATATTCGGGAAAACTTTGTCGTTGAAGCAAGGTATGAAGTGGCGTCCGGGGCCAGCACTGATTTCACCCACAAGGACATCAAGCTGAGTGGGATCTATCCAAATCCAAGCAACCGGATCGCTCAGCTGGATTATGAATTGGTGAATCCAAAGGTAAAAGCAAAGATTGCTATCAACAGTTTTATCGGAAATCCCATCACTGAGTATGACTTAGACCCAGAGCGAAATTCTCTGGTAATCAACGTGACGGATTTTCAGCCAGGTGTTTATTTCTACACCCTCTTTGTGGACAATAAAAATGTAGTAACCAAAAAACTACAAGTCAAGAAGTAAAATCCCTTCCTAATTCAGACATTTGAATACGAACAATTTACCCGTATATTTGCGGTCTTGAAAATGAGCATGCAATTAAAATACCCCCTCTTCCTATCCATCCTGTTTTTGATCGCCTCCTGCGGCCCGTTCTCCAAGTTGGAGAAGAGCACCAACTGGGAGGAACTCTACAACGGTGCGAATAAATACTATCAAGAAGGGGAATATGGAAAGGCGATCATCCTCTACGAGAAAGTCCTGCCTGTAATCAAAGGCTCGGAAAAAGCCGAACTGGCAGAGTATAACTATGCCAATTGCCACTTTAAGACAAAGAGGTATATCGAGGCTGCGGGATATTTCAGTACGTTTTATCGTACCTACAACAGAAGCCCTCTGGCAGAGGAGGCGCTTTTTATGAACGCATACTCGCTTTTCCTGGACGCTCCGGATTACAACCTGGATCAGCAAAGTAGCCAAGAGGCGGTCGCTGCTATTCAGCAGTTTGTGACTCGCTTCCCAGCTTCGGCAAGTTATGAACGGGCCATGGAGATGTTGACTAACTTGGAGAGTAGGTTTGAGCAGAAAGCTTTTAGCGAAGCTGAAATGTACTACAGGTTGAAAGATGGCCTGTTTCCTGGTGACTTCTATCGGGCCTGCATCATCAACTTCCAGAATTTTGCCAAGGACTATCCGGAGAGTAAACACAATGAGGAATTAGCCTATAAATTGGTAGAGGTGGGATACGGTTACGCTGAGAACTCTGCTTTCGACAAGAAAGAAGAGCGACTCAACAACGCCCTCGGATTTGCCAGTACATTTTATAGAAAATATCCGAGCAGTGCGTATTCCACGAAAGTGAAGGAGTTTGAAGCTAAGACCCGAACGGAACTCGAGGGACATCTCAAGACGAAAAAAGAAGTCGCCGAGAGAGCCGCCGCCGCAGAAGCTAAACTCGCCGCTGAGAATCAGGCGAAGACAAAAGAAGAGGATAAATAAATTAGAAATTTCAAAACCAATAATAGTATGGCTATCAACCCATCCATTGTAACGCGTGACCTTGATAAAGTTGCCGAAAAAACCGGTAACATTTACCAGTCTCTTCACATCGTGGGACAGCGTGCAAAGCAGATCTCTACCAATCTTAAGGAAGAGCTGAACAACAAACTTTCTGAGTTTGCTTCCACGGTAGACAATCTTGAAGAGGTGTTCGAAAACAAGGAACAAATCGAAATTTCCAAGTTTTACGAGCGCATGCCGAAGCCATCTACCATGGCCATGGAGGAATTCATGGAAGGCAAAGTTTATTACAGAACCCCAGAAGGGGAAGGAGCCGAATAATCTCCATGAGCCTGCAGGGGAAGCGGATTCTACTGGGTGTGACAGGCAGTATCGCTGCATACAAGTCTGCTCATCTAACTCGCTTGCTCGTCAAATCCGGAGCTGAAGTGCAAATCATCATGAGCACTTCAGCTTTTGATTTTATTACTCCTCTCACTTTAGCGACGCTGTCTAAGCGGCCGGTCCTGTCGGAGTTTTCGGACAATAAGACCGGCAAATGGCACAACCACGTTGAGTTGGGCCTATGGGCAGATCTTTTTGTTGTCGCCCCGATCAGTGCTAATACCCTTGCAAAATTTGCGCAGGGTCTATGTGACAACCTCCTCGCCGCTACCTATCTTTCCGCACGATGCCCCGTGATGATAGCTCCTGCGATGGATCTTGACATGTATCAGCATCCAGCCGTTCGCGCTAATCTCGCAACCTTGCGTTCCTTCGGAAAAATCATCTTAGACGCCGAAAGCGGCGAGCTCGCCAGTGGACTATCGGGTCAGGGACGGATGATGGAGCCTGAGCATATTATCGCCGAGGTGGAAAAATTTTTCGGCAGAAATAATGACTTTCAGTCCAAAAAGGTGCTCATCACCATGGGACCGACGCAGGAGGCGCTCGATCCGGTAAGATATATCAGCAATCATTCGAGCGGCAAGATGGGGCTAGCGATTGCACAGGTATTTAAGGCGAGAGGTGCAGAGGTCTTTTTGGTTTCTGGGCCAGTGTCGATAGCTTTCAGCAGCGATGAGTTTCATGTCTTTAAGGTCAGATCCGCTCAGGAGATGTATGAGGCTGCTTTGAAGTTGCATCCTTCGATGGACTATTGCGTTTTTGCGGCCGCGGTAGCTGACTATGGGCCAGCTGAAGTAGCCCCTGAGAAGATAAAGAAAAGCGATTCGGAAATGTCCATTTTGCTCAAGAAGAACGTGGATATCGCATTTGAGCTTGGCCGGGTCAAAAAGCCGGGGCAGGTGCATATAGGCTTTGCGCTTGAGACTGAGAATGAAATGCTCCATGCCCAGGGGAAGCTGGAAAAGAAAAATTTTGACCTGATCGTCTTGAATTCCGCGAGGGAAGAAGGGGCGGGTTTCCAGCACGACACTAACAGAGTCAGGATTATTCACCGCGACGGCAGGATGGCAGACTCAGGGCTCGCTCCCAAATCTGTTGTTGCCGAACTGATCTTGGATGAGATCAAAAACGCCCAGGTTTCGATTTGAACTTTGGAATTTTACCTACTTTAGGCTTATGACAAAATTCCGGCTGCTGCTTGTACTATTCTTTCTCGCCCAGGCGGTTCAGGCCCAAGAGTTGAATTTCACTGTCATCATCAACAGCGACCGCTCGAGGATCCAGAATACGAACGTTTTCAATCAGATGAAGACTAGCTTCGAGCAGTTTCTGAACGGCCGCTCCTGGACAGACGATGAATTTCGCCCGGAGGAAAGGATCAAAGGCAATCTTCTGATTACTATCAATGAAGTGCCGCAGGTCGGGGTGTACAATGCCACGGTTCAGGTGCAGGTGGTCCGGCCGGTATACGGCACCAACTACGAGTCATTGATATTTAACTATGCGGATCGAAATTGGACTTTTGAGTACATAGAATCCCAGCCGCTGGAATTTAACCGCTTCACTTTTCTGAACAATATCAGTTCACTGTTGGCCTTTTATGCCCACATCGCGATGGGTATCGATTATGATACCTTCTCGATCCGTGGAGGAAATCCATATTTCGAGGTGGCGAATGACATCGTCAACAATGCCCAGCAGTCCGGTAGACCGGGCTGGACGCCGAGCCAATCGGATCGTCGCAGCCGCTATTGGCTGATCAACGACATCTTCGTTTCGCCGATTTATTCGTCGATTCGCGATGCCTACTATCTCTATCACCGACAGGGGATGGATCTAATACAGGCCGATCCTGAAAATGCCCACAAGAATATCCTGGAAGCTATTCGGAAGGTGGCTGAAGCGAACAAGCTCCAGCCGAACGGGATATTTACGATTTCGTTTGTGGACGCGAAATCCGATGAGATCGCTGCGATTCTGAAGAATGCTCCGTTTGAAATCCGGGAAGAAGCTGTGAAATTACTTCTCGAGGTAGATCCAAATAACGCCAGAAAGTACAACGAGCTGCTGAGAAGCTAAGCCCATTTTTTTAGCTTTGCCCAAAGCTTTTCCAGTCCATGCTCAAATCGCTTAACATCTCTAATTACGCGCTGATCGATCAACTCCACATGCAGCCCAGCAAGGGGCTAAGCATGATCACTGGGGAAACAGGTGCCGGTAAATCCATCATGTTGGGAGCCGTAGGGCTTCTGCTGGGAAATCGATCGGATACCAAAGTCCTACTCTACGAGGATAAAAAATGCGTGGTTGAGGGGATTTTTGAGATCGGGGAATATGGGCTTCGGGAATTTTTTGAGCAGGAGGAGTTAGACTATGAGGACACCTGCATCATCCGGCGAGAAATTAGCCCTGGAGGCAAATCACGTTCTTTTGTCAACGATACGCCAGTCTTGCTGGACGTCTTGAAGACACTCGGAGCCAAACTGATGGACGTCCACTCTCAGCACGACACCCTTCAGCTGGGAGAGGGTGCTTATCAGCTGGGGCTGGTGGATGCTTATGCCCAGACGAAGGTGGAGTTGGAGGACTATCGGAGCGCTTTTAGTGCTTTTCGAAAAGCAAAAAGCAACTTTGACAGCCTGAATCAGCGGGCCTTTGAACTCCAAAAGGAGGCTGATTTCAATCAATTTCAGCTGGATGAACTCAGCGCTCTGACTTTGGTCTCCGGGGAACAGGCCGAGCTGGAATCCACACAGGAGGTCCTCGAAAATGCTGAGGAGATCAAACTCAAGATTAATGAGATGCTGGATCTGTTTCAGGAGGAGCAGTTTGGCGTGGTGCAGGGGATGGGGCAGATCCTTCATGGCATGCAAAGTCTGGAGCGCCTGGCACACAAGTTTTCTGAGCTACGAGAACGCTTTCAGAGTGTGTTGATTGAAGGGAAGGATGTGGTCGAGTCGCCCGGTGACGAAGAAAGCAAGGTGGAAATAGACTTTGCTAAACTTGATCAAATCCGCGATCGGCTGAGCAAGATCTACCAGCTTCAGAAGAAGCATGGCGTCAGCTCCGTAG
>Ga0079224_100008938_pt1 | contig 13612 bp, 10 predicted proteins | sample Stecom2015_FD_80414 | JGI IMG/M metagenome (GOLD analysis project Ga0079224, IMG submission 80414) | Agricultural soil microbial communities from Utah to study Nitrogen management - Steer compost 2015 | ecosystem: Environmental > Terrestrial > Soil > Agricultural land | place: USA: Utah... | reverse complement strand
GCTTGAGGGTGCGAAGGAGTTCGTCCAAATAACAGACGCCGTCGAGAATTCCCTCCTTACGTGCTTGGGGCGAAGTGAACGGCCCATTTTCGATCCAGCGTTTGACCTGTGTCGGCTCAACCTTCCTTTGACGAGCCAGACTTCCGATGAAGCGGTCTTGAAGATCGGTAAGGAGAGAATCTGTCATCTCTCTATTCGCATCCGACATCCGATTCCTTTCAAAGGGCTCGACCGCCGTCTTATATGCCCCGGTTCGGAAGAACTCGGGCTCCACTCCCAGCCAATCAAGCGCGTCTCGAAAGAAGTACGATTCAGTACTGAGGCCGACCAACTCGATAGTGGTTGGCGGAGCAGCATACGTCTTCTGGCAGCCAGAAGCGAGGTACAAGAGCGGCTGGGAGGCGTGCTCCAGGAACGCTATCGTTCTTTTATCTCTGTCGTGAACACGGGCCAGTTGCTGATGGATCTCTTCCACCTGTGCCCACCCAACCGCTAGATCCTGGATAGTGAGGACAACGAGTTCAATTCGGCTGTCCTTTGAAATCGATTCGAGGAGATCGAGAAGGTCCCGAAGGCTCCAACCACGTCGGCCAAGGATGAAGCTTACCCGATCATGTCCTTCCGAAATCACTCCCCTGAGCTTGATTTCAACAAATCGGCCTCCACGCCGTATCATGCGGCTATAGTATGTGGAATGGCAAACAACAACAAGCAACAAGCCTGAAGCCTGGTCCATTCTCCGCTATAATAGTGATCGTGTCGAAGCCGATTCTTCTAGCCGCCATCTTTTCGTTTCTTCTTACGGTTTCGCTCGGCTTTGGGCAAGCATCTAGTGACGAGGCCCAGACGCAACAAGCTGAGCAAGAGGGCTTCCGAATTGGAGTGGCGGTCGATCAGGTCTTCCTGTCGGTCAACGCACGGTCTGTGCATGGTGGGTTTATTCCCGATCTCACACGTGAGGACTTTGAAGTATACGAAAATGGCGTGCTTCAGGAGATCGCCAATTTCTACAGTCAGGAAGTCCCCATACATGCTGCTCTGCTAATAGATGCCAGTGGCAGCACCCGTCACACTCAGTCTCAAATCCGTCGTGCCGCCCTACAGTTTACGGAGAGTTTGAAGCCCGAAGATCGCGTGGCGATCGTCACTTTCAATGATGCGCCGCGTCTGATCATGAACTGGAGCAACGACCGCGGGCGGATCAACTTAGCCCTGGAGAGCATCTACGCAAAGGGCCCCACCGTCATGAATGATGCTCTTTATGTCACCTTCGATGATCTTCTGGACGGAATCGAGGGAAAGAAGGCGGTCATTCTACTGACCGACGGAGTGGACACAGGCAGTATGGTCTCTTTCGAAGAAGCTCGAGAACTGGCGCTTCGCTCCGAGGCAATGGTCTATGTCGTATCGATGCTCAAAGAATACTGGACCGGAGCCATCGGCGCCCGGCAACAATATGCCATTCGAGGCATGTCTATCCCTGTGGTGTTGTCTGATGACCACATCATTCAGGTCCGCCGAGATCTTCAGTCGCTTGCCGAGGTAACAGGTGGAAAAGTGCTTGAAACCGAGGCATTCACAAATCTGACAGAGATTTATTCTCAGGTTGCCGAGGAACTCAAGAATCAGTACTACATTTCCTATGTGCCGAAGGATCGAAGGAAGGACGGCACTTGGCGAGAAGTTGAAGTCAGGGTTAAGTTCCGGCCGGATGTTCTGGTCAGCACTCGCAAGGGCTACTATGCGGATGGCCCTGCCTCTCCCGAATAACCCCCCCTATTTCTTCGGGAAATTTGCTCGAAAGTCCGGTTCTCTTCGTTTACGATGAAGGAATCGTGGGATCCCTTGTTTCTAAAAAGTCGAAAACTACAATTTGGGCGAGCAAAATAAGAGTACCAGAGTAGTTAAACGAGAGGAATGAAGGAATGGGACGAGGACAGCGCATGATACTTAGAAATCAAAAAGAGTCATGGAAGAGAAGATTTGCGGCGACCTTCTTCCTTATACTTCTGTTCGCTTGCAATACCAATTCCCAGGATCTAGATCTTGACGTGCCATTTGTTCCGACTCCGCAGGTTGTGGTTGACCGGATGTTGGAGCTCGCCGGAGTCGGGCCGGGCGATTATGTTATTGACCTGGGCTCGGGAGATGGGCGAATAGTTGTGTCGGCCGCCAAACGAGGAGCCATAGGTCACGGTGTCGATCTCAATCCCCAGCGCATCCGAGAAGCCCGAGAGAATGCTCAAAAAGAAGGGGTCACGGACCGTGTCGTCTTTGTCCGGGAAGATCTTTTTGAGACTGATTTCCGCACTGCTTCGGTGGTGACGATGTACTTGTTGTCCAGTGTCAATTTGAAGCTGCGACCCCGAATTCTGGAAGAACTTCGTCCCGGCACACGCATCGTTTCTTACAGTTTCGATATGGACGAGTGGAAGCCAGACGTCGAGGACTCCGTTTCAGCGAATGGCTCTACTGGCGGCTACGAAGTTTATCTCTGGATCGTTCCTGCTCAAGTGGACGGAGACTGGGCCTGGACATCTAGCAGCGGTCGTTTCTCAATGACAATTGATCAGCAGTTCCAGGAAGTTGACGTCTCGTTCGGAGATTCCGGACGCGATCTGAAGGTCACGCGTGCCTCCTTGAAGGGACCCAAACTGGAGATCCTGGCCGAAGGAAGTGGAGCCAGTTACCTCTATTACGGTCATGTTGAAGGCGATCAGATTTCAGGCACGGTGCAGATTCGAGAGGGTAATGACAGCCGCATCGAAAACTGGGTAGCAACACGCCGCTAGATAGGCGACAGGACGGACGATAAACGAGTCACTCGCCGCTCGGAAGTGAACTAAAGTTCGTCCAGAAGGTCCTCGGCTTCATCATGGGAGTCTTCGAAGTCCCTGAGGGCCAGAACTTGCTCGCAGTGGTGTCTGGCCTCATCAATGCGCTTGAGATCTTTGAGAAGCTTACCCAACTGAAGGTGTGAAAGAGCACGTTCACGCTCAGGAGTGCGGGGATTCTCAACAAGCCATTGAAACTGCGCTATAGCCGCTTCCGGATCATTCAGATCCTTGAATTTTTGACCCAGCGTGTAACGAAAGACAAATGGGTCAATCTTGCTGTAGTTCGGAACCTTCTCCTCAGTCCACGCAAGGACCTCTTTGTAAACCTGAAGTGCCTTATTTCTTTCTACTTTTCTTTCGAGAATTTGGGCCCGGTTTAGGTGAAGGAGAAAGTTCTTCGGGAATTTCCGATGGAGGTATTCGGCCTGCTGCAAGGCTCGATCATATTCCTTCTCCCGAACGAAGAGCACCATCTGGAGGACTCGCGCTTCGTCAGCTACATACTGTCCCTTCTGAGCGGCCTGTTGGAGGTATTCGTATCCCTGCTCTTTGGTGCCCCGGTACCCAGCGATTACCGCCAGCCACTTGATATACCAGGGAAGACTCCCAACCACGTATTCATAGAGCCCTACGCTCATATATGAGTCATAGTAGGTGGGGTCTTCCTGCATTATCTCATGGTGATAGGTATAAGCCCGTTTCCCTTGTTTGAAAGCTTCCCGTTTGCTGTGGTCGATTGTGATCGCGAAGGCAGCCAGCACACCGTAGCAGCTCCCGAGAAAGTACCGAGCATCTTTATGGCCGGGTGTTTCGTCAAGGATTCGAGTCGCTTTCCGCTGGCTTTCCTCGATCATGTCGAAAAAGCGCTGGCGGGCCTCGGCTGACATGCGATAGTCGGTCGGTTCGTCGAAGTATCCTGGCGACAGGAACTTGTTTAGATCCAGGTCCTGTCGTCGAAATAGCTCCCGGAGCCAAACCGCTGAGGCGATATAAAACGGAGGTGCCGGATGGTCGGGATATTCTCCACGCAACCGTACAAAGGTCTCGATCGCCTGGTCGTAGTCGAGATTAAAGATTTGGGTGAAGCCCTCATCGGCCTTCTCCATGAAGACCGGTTCGCGCAAGTCTTGTGCCGCGCGCACATCCTGCACAAAAAGACTCAAGCTCAAGCAGGCAATCAAGAAAGTGATACCGATTGGTCCTCGACCCGTATTCATGAAGAGCCTACTGTCATTTTACTGCATTTGAATCACCCCGCGAGCGATCGGACATCCCGCCGGAGCACTTATCCTGATCGGGTTGCCTCGAGCTCGTATTCTATCTCCCGGCCGAGTCGCACCACGATTTCAGGCAAGAAACGGATATCCGAAAGAGTCGTTCGAAAATTAACGACACAGGCTCGAAGTGCGAAGCTCCCGTTCACAAGAGCATTAGAAAGAAAAGCTTCTCCCGACCTCTCGATTCGGTCGAGGAGTTCCCGGTTCAATCGATCAAGATAATCGGCAGCCTCAGGGCCACCGACCCGGGGCACCGTCCGGGGGTGGTAGCGAAAAGTCGTAATGCTTAGGCTTTGGGAGAGAGCCTCGAGGTCGGGGTTCGCCTCTACAAGTCTGTAGAGCTCGCGCGCCAGCTCGATATCGTCAGAGATCATCTGCGAGTAACCTTCCCGACCGGCCTGGGCGAGGCCGAGCCACACCTTCATAGCCCTGAACCCCCGTGAGTTCTGCAATCCAAATTCGAAGAAGTTTACTTCCTTCTCTTCCAGATGGTAGTAGGCGGGCCGGTGAGAAAAAGTTTCTCTCAGCAGGACGACATCCCTCACCAGTGCGCAACCGGCTTCGAGGGGTGCATACAGCCACTTGTGGGGGTCAACTGCTAGGGAATCGGCCTTGTCAATCCCATCGAATTGCGCCTTGAGACCGGGCACCACTGCTGCAAGTGCTCCATACGCCCCGTCAACGTGAAACCATAACTGGTGCTTTTTACAAATGACCGCCAGTTCTCTCAGTGGATCGACCGCGCCGGTGCCGACTGTGCCGGCATTGCCGACCACCATGAATGGCACGATTTCGCCTCTAAGATCTTCTTCAATCTGTCGCTCCAGTTCAGAGAGGTCAATTCGTTGGTCATCATCAGTTCTGACCCAGCGGAGGCTAGTCATGCCGGCGCCAAACAGGTCGATAGCCTTTTCGATCCAGGTATGAGTTTCGCTGGAGGCATAGACTGCGAAATGCGGGACTTCCTTACCTTCCGTCTCCGAAGGCCAGGAGGAGATCTTGGAATGTCGACCGACAAGAAAACCGACAAAGTTGGCCATGTTCCCACCACTTACGAGCAGTCCTCCGGTGCCGTGGGGAAAACCAATCAGCTCGGCGATCCAGCGAATCGTCTGGAGTTCGATTTCAGTCGCCACTGGTGCGAGCTTCCAGGCCCCAACGTTGGGATTAACGGCTGCGGCGAGTAAATCGGCCAGGCAGCCAATCGGAGCTGCTGAAGACGTGACATAACCCCAGAATCGAGGGTGGCCGTTGAGAAGAGAGAAATGAAAAAGAAGGTCGGCCGCTTTTGCAAGCAGAGTCTCGGGTGATTGTCCCTGTTCCGGCAATCGGGTTTCTGCTTTGAGGCGGGCTCTTATCTGGTCGGCATTAGCCGCCGGTGTAACTGGGCGCTCTCGAATATTCTCCAGAAATAAAGCTATTCGATCGATCATTTGATATCCGATCCTACGAAATGTCTCCGCTTCGATTTCGAGTGGAACCTTCCGTTTGTCCAGCTCAATCATGGTAAAGCTCTCCGTAGCAGATACATTGAACCTAGCGCAGGCCCTCAAAAAGGTCGGCTTCCTTTTGTCGACCTCCATTGACCAGACTAAAGGCTCGATAGAATTCTTGTGTTCCCCAAAGGGCACCATGGTACTCTTCGGACAGCGACTCCAAATTGCGATAAATGGCCATCTGCGTCCGATGGCACTGAACCGCTTCCCAGACACGAGTCCAGTATTCGCGCGTATCGATCGAGGTGGTAATTGCCCACGAGGGCCACGGTGTGGCGCGACGACTTGTTCCGTCCACTGTTACTTTTAAGTCTTTGAAGGCCGCCTGATATGCTGCCCATTTCTCGTCCGACCAGGCCATGTAGTAAAGCTTTGATACCCGATGAGAGGGATGCCGCTGTTCCGATTGATAGGAAGGGTCAGCAGCGCACACGAGGGCGGAGGTAGTGAACTGGGAGATGGCTATGTGATCCGGATGGCCGTAGCCTCCTTCCGGGCCGAACGTGACTACAACTTGTGGCTTCAGGCGCCGAATATGGACGACAAGCCTGTTGATCACCTCCATGGGATTCGCTCGATCGAGGTCACCATCGCAGAACCCAAGCAAATGCGTCTCTTTGACTCCCAGGACGGTGGCGGCACGTTGCAATTCCGCCTCCCTTTCCCGACCGACTACATCGAGGCCGGGCCTGTTGTTCTGTTCGCCGAAACGGCCTCTCTCACCGCGAGTGGCAGTGACAAGATATGTCTCGACGCCCTCATCTGCATACCTGGCAAGGGTTCCACCAACACCGAGAGATTCATCATCGGGATGAGCTGTTACACAGAGTAGTCTCAACGGGTCACTCATGGTGATTAATACTCCTTCAGGATGGTGATTAATACTCCTTCAGGGAAGACACTCTTCTCTATAAGAAGCGTGAATTAGCCGACAAAAAGGTCAGGGCGAATACTCAGAAAAGCGTTGCCATGGAGCCGGTGAACCAATACGCTTCTTCCATGTGCCAGACAACCTTAAGCAAAGCTGTGAATCATCTTATTCTCTTGGCCAGTTTGCTAGTTGCTCCCCTGGCCGGAGCAGATCTCGACCACATTCAGGGCGAGATATCGGGAGAGATAACCGATCGAAGTGTGATCCTGCAATCGCGTCTCACTGCTGCTGTGGTGGATGAGGCAGGAGATGTTCCAGGACGGCCAGGTGTGGCTCGATTTGAAATTGCAGACAATGTCGAATTTCGCAATTCCAGATTCAGTGTTTGGTTGGAAGCCAAAGCTTCTTCTGACTTCATCGTCAAGAGCAAAATCGAGAACTTAGAGCCCGCCACGCGGTATTTCTATCGACTCGAGTTTGGACGCGGTCAAAATAATACACGCACAGGCCCGATCAGGACTTTCCGTACGAATCCTGGAAAAACAATGCGTGAGCCGTTGAGCCTGGTTGTTGTCACCGGCATGAATTATGCCTTTTTTCAGAACGGGCCACGTGGAGACGGCGAGCGGGCCTATTCAGGACCTGACAAAGAACTCGGCTATCCAGCACTGAAGTCAATCCTAGACCTCGATCCTGATTACTTCATTGGGACTGGCGACAACGTCTACTATGACCATCCTGTCGATTTAGCGGCCACGACTCCAGAATCGATGCGAAAAAAATGGCATGAGCAGTTCGTTCAACCCCGATTTGTAGAGCTCTTTGCCCGGATTGGTACCTACTGGGAAAAGGATGATCATGACCATCGCTTCAACGACAACGACAATACAGGTGATCGCCTTCCTTCCAGCGAACTCGGAACCCGGATTTTTCGCGAGCAGGTCCCGGTAGTGGAGCCCGGAAAGCCGGACAGGGTAACCTATCGGACTTATCGGATGAGCAAAGACCTTCAGATCTGGCTATTGGAAGGGCGAGACTATCGAAGTCCAAACCGAATGGAGGATGGACCACAGAAGACTATCTGGGGGCTACACCAGAAGGAGTGGCTGAAACGCACGCTGTTAGAATCGGACGCGGCTTTCAAACTGATCATTTCTCCGACGCCCCTAGTTGGGCCCGACGATGCCACCAAACGAGACAACCACACGAATATTGGGGGTTTTCGCCACGAAGCGAAAGAGTTCTTCGAGTGGGCGCTTCAAAATGAAATGCTGGACAATGGGCTGTACTTCGTTTGTGGGGATCGCCACTGGCAATATCACTCTGTCCATCCGGCCGGATTCGAAGAGTTTTCGACTGGGGCGCTGGTCGATGCCAATTCTCGAATGGGAGTTAATCCCGGTGACCCGAAAGGCACAGATCCTGAAGGAAAAATCCAACAGCCTTACACATCTACCGAGCCTTCCGGTGGATTCTTGAATGTACGTATCCAACCCGAGATTGGCGGAGGGGCCCGCGCAGAATTCCGTTTCTATGACGAGAACGGCGTGTTGCTCTATTCAGTGGTAAAGACGCGTTGAGATTCGTCTCATCGTTTTCAAGTATTTCCAATCCGGCAATCAGCAATGCTGCCGTGCAATTCCGCAGTGTGACAAAGAGGGGCAAGCCAGTAGGTTCAAACCAATCTGACGCAGACATGCAGCAAGCATAGCAAAAGGAATTCCGTGGGCCGCGAGGTAGATTAAGGATCGTCTACGTAGTCGCCTAATTTGCAGTCCTCAGCGCGACAGCAACAGCTGGTTTGATTGTGCTGCCGGAAGCATCAATTAGTCTGAGTTCCTATTCACATTAAGGCGAAATCACTGCCATGAAAATATTACCTCAGGGGCAAGATCTTAACCGGATGCTTTCTGGGTGCTGACGGGTTGGATGCTTACCTTGAAGCCGAGTCGCTCAAGTCGCTGAATGAGGCTCCTTACGACGGGTCGAGGGTTAAGATGGTCGAGATAAGCGGACCCGAGTTCATGGTAGTGAACGCCGTCAGGAAGCATGTGATAGGCGGCGATCAAGATCTTGTGAGCAATAGCTACAGCAACCCGTCTATGGCCGCGACGAGCCTTGAGCCGATGAAATTTGTCTTTGAAGTAGGTGCCCTTCGTGCGAGCTGCAGCCTGGGCGGCTTCGACGAGTGCGGTCTGCAAGTACACATCGCCCTTACGGCTACAAGTATTCGTGCGTTTGCCTGCACTCTCACTGTTGCCGGGACAAACTCCGGTCCAGGCTGCCAAGTGGTGTTCGCTTTCGAATGTGCTCATCTCCACGCCCATCTCAGCAATTAAACTTGCCGCAATGACTCGTTCTACTCCAGGCAACTCCATCAGCAAAGCATGTTGCTGATGATACGGGACGAGCCGTTTATCGATCTCTTGATCGAGAGTCGCCACATCCCGGTCGAATTGTTCGAGCCGAAGGATCTGGAGCTCCAACAGAAAACGGTGATGTTGTTGAACCCGGCCGTCCAGCGCCAACTCTAATTCAGGGATCTTCTTTCGCATTCGCCGTTTGGCTGACTGCGCCATCTGCTCCGGGGTCTGCTCGGCGTGTAGGATCGCCTTGAGCATCAGCATCCCGGAGGCTCCAAAAACGTCGCTGATCACGCTCGCCAGCTTCAGATTGGCGTCTTCCAGCAACTTCAGCAGACGATTGCGCTCGGCGCTTCGTGCTTCCACCACTTTCCGGCGATAGCGGAACAGATTTCGTAGTTGACGGATCGGCTTGGGGGGACAAGCTGTTTTTGAGCAGGCTGTGACGTACCAACTCGCCAATCCACTCGCTGTCCTTCACGTCGGTCTTACGGCCGGGGACGTTCCGAATGTGGTGCGCGTTGGCGACGATGACCTCAAAGTCATCTTCCAGGATTGCGTAGATCGGTTTCCAATAGACTCCCGTGCTTTCCATCGCTACGTGAGTACTTCCCTTCCGAGAAGCCAATCCCTCAGTTTGAGTAGCTCGCGTGTCACCGTTGGAAAAGTACGTATCTCCTTCCTGGCCTTTTGTTCGGCCCGGCCAATGAAGAGACAGGCGACGACCGTGGCTGGTCCAACATCTGACCCACAGACACGTTCCAGAATCGGTTCCATCACCCCTTCCTTCCTGGAGAGCAACCGCATACGACGAAGGTCAGTGAGAAACTGCCATACGTCCTTCCCGCTTGGCGGGTTCGATAAAAGGTGGTACCTATATCGGCGCGGGTCACTCTCTTGTACGGGGTCAACGCCGCCGCAGTGATATCGACCTCTACGCGAACTCCGTAGAAGTTGCCTCACAGGCTGACCCGCTCTGGCCAGCTTTGCTTGACGTCGGCGCCCATTTTCATGGAAACGTGGTGCCCATGCTGGGCATGAGGTCTCTTGTCCAAATTAAGAATTTGAAATGAAGGTCGGATCCACCTCGTAAAATTGGTGAAACCAACAACACCAACAGGAGGATCCGACCATGAATCGATTCTGCAGCATTTTCAGGCAAGTTCTCCAGCTTTTTTCTCGCTTGGAGTTCGAACAAAGCGTGCGAGAGACAAAGCAGAACGCCATACCCGAGGACTTACCTGCTGGAGCCAGTTTGTAGCGATGCTGTTGCCAGCTGGGTCGTGCGCACTCCGCGAAATCGGTGGCGGCCTGGCCAGCTGCGAAGGAAAGCTCAGACACCTGGGATTGACTCATGCTCTCAAACGCTCGACACTGGCTTATGCCAAGGCGCACCGGCCGTGGCAATTGTATCAGCGGGTCTTCGGACAGTTGCTGTCGAGATGCCAGTCCGTGGTGGCCGGCCGAGGCGGGCGACGCAAGTTCCGCTTTAAAAATAAGCTGATCAGCCTGGATTCGACCGTCGTCGATTTGGCCCTCTCGCTCCGTGACTGGGCTCATTTTCGACGCACCAAAGGAGCGGTAAAGCTGCACCTACTTTTGGATCATGACGGCTATCTACCCCACTTTGCTGTCATCACGACCGGCAAGACCAGCGATATCACGGTCGCCCGCAGCCTCGATTTTGATCCCGGAACGATCCTGGTTCTGGATCGCGCTTACATCGATTATGACTGGTTTGTGAATCTGAGTCGCAAAGGAGTTTACTTTGTAACCCGCCTCAAAGCAGGCGCGGCCTTCGAAGTGGTCGAACAGCGTCAGGCTCCTGAACGAAATCATGTGCTCGGTGACCGGGTGATTTTCTTTTACAGTCAGGCACAGCCCAGTCGAGAGCACTTCTTTCGCCTAGTTGAAGTCTTCGATCCCGATCAGAAAAGAAAGCTGGTCTTTTTAACCAACGATCTCCGCCTGGCGGCCCGCACGATTGCCGACATCTACTGGGATTGCTGGCAGGTGGAGCTATTCTTTAAGGCTCTCGAGCAAAGCCTGAAGATCAAGAGTTTCCTGGGAACGAGTGTCAATGCCGTCAAGACTCAGATAGGGACGGTTCTGATCGCCATGCTGCTGGTTCGCCACCTGCAGTTGCCCTCCTTCGACTGGTCCTTGTCCAATCTGGTGACCTTGCTCCGACATCAGCTGTTCGCCTATTGCGATCTCTATGCCTGGCTGGATGTACGTTTTCATCCTCGACCCCTACTGGGAGACAGACAGCTTGAACTGGGATTTACAAGGTAATTGGGACAGCAGAATGAGAAGCAAAGTCTTTCCACATCGATCAGTAGAGAAGTTGGACGCCTGATTTTGGACAACAGATCGAACCACAACTGAAAACTAGACCCACCACTCGGAAAAAGAAAAACCTGGTCAGCGCAAGCGGCCTCAAAGGAGAGCTGTCATTAATGAAATCAACACCGATCTTGTCCAATCTCAGCTAATTTGGACAGCAGTGAGGCGAAAGTCCCAGGATAGGCGTCACAGAAGGCGAGTTATCCTGGTGTAGGGGCATTAGCGGAAGCACTGGGCGTAATCGGCCTCTCGTCGATAGCTGAGTGGATGCCATCCACCGGCTCTCGTTCCTTACCTTCGTGCGCTTTTTCCTGAAAAACCTGGAGGGAGCACACTTGTTCGTCCTGGCCGTATCAGCCGCCCATATGCCCTCTGAGCGCTTTCATGAATGAGCTGATCCATTCAATTCGATACGATGATCGGCTTCCGTGAAGAATACCGGAATATCGACGTGCACCTGAAATTCTCCTGCAAAGGGGTGAGACCGCAGGGGAACAAAAACCCGGATTCTGATCTCTTAATGGGCCTCTGCGAGGTCAGGTGAACGGTGCTAGGCTCGCTCAGGCTCATGTGCCCCAATCGAGGGCCGATCTTGCTGGGGAACCGGATTCCCCCACAAATCGCGTTCTCCATTGTTCAGTATCCGAATGCCCGCTCCGATACAGGGAGAATCGTCTCGCAGGCGGTACCCATTCAGCGAATCAAGCCCATCGGAGCCACTGCCTGGATCGACTAGCATCGGGTCGAACCGGTTTTCCAGCCATGTATCCGGGAATCCCTGAAATTCTCCGTAGAAGACGTTAGCTTTAAAGTAATGCTTCCGGCTCTGCCCGGAGCCCAACTCGGTCAGGTAACGTCCAAATAATTCGGGATCCTCCACGTTCTCCCGCCGAAGTCCCCGTGAATTTTTTACTACCGACTGCGAATAGACAATGTTGTTGTAGAAGTGTACATCTTCGGCCCAGCCGCTATAATCGCTCCACAGAAAGAGGTGGATTTCAGCCTCATGTCCAAGCCAGAAGACGTTATTGTAGATATGAGTGTTGTAGGTGGGTCCTGCGAAATGGAACAAACGTGTCTTGTCGTTCTGGCTGATGTTATAGCGAATTATTGTGTCGGAAGTACCCCAGCTATTGGGTTCCGCCCAGTTGCCGTCGTTGCACATAAGCATGAATCCACCATCGTTGTCGTGTGAGTAGTTATATTGGAAGATGGTGTTGCGGCAATTTCCATCTGTATCAAAGGCTTGGCCGTCAAAGACTCCCTTGATACCGCTGACCTCGTTGAACTGGACCAGTGTGTTATCGGAGCACCACGGCCAAATTCCTGCAGCCGCATCGAGGCAGCGTTGGCGTCCGCCTCGTACTCGGTTGTACTCGATGATTGCTCCGTCACACCCCCATGGCTTGATGCAGTCGCCGCCGATATCTTCCAGCAAGTTATTGCGGATAAGTACATTCAGGCTGGGAAACCAATTGCTCCGATTCTGGTGCCGGCTGCGTCCACAAATGCCGTTCCGATCTGTCCGTCGAAGGTGACAACTCTCGATTAGCAGGCCATCAAAACGGCTTCGAATCCGATCACCGCCGTTCTCCCAGTAGATGCCGTGTCCTTCGCCGGCGTTCTTCACCAGGGATCCATTGACATCGAAAACGTCGACGCCTCTCAGTACAATATGGCGGACGATGCCGTAATCCCAAGCCCTCAATCGGACGCCGTAGCGATATTCAGCTCGCTCAGGGCCGGTATTCGTCAGCTGCAGATTATTGATCTCCCAGTGCTCTTGGTTCTCAAGCAGCAGGGCCTCTTTGAAGCGGCCCTCTGCAGCAATGTGAGGCTTTTCTCCTCTGCCGAAGGCATCAACGACGATCGGAGCCCCGGGTTGACCTGAACCCTGCGGTTTGAGCTGACCTGGGTAGCGGCCGGATCTTCTAAAAAGAATTGTGTCGCCAGGCCCAAAGCGAAACCGGTTCACGGCAGCCAGGGACTTCCATGCGGTCGCTTCAGTCAAGCCATCCTGCCGGTCATTCCCGGTGATACTGTCGACGTAGAAGGTCCGACTGGATGCTGAGGGGGATCGAAGCGAAGCCGCCCAGGCCGAAGTCGAAGCCAGAGGCGAAAGCGCCGCCCACTTCAAAAAGTCACGCCTCGGAAAACCTGTACGCATCCCTGAAGTATCGCCTATTGCACCTTAGGACTCAATCCCCCGCTAAAGGTGCCACCCGCTCCCCGCTAAAGGTGCCAGGCCTCTGCTCCCGTTGGCCTCAACTCCCATTTCGGCACCGCTAAAGGTGCCAGGCCTCTGCTCCCGTTGGCCTCAACTCCCATTTCGGGGTCGATGGTTTGGCCTAGCATCTAGTCTTCTATCCAGGGACATCGATAGCTCGGATAGGGTAAAGGTCAGTAACGCCCTAAGGCTCAG
>Ga0079224_100008937_pt1 | contig 13613 bp, 15 predicted proteins | sample Stecom2015_FD_80414 | JGI IMG/M metagenome (GOLD analysis project Ga0079224, IMG submission 80414) | Agricultural soil microbial communities from Utah to study Nitrogen management - Steer compost 2015 | ecosystem: Environmental > Terrestrial > Soil > Agricultural land | place: USA: Utah... | reverse complement strand
TGATAAAAAGCCTCTTATTTTCTCCGATTTGAGAAAAGTTCTGAAGCTGTATTTCCACTCCCCCGTTTTCACTTTTCTTCACGGTGTAGTTCAGCTCCGGCAAAAACTTTAGGGACTTTCTAAAGGTCTCGATCGGCACCTCTTCTTTGAAGGTTAACCTTATGATCCCGTTGGATTCCAAGAGACTCTTTTCGTCACTGTACAAAAATGATTCTGATGACAACAGGTCTTCTGTTCTGAATGTTTCTGAATGCTCTGTTTCCAAGCCCAGGTTTCCCACCATCGGCATTAACTCCGGAGACAGGTTCAATTCGTATTCTTCGTGGTATGGCCAATTTTGTGGAGACCGTATTTCGTATGTGAAAAATGAATCGCCTCCTTTTTGAACGATGGAAAGATTTTCTACTTTCTTTCCCGAGGCATCGATAAGGCTCAGGTGTTTTTTAAGATTGATTATTTCTACGGGCTGATTAAAGCTGATTTGAATCGGATCAAAAACTTTTAACGGGTCTTTTTTCTCTTCTGCCGCTAAGTTTTTAAACCTCTCAGTTTCAAATGATTGTTCTATTTTTTCTTTCAAGACTGCCTGATCGTATGTCTCGATTTCCGCCGTGCTCACCAAGTGAAACCGCGTGGAAAGCGGAAAAGATTTTCGAGGCGTAAAGGTCAGGACTTTTGTGTTCTTCCAGATCCAATCACCGTCGACGAACGGCTCTATTTTCAAAAAATCGCGGGTAGTTTTTTTCCCGACGAAGGATTCTCCGATCATCGCGTGTGAAAATATGACAATGATTTTTTCATGCGGGGAAAGTACTTCACCGTCGGGAAAGATTTTCACTACGTGAGGGTCCTCCCCGAGAACGTATTTCAGGAGGTAGGTTTTGTTCAGAGGCTTTCCAAGAATGCTTTGAGGCCCTTTTCCCAAGCTCAGGTAATAGGTAACGTTTTCCTGCAAAGGCTGAGAAGGTTTTAAATAGAGCTTTTTTCCTTCCCAAAGGGTTTGGTATTTGATTTCAGGCTGAAAGCTCAGGGCGGCTTCTACGGTTTCCTTTTTCATGCGCTGATCAAACTCCAGGACAAAAGAACCGTTTCTGCTGATCACATAGGGAGTTTCGCTATTTTCAGAAACGAGAAGGAGCGGTGGACCGAGGACCGAGAAAAAAAAGTACCGAAAAAAGCCGAAGACCACCAATGCCACCAGGAAAACACCCCAAAAAAACCACCCCTTTAAAAAACGGTCTGGAGATGGTTTTTCAGCGGATTTCTTCAAGGAGTGAGTCACTTCGGAAGGCAAAACGAAAATACTTCTTTGAGTTTATCAGCACTTTGAAATCATCTGAAGGGCTGAATTTTCCGGCTTCGTTATTTATTTGACACATATTCGTTTTAATGTTATTATAATACTGTCAGAGAGTGTTCTGACAGCAAAAAAGAGGTGAGAATCAGTCCTATTTTTTAATTCTCCCCTCCATGATTGTTCCATAAAAACTCTCCCCTCTCGCATAATTGCCGGGGTTTTTGTTTGTGGTACAAGCAAAATGCTTTCTCGGGTTATGTGAAAAAACCACTCAAACCTCTAGCCGCCAGCTAGTATAAGAGAAGTTTTTCCACGCTCATATTATACCAGTTTTGCAGCTTTTATTCAATGGCGCTTCCGGCTTTAGCGTCTTGAAGTTCGAGGTTTGCTTGGTGCAACCGTTTTCCATTTTTCTTCACAACTGTTGCCCATGTTCTTCGATGTTGCCATCACCGCCGGAGGGATTCTTCCTTTTTATTTGGGGTTGATCAGTATTCTGACGCGCGAATATGAAGAACGTTTTTCACGGCTCATTCGTATTTTCTTCATCGCCGGGCTGACAACGGTCCCCTTTTTCGCTCTCCGTGCGCTGGGAATTGAAAAGGAAGTCTTAGGATCCCTCTTTGGTCCATTGTTTTCGATTGTGACCCTGGCATTTGCGGAAGAACTCGTCAAATCAGTAGCGCTCTTTTTCAATAAGGAGCTGCGGAAGTCCTATTCCTATCCGATTGTGGTGGGATTGGGTTTTGCTTTCTTCGAAAACATTTCCTACTTTTTAGGATTTCAGTTCACCTTGGCTTTCGCGCTCATTGCTCTCTTCCGGCTTTTTATGGTGAGCACGGCCCATGCGGTCTTTACGACCCTGGTGGAACATTTTATCCGAAAAGGAACGAAGAAAACCAGGACCCTCTATTACCTGTTCGGACTTTTCATAGCCGGTTCGGCACATTCCCTGTTCAACCTTCTCCATCATTGGGAAATGTCCTATCTCATTATTCCTTTACTCGTCATCCTTATCGTCTATCTGCACTATGATGAACCTTCGCAGGTCCATCACGCACCAGTTCATCCTTCGCGCTCCACTCATTTAGCGCCTGCCAGAGCACATTAGGAACGAATTCGAATGATCTCCCTTCATTCTTTACGATTTTCCTATGCTTCAGCATCTCTCTGCTTACCATGCTCGGGTCATTGGTTATTATCTCAACCACTACGACTTTTTCACCCTTGCCAGCGAGGCCATGAAAGAAGTCGGCCACTTCTACCACGTTCTTCACGTCATTATGTGATGGCCCACCCCTTCTTTTCATTCGTTTTCTCTGGTATACTCGGGGCCTTATAAAAGGCCATGCAGACCATTCTCGAACAGCTTCAATCGCTCGATTTACCCGCCTTCCGGATGAAACAAATTCGGACTGCCTGGTTCGATCCTGCCATTCGAGGCTGGTCTGAAATCAGCACCCTCCCCAAGGATTTGCGCGGCGATCTCATGTCGCGCTTTTCTTGGTCCAGCTTAAAAGTTTCCCAGCTGCAGCATTCACCGACGGCTTACAAAGCCCTGTTTGAACTGCATGATGGCAAAAAAATTGAATCGGTGCTGATGGTGAACTCTAAGGGAAACTGGACGGGGTGTATCTCCTCTCAGGTCGGCTGCGCCATGGCCTGCGATTTTTGCGCCACGGGAACGATGGGCTTTATTCGCGACCTGAGTGCTGATGAGATCATCGACCAGGTCCGGTTTTGGAGATCGTTCATAGTCCAGGAAAAGATCGTGGGCGAACTCAGCAATATCGTGATGATGGGAATGGGTGAACCGCTGAACAATTATGAAAGGGTCAAAAAGGCCCTTATTTCGTATATCGAAGATATGGGGATTGGCCGGACGAAGATCACTTTATCAACCGTGGGCGTGAAGCGCGGAATGGAATCTATTTTGAATGATCCTGAGTGGCCGGATGTGAGAGTAGCCATATCCTTGCACTATGCCGATCAAGCCAAACGGAAAGATCATATGCCGGTGGCAAACCAACGATCCATCGATGAATTGAGAGACTGGTGTCAGCGTTATTTGAAGAAATACGGCAATCGGAAGCACCATATCACTTTTGAGTATCTGATGCTGGAAGGAAAAAATGACAGCGACTCCGATATTCAGTCCCTGCTTCAATTCCTGAAAGGAATCGACCGTTTTAAGATGAACCTGATCCCCTGGAACGTGGTAGGAAACCTTCACTACAATCGTGCCTCGCGGGAAAGAACGGAACAGTTTCAGGCCAAGCTTCAGAAGCATGGCATTACTTGCACCATCAGGAAAAGCCTGGGAATCGAAATTGATGCCGGTTGTGGGCAACTGGCGGTGAAGAATGAGCTGGTCACTTTACAGTAGCACATGCGTCCCAAAAGTTTTTACGACAGAGAAATTCAATTTACCAGCCAAGAGGAACAAAAAGATTTTGAGAACGAAGTGTATTTAGAAACATCGCTTTGGAAACCTTCTATCGGCCAAGTCCTTGGTCGCGGGACTTTTCGCACCGTGCGGAAGGCTGTTCTTCAACATCTTGAAACCGGACAAATCCTTCCCGTCATTCAGAAAAAGGTCCATCATCCGATGATGAAGCAGTATCCACTGGTCGAAGCATTCCGCTGGTGGAAGCTGCAAAAGATAAGAGCGCCGGTTCTCCCTTTTTACAAAATCGATCCGGAGGACCTCGAGATGTATGGAACCGATCTTCGTGCCGGGTATGGGCACTCGCCAGGACCATCGCAAGTGTTCGACACGAACGCCAGCTCTGATCACCTAGAAAGGCTTCAACGATTGTTTGCGGAGAAACCTTTAAAAAATCCTCAAGCAGTTGTTGAACAAGTGCGAGGAATTATTCTCCTGCTGGACCAGCATGGGATTTCTGCTCATACCGATGAAGTCTTTCTTATGGTTGTCCAAGAACGCGAAGCGGTGATGCAGGTGCTCTTAGGTGATTTAAAAATGATCGACATGGCTGGAGTGCGTGAAGATAACGCTCACAGTGAAAAAGCTCTTCTTTCGTTTCTCTCTCGCTTTGGGGTGGTGGCCTGAAACCAAGAATAGGATTTGATTTCTTCCCTGGGCTGATATAACCTTTGCTGGCATTTTGTCATGGCCTGGTAGCTCAGTGGTAGAGCAGAGGATTGAAAATCCTTGTGTCGGTGGTTCAATTCCGCCTCAGGCCACCATTTCAATTTCGGGGTTAGTGATTGCCATATTTTTGTGAAATAAATCACCCTTTTTTTGTAACAAACGCCAGAAAAATTGCGTATTATATGATGCTGCACCGGAAATATCGGCTCGAATCTATTATCGAATATTCTTTACCTTTGCTTTTATGTCTTTCCTTAAAAAACATATCGTCCTTTCGCTGGTCGCTGTTTTGTCCTTTAGCTTGGGGGCCGGCTCTACTCTCGAGGTCGTAGCGAATACCAATCTGCTGCGGACCGAAGAAGAACGTCAGGTGGTCGATGTCATCAAAGCGGTCGACCCTGCCGTGGTGAGTGTCATTATTTCCAAAGACCTGCCGGTGATCGAACAGTCGTTTGAAGAAATTGAGATCTTCGATGGCATTAAGATCCTTGCTCCGAAATCACGGGAAGTCGGAAAACAAAAGCAGCAAATCGGGGGTGGAACCGCCTTCTTTATTTCCGAAGACGGTCTGATGGTCACCAATCATCACGTCGTCAGTGATGCTGATGCGGAATATACCGTCATTGCGAACGATGGAAAAACTTATTCAGCCGACGTGCTCACCAGAAATCCCGAGCTGGATTTGGCATTGCTGAAAGTACGGGGTGGAGGGTCTTTTCCCATTATTCGACTGAGCAGCAGTGATACCGTCGAGCTGGGTCAGACGGTGATCGCTATTGGAAACGCCCTTGGCGAATTCCGGAATACCATCAGCAAAGGGATTATTTCCGGACTTGGTCGTTCAGTGCTTGCGGAAAATAACCAAAGTTTCACGGAGGTCATTCAAACTGATGCCTCGATTAATTCCGGGAATTCTGGCGGTCCTTTGGTCAATACGAGTGGCGAATTGGTCGGGGTAAACTTTTCAACCGTCATGGGCGCTGAAAATATCAGCTTTGCCGTCCCGGTGAGCCATGTGAAAAAACTCCTGCAAAGCTACGATGCTACCTTGATCAAGAAAAACAACCCGCAAGCCCGACTGGACCGCGTCAAAAATAGAAAGCTTCCGAAGGACCTTTAAACACTAAAGGCTTGGTTTGGTAATACTTCCTGACATGCGTTCGATGATCTGGGCAAGCCCCGGTTCACGGGCGCAGACGGTATAAGTCGTGTCTTCGATGGTTTTCGTGCTCTTTTCAGTACAGGAAACGCTGAGCGTACCGATTACGAGCAAGACCCGACTGGTGTCCTCAGTGATTTCTTCCCCATGGTCTTTGAAAGTGGTTTCATCCGTGAAGCCATATTTACCATCTCCCAGGTAAGCGAAGTACCACACTTTTGGATAATCAAATCCGAGGGTCCGACCTTCAAAAGGTGAAAACCCTTTTTCCATTACCCGGTCTACTTCCGCTGGTGTCAAAGGAGAAAGGTCTGAAAAAGATTGAGTTGATCCTTCAGTCTCAGATATCTCTTCGTTGTCCGTGTTTTGTTCGCTTGTCCCTTCAACAGCGGCCGGTTCGTTTTCGACATCCTCTTCTTGGTTTTCATTGTTTGAAGCATCTTCTACGATGTTTTCGGTCGTGTTTTCAGTGGTATCCTGCTCATTTTCGGAAGCAGGTTCGGAAGTGATGCTGTCTTCTTCTCTCATGGGTTCTTCTGAACTTTCGACTTCAAAACTGGTTTTGAAGAAATCGACAATCGAGAAGTATTGATTGCGGATTACTTCATCTTGGGAAACCAACCGCAATTCATAGGCGTTGTTTCCTTCTTTGGTATAGGTCTTCACGATTTCCTGGTCGCCGTTTTTGACGGTACGTCGAACTCCAGCAGTTTTACCGACTTTCACCTGTGTTTCTTCGTAGAAGAGGTTTTGGTCACGGTCTTTTAACCAGGCCTCCAAAGTCCCTTTCACGTCCTCGAACTGGTAGACTACCAGGATCGTTTCATTCGTTTCCCCCTTTTTTTGGGTAAAGGTTACTTTATCGACTTCTTTCTTCACTTCCCAGTCGGCCGGATAGGAAAAGCTGAATTCGTAGCCCACTTCATTGAAGAGTTTCACGCCCGCTTCAGCGATGGGCTCAATGTACGCCACCTCCATGATCTTTTGACCGCCTTCTACTGTATCGCGGATAAACCCTCGCACTTTTACTTCTTTGCCTTCGAAATCGGGCAGATTAATCTTGTCGCTCTCCAGGATCAGCACCAATTTGTCATCCTTTTCCAGGCGATGCGTTCCTTCACCGTAAATAGAAATTCCGAGAAGTTTTACGACTCCTTCGTATTGTTTGAGCTGCTGGCTGTAAATATCATCCGTTCCCTCGAGGGATTCATCTTCGTGGTAATGCTCATCCAGCTGCGGCCCGCTTTGAGGAATAAACCCCTTGATGCCCTGAAGCGTAAGGAAGGCTATTATGAGGAGTACCGCGGTCGTAATAATGATTTTGAAGGTTCTCATGACAAAAGTTAACAACGATCATGGTATCCCTTGTTTTTCACAAGAGCAAGCCTTGTTTCTCATTTTTCGTCATTTTTGATCGCTTAGCCATGACAGAAGAGCAGAATATTTCTAATTCTCTTTTGCTTGGTCTTTTTTTCGTTAAGATAGCTCTGTGATCCCCTTTATGGCCCAGACTTCTTCTCAAAAAATTCTTTCCGATCTCAAAAAGGCTTATGAAAGTATTGCCAAAGACTTTTCGGATACCAGAAATCATCATTGGCCGGAGTTTCGTTTTTTTTCGGAATATATTCCGCAGCAGTCGAAGGTTTTAGATTTAGGTTGTGGAAATGGACGTTTTTTCGGATTTTTAGAGGAGCGAGAAATACTTGTTGATTATACCGGCATAGATTTTTGCAGGCCGTTGTTGGACATCGCCCGAAAAAAATATCCCCAACAAGAATTTATCGAACAGGACATTACGAAGCTTCATCTCGGGAAAAAATTTGATCGGATTATTAGCGTTGCGGCGTTTCACCATATCCCGTCACGGGCCATGCGCCAGAAAACCCTTCGATTGATCTTTGATCATTTGGAAGACGACGGCGTCCTCCTCCTTTCCGTCTGGAACTTGTGGCAAAAGAAATATTTTTTTGCGCACGCGCGATCATGGGCCCGGTTTGTTTTCTCATTTTTTAGAAAAGACCCGAGAGACCTTTTTATCCCTTTCGGGAAGAAAAAGACCATGAGGTATTATCACGCTTTCCTGCCGTTTGAACTGCGCCGGCTTTTGCGAACGAATGGGTTTTCGGTCGAGCGCACGGAAATTTCCCGGTATAATTATCTGCTCGTCTGCAGGAAAAACATGCTTTCCACCCGTGGTCATCCTTTGTTTGCCGCAGGAAAAGAATTGACCCCGCACCTGGGGAAATCATCTGCTGCCACTCTCTCTAAAACGCTCTCTTGAAATCTTCTCTCAGCATATTGGGAATCTCCTTTCATGCACTCACTCTGATGGAAGTGATTTATCGCTTGAACCTGGCGTGTGAAAAAGAAGAACGGCTTTTTTGTGTGACTCCTAATCCGGAGATTTGCTTGCAAGCCCTGAAAGATGAGAAATTCCGTCAGATTCTGAACTCAGCCCAGCTCTCTATACCGGATGGGTTCGGCATCCTCTGGGCCTCGCGATATCTGAAGGGAAAGAGGAGTTTTGCGCGCTGGCTTTGGACGCTTCTGACGCCTCATCTGACCCTCAAGGAAAGCGTATTCCCTGAGCGGGTCACGGGCACTGATGTCATGAAACAATTCCTTTCCCACTTTCCCCAACGAAAGGTCTTCCTCCTGGGGGCTGCGCCAGAGGTGAATGAACGGCTGGCAAAAAAACTCCTGGCCGCGAGGGTGCAAGTAGTGGGCCATTACAGCGGAAATCCGTCTGCCGAACATGATGAACTTCTGAGGGAACGTATCCAATCCTCCGGGGCTGAGGTGCTCTTCGTGGCCTTCGGAGCTCCCAAGCAGGAGGAATGGATTGCCCGAAATGTTTCTCATCTTCCCTCGCTTCAGGTGGCCATGGGGGTCGGCGGGGCTTTTGATTTTCTGGCCGAGAGGAAAAAGAGGGCCCCCCGATGGATGAGAAGCTGGGGTTTGGAATGGCTTTACCGACTGTTGATAGAACCAAAGCGATTCAAGCGTATCGTGAATGCCACGCTTGTCTTTCCGTGGAAGGTGTATCGGAATTCCCGATAGTTTTTTCCCAAAAATCCTACCCAAAAATGCGAGTTTCTGATACCCTTCGAAGGAATTCATTTTTCCTATGCTTGAACATGTTCTCGTTTTAGTCGCCGGCCTCGTAGTGCTGGGAGTATCTGCTCATTACCTGGTCCATGCGGCTATTAAAATAGCCCTGCGTTTAAAAGTTTCTGAAGCCTTCATCGGTCTGACGATTGTCGCCGCGGGCACGTCTGCTCCGGAAATAGCGGTTTCCGTAGTGGCTGCTTTGAACGGACAAGGGGCCCTTTCTGTCGGGAACGTGATCGGTTCCAATATTTTTAATCTGGGCTTTATTTTAGGGCTGGTAGCAGTGATTGCCCCTCAGAAAATCCCTCACAAAATGGTGCATCGCGATGGGGTCATGCTGTTTGGTTCCACTCTGATCGTCCTGCTCATGCTCTGGAACCAATTTGTTAGTTTCTGGGAGGGCGCTCTTTTGCTCTTTATCCTCGCTTCATACAATCTTTTTCTGTGGTTTAAGAAAGATATTCCTGAAGGTGAAGAAGAAGTGGAAGGTGAAAGCCGGTGGTACGATTTTGTTATCTTCTTCGTCAGCCTTTTCTTCCTGGTCAAATCAGCCGATTATGTGGTGGAATCAGCCGTGTTTATCGCCCAGTCCTTTGGTCTTTCCGAATGGGCCATTGGCGCGACGATCGTCGCTGCCGGAACGAGCCTCCCAGAAGTAGCGACCTCGGTGATGGCGACTATCAAAAGAAAATTTGCGCTGTCGGTGGGGAACGTTATCGGCTCGGATATTTTTAACGCCCTCGGGATTATCGGCGTAAGCGCCGTCATAGCCCCTCTTTCCGTAGAAGCCGGCAGCAGTATGTTGGGCTTTCCGGATAATATTATTTCGATGTTTTTGCTGAGCGCCACGATCCTGCTCATTCTTTTCTTTATGCGGACTGGATGGGTCCTGTCCCGTTTTGAAGGAATGGTCCTTCTTGTGATTTCCATCGCCAGAATGGGATTCGAAATTTACCTCGGACAATAGTTCTTTTCTTTTATGGCACAACACTCATTGGAACTCATGCTTCCGAAAGGAATGCGAGACCTTGACCCAGCTGACAAAATTTTACAACTCCGAGTTCTCGATACGATCCGGTCCGTTTTTGAACAGTACGGCTACCTTCCTTTGGAAACCCCTGTTGTCGAACGAATGGAAGTTTTGACGGCAAAATTTGCCGTGGGCGAAGGGACGGATGTTTCAAAAGAAATTTTCCGAGTGGAAGACCAAGGAGACCGCGAACTGGGCCTTCGGTTCGATATGACAGTCCCCCTGTGTCGCTACGTCGCGATGAATCCGACCATTAAGCTTCCTTTCAAAAGGTATGTGATGGGTCAGGTATTCCGGGACGGGCCGATTAAGCTGGGAAGATATCGGGAATTTTGGCAAGCTGATGCCGACATCATCGGCGTTCCCGGTCCTTTGGCGGATGCGTACGGGGTGATGATGGCGGCGGACGTTTTTAAAAAGCTAGGCCTGAACGCAACTATTTATTTTAGTTCCCGGGAACTCCTGCAGGAACTCATGGACTTTATCGGCATTGAAAAAGATGTAAGAGGTCAGGCCATCATTGCTCTGGATAAGTTAAAAAAAATCGGCAGCAAAGGAGTGGCTGAAGAAATGCGTGAAGCTGGCGTTGATAAGAAGAAAATCGACCAGCTTTTGGAGCTGACCAACGTAAAAGGAACGAACGCGGAGAAAATTGCCTTCTTAAGAAAGTCTCTGCCTGCCGGAAAGGCCCTCGATACGCTCGAAGAAATTCTGGATATTTTGAGTTCGGTTGAGAATCTGGTGTTTGACCCGAGCCTGGCAAGAGGTTTGGAATATTATACCGGCTTTTTCTTTGAATGCTTTTTGAACGACAGTAAGATCACGTCTTCGCTGGTCGGAACGGGGCGCTACGATAAGATCATTGGCCAGTTTTTGGGCGGTAAACAGGATTTCGCGGCCGTGGGGATCAGCTTCGGCGTGAGCGTCATCTGTGACGCCCTGCGGGAAAAAAATCCTGAACTCAAGAAATCCCTTACGCAGGTCTATGTGGTGCCGGTAAGCCGGAACGAGAGGTCCTATGCTTTGGAAAGTGCCAGAAAGCTCAGACAGGAAGGATTTTATACGGATATGGACCTGGTGGAACGTGGTATCGGAAAAAACTTCGCCTTTGCAGATGCGTTGGGAATCCCCTTCGTCGCGGTGGTGGGTGAGGAAGAAAAAAATCAGCAAAAAATCTCCGTCAAAAATATGCAATCAGGCGAACAACAGAAAGTTGATTTTGAGGAAATGCTGAAGATATTGAAGACAAACTAATTCAGAATGACAATACCAATCCGTCATTCCGAGCCCGCCTGCGCGGAGCCGCTTCGGCGAAGGCAGGCGCATGGTGGGTTTTCGGTGGAGTAACTCTTTTGTTGGTTCCAGTCTCATTCCTGGAACCATTTTTTCCGAAAAAATCAGGAGAGCTGCCCCTTCTACCCCCTGGCCCCCTTCAAAAGGGGGAACACCCTTCTCAGCTTTTAAAATGAAAAAGGCTGAAGGAGTGAATTCTTCTCCCCTTTTACCCGTCCTTCGGAGCCGGAAGGATGCGGCAAGAGGCGTAGTAGGAAGGGGTTGGGGGTGAGGCTTTTCATCGGTAACATCGCTCCAGTAGAGAAACTGGAGCGAACAAAAAGGAATGACATAACAGAACCTCCTACTTTTTCTGCTGCTTCTTTTGCTGTTTCTCGTGCGATGGTTTTTCTTTTTTCCCGCAATAAGGACAAACGACGTACTTGCTCAAGTAGATGTGGTTGCAGTGCCAGCAGCTGTTTTTCACCTTTTCCGCGCAGGCTGGACAATACAAGAAATCAGAAGCGATGGAGGCTTCGCATTTCGGACAGTCTTCTTCACTGGAGGTTTGGTCGGCGAGGAATTGGTATTCCAACTCTTCATAGTATTTCTCCAGCAGGGTTTTGGAAGGTCTGATGATCAGGTAGAGGATCAAGCCAAAGACCGGCAGCACGACATTCAGCAGGATCACAAAAACCTGGAAAAGAATGTTATTCGTTCGGTTGATGATATCGCGCCCGACCCAAATGACGATCGCGAGCCAGAGTACTCCGAGATAGATCAAGGACCCCTTGATCACCCAATCGAAAATCGGTGATTCGAATAAAGCGACAAGCCGGTCGACGGTTTCCATAGATGAAGAACATTAAGAATTATTCCTTCTCTTGTTGAGAAAGATAAGGGACAAAGAAAAGCCAAGCACGATGAGTTGCAGTATTTGGGTAAACCGATGATTGAAATAGATGAGCATTTCATCACCGCGGAAGTATTCGATGAAAAAGGAAAGGATGGCAAACAAGGCCAGGGAAATCAACCCTACCAAAGACTCCCGCATCATGCGCCGATGAAGAATTTGTATGATGATCAGGAGTAGCAAGAGCGCGAAGAGCATGTAGAGCTGGACCGGATGAACCGGGATGGTAAATGGGACTTCGGCGTTTTCAAACACCAGTCCCCAAGGAAGCTCTGTCGGCTTGCCGTACTGGTCCCCTCCCAGGAAAGCCCCAAAACTTTGGAAGATAAAAGCAATGACCCCTGCCGGGACGATCACATCTAACCACTGTCCTATTTTTTCTTTTTGTTTGGAACAATGGTATAGGAAGGCCAACAGGAAGAAGACAATGCCTGACCAGAGCAGGTACCCGTCATCAATCGGGTTTAAAATGGAAAGCGGGTTCGCCTGGTAGTTGCTGTAAAAGACATAGACATATCCCAAACGCGCTCCGATGATGCTCCAGAACATCAAGGAAAAAAAATGGTCGTTGATGAACTCAATATGGAGGTGTTTTTTTTGCGCTACTTTGTAGAACCAAATCGCCGCAATCCCAAAGCCAATGGCCGTGAAGACTCCATGGGAAAAGATCGAAATAGGCCCGATTTCATTGCCAAAGAATGAGAAAGCTTCGATCTGGAGCAAGATAGGATACATACAACTGGTTATATTCCGGTCGCTGCCAGCTGGACCAAGGTGACAATAGCATAGGCCAGCATGGCGAGGATAAATCCGCTGATAGCATAGGTGAGGGTCGTCTTTCCTTGTTCCCGCATGTCGCTATAAAGGCCTCCGATGATGTACTGATAGCCTCCGACCAAAATCATAATAAAGGCGATGATACCGGCAAAAACAATCGCAATCTCGATAAAGTAACTGAGGAAGAGCGGAATGTCTGAAAGGTGAATATCACCCGTTCTTATTTTTTCTACCAGGGTATCGTATCCTTGGCCGGGTGCCGGCAATATGCTGAGATCCGTTTGTGCGAAGGCTTTGAGAATCATGAATGCTTTTACCCTTGAAGTGTAGAGATGAGCCGGTCCTGTTTCAAAATCCATTGATTCGCTCAACCACAAAAGACCGACCTTTCAATCTGGAAATGAGTGGACTGATTTAGAAGAAAGCAAGGGGGTTGCGCTTCACGCCATTGACGATGACTTCGAGGTGGAGGTGGATTCCTGTTTTCCCATACACCCGGCCGGTATTCCCCATTTGCCCGATCGCTACCCCACGGGCGACTTGTTCTCCCACCGTCACGTGGATCTTTCTTAAATGGGCATAGAGGGTCTTGAATCCATCTCCATGGTCGATGATCACGTGACAACCATAGCCGCCGTTCCAGCCACATTGAGCTTTCTCAATGACTCCTGCCTCGGCAGAAACGACTTCCGGTGATTGATTGTTGGCAATGTCGACAGCGTAATGGCCCGGTCCGAAGTACTGCGTGTATTTTCCGACGGTGGGGAATAAGAGTTTTCCGTTTCCGGAGATCACCGGAGCTTCGTATGGCGTCGTGGCGATGCTTGGGTTTCGGTAGGGGCTCGGCGTAGAGAAGGTTGGGAGGGCTTTTTTAGCTCCGACGATGACGATTTCCATACCAGCGGCGAGTTCTTTTTCCAGGATTTCATTGGCCGCCAG
>Ga0079224_100008935_pt1 | contig 13615 bp, 14 predicted proteins | sample Stecom2015_FD_80414 | JGI IMG/M metagenome (GOLD analysis project Ga0079224, IMG submission 80414) | Agricultural soil microbial communities from Utah to study Nitrogen management - Steer compost 2015 | ecosystem: Environmental > Terrestrial > Soil > Agricultural land | place: USA: Utah... | reverse complement strand
CAGTCCTTGAAACCGGATGTCGTCATCTCGGACGTTGTAATGCCGGAGATTGATGGCCTCGATCTCCTCCGACTTTTGAAGGAGGGGGATCCGACGCGCCCCGTGATCCTGATGACTGCGCACGGCAGCGTCGATATGGCAGTCGAAGCGATGAAAGAGGGTGCTAAAGACTTCGTCACCAAACCTCTGGATTACCCGAAACTCCGCAGCGTAATTGAAGCTGTCGAAGAAGAAATCAAGTTACGCAAGGATTCGCGAAAACTGGTTTCGAAAATCAAGAAAGGCTCAGGTTTCGGCCCTTTTATCGGTACCAGCCCAGCGATGAAGCAGGTCTATTCGATGATCAAGGACCTGGCCAATACTGACGCATCAGTTTTGATCACCGGCGAGAGCGGAACCGGCAAGGAACTGGCAGCGCGCAGCCTGCACGAACTCAGCGCCCGAGCTGATGGGCCATTTATTGCAATCAACGCTTCAGCTATTCCCCACGACCTGATGGAAAGCGAGATATTTGGCCATGAGAAGGGCGCCTTCACCGGCGCCGTGCGTTCTCGTGAGGGTTGTTTCGAGCTGGCCAATGGCGGAACCCTGTTCCTGGATGAAATTGGCGAAATGCCAATAGCACTCCAGCCAAAGTTGCTTCGCGTACTCGAAGATGGAAGGGTTCGCAGGTTGGGCGGCAGGCAGGAGTTTCAGGTCGATGTGAGGGTCTTATCAGCCACGAATCGATCACCCAAGGAGGCCATCGCCGACGGAAGACTCAGAGAAGACCTCTTCTACCGTCTGAATGTGTTCAATCTCGATATTCCTCCCCTTCGTCAGCGAGTTTCTGATATACCGATACTAGTTCAGCATTTTGTCAGCGAGTTTAATGAAAAACATGGTACCCAGGTCGAAGGAGCACGAGACGAAACTCTGGATCTGCTCAGGAGTTACAATTGGCCAGGGAATGTCCGAGAACTCCGTAACGTTATCGAACGTGCGGTCGTTCTGGCTAAGGAAGAGTGGCTGGAGCCGAAACATCTCCCCCCGTATATTCGTGAGTCGGACGAAGACTCGAGTCAGAAGCTCATTTTGCCGGTCGGGATCTCAGCCGCTGAAGCTGAAAAGCAATTGATACTGAAGACCCTGGAGAGAACCGGCAACAACAAGGCGGAAGCAGCTCGACAGCTGGGCTTGGACGTAAAGACGATCCGGAATAAGCTGAAGGAATATCAGAAGAAGTCATGAAGATCGTGACCAGGATCGGCGCGGGATATCTGATCCTTATCGTTCTCATGCTGGCCATTCAGCTTTATCAGATATCGCTGATCCATCACATGCGTCTGGTTAACCAGCAACTTGCCCGCATCGACCTCAGAGCCACGGGAGAAGCCCTGAACGTGGAGAGGGCCCTGGCTGAGCTCGAGGAATTCACTCAGAAATTCCTGGCCCTGCGGGACGCCCAGTACGGGGCCTCTTTGCGACAGATGCGGACCGACATCCAGCGAAGGGTTCTTAGTCTCTCCAACCTCAACCTCTCTCAGCCGGAAAGAGAACAGGTGGACGCTCTCATGTTTACCTGGGATCGACTGACCGAAGGTCTTCTTCTTGTTGAAGAAACCTATCGGACTGGTGATTTTTCGCTCGTGCCGGAATGGAATCAGACGTTGATGCCGTTATTCGGGCAGGCACATTACCATTTAAATCGGATTATTGAAGAGAGCCGCAGGACAGTCTCTGATCGAGTGACCCGTTCACGACGGATGAGTGAACGAGCTGAGTATGTTTCCTGGGGAGCCGCTGCCACAGCAGTCGTGCTCAGCTTTCTGGTGTGTGTCCTGGTTGTAAGGTCCATCTCAGGCCCTTTCAAGCAGTTGATCGCTGCCACTCGAAACATCGCGAGAGGAAACTTTTCTTACCATGTCGACGAGGAGGGCGACGAAGAGATCGCTGAAGTGGCCCGAAACTTCAACGCGATGGCAAAACGTCTGGAAGAACTGGACGGACTTAAAAAGGACTTCGTATCCCATGTTTCCCATGAACTAAAGGCCCCACTTGCCTCTATGGTTGAGACCATCAATCTATTGCTGGAGGAGATTCCAGGTGAGCTGAATGAGAAGCAGCGGCGACTTCTGAGTTTGAATTTACGAAGTGCCCGCCGGCTCTCCGCCATGATCAGCAACATCCTCGATCTTTCGACTCTCGAAGCCGGGGCGATGAATTACGATTTTGAAGTTACCAATCTGTTGCCCTTGCTAAATCGCGTCTTAGAGGAATATGAGGGGCTCTATCGGGAGAAGAACCTGTCCGTCGAGCGAGTATATCCTTCGGAGCCGGTGCCGGTCCGTTGTGACGAAGAGCGCCTGATTCAAGTATTTGGCAACCTCGTGGCTAATGCGGTCAACTTTTCTCCACCTGATGGGAAGATTCGGATTCAGGTCGACATTTGCGCCGAGGTTCCTGCCTCGTTGCCGCGGTGGGCAGGCGATAACCTCAGGTATAACCATGAGTTAATGTGCATCGTTTCGGTTATCGATCAAGGTCCCGGCGTCCCCGACGCTCACAAGGAAAGAATCTTCGAGAAGTTTCATGAAGTCCGCCAGGGCAAGAAGCTGAGCGGGCAGGGGACGGGGCTTGGTTTGACCATCGCCAGAAGTATTGTGCAGGCTCATGATGGAAGTCTGTGGGTGGAGGATAATGAGAGTGGAGGAAGCAAGTTCAGGGTGGGGCTTCCCCTGGCGAAGGCAGCGCACCAGACTGAGTCGAAACGTCGATTGATGACCGGGTGAGGAGCTGGTTTGGACGAGATTAACTTCTTTCAAAGTCAGGTTGAGGCCGTACTCAAAGGAGTCCGTCCTTTTGAGATTCATGGAGCTCGTTTCTACGAGATCGAGTTTTCTCTGAAGGGGGATCCACCTGATTCCTGCCGCAGGGCCCGGGTCAGCGATAATTTAATTTACGATCAGCCGGCCCCTGGCGACCGTGTCGCGATTGAGATCCTGATGGGAAACGTCAATCGCGTTTCTCGCATCTAGGCGAAGCCGGGCCCCCCTCTGCGCCTCAGTGTCAAGACTCAACTCGGGGATGCCGAATTCTTGTGCCTTCAAGTGATGAAAGCGCCGTAGTGCGTGTAATAGATAAGCCCGATTCTTCCTCAATAGCTCCATGCCTCAGGATTGGGCGCTAAGCTTCTGCTAGAATTGACCTTTATATTTCATGACGAGCATTTCTTCTTACGCTCTCACAATACTAATCGTAGTTGCTCTCTTCGGGCTTATGCTCGGACTCATTCGTCTCCGCCAGGAGCAGCGCCTTCGTTCTGCCAGTGACGAGATTGAAGAACTTCAGAAAACAAGCCTAAAAGACATACAAAAGCTGAGAGATGAGGAGGCTCGCCCGGTTCGTCCGGTCTTGTTAGGAATTCCCTATTTGGCCTACATCTTGACGTCGTTCGTTATTCTGGCCTCCTTCTTTATTCTTTTCATGGAGAACTTAATCGTTCCCTACCCTCTCCCTGAAGTAGGAAATCGATACTGGTATTCCTACAAGGCTCCGACTGAATTTCAGATTCAGGGACGAACTGTAGAACGGAGGGAAACACTTGTCGAGAGAGGCGAAGAAGTCACCTACTGGGACCGGCAATTAATTCAAACGGCTCTGGAAAGTCGTGGTGGTGTGGGGGGGAAGCGTGTAGCGGGAGTTATCCTGTTACTAACTATCTTCTTTTTTATACTCCTCTACCACATCAACATTCTTTATCCGACGGCTACCGACAAAAACAAATATTTGATTCTCATCTATGCCGGTATCCTGACCATGCTGGCGTGCGCCAAGATGGCCCTTTTCTATGATCTCTTCTCCCCCTATTTGATCCCGTTGCCTCTGGCCGGGATGCTCATCACGATACTGGTCAACCGCCGAATTGTCCCGCTGATCATGCTGATCACGGTAATTGTGATTCTCCTTGATTCGAGGATCGATTACTCCACCTTCCTGGTGCTGCTGGCAGGCGGATTGGTGAGTGGCGGCCGCGTCAAACGAGCCCGTAAGCGCAGCGAATTGATGTTTGCAGCCCTGTTGGTCGGATCGATCATGGTCCTGGTTTTCGTCTGCTATCGTCTTGTCGCGCAAGAAGCTGTATCACTAATGGACCCTGATCTAATTGCCAGCTTCAGTAATGGAATCATCTCCGGATTGCTGGTATTGATCGTACTCCCTGTCCTGGAAATGATTTTCGATTTTGCATCGCCTTTCCGGTTAATGGAGCTGTTGGATCTGAATGCACCGGTGCTAAAGGATTTCTTTTTCAGGGCGCCTGGAACCTACCAGCATAGTATGGTGGTTGCCAATATCTCTGAGGCAGTTGCCAACGAGATTGGTGCCAACGGTCTGTTGGTTCGAGTGGGTGCCTACTATCACGACATCGGAAAAATGTTCAATCCACAGTTCTTCATCGAAAATCAGCAGGGAGGAGTTAATCCCCACGATGAACTAGGTCCCGTCGCTTCAGCCGCAGTGGTACGGTCACATGTCATTCTAGGAGTAAAACTGGCCCGCAAGATCGGTTTGCCTTCAGCCGTTATTGATTTCATTCCCGAGCATCACGGTACTTCGACGATCGATTACTTTTACTTCAAATCGAAAAAATTGGACTCGGGAATTAAATCTGAAAAGATTTTCAAGTATCCGGGACCAAGGCCTTCGAGTAAGGAAACGGCCATCGTCATGATCGTGGATTCCGTAGAAGCTGCCTTTCGGGTTGCCGAAAATCGAGATGAAGAAACCATCCGCCAACTGGTAGAAACGATCGCTCGGAGGAAGCTGGAACAGGGTGAACTCGATCGTTCGAACCTCACGATTGGGGAATTGAAGAAGATAATCGATGTGCTGACCCACATTCTTCGAAGCAGTGCACATCAAAGAATCGCCTATCCCACCCCGCCACAGGATGAGCGTTCCTCTGGAGGCAAGCGGATAGACTTATCTGAGGATTCCGGCGACGTCGCAGAAAAGATTCGAAAACGTCCCCGAGAAGAAAAACGAGAAGAAAAGCGAGAAGAGAAACGAGAAGAGAAGAAGACTCAAGATCTTCCCAGGGTATCTGAGGAATAGAGCTTACCCTTTCCCGGCGGAGCAGCTCTCACACAGGCCGTGTAGCTGAAGCTCCGGCCTTAGAACCTTGGAGGGCAGAACTTCAGTTCGGCTGGCATCGATCTCGTAATCGATACGGTCTAGGTAAACATCGACGATAGCACCGCACCCAAGGCAGAAAAAATGATGGTGCTGGTCCAGATTGGGATCATATAACACGGCCCTATTGGCATGCTGGAGTCTGGCCAGAAGCCCTTCAGATACAAGGCTCTCGAGGTTCCGGTAAACCGTGGTTCTTGAAATCATCGGGTAGTCGTTCCGAAGCGCCTGAAACACTTCTTCTGCAGTCCAGTGACGTCCCGACTCGACCATCAGGCTCAAAATACCGGCCCGTTGAGGAGTGATCTTGAACCCTCTGGCGCGAAACTGTTTGATCCTTTCGCTGACCGAATGAGAATTGTCACGCTGCATCGCCGAGATGATAGCGGAAGAAGCATTTCTGTATCAACTTGGAGGCCTGTCTTTCAAGGAAGCATTTAATTTGCCGGAGTGCGAGCCAGGATCGCCTCAGCAGCCTTTCGTCCCACCTCCCAGCTGCTTCCCATCCCATGTCCACCCAGACCGGCCACCCAGTAAAAGGATTCCAGCAGGGGGTCGGGACCAATCTGAAATAGGCCGTCCGCTGTTTTTGTGCGAAAGCAGGACCACACTTGTCTCTGGACGGTGTTATGAAGAAGCGGAAGCTCGCTCAAGATCAACTCAGCCAGTCGCTCGGAAATTCCGTCTGAAATGCTTTCCTCAAAGTTTTCCGTTTCCAGTTCCTCATCACAAATACTGAAGAGTAAACCGCCCGACTCGGGACGGAAGTAGAAGTTTCGATCCAGACTCCAGACGAAGGGCCAATCGTGGTCGATCGAATCGACACGATCCAGAACAAACAGGTGGCGCTTGTACGCGTTCAAGGTCGGTGAAGAGGCCCCAGCCATCCGAGCCACGGAACGGGCCCAGGCTCCAGCGGCATTGACCACCACTGCTGCTTCGATGGTTCCAGTGGTGGTATGGACTCGAAAAGGGCCTTTTCCTTCGATTCCGGTCACACCACAGTTGCACTGAATTTGTGTTCCGCGATTTCGGGCTTCCTGCAGGTAATAGTTGAGCAGTCGTGCGATATCCATGATCCCGTCAGACGGGGTCCAGAGGGCGGAAGAAAAAGAGTGGCCGTCAAGAATTGGAACACGGTCAATGACCTCCTGTTGAGTGAGTATGGAGGATTCCACTTCATCATCACGCATCTGTTCGAGTTCCTGGGCGGTTCCCAGGAGTAGGGACCCACACGGTCTAAAGCCGATCTCTTGAGCCAGCCTTGCATATTGGCGGCGGCTGTTGGTGAGTAATCTGCGAACCTCTGGTTCCGCAACCGACTGGAGCACCAGTGATGCATTTCGTCCAGATGCGTGGTAGCCGGGAAGTTCTTCCTTCTCCACGATGATTACCGACAGATCACTGTTGCGGCTCAAATGGAAGGCAGTCGAGGCACCGGCAAAGCCGGCACCGATAATCAGCACATCAATCACAGCCCCAATATTAACACGCTCCCATCTACCAGCTTCTGTAAGAGCGCCAATTTCCTAACCAACCACGCAAGGTGTACCGCTCCGGCTTAAAGGCCGCCGGGGGTTGCCAGGCAGGTTTGGATCGACTTCCGAAAAACCGTCAAGTATCTATGCGATCGGTCGATAAGGGGGATTGATGAGCATTCTGGAAAGTGAAAGGAAGAAAAAGGTCGATCGATTAATTGATCAGGTGAAAAGCTTGCCTAGCCTGCCCTCTCTTTACCTTGAACTGGTGAGAGAGCTGCGTTCTCCAATGGTTTCAGTCAGGCGAGTCGGACAGATCATCTCCAAAGACCTGGGAATGACGCCTAAGCTGCTACAGCTTGTCAACTCAGCCTACTTCGGCATATCCCGTGAGGTGACCAGCGTTGAGCGAGCAGTCGCCCTGCTGGGTCTGAATCTTGTCAGGGACTGTGTGCTGGTCACTCACATTTTCTCTCAGCTCGATCCTTCACGCCCAGAGATGTCCTCTGTGGCTGGCCTCTGGAGGCACAGTATGTCCTGTGCCGGGCTGGCCAGACAGGTCGCTCGCAATGAAGGGGCCGACAATGGACTTGTCGAACTGGCGGCTACCGCTGGTTTGCTTCACGACGTTGGCAAACTGATTCTGGCTACTCACCTGGGTGAGCGCTACCAGTCGCTCTACGAACTCGCCAGACAGGAACAAATCGAGTTGTACCTGGTGGAAGAGCAGTATCTCGGTTTCAATCATGCCGAAGTAGGTGCTTCTCTCCTGGAGCGTTGGGGACTCCCTCGCGAACTCGTTGCAGCCGTCGGTTTCCATCACCAGCCGGGCCTGTTGGCTGAGAAAGGCTTCAGCGCCTTAACTGCGGTCCATGTTGCCAACTACTTCGACCATGCACTGGAAAGCTATGCTGCCGACAGCCTGCAGGTTGATAGGAGCTACTTGAGCTCGCTCGAACTCGGGGATCGGATGAGCGAATGGTTTCAGACTGCCGGCTCGATGCGCGACCAGCACCTCGCAAGGACTTCATGAAGCTAGGTGGCGGGTCAGGAACTCCTCAGTCTTTCGGTAGTAGGCTTCGATTGTCGATTGCTTTTTCCAGCCGTGGCCCTCTCCAGTGAAGACCTCATACAGGTGGGGAACTCCTCTTCGTCGCAGAGATTCCACAATCATGTCCGATTGGCCACGAGGAACGACTCGGTCCTCGTCTCCCTGGAAGATGGCTACCGGATCCTGAATACGATCTGCCAGGTAAATCGGCGAACGCTCCCTGTAGAGGTGACGGCTGCTGATCAAGTCACCGACGAGTGAATCCAGGTAGCGTGCTTCAAACTTGTGAATCTCTCGCGTCAGAGCGGTTAAGTCGGAGACACCATAGCGACAGATGGCAGCTTTAAAGCGTCCGGGATATCTGACCAGGCAAGAAAGGACTGTAAATCCGCCTGCGCTACCACCAGAGATCACGATCCGCTCGGGATCGATGCGTCCCGACCGCGAGAAGAACTCCGCCGCCGCCTTCACATCCTGGTGGTCCTTGACCCCCCATTCACCTCTCAGCGATCGTCGATATTCCCGCCCGTACCCGGAGCTGCCCCGGTAATTTAACGCCAGCACTGCATATCCGCGGCTGGTAAAGAATTGAGTTTCCGGGTCATATTCCACTCGATACTGGGAGGTAGGTCCACCGTGAATCTTGATCAAGAGGGGAGGCACACCGGAGGAGCTGAACCGAGGATTTCGAGGAGGATAGAATAGACCGTAGCACTTCTCACCTCCTTCGGTTTCCCATGAGAGTGCTTCAGGAGTGCTGAAGTGATTGGTGGAAAGGATTTCAGGAGAGCTCCTTCGGCGAATCGTTACCTTCCCCTGGCTGTCTACCGTAATAACCCTGATCGGAATACTAGGTGCCGACGCCAACAGCGCCACCTCTCCCGTAGCGGAGGAGACAGCGGGCTGGTAGAGAGCTGTATACTGTTGAACCAGCTTTCCTTCAACCTCATCGACCCGGCCCGAAGAGATTTCCAGGCGGGCCAAGCGGTCAACAGAATGGCGACTTCGAATGAAGTAAATATGGCTCCCGTCAGCAGTCCAGTCAAAGCTTCTCAGTCCCTGGACCCAGGCTGGTGGTGCATGTTCAGCCTCTTCTGTAACCTGTGCGACACACTCACCTCGCGGATGAAACGACTCGAAGGTTAAACCAGCCTGATTCGTCTGAAACATAGGCGAGCAAGGCGCCGTCCGGTGAAAAGTGGGGTTGAAAAAAGGCAACCGTTCCGTTTGGATCCCCTGCCTCGATCCTCGTTTCCACCAGGATAGCGCCACGCTGATCTGATCGCAGACGCCCTCTCATGATCGCCGTTCCATCCCATGGCATATTGGGATGGTTCCAGCAGACCCAGGTGATTTCTTCGCCGCTGGGATGCCAGCAGGGTTGCATGTAGAAGTCATGACCCTGGACCAGGCGTTGGGGCCAGTCTCTGGCTGCGATGTCTACCAGAGCCAGTACATCCTTTCCTCCCGATGAGTGAACATAAAGCAGAAACCGCTCGTCGGGAGAAGGAACTGCCGAAGCGACATCCCCCCAGGCCGGGGTAACCGGTGACGGTGGGCTACCGTGGAGAGGTTGATGATAGAGGACACCTCCACTCACAAAGTAAACTGAGTCTTGCCCGGTGGAAAACTCTCCCCCTCCATATCCGACACCGGCTCGGACCGAAAGTTCACGAGTGAGGTCGCGTTGAGCGGTGCTGGGGGGATCCTGACACACGAGAACACCTCGGTCGGATCTCCCTTCCAGCCAGACAAGGCAGCGGCCATCGGTCGTCCACTGTACGTCATTGAGCCGCAATTCCTGCGAAAGAGAAGAAGGTTGAAATTGACTATCCCAGAAGCCGTACGGCCGCAATTGCTTCTTTTCTGTCATTTGTGATTCCCCTTTTACTCTGGTGGAGGGTGATTGTCCTGTCAATGACTGTCAAATCGGTGGCGAGGGGCGCCTCGCACAGGCTTGAAAAGCACGATTATATCGTGTTTCACTTAGGGCCATGAAAATTCATGAGTTTCAGGCAAAGAAGCTACTGGCCGGTTATGGCGTCACTGTTCCTGAGGGCAGGGTTGCGTCGAGTTCGGCTGAGGCGTTTGAGATAGCGCGAGACTTTGGAGGTGTCGTTGCCGTTAAAGCCCAGATCCACGCCGGCGGGCGCGGAAAAGGGGGAGGCATCAAGATCGCCAAGAATCCCGAAGAGGCGGAAGAGTTCGCTGCCGCCATGATTGGCAGCAAACTGGTGACCCCGCAGACCGGCCCGGAAGGGAAGAAAGTCCGTCTGGTTTTGATTGAAAGAGGTCTCGATATCAAAAATGAGTACTACCTGGGAATGATACTGGATCGGGGCTCGCGCCGATTGGTGTTTATGGCGTCCCGCGAAGGAGGGGTTGAAATTGAGGAGGTAGCCGCCCGTAGTCCGGAAGCAATTCTGAAGGAGAGGGTCGATCCGGTGGTTGGATTTCAGCCCTACCAGGCACGAAAAATTGCCTTCGGGTTGGGATTGCCGGTTGGCAAAGCGGTACAGTTCATGTCCGCCCTTTATCGGGCATTCATCGACACGGATGCTTCACTGGTCGAGATTAACCCACTGGTAGAGACGCGCGACGGACAGATCGTTGCCCTCGACGCCAAGATGAACTTCGATGACAATGCCCTCTTCAGGCAGCGTGAAATCATCAGCTTGAGAGACTTCGAGGAGGAGGAGCCGCTGGAGATTCGTGCTTCCCGTTACGGTCTCAATTACATCAAGCTGGATGGAAACGTGGGATGCATGGTGAACGGCGCCGGGCTGGCCATGGCGACCATGGACATTATCAAGCTGGCTGGTGGAAACCCCGCCAACTTCCTGGACGTTGGCGGAGGGGCCAATGTCAACCAGGTGAAGAACGCCTTCAAGATTTTGATCTCAGATCCTAATGTCAAGGCAGTTTTGATCAACATATTCGGCGGAATTATGCGGTGCGACACAGTGGCAGAAGGAGTCGTTCAAGCCGTGCGCGACACGGGTGTGAATTTTCCCGTAGTGGTACGTCTGGAAGGAACGAATGTTGAAAAGGGACGGCAGATCTTGAATGATGCTTCCCTGAACTTCCAGGTTGCAGACGGGATGGCCGATGCTGCTCGTAAAGTCGTAGCTGCGGCAAGCTGAGGAGAAGATAGTGGCAATTCTAGTGGATGAGAACACGAGGGTACTGGTGCAGGGGATAACCGGTAAGGAGGGGAGTTTTCACACTGCATTGTGTCGTGATTATGGGACTAAAGTCGTAGCCGGCGTGACACCTGGCAAAGGCGGCACCTTCCATGAAGGTGTTCCCGTCTTCAATACCGTGGAAGAGGCGGTCAAGTCGGAGGCTGTGGATGCCAGCATGATCTTCGTCCCACCCCCCTTCGCAGCCGACGCCATCATGGAAGCTGTCGATGCCGGAGTGAGGTTGATTGTCTGTATCACGGAAGGAATTCCAGTACTCGATATGCTAAAAGTTGCGGAGTTTGTCAGCGGAACAGATAGCCGGTTAATCGGCCCCAATTGTCCTGGCATCATCTCGCCCGGCAAGTCTAAGCTGGGCATTATGCCCGGCCACATCCACCGCGAAGGGAATGTGGGCGTAATCTCCAGGAGCGGCACACTCACTTATGAAGCGGTGGGGCAATTGACGGCGCGTGAAATCGGCCAGAGTACGTGTATTGGAATTGGAGGCGACCCGATCATTGGCACCGGATTCATCGATGCCCTCAAGCTTTTTGCCGAGGATGATCAGACCGAAGCCGTAGTAATGATTGGCGAGATCGGAGGATCAGCCGAAGAGGAAGCCGCTGAGTATGTACGCCAGCATTTCCAGAAGCCGGTTATCGGTTTCGTCGCCGGTCAAACGGCTCCTCCAGGGCGGCGAATGGGCCACGCAGGAGCGATCATCTCCCAGGGTCAGGGAACTGCCGCTGAGAAGATGACCAAGATGCGGGAATGCGGTATTCATGTTGTCGAAAGTCCCGCAGAAATCGGTGCCGCCGTGCAACAGGCACTGGTTCGGCAATAGGGCAGTCATTCTGGCAATCTCTCCGAGACGGATATATCTTGCCCGTCGATAAAGGCGAAGCAACCGAGTTCTTGGGCGGGATTGTTTGTCGCGAGGAAACTGGCCATCGTCCGTCATTGACTTTCACCAAGAGGACAGGAAAAGGAAAATACAGATGGAAAAAACTCTGGGTATTATCAAGCCTGATGCAGTCTCACGAAATCTGGTCGGATCGATTCTGGCCTTTGCCGAGAAGGAGGGCCTAGTCGTGAAGGGCTTGAAAATGCTACATCTATCGAAGAAGCAGGCAGAAGGTTTTTACTATGTTCATCGGGAGAGGCCTTTCTTTGACGAGCTGACCCGGTTCATGTCTGAAGGCCCTATCGTGGTCTTGGTACTGGCTGGTCAGGACGCAATCGCTCGGTGGCGCAAGGTGATGGGAGCGACCGACCCGATTCAGGCCGAGGAGGGAACGATCCGGCGCCTGTATGGAACCAATATTGAGCGGAACGCGGTTCATGGCAGCGATAGTGCTGAATCGGCAGCTTTCGAGCTCAGTTATTTCTTCAGTCAGGTGGAACTGGTCTGATCTCTGTGACCTGTGGGGCTCTGTGGCTAACATTGCTCCGGAGCCGCTTACGATCGGTCTCTGAGAAGAGTTAAAATAGGAACCGGCCATGTTCTCGGATTTCGGCAAGATGCTCATTCTCATTGGGCTGGTAATTGTCGGTCTCGGGCTGCTGATGACGGTATTACCTTCCACGCGCCTGGGAAGACTACCGGGTGATATCACGATCGAATTCAAGAACGGTAAATTTTATTTTCCAATTACCACCTCGATTCTTTTGAGTCTTCTGCTGACTCTTATTCTCTGGATCATCACTTTCCTGCGCAGATAGCCGGCCACTCAGCAGGAAGGATCCAACGACCGACTGGAACGTCATCGATAAAAATCTTCTGCAGCCTGGAGCGTCCACTAAGGTGGACTCGGGCAGCCGTCCCACCTATGCTGTGCCGGTTGCAGCATAGGTGGTGCCTTCGAGCATCGACTATCTGGGATGAATTACTCCTCCGCCGCCCTCTCTGTCGTCGACGGTAATTTGATTGAGTTCCTTACCATCTGCACCATAAACGGTCCTCAATCGCTCTGCCCCTCTCTCTGTCTCCATTTGTGGAGCCGAAACATCGAAGAATTCTTCAGCGAACTCCTGCCGAGAGATGAGGCGTGGAATCAGTATTCCCGCCGCTGCGGCGGAGATCCCCGCAATGACCAGGCTCCTACTCGCCCTCGATAAGCTGTCAAATCGAGCCGCAGATACCTGATACCGCGGTAATTTGTATCTGCCACTAGCGTCAACCGCCAGCCAGACTAAAGCGGCTGCGCCCAGAGTGACCGGCCATGGGACGTCCCGCACCCTGTCGGCCAGGGCAGTGGTGATCTCACTGCCAACTGAATGGATTGTTTCGCTGGCCTTCCGGGATATTTCCACTCCAACCTCCTCCATCCTTTTCTGGGCTTCCCGCTTTACCTCTTCGAACTTTTCTTCCGCCTCTTTCTTGAGCCGCTCCCTCCTGATCCGGGTCTGAATCTCATCAATATCCCGGCTTAGCTCCTCCCGAGTGTGATCGACGTCCTGCCTGATCTCCTCGGAGGTCTTGTTTCTTCCGTCCCAGTAACTTTCTCGATCGGTCATGTTAACTTCTCCTTTACCATTGCTCTGTCTCTGGCCAGACTTTGACTCGTCTTTCTTGGAAAGGTTTTGAGGTGGGATAGGTCGGCTATACCCATATAGGCGAGGATGCCGCCCACCACGGCAATCAGTATTCCAACCAGGAGAGCCGCCAACCATGCTGGAAGGATCAAATCGAGAAGAAGGACGGCCGTGGCGATAAACACGAGTAAGCT
>Ga0079224_100008934_pt1 | contig 13615 bp, 12 predicted proteins | sample Stecom2015_FD_80414 | JGI IMG/M metagenome (GOLD analysis project Ga0079224, IMG submission 80414) | Agricultural soil microbial communities from Utah to study Nitrogen management - Steer compost 2015 | ecosystem: Environmental > Terrestrial > Soil > Agricultural land | place: USA: Utah... | reverse complement strand
GTCGGATCGGGCTGGGAGCTCGACGCGCGCGGCGTCACCGGCGGTGTGCTGCTGTTGCGGGGGCGGCGCGAAGATCCCGTGCAGCTCGCCCAGAGCGGCGCCCCCATCCCGATCGTCGCCGGCGATCACGGCCTGCTGCAGTACGAAAACCTCAGCCTCTTTTTCCAGTTCTCCACCGAGCCCCCGAAGCTGCCGCGGCGGCGCCGTCCGGATCTCGGGCTCTTGTTGTCGTTCCTGTTCGCGCTCATCGCGGTCGGCGGCGGGCTCGGGCTGATCTGGGCGATCACCACGCCGCTCGGCATCCCCAAGCCGCTCGAGCTGACCAGCAACGAGGAGCTCGCGCAGACCTACAACCTCGATCTGGAGCAGCTCGAGCCGCTCCCGAGCGACAGCGGCGACAAGGGCGTCGAAGATCCGGGCACGAAGGACAAGAAAGAACAGGGCGGACAGAAACCCGCCCCAGGACCGCAGGGCGCGCTCGGCCGCCGGGCGCCCGCAGAAAAGGCGGAGCAGCCGGGCGACCCCGGTCCCGCGCTCGGCGGAATGGCCGAGGCGCTCTCCGGGGACGTGGGTGAGGAGGTGCGCCGCACGCTCGAGACCATCAGCTCCGTCGCGGACGCGCTCGGCGGGCTGCGCTCCGATCGCATCGTGCTCGGCCAGGGATCGGGGCTCGGCCTCAAAGGCTCCGGCTCGGGTGGCGGTGGCGACAGCGAGGGGGTTCCATTTGGCGCCGGCACGCTCGAGACGGGGTTCGGCGCGGGCAAGGGAGGCGGCTACGGCACCGGCCGCGGCGGGGTCGGGGGCCCCGGCAACGGGGGCACCGGCCGCGGCGGTGGCAAAGACGGCACCGGCGCCGGCGGCGGGGAGCGTCAGGTGGCCGGTGGCGGCGCCGCCAAGCCTGGACAGGGGCTGAGCCCCAACCAGATCGCGCGCGTGGTCAACTCGCGCATGGGAGCGTTCCGGGCTTGCTACGAGGCCGCCCAGGCGCGCGATCCCACGATGCGCGGCAGCGTCAGCATCGCCTGGACGATCAGCCCGAGCGGCTCGGTGAGCAGCGCCAGCGTCGCCAACTCGTCGCTCGGCAACGCGCGGGTCGAGGGCTGCCTGCTGCGGCAATTCCGGCGCTTGAAGTTCCCCTCCGCCGACAAGCCCACGGGCGCGAACTGGCCGTTCGTGTTTCGGCCGAGCAAGAAGTGAGCTGGCACATCCGTCGCATGACACCGTCGCGCCCTTCCCTCGATCCCCGTCCGACCGCCGCCATGCCGCCTCGTCGCTCTTTCGCTGCCTGCCCTGCTCCGGGGTGGGGTGCCCCCGCGGCGGGGTGGCGCCGCCGCAGTCTGCCGGCGGTGCTGGTCGGGGCGCTCACCGCCTTGGGCTGTGGTGAGGAGACGACCACCCACAGCATCGGCCCCATCGTGCTCGGGCTCTCTGCCGACAGCGAGCCCACCTACGACGACGGAGAGCTCACGCTGTTCGAGGTGAAGCTGCCCGTGCGGCTGCCGATCGCCGCGCCCCGCGACGCGGATCTGGACGCGCTGCGCCAGGTGCGGACCGAACCGTACGGGCGCCACCCGTGGGTCACGGCCGAGCAGGTCGCGGTGCAGGTCTCCTGGACCCTGACCAACCTCGACCCGGAGCCCGTCGACGTGCGGCTCTTGCTCGACCCCTGGAACGAGTTCGGCCGCTACTGGCCGGGGCTCGCGCTGATCGACGCGGACGACGCCGAGTTTTTGCCGAACCTCTCTGGCTACGATCTGCAAATCCGCCTGCCCGGCACCACCTCCGATCCGGGCGGGGACGCGGCGCCCAAGTCGCGGGTGAGCGGCACCATCACCTACGACGACATGCAGGAGCTGGCCGTGGATTTCGCCACGGTGATCAACGTCATCGAGAACCCCCCGCCCCCGATCGACGGCGGGCTCGATATCGATCCCTCGCTGACCTACGTCAACCACGCCTTCCACCTGGAGAACCGCTCCCACGATCCGCGCAGCCTGATCGCGCCGTACGTGCCCCAGGTGATCGCCGGGCTGACGGGCTTCGATCTGGGGCTGCGCACCTTCGTACCGGCGAACGTGGCGATCGAAATCGTGATCGAGGTCACCGACCAGGACGGGGGATTGGTGCTCGAGCCCGGCAGCAGTGAGGATCTGATGATCCGCGAGCCCACCCGCTACTTCACGGTAGGGATGTGACGGCCGCCTACGGGAGCTGACCCCGCTCCAGCAGCCGCGACAAGGCGCGCGCCGCCTGCTCCGGAGAAAGCCTGAGCGCGATCACCGCCGCGCGCTCGGCCGCGCGCACCTCGGCCGACTCGAGCGTGACGCCGAGCTCGTGCTGCAGCAGGTCCTGGAGATCGCCCGCGCTGCGCTGGAGCAGCTCGTGCACCGGTCCGCAGACCTCCGCTGCCGCGCAGCCGAGCACCAGCGTCGCCTCGACCCTGGGCGCTGCCTCCACCCGCAGCGCCGCGGTGGTGACCGCCGCGAGCGGCGAGCGCCGGGCGAGCTCCGGCTCGATCGCCGCGCTCAACCAACCGCGCGGCAACGTCAACGTCGCCACCAGCAGGCCCGGGCCGAGGCTGCGCCGGAGGACCGCATGCACCTGGTCGCTGCGCACGGGCGCGACCTGCCCGTCGGCGGTGTCGATCATTTCTCGCAGCAGGGCGCCGCTGCCGACCAGCACCAGATCCGGGCGGACCGCCACCTCCACGGCGGCTCGCTGCCGATCGCGCACGACCGTGAAGCTGCCAATCTGCGTGCGTACGGGGGCGCCGCCGCGCCGGTGGATCACGCGCTCGGCGCAGTCGACGACCGGTCCGAGCGGCAGATCGCCGCTGGCGGCCAGCCCCACGTCGGCCTGGTCGAGCCCACCGCCCTCGGGCAGCGCGACCGTCGCGGCGAGCTCGCGGATGCCCGCCGTGGGGTCATAGCCGCAGATCTCCCGCAGGGAGCCGAGGCCTGGGACGATCCGTCCCTCTCGGGCGATCGCGGCGCCGATCTCGGTCCGGCGCAGGGCTTCGACGTCCACGGTCGCCAGCAGCTCGACCCCGGAGGGGATGGCGTCGAGCGGGCCGAACGGCGCTCGGTCGCCCGGCGACGACACCGGCCGCTCGCGCAGCAGCACGACGCCGGCGAGCGCCGCGCAGGCCACCAGCACCGCTACGTGCAGGCGCTGGACGCTCACTCGTGATCGGTGGCGCGCCGGCCGCCGGCGCGCCGCCTTCCCTCGGGCCGCGGCGGGAAGGCGCGCCGGTCGAGCGGGGCGCGGCGCTCGACCAGCGAGCGCCGACCTGCGGGCTCGTTGAAGACCTCGCGCAGCTCGGCCAGCGTGCTGGCGCCCGAGGCGCGGTACTGGGCAGCGTGCGCGTCGCAGAGCACGACGATGCGCTCCTCGACCATCACGCGACGCACCCTGCCGCGCGCGGGACGCGCCACCGACTCCGCCGTCGACCCCTGACACACTTCGCACCCTCGGGACATGCGCCACGCTCGATCGGCGGGGCCCCGCGGGTCAAGTTTTCGGCTCGCCCTGCGACCGCTGCTGGCGGCTCTTGCGCTCGACCCATTCGATCACCCGCTCCTCTGGCCGGCCGCCGGTGTGGCGACCAAGCTCCTGGATCCCGGTCGGGCTCGTGACGTTGACCTCGATCAGCCGCCCGCCGATCAGATCGAGCCCGACGAACCACAGGCCGTACTGGCGCAAGCGCGGGCCGACCGCCGAAACCAGCGCCGCTTCCTCTGCTGTCAGCGCCGTGGGGCGCACGATCCCCCCCACGTGGATATTGGCCCGGAAATCGTCGTCGCGGGGGACGCGCAAGATCGCACCCAGGGGCTCACCGTCGAGCATGAGCACCCGCTTGTCCCCTTCCCGCACGCCGGGGAGAAACTCCTGCACGAGCGCGAGGTTTTTTCCCTCCGCCGTCATCAAATCCACGAGCGCCCGCGTGTTGCGATCGGCGTGGCTGACGCTGACGATGCCGGAGCCGCCGGCGCCGTCGAGCGGCTTCATCACCGCGCTGCCGCCGATGGCCGCGACGAAGGCCAGGATGCGCGCCGGATCGGAAGACACCAACGTCTTCGGCATGAGCTCGGCGAAATGGAACGCAAACAGCTTCTCGTTCGCGTCGCGCAGGCCGCGTGGGCTATTGACGATCAAGGTGCGATCGGCGACCAGGTCGAGCTGCTGGGTCAGATGAGCGTACGCCGCGTCGAACGGCGGATCTTTGCGGATGAACACCGCATCGACGTCTTCGAAGGCGAGCTCCTCTGCTCGGCCGAGCCGCGCCGGCTGGCCGTCGGTGAAATCCACGGTGTTCACCCTCGCCCCGACACGCCGGCCTTCGTTGTAGACGGCCGCCGGCTCGCAGTGCAGACACTCATGGCCGCGAGCGGTCGCTCCCCGCATCAAGGCATAGCTGGTGTCCTTGTCGACCAGCATCTTGTGGACCGGATCCATCACGAACACGAAGCGCACGAGGTGTCGTTCTCCTCTGCCGGTCCTTCGAGGGCGTTGCGGCCGGCGCCACCAGCATAGTGCGCGTGCGGGGCGCTGGGGAGGCGGCGGCCGTCGGACGGACGCCGAAAATTCGACGAGCCTGGATCACCTCGCCAGCCGGCCGCTTTGCTGGCAGATTCCCGGGCGATGATCGCCCCTGCCCCAAAGCCCCGCCGCCTGGCTCTGGTGCCGAAGGCGCGTGGCTCCTGCTCGGCCCGGTGGCAGCGCGCGATCGCGTCGCTGCTGCTGCTCTGGACGCTGCTGCTGCCGTCGTCGGTTCGCGCCGCCGCGATCGCCGCCACGAGCGAGAACCCGCTCGTGACCGAGGCCGCGCTCGACCAGATGCGCGCCGGCGGCAACGCCGTCGACGCGGCGGTGACGGCCGCGCTGGTGGCCGGCGTCGTCAGCCCGACCTCGAGCGGCATCGGCGGGGGCGGCTTCGCGATGGTGCGCCTGCAGGCGGAGGCGCGCACCGTCCTGCTCGATTTTCGGGAGACGGCGCCGCGCGAGCTCGACGCGAGCGCGTTCGAGGCCCGTCCCTTGCCAGCGGCCGAGCGCGGCAAATACGTGGGGGTGCCGGGGGAGGTCGCCGGGCTCTACCTGCTGCACCAGCGCTACGGCAGGTTGCCGTGGCAGGCGTGCGTGCGTCCCGCGATCCGTCTCGCCGAGCTCGGGTTCAAGGTCGGGACGCACCTCGGGCGGATGCTCCAGGCGAGCCGCGAGCGGCTGATGGTGGATGCGGAGCTGGCCCGTCGCTATTTCCCGGGGGGCCGCCCGGCACGCGAGGGGCAGACGATCCGAAACCCGACGCTCGCGGCGACGCTGCGCGAGATCGAAAAACGCGGCCCCCCGGCCTTCTACACCGGTCCGATCGCCGCCGAAATCGTGCGCACCGTCCAGGCTCACGGCGGCAGCCTGAGCCTGCTCGACCTCGCCACCTACCAGCCGGTGTGGCGCGAGCCGCTTCGGTTCGAGTGGGAAGGCTACGAAGTCTTCACCATGCCGCCGCCCTCGGCGGGCGGGTTGATGGTCGCCCAGACCCTCGGGCTGTTTTCGAGCGCCTACCTGCGGCGGCTCGGGCTCGGCAGCGGCGCCTACCACCACATGCTGGCCGAGTCGCTGCGCGGCGCGATCGCCGATCGCATGCGCTACCTGGGCGATCCCGATCACCAGCCGGTCGCGCTCGACCAGCTGCTCGCACCGGCGCGACTCGCGCGCCGGCGCGCGTCGCTGGCGCTCGACCGCACCCACGCGCTGCCGCGCTTCGGTCTGGACGAGCACGGCACCCATCACCTCGTGACGTCCGACGCCGACGGCAACATGGTCAGCCTCACCACCACGATCAATCGGCTGTTCGGCGCCAAGCTGACCACCGCGCATGGCATCGTGCTCAACGACGAGCTGAACGATTTCAACTCCCGGAAAGACGTGGCCGCCTTCGGGATGAGCGCGAGCCCGAACCGCCCGCGCCCGGGCGCCCGTCCGCTCTCCAGCATGACGCCGACCATCGTCGTGCGCGACGGGCGCGCCGTGCTCGGCATCGGCGGCTCCGGCGGCCCCGCCATCCCCACCAACGTGACCCAGGTCTTGGTGTCGCGGCTCGCGTTCGGCACGGCGCCGGAGGCGGCCGTCCGCGCGCCGCGCATCTACATCTTCTCCGCGCCGCTGCTCATGTTGCTCGACGCCGGGATCCCCGCGGAGCAGTTCGATGACCTGCGCTGGCGCGGGGAGATCGTGGACGTCATGAAGTTCACCGGCACGGCCGTGCAGATGATCGCCGTCGACCCGGACGGCACGCTGCGGGCCGCCGCCGATCCGCGCAAGTTTGGCAGCGGGCGCGTGCTGTCCCTGCCGGCCCCTGCCCCGCGCTGAATTCCCCCCGGGACGGTTTCCGCGCGTGGCCAAGGCTTTGCGCCGATGCCATGCTTGCGGGCGTGCTCGAAACCGACAGGATCCCTCGTGACCCAACGGCATCATCGCGGCCACCTGAAGTGAGGGGATGAGCCGATGCTCGAAGAGCCGCCGGACGCTGCCGCGCGACGCCCAGTCTACTTGGTGATCGCCCTGTTGGCCTTGTGGTTCGTCGGGATGAACCTGCTCCGCGAGGGGTTCGCCACCGTCGAGTTCGTGAACGACCCGTTCGCGCGCATGCCGGTGTCCCTCGACGAGGGGCTCGAGGCCGTCCGCTGGAAGGCCTACGTCGCCGCGACCCGCCACCACGCCGAAGAGCTCTTGCCGGTCGGCGTGGCTCAGGCGCTGCTCGGCGGCGCGCTCGTGGTGCTGAGCGTCCGCGCCTTGTTCGTGCGCCGGCTCTCCGCCGGATTTTCGCTGCAGGTGATCGTCGTGAGCGCGCTGGTGTCGATCGCGGCGTACGTGCTGCGCGAGCCGGTGCGCGCCGAAATCATCGAGGCGGTCGTCAAGAGCGGGCTCGAAAAGCAGCCGGCCGGGCTTGGGGCAGCCGAGTTCGCAGAGCTGGTTCGAAGCAAGTGGCGCTGGTCGTTCCGGATCGCGCTCGGGTTTCAGCTGGTGGCGCTGTCGCTGGGACTGGTGGCATTGACGCGCCCCGCCGTGCGCCTGGCGTTCGGCGCGAGCGAGCCGAGCGTGGGGGAGCGCTGACGCTTTGTCGCCGGCCGCGCGCCGGATTGCGCTAAGACTCGGGGCGTGGCGACCATCGACGTGCTGCCGCCCGATCTCGCCAGCCAGATCGCCGCTGGCGAGGTGGTGGAGCGGCCTGCGAGCGCGGCCAAAGAGCTGGTCGAGAACGCGCTGGATGCCGGCGCTACCCGCGTCGATGTCGCGGTGGACGCGGGCGGCATCGGGCGGCTCTCGGTCAGCGACGACGGCCGGGGCATGTCGCCGGAGGACGCGCCCAGGTGTCTGGAACGGCACGCCACCAGCAAGCTCTGAAGCCTCTCCGACCTCGAGCGCATGCAGACCTACGGGTTCCGCGGCGAGGCCTTGCCCAGCATCGCCTCCGTCAGCCGCTTTCGCCTCCGCACGCGCAGCGCCGACGCCGACGCCGGGGTCGAGCTGATCGTCGAAGGGGGCGGCCCCGGCGAGCTGCGTCCGGTGGGTGCGAGCGTCGGCACCCAGGTCGAGGTCCGCGACCTGTTCTTCAACGTCCCGGCGCGGCGCAAGTTCCTGCGCGCGACCAGCACCGAGGCGGGTCACGTCGTGGACGTGGTCGAGTCGGCCGCCCTGAGCGTTCCGGACGTGACCTTTACGGTCCAGCGCGACGGTCGTCCGGTGCGGGAGTGGCTCCGCGCGGGCGGACGGGAAGAGCGGGTGCGCCAGATCCTCGATGGAGAGGAGCTCTCGGCGGTGCGGGGCGAACGCGGACCGCTCAAGCTGGAAGCCTTTCTGTCGCGGCCGGAGCGCGCGCGGAGCGGCACCGGAGGGTTGAAGATCCTGGTGAACGCGCGCCCCGTGCGCGACCGCGCCGTCGCGGCGACCATCGCCCAGGCTTACGGCAGCGTGCTCGAGCGCGGTCGCTACCCGCGCGGGATCGTCTACATCGACCTGCCCGCGGAGCTGGTCGACGTGAACGTCCACCCGCAAAAGTCCGAGGTGCGCTTCGCCGATCCGCGGGCCTTGATGGACGCCATCCATGGGCTCGTCTCGCGCGAGCTGAACCGGGCCTTCTCGCTGCCGCCAGCCACCCGTCGCTCCGAGGGCGCGCCGCCGCTCGCGTCCCGAGGATCGAGCTCCCCTGGCCCTGCCGCGCCCGCCCCGCTCGCAAACATCGTCCGCCCGCGCAGCGAGCCGTCGGTCGAGCGCGCCTTCGCCCGCCCGCTGCCGGTCCGCCCGTCCCTGCCCGACCCGGCGCCCCCAGCCGAACCCGCCGTCACGGCCGCGGCGGAGGCCTTGATCCACGTGCGCGACGGCGGCACGGCCGCGCCCATCCGCCCGAGCCCCGGGCTGACCTGGTCGAGCTTGCGTTTCATCGCGCAGGTCCGCCACACCTACTTGATCTGCGAAGGCGACGAGGGGCTGTACCTGCTCGATCAACACGCCGCCGCCGAGCGGGTGACGTTCAGCAAGCTCCGGCGGCAGTACCAGTCGCGGACGGTCGCAGCGCAGGCGCTGTTGTTCCCGCTCACGCTCGAGGTGACGCCGGCGGAGGCCGAGCTGGTCGAGCAGCACGCCGAACAGATCGCCCAGGTGGGGCTGCAGCTGCGCGCGCGCGGCTCCCAGGCGCTGAGCGTGCACGCCATCCCGCGGCTGCTGCAGCGCGCGAGCCCCGAGCGGCTCGTGCGCGATCTGCTCTCGGAGCTCGGGCGCAGCGGCGGCCGCGAGTTCTCGGGCGCCGTCGACCTGGCGCTGGCGACGATGGCGTGCCATGGCTCGGTGCGGTCCGGGGACGTGTTGTCCGCCGACGCGGCGACGGCGTTGCTGCGCGCGCTGGACGGGGCCGACTTTGCCGGACACTGCCCGCACGGGCGGCCCGTGGTGACGTTCTTGAGCTGGTCGGAGCTCGAGCGCAAGGTGGGCCGGCGCTGACGATGGGCGCTGGCAGCGCGCCGCTCCTCGTGATCGTGGGCCCCACCGCCTCGGGCAAGACGGAGCTGGCGGTGCAGGTGGCGGAGGCCTCGAACGGCGAGATCGTCAGCGCCGACAGCGTGCAGGTGTACCGCGGCTTCGACATCGGCAGCGGCAAGCCGAGCGCGGAGCAGCGGCGGCGTGCGCCCCATCACCTGATCGACGTGTGCGATCCGCTCGACGCGATGGACGCGGCGCGCTGGGCGGCGCTCGCAGAAGCCAGTATTTCGGACATCGTGTCACGAGGGAGACGACCGATCGTGTGTGGCGGGACCTACCTGTGGGTCCGCGCCCTGATCTTCGGCCTCGCCGCGGCGCCGCCCGGCGATCCGACGCTGCGCGCCCAGCACCGCGCCCTCGTCGACGCCGAAGGTCGCGCGGCGCTGCACGCGCGCCTCGCCGCGGCCGATCCCCAGGCCGCAGCGCGGCTCTCGCCCAACGACTTCGTGCGGGTGAGCCGCGCGCTGGAGGTGCTCGAGCTCAGCGGCAAGCCCATCGGGCAGTGGCAGCAGAGCCACGGGTTTCGTGAGCCTCGCTACCCGGTGCGCCAGGTAGGCGTGGCGCTGTCGCGCGACGAGCTGGACCGGCGCATCGATCGGCGCGTGGCCGACATGCTCGCCGCCGGCTGGTTGCAGGAAGTCGAGCGGCTCATCGCGGGCGGCCACGCCGACGCGCGCGCCATGAGCTCGGTGGGTTATCGGCAGGTGGCCGCGGCGGTGCTCGCGGGGCAGACGAGCCCGTCACCGGAGCTGCACCAGGAGATCTACCGCAAGACGCGGGTGTTCGCGCGCCGGCAGCGCACCTGGCTCCGCGATCAACCGGTCGAGTGGTTGCCGCTCGATCAGGCCAAAGCGTTGGTGATGTAGGCAGCTTGCTTACCATTTTCCGCGACACACGGTTTGCGGCGCAAACCGCTTGTCGCTCTAGAGCGCCGAGCCGCGCGGGCCCAGCTGCCACGCCGGGCGAGCGCGCCGCGGGGCGTTGACGGAGCCCAGCCGGAACGCTGCCGCCACGCCGTCATCGAGGGGGCGCAGCCGCTCGGCGGCGAAGCACTCGACCGCGCCCGGATTGTCGCGCGCGAAGGCCGCGCCGTCCCGGGCGCCGAGCTGATGGCTCCAGGTGTCCGTCATCAAGACCACGCGCTCCCCGTCGACGATGTCATCCGCGGTCAGCTGCACCGGGCGGTGCAGGCCGTCGTCGGCGAAGGCCGCGAGCGGCTCGAGCCGATGACCGGCGCGGCGGTACACCACCGTGGCACCTTCGATGTCGGCGCGCCCGTAGAGCACCCGCTGCAGCCCCGGGAAGACGAACAAGAAGTGGCTGTAGACCGCGTCGATCGCCAGCGCGGGCGCGCCAAAGAGCGGCATCGCACCCCATCCCCACGGACGCTCCTCCGACCAGAGGGCGAAGTAGCCGACGTACAGGTACTCTCCGTCGACGCGGTAGTGGTAGGTGAGTGTGCTCGCCAGATCCCCGGCCGACCAATGCCGCGCCGCAATACAAACCGACTGTCGTTCGACCGCCTGCGCGATCGGATCGACCGCGGGTGCCGTCGCGACGAGCGACAGCGGCGCCCCGCTCGGCGCGCGCCGTTGAACGATGGGCTGCGGCCAACCCACCTCTGGTGGATCGTCGATGCCGGCGCTCGCCAGAGCGGCCAGACCGACGGCGTGCCACCATGAGAGTCGAAAGAGCATTCTAGTCTGTTGCGGCAGTGCAGCAGAATTCGTTTAGACCCCTTGAAGCGTCGATGGATTGGCTCGACGGCAGCCGCCGATCCTTGCGAAAGCTTCGAAATCGGCTCCGCCGGGCGGGGGCGGACGGGGGTGATGTGGGTGGGCAGCAGCGCAGCGGAGCAGCGGGCCCACCCCCGCGCAGCCGCGCGAGCGCCCCTCACATGAGCAGCAGGCGCACCAAATCCGCCCGCGATTCCGCCCCAAGCTTGGCGAGCAGGTTGGATTGGTGAAACTTCACGGTGCGCGCCGAAATGCCGAGCAAGGCGGCGATGTCCGCCGCTCCCCGACCGATCAGCAAAAGCTCGAGCACCTGTCGCTCGCGCTGCGACAGGCCGCTATTTTTGGAGAGGCGCGCGATGCGCGCCTGGATCAAGGCGCTCAACATGCGATCGTCGATCGAGAGCAGCCGAACCTGCGACGAGTCCGCGTCGACGCGGCGCCCGCGCATGACGGGGTACCCGCGCTCGCCGGCGCTGGCCCACACGGCCACGATCTCACCCCGCGCGACGTGCTGAGCGGCCGGGGGCTCCTCGAACGGGGTCTTCTCGTTGCGCAGCAGCGCGAGCTCGCCACTGGCAGCGCCCTCCTCGGCGCCCAGGGCCGCCCGCACCTCCGACGCCGAAGCCGGCAGCTCGAAGCTGCCCTCGACCCCGCCGTCGGCGTGGACCGCTGCCAGCGCCACCCCCAGGATCGAATCGTTCCACGCGCTGAGATCGAGCAAGAGCGCGTGCCGCGATCGTGCCGCGCTGATCAACAGCCGCTCGCTGACGCGCTCTGCCCGCACCTTGGCGAGCCGCTCTTCGAGCTGCTCCGGCCTTTGGAACAATTGCCCGGCGCGGGCGCCCACGAGCTCTTGAGCGCCGTCGCCGAGCAGCCGCGCCATGCAGCGGCTCACGTAGCTGAGTGAGCCGTCGCGATCGATGACCAGGAAGGCAAGCTCCGTCCGCTGCGATAGCAAGCGGAGCAGGGCGTGGTCGGAAGGCGCCGTCGAGAGTTGGCCTTCCGGCCGCGGCTGAGTCGGGTCTGTCATTCAGCTCGTCGGGTTGCGCGGAGATGCAGTGCGTTGGCTAGGCTACGAAAGGAATTCGCTCTACTGTCTGACAGGACAGGAACTCCGATCCTTCCAGGTGTTTCAGCGACGCCACGGCCGCTCGACGGCGGTCGCGTTCGACGCTGCGACGGGCCGGCGAACAGGCGCTGCCCCGTGCTCGGGGACGGCGCCGCGCGCCGTGGCGAAAAGCGGGCCCGACCGCGCCGAGAAGTCCGATTCCCTCGGACCTTCGACAACCCGGGGGAACCCGAAACTATTCCTTTAATTTACGAACACTTACCCGCTCGGCAACCATGGGTTGCCGGGGCTCGCCGCGCCTTGACGGGGGCGCTCGAAAAAGCGTTCGATCATCCGAAAAAGCTCTCGTGATAACCCGTGTCCTCGACCCTCCGGGCGCGGGGCGTGGGCTCGAGCGGCTGATAGCAGTCGAGCATCACCGCGAGCTCATCGGTCCTCGACGTGCCGATGCTGCCTTCATAGGCGCCAGGGTGCGGTCCGTGTGCGACGCCGGCGGGATGGTGGGACACGCTGCCCGGTGCGATCCCGCGCCGCGACGTGAACTCGCCTCGACCGTAGAAGATCACCTCGTCGACGTCGACCGAAGCGTGCGGGTACGGGCAAGGAATGGCGTCCGGATGGAAGTCGACCGGACGGGGCACGAAGCTGCAGATCAGACTGCCCCGGGTCGCGAACGTGCCGTGCCAGGTCGGGGGCAGGTGCACGAGACCGACGCGCGGCTGAAAGTCGGTGATGCGAAACGCGAACGGGTAGACGCTGCCGTCGAAGCCGACCACGTCGAACGGCGGGGTCTCGTAGACGAAGCCGTGGAAGGCGCCCGCGCGCTTGACCAAGAGATCGCGGACGCCGTCGTCCTGGGGCCCCGAGAAGACCGAGCGGCGGAAATCACGGTGACAATAGGGGGCGTCCATCCGAAGCTGCCCCACGTCGTTGCGCCACTGGCGGGGCAGACCGAGCCCGCCGAAGCACTCGACGCTGAGCCAATACTGGGACAGCGCGGGATCGGGGATGAGGCGGTGGGCGACCCCCCGGGGCACGCACACGTAGTCGAGGGCTTCGAACGCGAGCTCCCCAAAGGCGCTCCGCAAGACGCCCCCACCCTCCAGGATGAAGTACAGGTCGTCGGCGTCGCCGTTGCTGAAGAGGACCGGATCCGCCTCCGTCGGGAAGACCGCGCTCAGCACCACGTCCGGGTTGAACAACAAGGGGAGCCGGGCGCTGACGGGCGGCCCCGGCAGCCGCTCGAGCTCGAAGCTTTTGTAGTGGCGGCGCGCCAGGCGCCCGTCACCGGCCGCCTGGGGCAGCTCGAACCCCGCGAGCGGGGGCCCCAGGCGCTGCAGGTGCGGGCGGTGCTCGTGGTAGAGGATCGTGTAGGGGCCGTCGAAGCCTTGGCGGGTCAGACACTCCTCGTAGCGCGGGCGGCCGTGGGGATCGCGGAGCGCCGTGTGGTGTTTGGCCGGCACCGCCCCGGCGACCATCCGCTCGAGCATCAGCGATCCTGCTCGCTCTGATGCCGCTCGATGCTCTCGAACAGGGCGCGGAAATTGCCGGCTCCGAAGCCCTGGTCGCCCTTGCGATGAATGATTTCGAAGAAGAAGGGCCCCGCCTCGGGGCTTCGATACATCTCGGCCGAGTCCTTCATGAAGATCTGCAACAGATAGGCGTGGTCGCGGGCACCGTCGACCAGGATCTCGAGCTCGCGCAAGGTCTCGATGTCTTCGTCGATGCGGCCGACGCCCAGGCGCTCGAGCCGCTCGGGCAGCGCGTCGTAGTAGGC
>Ga0079224_100008932_pt1 | contig 13618 bp, 11 predicted proteins | sample Stecom2015_FD_80414 | JGI IMG/M metagenome (GOLD analysis project Ga0079224, IMG submission 80414) | Agricultural soil microbial communities from Utah to study Nitrogen management - Steer compost 2015 | ecosystem: Environmental > Terrestrial > Soil > Agricultural land | place: USA: Utah... | reverse complement strand
CCACCGAGCGGATGCCCTCGCGCTGCTTGTCGCTGTAGGCGAAGCCGGAGCCGACGGCGGTCTCGGCCAGGCGGATGGCGTCGGCGACAATGGCCGCGGGGATTTTACCGGGCGAGAAATGCAGCAGCGCCGCGCGGCGCGCTATGCCCTTTTCGCAGTGGTGCAAATGGGGAAGATAGTAGCGGCCCTCGCCGTCGTGCCGGATCCGGCTGGAATCGGAAAGCCCGTCCAGGACCGAGGCGATCTTTTCGGAATCGCAGTGCAGCAGGGCGTGGGCCTTGCGGAGCAATTCCTCCCGGGGAAGGAAGACATGGCCTTCTTCCGAAGCCTTTACCAGAGCATGGGCGAGGCCGGCCTTGATTCGTTCCTCGGAATCCGGCCCGAAGCCCAGTTTGCGGGCGATCTCGTCGGCTTTCAGGAAGCCAATTCCCCATACTTCCTCGGCCAATTGGTAAGGATTGAGGCGGATGACTTCGGCGGCCTTGGTTCCGTAATGCTTGTACAGGCGCGCGCTCATGGACACGCTGATATTGTGGGCCTGCAGGAAGTACATCACCTCGCGCATGGAGCGGGTATCCTGCCATCCGGCCAAGAGGGCGGCTTTGGACTTGGCCCCCAGGCGCGGCAATTCGGAAAGCCGCTCCGGGTGGTTGTCGAGTATGTCGAAGGTTTCCAGGCCGAAGCGGGCCACCAGTTTCCGGGCCAGGGCCGGGCCCACTCCCTTGAGGGTGCCTCCGCCCAGGTAGCGTTCCATGGCATCCAGGCTGTCGGGCGCGTGAAGCGTGTATCCCTTGGCCTTGAACTGTTCGCCGAAAGTTTCGTGCCGGGTCCATTCCCCTTCCAAATCCAGGATTTCGCCCGGACTGAGCTTGGGAAAGCTGCCCACGGCGGTGAAGATTTTTTTGGAAAGGGGATCCGTCAGCTTCAAAACCGAATAGCCATTATCCGGATTGTGGAAGGTGACGGTTTTGACGATGGCTTTTCGGATCATGGCCTTGAACCGGACGGGATTCTACGCATGCAAAACCCGCGTACCGTGAAGTGGCACAAAACGAGAAAAGGGCCAGGAGGCCCCTTTCCCTACGACTGGTAAAATAGAAACTGGCGGGTTCGCCCGCGCCGGGCCGTTAGCCCGTGCGATTACGTCAGCTTCTTCTTGTGGCGGTTGAGGCGGCGGCGCTTCTTGCGCTTATGGGTCGCCATCTTCTTCCGCTTACGCTTTTTTCCGCAAGGCATCTGCTTCCTTCTCTCCTCGGTATCCGGCGTCGATCCAATGGGATACGCCCTAACCGGGTAAATAAAACTTGGCCTAAAAGTTCATAACTTCCGGGGTTTCTGTCAATGCAGGGCAGGCCGGGCGCCCTTTTCGGGCCGTATGGGGCGCTATGGGCTTTGGAAGCGGCGTTCCAAGGCCTCGAAAAGCCTTTGCGCGAAATCCCCCAGTGAAGGGTCGCGGGCTCCCATGGTCACCAACCAATCGCCGGGGCGCGACTCGCGCACCATGGCGGCGATCACCTCTTCCTTAGAGGCTTCGAAAACGGCTATGGGCATGCGGCCGTTGAGTGAGGCGACGAGATCGGCTGAGGAAATGGATTTGTCCGCCGTGCCGCCGGCATAAAAGATCTCCGGCATGAAAACGCGATCCCGCGCGTCGAGGGCTTCGGCCATGCCTTGCACCAGGTCCCCGCCCAGCAGCTTCATGGGGGCGAATCCATGGGGATGGAATACTGCGAGGACGCGTCCCGGCGGCTCGCCATGGGTTGCAGCGGCCTTCACCGTTTCGAGGCAGGCCTTCACCTTGGCGGGATTATGGGCGAAGTCGTCGACCACGGTAATGCCGGATATCTCTCCCACGCGCACATGCCGCCGCTCCACTCCCCGGTAGTTTTCCAGGCCTTGGGCGCAAACTTCCAGGGACAAGCCCAGTTCCCGGCCGATGGCGATGGCGGCCATGGCATTGGCCAGGTTGTGCCTGCCGGGCACATGGAGGCGGAAAGCCACGCCGGCCAGAGTGAATCGGGTTTCCCAGGCTTCCAGGCGTATGTCGCGTGCGGCTCCATCGGCCATGGAGCCGGGGTCGAAAAGCACGTCTTCCGGCCTGCTCAAGGCCAGGCAATGGGCGTCTGCTCCGTTCAGGATCACCCGGCGCGACGTCTGATCGCGGAAGCGTTCGAACAAGGGGATGAGTTCGGCGATTTCCTTGTGGTCCTTCTCGACATTGAGGATGACGCCGATTTCCGGCGAGTACTTGATCAGGCTGCCGTCGGATTCGTCGGCTTCGATGAGAAGCCATGGGACCGCGCCCGGTTCGGCCCGCGCCCCGGCCTTGGCATTGCCCAACAGCCCCTCTTTTTGCAAGGAGGAGAGATTGGCGCCGGTGATGAGCGAGGGTTCCAGACCGCCCGCCTCCAGTACATGGTAAGCCATGCCCGTCACCGTCGATTTTCCCGAGGTGCCGGAAACGGCTATGGTCTTGTGCTCGCGGGCCAGTCCGGCCAGCAGATCGGAACGGTGGAGTACGGGAATGCCGAGCTCCAGGGCCTTGCGCACCTCGGGGCTGGTGGATTCGATGGCGGTGGAAACCACCAGGCAGGAGCAGCCTTCCAGGCCGCCGCCGTCCTGGGGGAAAAGCGTCACGCCGATGCGTTGGAAATAATCGCGCTTGCCGGTTTCGGCCCCGCGATCGAAGCTGCGATCCGATCCGCGCACCTTAGCGCCCCTGAAGGCCAGGAATTGGGCCAGGGCGCTCATTCCGGTGCCGGCTATGCCGGAGAAGAAAGGGGTGTCGAACGGGGCGGGGCCGGTCGGCTGGGGGGCTATGGCTGGTCTCCGCTTTCGCCGGTGGGGTCGTCCTCGGACTCCGGGTTTTCCAGGATGTCTTCTATTTCGCTGAGGATGAGATTGTCGTCCCAGATGGTTTCGCCCTTGTGGAGGGCGGACCGCTGCTTGAGGCTGCTTTGCGCCACCAGAATGGCTTCGCGCACTTCTTCGTTTTGCTCCGTGCTCTCCAGGTTCTTGAGGATTTCCGGTAGATGGGACAAGGCGCCCACGGCGCCGAGGGTGACAATGGCCTCGTAGCGTATGTCCTGGCTCGGCGACTTGGAAAGCTGCACCAGACGCTCCTCGGCGGAATGCAGCTCCAAACCGGCCGCGGCATGGACCGCTTCGAGCAGTACGGGTTCATTGGGGGAATACAGCTCTTCGAGTATGAGTCTTTCGAAGACGGCGTCCTTGACCAGGCCCATGGCATAGAGGGCGCTGACCTTGACATAGGGATTGGGCGCCTGATGGTAGAAACGCATCACGATTTGCCTTATCTCGGGCAGATAACCCAGGTAGCCCAGCGCCTCCAGGGCGCGGCGGCGCACTTCCATGCTTTCCATGGAGGCGTCCACCTTGGCCAAAAGGAATTCACGCACTGCATGATAGAACTCGCGGCTGACCGAGGCATAGCCGGTGGGATATCCCGGAGGCAATTGATCTTCGAATTCCAGACCATCCTGGATCACGGCTCCCAGACAGCTATTGGCCATGGCCCGGATTTCTTCTTCGGGGTAATCGTGGGCCATTTTGAAGATGGCCTGGAAAAGGGTTTCGTCGGATACGTAATTGCTCGCCGCCTGCAGGGCGGAAAGCATGATTTCCGGATCGGACGATTGCAAATAACCCTTCAATAGCTTGGTTACATCCACGCCGTCGAAGTCGCGATTTCCGATATCCTCGATTTTTTTAAGGATTTGGAGCTTTTCGTCCAGAGGGGAAGCATTTTCCATAGCCATGAATTTAAGAAAAATTCCAGACGGGAAAAACTATATTCCCCCCTCCCCGGGAAAGCGCCTTCCTTTTCGTAACGGTCGGAAAACCGAGGAGGCGAAGTTGCATTGGCTTTTTAACCGAATTTTGTTTATTAGGCCACGTCCACTTTCAGGATGGAGCGCATCGATGCCGGGCACGCGAACATTTCCTCTCCGGGCCATATCGCTCCCGTTATCCGTATTTTCGGCCGTAATCGCCCTAGCGGCCCCCGTGGCCATGGCGGCCGAGCCGCCCTCCCCCGTTTCCGCAGCGGAGCCTTCGGCAGCCCGTTCCGCTGCCGGTCCGGCGTCGGAACGGGCCGGAGCGCCGGAATCGGATAAGGACTCCCAAGCCCGCGAAGCCCTGCGAAAGTCGGTGGAGTTCCACCGCGAAGCCAAGGATCTCACCCTCGCCTTCCGGGCCGAGGTGTACAATGCGGCCCTCGACAAGGAGGATGCTTATCAGGGGCGCCTGCTGCTGAAGGGTTCCGACAAATTCCGCCTGGAGATTCCCGGAGCGTCATACGTGTCCGACGGCTCCACCTACTGGGAGCACCATGCGGGTACGGGCCAGGTGATCATGCGCCGGGCCCGGGACATGGAGGAGAAGCCCCTGCCAGGGGATGTGTTGCTGCGCTTTCTCGATTCCGATCCTTTGTCCCTGGAAAGCGTGAAGGCCGACGGCCGCGCATACTGGGAAATGCGGCTCGATCCTTCCCGGGCCATGAAAAATCTGGACAGCGTGGCCGTGCTCCTGGACAAGAAGACCTATTCGCTGCACCGGATATCGAGCAGGGATGTTTCCGGAAACGAAGCCGTTTACACGGTTTCCAGGATCCGGCGCAATGCCGGCCTCAAGGACGGAGAGTTCGCATTCGCGGTCCCCAAAGGCGCCGAGGTCGTCGATATGCGCGATGAATGACGCTTCCCGGCCCCGCCGGCATTTGATTTGCCGCCCGCATTTTGCATTTTTCACCCGGTTTCCGTTACTTCACAAATACGCGAGGTGAATCCTTGGCAACAGAAAACTCCTTCGATATCGTCTGCAAGACCGATCCGGAAGAACTGCGCAACGCCGTGCAGCATACCCAGAAGGAATTGGGAATCCGATTCGACTTCAAGGGCAGCAAGGCCACGATCGAATTGGACACCAAGGCCAGCGAAGTGACCCTGGTCGCCGACGACGAGTTCAAGCTGGGGCAATTGCGGGACATGTTCGAGGCCAAGCTGATCAAGCGGGGCCTGGGTCCCAAGGCAGTGAAATATTCGGAACCGCATCCGGGAGGCCGGATGACCGTGAACCAGAAGGCCAAGTTCCAATCCGGCATCGCCCAGGAAGACGCGAAGAAAATCGTGAAGCTGATCAAGGAGATGAAACTCAAGGTGCAGGTTTCCATCCAGGGCGAGCAGCTCCGCGTCACGGGCAAGAGCAAGGACGATTTGCAAGAGGCGATGTCCGCCGTGCGCGGCGGGAACCTCGATTTCGAATGCCAATTCGTGAACTTCCGCTAACGGCATGCGCAGTTTCGCTTCTCACCCGTTCCTGAAGCCTCTGCTGGGCCTGGGGCTGGCCGCCAGCCTCGCCTCGGGACAGGGCGATCCGTTGGTGTCCAAGACCATTTCCCACATCTTCGCCGACCAGGCGGGCTTTTGGGCCTTCGGCGGGGACGGAACGAGTTACAGCCGCATCGATCCTTTCACGGATCCCATCGGGATCTCCAACGGAAAACTTTCCACCGGGTACGGCATCCGCGGCGGCGTGGGCCGTGAGTTCTCGGCGCTCCTTTATTTCAACTCCGCCTCGGCGGACACCACCCTATCGGGCCTGACCGCCCTGGATCGCGCCGGGAAATCTCCCATCGATTCCCTGATCTTCGCGCGAGCCTCGGGAAAGACCACGCAAGTGACCCGGGGCGTGGAGTTTTCGGCCCTGGCCCTTTGGAACGACACGGCCATAATCGGCGGCGGGCGCGCCGGATTCGCCCTGTCCGCCACCAAAGAGGAGGGAGAGGGAGTGCTGGCGGGCGACTCCCTGGTTTTCCTGGCCCTGGCCGCCGATGCCGACACCGCAATCCCGGTATTGCGTTGCGCCCTGAACCGGACCTGCCCGGCCGAAGGCCTGGACGAATTCAACGACCAAGTCGGAGAGCCCGATTCGGTTTCCGCCCTGGCCGTGGTCGCTTCGGCTCCGGACAGCGTATGGCTTTTGATCGGGACCCATACGGGTCTGCGCCGCGGCCGGCTGGGAGGCGATGTCTTTCCCAAGGTCGCCCTGCCCTCTACCAATCAAGGCCCCGTCCGCATCGAGCGCATCCTGGCCGACTCGGCGAGCGGCATCCTGTGGGCGTTCTCCGGCTCGGAATATTTCTTTAGCGACGATCACGGCCTCACTTTCCGCAAGCCGGTGCGGGGCCCGGGCGTCATTTCGGATCCGGCCGCTCTTACGGGTTTCAACCCTGCGCCGCTGGCGGCGAATCTGGGAGACACGACCTTCGTCAATTTCAACTTGGACAATCCCGGCTTGGTCCTTTTCAAGCGCGATACGGTCCTGGGCAATCGGGGTTCGGGCGATTTCGCCGACATTCTCCTCGACGCGGGCGACGGGCTGGACATCGAAAGGGGCCAGGGGCGCCTGACCGGAATGGCCACGGTCCGGAAGGGAAACGAATCCGTGCTGGCCTTGGGCAGCCTTTTCCGCGGGCTTTATTTGCGGCGTCCGGGTACCGATGCCGGCGGCGTCTGGACCAATGTGAACAGCTTCAAAGCCCTCAAGAACGGGCTTCAGGAAATCATCACCTTTCCCACCCTGTTCTCGGGAACCGCGCCCGACGGCAGCCCCGAATACGTCAATATCGGCTACCGCCTCAAGAAGTCCGGCAACGTCACCATCACCGTGTACAATTACGCCATGGAAAAAGTGAAAACCGTGGTCAAAAACCAGCGGCGTGAAGGCGGCGGCGCGCGCAGCGAGAAAACCGGCGTGGATCGCTGGGACGGACGGGACGCGAGCGGCCGCCACGTATCCGTGGGCATCTATTACATACTGGTGGAGACCAAGGACGAAAAAGGCTGGGGCAAGGCCATAGCCGTGCGCGGGAGGGGGCCATGATGGGCCCGGCATGCGCGGGCGCGCGGCGGACGGGAGCCCGGCGCCGGGCCGGAGCCTTGTTGGCGGCGGTGGTCTGGCTGGCGGCGGCGGGGTCGGCCGGAGCTACGGAAAAAGAGATCCTCGGCGGCCACGAGGGCTGGCTGGATCGCATGGGCGCGGGCATACGCGAACTGGGGATGGGCAATACCGGCTCGGCCTCGGAAGAAGCGATGCCGTCCGCCTATTGGAATCCGGCCGTTCTTCCCTTCAACCGCGAGACGGTGGCCGGGGTGGGCGCGGACATGCGCAGTCTTTCGCGCAACGGCGGGTACGCCGGCCTGCAGGGCCGGTTGGCCGCAAACCTGGGCGTGGGCGTCGCCCTGCTCAACCGAGGGGATTTCCACGTGCAGGCCTATGATCGGGACGAAACCGATATCGGCGTCGCCAGGCCCCAGTTCCTGGGAAGTTACCTGGGCCTGGGGGTGAGGACCTCGCGCAACAACAGCTTCGGAACCGCCGTGCAATGGTACTCCTCCAACCTGGATTTGGGGGGCTCGATCGGGGACGTGAACGTGATCGGGATCTTCAACCTGGCCTGGTACCGGCGCTGGACGCCGGATCACAAGAGCGCGGTGGTGGCCCGCAATCTGGTCCTGAACAGCCGCCTGTCGGCGGATTTCGATCAGACCACGCTTTCGGGAGAGGACGCCTTGGGCTTCGATCGCACCGCCGGCGACTTCATGCCCAAAACCCTGGTGGCCGCGGTTTTCTATACGACCCGGCTGCGGGGCAAACCCGTCGATTTGGCCTTGGAAGTGCTGGATTACCAGCTCAAGGATGAGCTATACGTCGCCGACGCCAATTTCCACGCCCAGGGCGTGCGTGCGGGAGTCGATTACAGGCCCCTGGAGCAAATAGCCATACGGGCCGGATTCGATCAGGGCAATTACTCCGCCGGTTTCGGATACACCCTTCCCTGGGGCAAGCGCAAGCTCATCTTCGACTATGCTCTGCTGGCCGAAGGCAACCTTCTGACCTTCAATTTCATGGCAGTCGGCCTTCGGTTCACCCTTTAGCAGAACATCCTTTATCAGAATCTTTTTAGTTTATCCCCCTATGCAATCCAGGGTCTTCAGGCGGTTTAATGGCATGGCGGCCGCTTCGGCGGCGCTGATCCTGCTCGTGGCGGCGTTTCCGGCCCGGGCTTTGGAAACCGATCGGCAATTCGGCGAGTCCAGCTTCAAGTTCCTGAAGCTGCCTCTGTCCCCGCGGGTGGTGGGCATGGGCGGGGCAGGCGCGGCCTTGGCGGATGGGGCCGGAGAAATCGATCTCAATCCCGCCGCCCCGGCGGCCGATTCCGGGCAAATCGTGGTGGGCAAGGGCTATCCTTTTTCCGAATTCCAGGCCAACAGCAGCCATATCACCTGGTCCATTCCGTACCAGGGCTACCGCATTCTCCTCAACGCCCGTTACCTCGGCTTCGACGATATCCCCGGATTCACCGAATTGGATAAAAGCACCACGGCTTACAGCGCCCATACTCTCAAAGTGCAGGCGGGTCTGGCCGGCCGGTACCGCGATCTCCATTGGGGCGTTACCGTGAACTATGCCGGCAACAGCATCGCCGAAGCCAATTACGCCACGGCTATGGTGAATGCGGGCGCCCGCTACCGCCTGCTGCCCGGGTTGTTCGCGGGCGTATCCGCCGTGAACGCCGACTTCTGGGAGGCCAAGTCCGAAATCGACGGCAACCGCGATCCCTTTCCACCCACCGCACTGCAGGCGGGTCTTTCCTATGCCCGGCCCGTGGGGGCGGGATTCGAGGCCGGAGTGGCCGTGGACGCGCGCACCCGCAACGACGAGAAGCTGGTATGGCCCATGGGTGTGGAGGTTTCCTGGAATAAAACCTTGTTCGCGCGCACCGGTTTTCCTTTGGGCGAACAGGAGCCCGCTTTGGCGGCGGGTCTGGGCTTGCGCTGGTCCATGTTCCAATTCCAATACGCCTATCAGGGGCATGCCAACCTGAGTCCGGGCCATTATTGGACCTTGGATATCCGGTACTGAATTTCGGCAGGCCTTCCACCGGCGTTTCACCGGTCGCCCACATCGGTTCAGGGGCTGCGAACCCCGGCGAAAATCGCGGCCATTCCGGCCAGCATGGCCCATTTGAGCGTTCGTTGCACGGCTTTCCAATCCGTATCGGCCTTGGCCAGCCGGGCCAGCGACCAAACCAATAGGGGCAGGGGTCCCAGAGCGGCCACGACGGGATATCCCGCCCGATAGCCCAACCAAAGCCAGGGAACGGGCAGGAGCAGGATTACGGACAGGCAGGCCGCGCCCACCGTAGCCCGGGCGGCGGGGAATCCGAAGCGGATGGGGAGGGTGGAAAGACCCGCCGCTTTGTCCCCGGGAACGTCCTCGGCATCCTTGGCTACTTCCCGGGCCAGGGTGGCGAGAAGGGCGAAAAGGACCGGGAATCCCGTGTGAATCGGCAACAGGGGCGCTTCGGGGAGGTAAACGGCCAAGGCGCACAGGAGCGCCACCGCCAGGTTACCCCAAAGCGGAAGCGCCTTGAGTTTGAGATTGTACAGGCAGAGGAGAGCCGCCATGGCCAGGGTCAGAAGCCCCGCGGATGGCCCGATGGCGAAAGCCAGGCAGGCCGCCAGGAAATACAGGGCCCAGGCCGACCGGACGGCGGAACGGACGGCGATGCGGCCCGCGGGCAGGGGTCGATCGGGGCGATTGACGCGATCGACCTGCACGTCCAGCACGTCATTTTGCATATTACCGGCGGCGGCCAGGGCCGCCATGGCCGCGGAGCCCAGGGCGGCGGCGGCGAAATCGAGGGGTACGGGCAGGCAGATATGGCCGAGCCACACTCCCAGCCCCGCGGTCACCGCGTTTGGGAGGCGGGCGAGTTTGACCCAGTCCGCGAACATGGGGCCTAATGGTAGCTAATCGCGATGGCGCCGCCCAGCGCGGCGTTCCAGCGGGGCCGCCGAACATTTAATTAACTTGGAAAACCGAACAAATTATGATCGACGTACGCAACCTAAGCCTTTCCTTCGGCGACAGATATCTTTTCAAGGACCTCTCTTTCCAATTGGGGGACAAGGAGAAGATCTGCCTTGCCGGGCCCAACGGATCCGGCAAGACTACCTTGCTCAAAGTCCTGTGCGGAGAGCAGCAGACCGACGGCGGCCAGATCATCCGTTCCAACTCGGTCAAGATCGGCTATCTGCGCCAACATCTGGGCGAAGATCAGGGCGCCACCGTCTATGAAGCCGCCTTGCAGGCCTTCGGCGAGGCCCTGGCTTTTTCCAAGGAACTGGACGGCCTGCACGCCATCCTCGGGGAGCGCGAGGCCACCGAAGCGGAATACAACCGCATGGATTTGCTCCAGGACGAGCTTATCCGCAGCAACTTCTACACCGCCGAAAGCGAGACCCGCACCGTGCTGGCCGGCCTCGGCTTCAGCAACGAGGAACAGGACAAGCCCCTGGGGAACATGTCCGGCGGCTGGCGCATGCGCGTGGCCCTGGCCAAGGTGCTGCTGTCGCAGCCCACGACCCTTTTCCTCGACGAGCCCACCAACCATCTGGACCTGGAATCCATCGTCTGGCTGGAAAGCTATATCCGCGCCTATTCGGGAAGCCTGGTCCTGATTTCCCATGATCGCGCCTTCGTGGACCGCACCTGCGATCGCATCCTGGAAATCACCAACAGCCAACTGACCTATTACCCCGTGCCCTACACGCGCTACGAAGAGGAGAAAGCCCTCCGCATGGAGCAGCTTCTCAAGGCGCAGAAGAAGCAGCAGGACGAAATCGCCAGCCTGGAGAGGTTCGTGGAGCGCTTCAAGGCCAAGGCCAGCAAGGCGACCCAGGCCCAGAGCAAGCAGAAGCAAATCGACAAAATCGAACGCATCGTGATCCCGGGCGGCGTATCGACCATCAGGCTGAAGTTCCCGGAAGCCCCGCCCTCGGGCCAATGGGTGTTCGAGGCCGAAGACGTGGACAAGGCCTACGGCGACCATGAAATCTTCCGCGGCGGCAAGTTCGGGATACAAAGGGGCGATCATGCCGTGCTTGTAGGCCCCAACGGCGCGGGCAAGACCACCCTGCTCAAGGTTCTGCAAGGCATCGAAAAGCCCACCCGGGGCAAGGTGACCGTGGGCGCCAACGTCGTGATAGGCTATTTCGCCCAGTACGAGGAGCCTACTCCGGCCGAGGCGGCGATGGACCTGATCACCTACCTGGAATATTCGCTCCCCAAAATCCCCACCCAGCAATTGCGCTCGGTGCTGGGCGCGATGCTCTTCAGCGACGACGACGCCTTCAAGAAATTCGGGATCCTGTCCGGCGGCGAGCGCGCGCGCGTGCGCATGTGCCGCCTGCTGCTGCAGAACTGCAACGTCCTGATCCTGGACGAACCGACCAACCATCTGGACATGGACTCCAAGCAATTGCTGATGCGCGCGCTGGACGCCTTTTCGGGCACGGTGCTCTTCGTCTCCCACGACCGCTACTTCGTGGAGAACATCGCCACGCGGGTGATCCTGGTCAAGGGCGGCAAGGTCACGGACTATCCCGGAGATTACCAATACTACCTGGACAAGCTGCAAAGCGATACCCGCTACGCGAACGAAGCCAAGGCGGATGCCAAGGGCGGCAAATCGACATCCTCGAAATCGGGATCCAAAGCGGATGCCAAGCCCGCCGGGCTGTCCAAACTCATGAATGCGAACGTGGCCCCTTCCGGCACCAAGCCCCCGGCATCGGCGCAGCCGGCCAAGGCCTCCGTGGCCGGGGGAAGCGGGGTTCCCGCCGCTACCGTGTCCGCGGCGGCTCCGGCCCCAATGGATTGGGAATCGAAGAAGGAAGCCGAGAAGCAGAAACGCAAGGCGGAGAAGCGTTGGGCCGAAATCGAAACCTCGATCACGGAACTGGACCTTAAAATCAGCACCTTGGACGGCGAACTGTGCCTGCCCGAAACCTATGCGGATAAGGAACTCTCCATCCGCCTGGCCCGGGAAAAGCGCGAGGCCGAGGAGGCCTTGGCGGCCTTGTATAAGGAGCTGGAACAATTGGAGGCCGAAGGGCATGGCAAATAACCTGGAAGCGCCCGCGCTCCTGGGTACCCTGGTGGAGGTCCAGCGACGCACCGCCACCGTCGCCGGTGACGATGGCGCCGACTACCATTGCCAATACAGCCCTATCATCGATCTTTCCGGGTTCTCGAACTTCGCCGTAGGGGATCGCGTCACCTACGTGGCCGCCAATACCCAGCAGGAGGCCATGATCACGGGCATCCTTCCCCGCCGCAGCAAGATTTCCCGCCCCGGCCCCAAGGACCGGATCCATGACGAACTGATCCTGGCCGCCAACGTGGACGCCCTGGTGGTGGTCGCCACCCCCGCCCAGCCGGATTTCAATCCGCGCCTGGTGGATCGCTACCTGGCCCTGGCCGAGCATTTCGGCATAGCCGCCGTGATATGCATGAACAAGGTCGATCTGGACGCGGCCCTGCCCGGCGAGCTGGATTACCTGCGCGGCCTCGGTTACCCCGTGGTGCAGGTTTCTGCGAAGACGGCTTCGGGGCTGGACGAACTCCGCGAGGCCCTCAGGGGCATGCAAGTGGTACTGAGCGGACCTTCGGGGGTGGGGAAATCCTCCCTGATCCGATCCCTGGTCCCGGGCGCCGAACCAGGGGTCGGCGACGTGCGCAAAGGCGACGGAAAAGGCCGGCACACCACCACCACCTCCCATCTCTACCATGTGGCCGATCCCGCCTCCGGCCCCGGCTTCCGCATCATCGACACCCCGGGCATCCGCGAACTGGGTATCCGCGGTGTTACCCGGCGCGAACTGGCCGGCCTGTGGAGGGATTTCCTGCCATACGTCCCGAACTGCCGCTTCCGCGACTGCGAACACCGGAACGAGCCGGGATGCGCCATCATCGAGGCCGTGGCGGCGGACCGGCTTCCCGCCTTCCGCTACCAATCCTACCTGCGCATCCAGGAATCCCTGGCCGATTGAACCGGACCGGAACCCCATGCTATCCGCCCTTTTCCTGGCCAAGCTTTCCGCCGTGATCACCGTGATCTACGCGGGCATGAACCTCCACCAGCTTACCAGTTCCTACGCCTATCTGCTCGACAAAATCGCCCAGATGCGCGCGCTCCTCGACCAATCCGAAGCCGTTCCCCGCCTTTTCGGCCTCAACCTGTTCTTCTACGTGGTTCTGCCCGGTATCTACCTGATCCTGCTGCGGGCCGCCTCCCTCCAAACCGAAGCCCTGGTCCTTCTGGCCGCCAAATTCGCCGTCACCGCCGTCATGGACATCCGCGCCGAGCGGCGCATCCTCGACGGCCGGGGATATACCCTATCGCAACACAAACTCAGCCGCATCGACAATGTCCTGAACCTCGCGGCCGCAGCCGCCATCCTGTACCTGCTCTTCCATCCGGCAAACCCACCAAGCTAACTCCTCCTAACGCTCCGGGCCCCGCCACGGCCTCGCCCCGACACCGTACCCCCATCGCCTCCTCCTCATCCATCCCGCACCCAGCTCTGCACTCCGCCGCTCCGCATTCTTCTCCGCGTTCAACCCGCCCGCGCATTCCCCCCGGGCGGTCGTCTGCGCCCACCCTTCGCCCTCCTCCTCATCCACCCCGCACCCCGCTCTACACTCCGCCGCTCCGCATTCTTCTCCGCGTTCAACCCGCCCGCGCATT
>Ga0079224_100008930_pt1 | contig 13620 bp, 16 predicted proteins | sample Stecom2015_FD_80414 | JGI IMG/M metagenome (GOLD analysis project Ga0079224, IMG submission 80414) | Agricultural soil microbial communities from Utah to study Nitrogen management - Steer compost 2015 | ecosystem: Environmental > Terrestrial > Soil > Agricultural land | place: USA: Utah... | reverse complement strand
TACACCGGCATCGCCGTGACCTACGCCGCGGTCGCCATGCACCCCGCCCTCCACCGCGCCCGCACCGAGGCCCGCAAGACGCTGGTCATCTTCGACGAGATCCACCACGCGGGCGACGCCAGGTCCTGGGGCGACGGCATCAGCGAGGCGTTCGAGCCCGCCACCCGGCGGCTCCAGCTCACCGGCACCCCGTCCCGCTCGGACGACAACCCGATCCCGTTCGTCACGTACGAGGAGGACGCCGAAGGGCTCAAGCGCAGCCGCGCCGACTACTCCTACGGCTACGGCCCCGCGCTCGCCGACAACGTCGTCCGGCCGGTCATCTTCCTGGCCTACTCGGGCGAGATGCGGTGGCGCACCCGCGCCGGCGACGAGCTCGCCGCGACCCTCGGCACCCCGCTCACCAAGGACCAGCTCTCCCAGGCCTGGCGCGCCGCCCTCGACCCGAAGGGCGACTGGATCCAGCAGGTCATGCACGCCGCCGACCGCCGCCTCACCGAGGTGCGCCGCCACGTGCCCGACGCGGGCGGCCTGGTGATCGCCACCGACCACGAGACGGCCCGCGCCTACGCCCGCCACCTGCGAAGCATCGCCGGCGAGCCCGCCACCGTCGTGCTCTCCGACGACCCCGGCGCGTCCAAGAAGATCAAACAGTTCGCCGCGTCGCAGGACCGCTGGCTGGTCGCCGTCCGCATGGTCTCCGAAGGCGTCGACATCCCGCGGCTCTGCGTGGGCGTCTACGCCACCTCCACCTCCACCCCGCTCTTCTTCGCCCAGGCCGTGGGCCGCTTCGTGCGCGCCCGCAAACGCGGCGAGACCGCCTCGGTGTTCCTGCCCTCGGTGCCCACCCTGATGGGCCTGGCCAACGAGATGGAGACCGAGCGCGACCACGTCCTCAACCGGCGCCCGCCGGAAGACGGCCTCGACGACAGCCTGCTGGAGGCCGCCAACCGCAAGCAGGACACCCCCGACGTCCTCGGCGACGAGCTGCCGTTCGAGACCATGGAGACCTCGGCCACCTTCGACCGGGTGCTCTTCGACGGCGGCGAGTTCGGCACCGGCGCCGAGATCGGCTCCGCCGAGGAGGAGGACTTCATCGGCCTGCCCGGCCTGCTGGAGCCCGACCAGGTGGCCACGCTCCTGCGTAAACGCCAGTCCGAGCAGCAGGCCGCCAAGCGCAAGCAGCCCGCCGAGCCCAAGGAGACCCTGGCCCCGCACGAACGCATCGCCGAGCTGCGGCGCGAGCTCAACGGCCTGGTCGGCGCCTGGAACCACCGCACCGGCCAGCCCCACGGTGTCATCCACGCCGAGCTGCGCCGATCCTGCGGCGGGCCGCCCATCGCGCAGGCGACCGCCGAGCAGATCCAGGAACGCATCGACCTCATCCGGCGCTGGGCGACCCAGCGCCGGTAGGGCTAGCGCGGAGCGCCGCCGGTGACGGCGGCGCTCCGCGACCCTATGCGTTTGGCAACAGAGCAGTAGCCTTCCGTTAGAAAACGCGCGGGATCGGCAACACTTCCGATGGGCTGCCTTACCGGAGATCCAGAGGGACGTGCTCATGTCGCCAGAGGCCACGGGAAGGGCGATGCTCGGCGTGTCGTCCGGCCTCTTCTCCAACGCGGTCGTCATCCGGCTGAGCGGCGAGATCGACGCGTACGGGCTTCCGATGCTGCGGGAACACCTGACGCGCGTCTGGGACCTGTCGCCCACCCCGTACCTCATCCTCGACCTGCAAGCCGTCGGGTTCTGCGACTCGATGGGCATGAACGAACTGCTCGACATCATGCACCGGTGCGAGGCGCGCGAGACCCGGCTGCTGCTGGGCGGCGTGCAGGGGGTGATGGCGCGGGTGCTGTCCATCACCGGGCTGCGCAACGCCTTCGAGGTCTTCGACACCATGGACGAGGCTCTGCGTCACGCCGCAGTCCGCGGCTGACCTTCTTCCGACACCGTCTGCTCCGCGGGTAGAGATCTTTTCTTCCTGGGCGGAGGAAGGTCTCCGGGCTCTTGACTCGTACATTATCTCCGCGTTGCGAAGCCTGTACTCTACGTGACCGGCGGTGCCGCAGGGGTGCCGCGTTACCGTGGAGAGGTGCCAGAGGTGAGCCTGTATTTGCCAGAGGACGTGAAGCAGAAGGTCGCGGAGGCGGCCCGGGTGCGTGACATGTCCGAAGAGGAGTACATGCGCGAGGCCATCGAGCGGCGGGTGGGCGAAGACGTCTTCGTGCAGCACCGGCAACCCACGCTGCCGGTGTTCGAGCTGAGCAAGGAGCCGCTGACCGCGGAGCGCGTCGACGAGATCCTCAAGGAGGGCTTCGGCGAGGACGGGCGCGACTGATGCTCGTCCTCGACACCAGCGGCCTACTGGCGGCTATAGACCCCGGACAGCCGCTGCACAAGGAAGCCCGTGAAGTGCTCTTCGGCGAGCGAGGGCTGATCCTCCTGTCCCCGTACGTGCTCGCGGAGGCCGACTACATGATCCTCAAGCTCGCGGGAGCCCGCCGCGAGCTCGAGTTTCTGCGGAGTGTGGCCGACGGGTCCTACGAGATGATCTGCATGTCGCCGCTGGAAGTGCAGGGAGCGGTCGACATCGTGGAGCGGTACTCCGACATGGAGATCGGGCTGACCGACGCGTCCGTCGCACTCGTCGCCGCGCGGCATCGGACCACGCGGGTGCTGACGCTCGATCAGCGGCACTTCCGGGCGATGAAGCCGCTCTACGGCGACGCGTTCACCGTGTTGCCGGCGGACGTGAACTGACCGGCGGGGTCAGCGGACGACCGGGGCGCCGTGGAGGATGGCGCCGGCGGCTTGCAGCTCCGCCACCGCGGCGTCCGTCGTCTGCTTGGAGACCCCGGCGGTGAGGTCGAGGAGGACGCGGACGGCGAAGCCGTGCTCGACAGCGTCGAGGGCGGTGGCGCGGACGCAGTGGTCGGTGGCGATGCCGACGATGTCGATGTCGCGCACGCCGCGTTCGCGCAGCCAGTCGGCCAGCTCCACGCCGTCGCCCGACTTGCCCTCGAAGCCGCTGTAGCCCGCGTCGTGGGCGCCCTTGCTGAACACCTCGTCCACCGCCGAGGTGTCGAACGCCGGGTGGAACTCGGCGCCGGGCGAGCCGGCCACGCAGTGGGCCGGCCAGGAGGAGACGTAGTCGGGCTCGTCGGCGAAGTGGGAGCCCGGGTCGACGTGGTAGTCGCGGGTGGCCACCACGTGGTCGTAGCGGTGTTCGGCCAGGTGTTTGGTGATCTCGGCCGCAACCTCGGAGCCGCCCGCGACGGCGAGGCTGCCTCCCTCGCAGAAGTCGTTCTGCACATCGACGATGATCAGCGCCCTACCCATAGGCCCCACGATACGTCAGACGAACTCGGTGGGGATCGCCGCGTATCCACGGCCGAGGTGGAGGGCGTCCTGGGGCAGCCGGGTGATGGCCTCGGCGTGCCGGGCCCGGGCCTCGGAGAGCGGCTCGCGGCCGATGATCTCGCCGTCGCGGACCAGCGCGGTGAGCAGGGGGACGCCGCCCTCGGGCGCCAGCCCGGAGGTGGTGATCAGCTCGGAGTCGTAGCGGCCCGACTCGTCCAGCAGGCGGTAGGCCTGCTTGCGCCCGCCGCGCGACGGCTTGCCCACCGACCGCTTGGCCACCGGCTCCAGCTTGCCGAGCCTGGTCTCGCGCGCCACCAGCTTGTAGACCAGCGCCGCCGTGGGCACTCCCGAGCCGGTCACCAGGGAGGTGCCGACGCCGTAGCCGTCGACCGGGGCGGCGGCCAGCGCGGCGATCGCGTACTCGTCCAGGTCGGAGGTGACCAGGATGCGGGTGTTGAAGGCGCCGAGCGCGTCGAGCTGCTCCCGGACCTCCTGGGCGGCGGTGGACAGGTCGCCGGAGTCGATGCGGACCGCGCCCAGCTTGTCGCCGGCCAGGTCGACCGCGGTGTGCACGGCCTCGGCCACGTCGTAGGTGTCGACGAGGAGGGTGGTGTCGAGGCCGAGCGAGGCGATCTGGGCCTCGAACGCCTGCCGTTCGGAGTCGTGCAGGAGCGTGAACGCGTGCGCGGCCGTGCCGGCCGTGGGGACGCCGTAGAGCCGCCCGGCCTCCAGGTTGGAGGTGGAGGCGAACCCGGCGAGGTAGGCGGCGCGGGCGGCGGCCACCCCGGCCCGTTCGTGCGTGCGGCGCGAGCCCATCTCGATGAGCGGCCGCCGGCCGGCCGCGTTCACCATCCGGGAGGCGGCGGAGGCGATCGCGCAGTCGTGGTTCAGCACCGACAGGATCAGGGTCTCCAGCAGGACGGCCTCGGCGAAGGTGCTCTCCACGACCATGATGGGCGAGCCGGGGAAGTACAGCTCGCCCTCGCGGTAGCCGTAGACGTCGCCGGAGAACCGGTAGTCGGCCAGGAACGCCAGGGTCGGTTCGTCGACCACGCGATGCTCCCGCAGGAAAGCGAGTTCCGCGTCACCGAAACGGAAGTGTTCCAGCTCGTCGAGGACACGTGCCGTGCCCGCGACCACCCCGTATCTGCGTCCTCCCGGCAGGTGTCGGGCGAAGACCTCGAAGACCGCCCGCCGGTGCGCGGCCCCGCTTCTGAGGGCCGCCTGCAGCATCGTCAGCTCATAGTGATCTGTGAGCAACGCCGTGCTCATGGTCATCGTCACGCGTTCGAGACTACGGCCCACATAGGGCAGACTCATGCATGTGGGTAGCACAGCTCCAATGACCGTCGAGCGTCCTTCGCAGGACGTCCGGCCCGAGCTGCCGTGGGTGACGATCGTCTGGAACGACCCGGTCAACCTCATGTCCTACGTGACCTACGTCTTCCAGACCGTCTTCGGCTACACCCGGGAGAAGGCCGAGAAGCTGATGTTGGACGTTCACCACAAGGGCAAGGCCGTCGTGTCCAGCGGGACACGCGAGGAGATGGAGCGCGATGTGCAGATTCTCCACTCCTACGGCCTCTGGGCGACGGTCCAGCCGGATTCGGTCAAGTAAGGCGGCACTGGTGAGTTCGGGGTTCTCCGCGGGGCGGGGCGGCGCGGTCGTCGCGAGGTTCGACGCCGCCGAGGTCTCGATCCTGCGTTCGCTCGTCTCGATGGTGCTCGGGCTGGTCTCGCCAGGCGAGACCAGCGACGACCCGCTGGAGCGGGCGCTGGGCATCGGCGACGGCCGGCCGCCGTCCGATCCGGTGCTGGCGCGCCTGTTCCCGTCGGCGTACGAGGACGAGCAGGAGGCGACGGAGTTCCGCCGCTACACCGAGGCGACGCTCCGCGACGGCAAGCGCGCCGACGCCCAGACCCTGCTGGAGACCGCCGGGCCGGGCCGGGTGGAGCTCACGCCCGAGCAGGCCCAGGCGTGGCTGCGCGCGCTCAACGACGTCCGCCTCACGCTCGGCACCCGCCTGGAGGTGACCGAGGAGATCCACGCGGAGCTCGAGTCGATGTCGGAGGACGACCCGCGCTATCCCGCGTTCGTGACTTACGACTGGCTCACCTACCTGCAGGACAGCCTGGTCCGCGCGCTCTGGTAACTTCCGCAGCATGCTGACCATCTCGAGGGAACTGGCTGACAAGATCATCGCTCATGCCCGTGCCGATCATCCGGACGAGGCGTGCGGCGTGATCGCCGGGCGGAACGGCGTCCCGGAGCGGTTCATCCCGATGGAGAACGCCGAGCGCTCGCCGACCTTCTACCGTTTCGACTCGATGGAGCAGTTCCGGGTCTGGCGGGAGATGGACGAGCGCGATGAGGAGCCGGTGGTCATCTACCACTCCCACACCGCCACCGAGGCGTACCCGTCGCGCACGGACGTCTCATACGCGTCCGAGCCGAACGCCCACTACGTCCTGGTCTCGACCAGGGACGAGAACGACATCGAGTTCCGCTCGTTCCGGATCCTGGACGGGGAGATCACCGAGGAAGAGGTAAGGTTCATCCCATGATGGGCTGGCCTGTGCAGAGTTTTCTCTTCGCGCACACTCCGGCTGTCATCCTGTACGACTGTCGTCGGCCCTGATCAGGGCCTGAGCAGGAATTGCCAGACACCTGTCGGCGTTGCATGCCGATGGGGACGACGACCAGATCGAGGAGATAGACAGCGATGGCCATCGAGGTTCGCATTCCGACCATCCTGCGTAACTACACCGACGGCGCCAAGGCCGTCAGCGCCGAAGGCGCCACCCTGGACGAGCTGATCGCCAACCTGGAGTCCCGCCACCCCGGCATCAAGAACCGCCTCGTCGACGACAACGGCCTGCGCCGCTTCGTCAACGTCTACCTGAACGACGAGGACGTGCGCTTCCTCGGCGGGCTCAGCACCAAGGTCTCCGACGGCGACACGATCACCGTGCTCCCGGCCGTAGCCGGCGGGTGACATGCGGTTCGAATCGCTGACCGACTCGGTCGGCCGCACGCCGATGGTGGGGCTGCCGCGTCTTTCCCCCTCGGCCGACGTGCGCGTCTGGGCCAAGCTGGAGGACCGCAACCCCACCGGCTCCATCAAGGACCGCCCCGCGCTCTGGATGGTCGAGCAGGCCGAGAAGGACGGCCTGCTCACCCCCGGCTGCACCATCCTGGAGCCGACCAGCGGCAACACCGGCATCTCGCTCGCCATGGCGGCCAAGCTCAAGGGCTACCGCCTGGTGTGCGTCATGCCGGAGAACACCTCCGAGGAGCGCCGCCAGCTCCTGCGCATGTGGGGCGCGGAAATCATCTCCTCGCCCGCGGCGGGCGGCTCCAACGAGGCGGTACGGGTCGCCAAGGGCCTGGCCGAGACCAACCCCGACTGGATCATGCTCTACCAGTACGGCAACCCCGCCAACTGGCGCTCCCACTACGAGACGACCGGCCCGGAGATCCTCGAGGACCTGCCGACCGTGACCCACTTCGTGGCGGGCCTGGGCACCACCGGGACCCTCATGGGCGTCGGCCGGTTCCTGCGCGAGCAGGTGCCCGGCGTGCAGATCGTGGCCGCCGAGCCGCGCTACGGCGAGCTGGTCTACGGGCTGCGCAACGTGGACGAGGGCTTCATCCCCGAGCTGTACGACGAGTCGGTGCTGACCACCCGGTTCTCCGTCGGCTCGGGCGACGCGCTGCGCCGCACCCGCGAGCTGCTGGAGTCCGAGGGCATCTTCGCCGGCGTGTCCACCGGCGCGGCCCTGCACGCCGCCCTGGGCGTCGCGCGCAAGGCCGTCAAGGCGGGCGAGCGGGCCGACGTGGTGTTCGTGGTGGCCGACGGCGGCTGGAAGTACCTGTCGACGGGCGCGTACGAAGGAACCCTCGAAGAGGCGGAGGAGCGGCTCGAAGGCCAGCTCTGGGCCTGATCTCGGACGTGAGAAAGGGGCGGCCACCCGGCCGCCCCTTTTCCGTGTTCGTCAGTTGAACAGCACGCGCACCGAGAACGTCACTTCGGTGTCGGTGTGCTTGCCGCTGATGCCGACGGCGCGCAGCACCTCCGTGTTCGCCTTCTCGTCGCCCTGCATGTTCGGCAGGTAGAGATGCTCCACCTTGTCCAGGTCCACGAACAGGCCGTAGGTGGCCGCGCCCGCGTCCGGGATGGCGGTCTGGAAGGTCTCGCTCTCGCCGAGGGTGCCCTCCGCCGCCAGCTGCTTGGCGTACTCGTCGGTCGAGGCCAGGGTGAACACCCCGTCACCGGCGACCTTGCCGATCGGGAGCTGCTGGCCCTGGGCGGCCATGCGCTGCTGCACCCGGTCCACGATGGCCTGGACCTGGGCGGGGTCGCCGGCGATCCGCACCCCGGCCTTGAACTGCTGGGTGTCCAGGCCCTCGCTGTCGAGGACGACGGTGAGGTTCCGGCCCACCAGCGTGGCGATGTCGTTCGGGATCGCGAGCCCGAGCTGGCTCTGCGCCTGCCGCAGGAAGTTCTGGAACTCCGGGTTCGATCCGGCCGACTTCTCGATCTCGGCCCACTGCCGGCTGATCATCTTGTCCAGGCCGGAGATCGTGAACGCGCCCGCGGTGGAGGCGGGCAGCGCGGCCAGGTCCGCCGTGGCCAGGTCTTCGCCGCCGGTCAGGCCGCTGGCGCCGCGCAGCACCCCGGCGACCTCCACGTACGAGCCGTCGAAGCGGAGCGCGCCGATGAACCGGGCGTTCTTGATCTGCTCGAACGCCTGCTGCTGGTCGGGCTTGATCGCGCCGGGCGCCACCTCGGCGAGCTTGCCCGCGTCCGTCCAGAACGACAGCACCCCCTGCTCGCCGAAGGCGCGCAGGTCGTCGCTGAAGTTCGCGTCGGAGGCGAGCGTCGTCTCCGCGGCGGCGAACTTGTCGGCGAGCTCCTGGTTCTTGGCGAAGAGGGCGTAGTCCTCGCGGAAGGCCAGGCCGTACTCGCCGTCGCCCATCATCTTGGCGATGCCGGTCTTGGCCGTCTCCACGTCCTTGACCTGGACCGCCACCACGGCCTCGGGCTCGTCGCCGCCGGGCACCATGCCGACACCGATCCGGCTCCCGAGCCACGGATCGACGTCCTGGGCGTAGTCGACGTCCTTGAGGTCGCTCTGGTTCTCCTTCAGCCAGTCGAAGAGCGCCTTGCGCGGGTCGTCGCCCTGGAAGGTGTCCCGGGTGGCGGAGAACTTCTGCGCGATCTGGAACAGGGCCAGCTTCTGGTTAGCCGCCGGGTCGAGGTCGAGGCGGGCGTAGGCGACGGTGTCGGCGGGCAGCACGTCGTGCGGCTGGGTGCCGCCGCCGCCCAGGTACGAGGCGACCGCCCAGGCGCCGCCGCCGAGGAGGATCACGGAGAGCGCCGCCGCGACGGCGACGATCCAGCCCTTGCGGCTCTTCTGCGGGCCCTGGGGGCCCTGGTTCTGCCAGCCGAGCTGTTCCTGCGAGCCGTAGCCCTGCTGGGGGTAGCCCTGCTGCGGGTAAGCCTGCTGCTGGCCGTAGCCCGGCTGCCCGTAGGGGGGCTGCTGGCCGTACTGCGGCTGCTGTCCGTAGGGGGCCTGCTGTGCCTGCTGCCCGTAGGGGGCCTGCTGCCCGTACTGGGCCTCCTGGCCGTACTGGGGCTGCTGGCCGTACTGGGCCTCCTGCCCGTACTGGGGTTGCTGGCCGTATGCCGGTTGCTGCCCGTACTGCGGCTGCTGACCGTACTGCGGCTGGCCCTGCTGCGGCTGGCTGTAGGGGGCCTGCTGCTGGTACGGCTGCTGCGGGGGATACGGCTGCCCGTGCGACATCGGTGTCGGCGGTGGGTTCTCGGGCTGCGGCTCCTGATTCCACCGGTACGCCGTCGTCCGGTCAGGATCCTGCCCCGGTGGGGGATTATTCGCAGACATCACTCAACTCACAGTGTGGACATTTCAAACCAGAGAGAACGTAGCTGATGTTGCTAGACCCGCGCTTGCAATGCGCTGAAGAGTGAACCCCGCCCCGATTCGCGCCACCTCATGTCGTAAAGTAGTGACCTACTAGAACATAGTTCCGTAGTTGAGGCAGGGCGGATGACCAAGTTCGACGAGGCCACGCAGGCGATCCGGGTCGACGAGACGACCTACGACGTCTGCCTCGACCCCGGCTACCAGATCGGCGGCCCCCTCAACGGCGGTTACCTGATGGCCGTGCTCCTGCGGGCGGTGGTCGACGACTCGCCGTTCGCGCACCCGGTCAGCACCGCCGCCCAGTTCCTCAAGGCCCCCGTGCCCGGGCCCGCCACCGTACACCTCGATCGCATCAAGACCGGCAAGACGGCCGCGTTCACCCGCGCCACCCTCGTCCAGGACGGCGTCCCGCAGATCGAGACCCTCGTCACCACCGCCACGCTGACGAACGCCGAGCCGGTCTACGCCGACGGGCCCGCGCACCCCATGCCGCCGCTGGAGGAGTGCGTCAAGCTGCCCGACCCCAAGCCCGAGTCGAACATGAACATGAACGCCCAGGTGGACCTCGTGTTCGACCCCCCGACCCTCGGCTGGTTCACCGGCGAGCCCACCGGCAGGCCCGAGACGCGCGCCTACTTCCGGATGGCCGAGCCGCAGGACCCCGACCCGTACGTGCTGGCCGTGGCCGTGGACGCGCTGCCGCCCGTGGTGTTCTCCGCCGGCCAGCGAGGCTGGGCGCCGACCGTCGAGCTCACCTGGCACATGCGCGCCATGCCCGCCCCCGGCTGGCTCACCGTCATCGCGAGCGGCCGGCTCATCGCCGACGGCTGGTTCGACGAGGACGCCGAGGTGTGGGACTCGCAGGGCCGCCTGGTCGCCCAGTCGCGTCAGATCGCACGGGTGGGGCGCGGGTGACACGCGCGCTGTGAGCATTCTTACGCAGTGAAGACTGCGCAGGTCGCCTACGCTCTGAAGCGTGCCGGACGCGAGTATAGGGATCTTCGACAGCGGGGTGGGCGGCCTGACGGTCGCCCGGGCGATCATCGATCAGCTGCCGCACGAGTCCATCACGTACGTGGCGGACACGGCCCGCCAGCCGTACGGGCCGAAACGCATCGCCGAGGTGCGCGCCTACGCGCTGGAGGTGATGGACCACCTCGTCGCCGACGGCGTCAAGATGCTCGTGATCGCCTGCAACAGCGCCAGCGCCGCCGTGCTGCGCGACGCCCGCGAGCGCTACGACGTGCCCGTCGTCGAGGTGATCCAGCCCGCCACCCGGCGGGCGGTGCGCGCCACGCGTAACGGCAGGGTCGGCGTGATCGCCACCCGGGCCACGATCGAGTCGATGGCCTACCACGACGCCTTCACCGCCGCCCCCGACGTCCGGCTCACCGGCGTGGCCGCCCCACGCCTGGTCGAGTACGTCGAGCGCGGCGAGACGATGAGCAGCGAGCTCATCGAGGCCGTCCGCGGCTACCTGGCGCCCGTCCAGGAGGCCGGATGCGACACGCTCATCCTCGGCTGCACCCACTATCCGCTGCTCACCGGCGCCATCTCCTACGTCGCCGGCGACGGCGTCACGCTGGTGTCCAGCGCGGACGAGACGGCCAAGGACGTCTACCGCATCCTCCACGACCGCGGCCTGGCGGCCGGCGGCGAGGCCACCCCCCGGCACCGCTTCCGCGCCACCGGCGACTCCACGCTCTTCGCCCGGCTCGGACGCCGCTTCCTGGGTCCGGAGATCGACGCGGTCGAAGTCGCTCCAGTGGGGGGTACCACCGTCATGGGAGGCCCGCATGAAAGTGACCATCATCGGCTGTTCGGGAAGCTTTCCCGGCCCTGACAGCCCCGCTTCCTGCTACCTCGTCGAGGCGGAGGGCTTCCGGCTGCTGCTCGACTTCGGCAGCGGCTCCCTGGGCGTGCTCCAGCGCTTCATCGGCCTGTACGACGTCGACGCGATCTTCCTGTCCCACCTGCACGCCGACCACTGCCTCGACCTGTGCGGCTACCACGTGGCCCGCACCTACGGCCCCGCCGCCCCGTACCCGCGGGTCCCCGTCCACGCGCCCGCCGACGCCCCGCGCCGGCTCGCCGCCGCCTACGGCATGCCCGAGGAACCCGGACTGGAGACCGCCTTCGCGTTCGCCCGGCTCGCGCCCGGCACGATCGAGGCGGGCCCGTTCCGGGTGACCTCCGCGCTGGTCAACCACCCCGTGGAGGCGTACGGGTTCCGCGTCGAGTACGGCGGCCGGAGCGTCACCTACTCCGGCGACACCGGCGAATGCCCCGAACTGGTCAAGCTGGCCGAGAACACCGACCTGCTGCTCTGCGAGGCGTCCCTGCTGCACAGGCCCGACCTGCCCGTCGGGCTCCACCTGTCCGGCAAGCAGGCGGCCGAGCACGCCGCCGAGGCCGGGGCCGCCCGGCTCGTCCTCACCCACCTCGTCCCCTGGAACGACGAGGCCCACGTGCTCGACGACGCCACCAGGGGCGGCTTCACCGGGCCCGTCGAACTGGCCCGCAGCGGCGCCGCCTACACCCTGGCGTGAGCCCCGCGGACGCGGGGATAGGGTGATCTGCATGTCGCGACAGGATGGCCGTAACCCCGACCAGCTCCGCCCCGTCACCATCACCAGAAACTGGCTCGCTCACGCGGAGGGGTCCGTCCTGGTGGAGTTCGGCCAGACGAAGGTGCTGTGCGCCGCGTCGGTCCAGGACAGCGTGCCGCGCTGGCGGCGCGGCAGCGGCGAGGGCTGGGTCACCGGCGAGTACGCGATGCTCCCGCGCGCCACCAACACCCGCAACGACCGCGAGTCCGTACGCGGCAAGATCGGCGGGCGCACCCACGAGATCTCCCGGCTGATCGGCCGCTCCCTGCGCGCCTGCGTCGACTACAAGGCCCTCGGCGAGAACTCGATCCTGCTCGACTGCGACGTCCTCCAGGCCGACGGCGGCACCCGCACCGCCGCCATCACCGGCGCCTACGTCGCGCTCGCCGACGCCGTCGCCTGGATGAAGGAGCGCAAGATGTGCCCCGGCGACCCGCTCATCGGCTCGGTGTCGGCCGTCTCCGTGGGCGTCGTCGGCACGGTGCCGATGCTTGACCTCTGCTACGTCGAGGACGTCGCCGCCGAAACCGACATGAACGTCGTCATGACCGGCGAGGGCACCTTCGTCGAGGTGCAAGGCACCGCCGAGGGCGCGCCCTTCGACCGCGAGAAGCTCGACCGGCTGCTCGACCTCGCCGTCGCCGGGTGCGAGGAGCTCACGCTCATCCAGCAGGAGGCGCTGTCGGCATGAGGATCCTGCTCGCCACCCGCAACCCCGGCAAGATCGCTGAGCTGCGGCGCATCCTCACCGGGTTCGACGTCGTGGGGCTGGAGGAGTTCCCCGCCATCGGCGACGTGGCCGAGACCGGCGTCACCTTCGAGGAGAACGCGCTGCTCAAGGCCCGCGAGGTGGCCAGGCAGTCCGGGCTGCCCGCGGTGGCCGACGACTCCGGGCTCTGCGTCGACGTGCTCAACGGCATGCCCGGGGTGTTCTCCGCGCGCTGGTCCGGCAAGCACGGCGACGACCGGGCCAACCTCGACCTGCTGCTCGCCCAGGTGTCCGACGTGCCCGACGACCGGCTCACCGCCCACTTCACCTGCGTGGCCGCGCTCGCGCTGCCGTCAGGGGAGTCCAGGGTCGCCGAGGGCGTGCTCGCCGGGCGGCTGGTGCGGACGCCGCGCGGGTCCGGCGGTTTCGGCTACGACCCCATCTTCGTGCCCGACGGCGAGACCCGTACCACCGCCGAGCTGACGGCCGAGGAGAAGGACGCGATCAGCCATCGCGGCCGCGCCTTCCGCGCCCTCGCCCCCGTCGTCCGCGAGCTGCTGTAACCTCCGCGAGCCCTTCCGGTCGGAGGCGTCTGCGAGGTGCTGTAACCCCAGCCCGCACCTTTCCGTCCGGAGGTCTCCGCGGGCTGGTGTGGCCCTCGCGCGCGCCTTCTGGGCCGGAGGCGTAGCGTCGGTGGTGTGCACAGTGACTCGGCCGCGCCCGTCTGGGCGGGCGCGCTGGCAGGCATCGTCGCGGGCGGCGTGGCGCTCGGCGTCGCGCAGCTCGGCGCGGGGCTGGTACGGGCGGAGGCGTTCCCGGTCGTGGCCGTGGGCGACTGGGTGGTCGACCTCTCGCCGGCGCCGCTGAAGGACTTCGCCATCCGGACGTTCGGCGAGAACGACAAGAACGTCCTCATCGGGGGCGTGCTCGTGCTGCTCGCCCTGGCCGCGGCCCTGATCGGGGTGGCGGCCCGGCGTCGTCCCGGGTACGGGG
>Ga0079224_100008929_pt1 | contig 13620 bp, 10 predicted proteins | sample Stecom2015_FD_80414 | JGI IMG/M metagenome (GOLD analysis project Ga0079224, IMG submission 80414) | Agricultural soil microbial communities from Utah to study Nitrogen management - Steer compost 2015 | ecosystem: Environmental > Terrestrial > Soil > Agricultural land | place: USA: Utah... | reverse complement strand
CGTAGATCTCCAGCGGCAGGCCGTGCTCGGTCGGCTGGAGCTGGCGCACGAGGAAGGTCATGTCCTGGTGGATGCGCGGGTTGGCCTTGAGGTAGGCGACGCAGTAGGCGCGGAAGGTGCCGAGGTTGGTCAGGCGGCGGCCGTTGCCGAGCACGCCCAGATCGTCGCCGCGGTGGGTGTTCTCGTCGGCGATCTCGCGGAGTTTCTCGTCGAGGTAGGGTTTGAGCAGGCGGATTTTTTGCCAGCGCGCCAGCTGGTCCTCGTCGGCGAAGGCCACCGTGGACATGTCGATGTGGAGGGCGCGCTTGATGCGGCGGCCGCCGGTTTCCTGCATGCCGCGCCAGTTTTTGAACGACTCGGAGATCAACGCGTAGGAAGGGATGGTCGTGATGGTCTTGTCCCAGTTGCGCACCTTCACCGTGGTCAGCGCGACGTCGATCACGTCGCCGTCGGCGCCGGCCTTGGGCATCTCGATCCAGTCGCCCACGCGCACCAGCTGGTTGGTCGATATCTGTATGCCCGCCACGAAGCCCAGCAGCGCGTCCTTGAACACCAGCAACAACACCGCGGTCAGCGCGCCGAGGCCCGAGAGGAAATACACCGGCGACCGTCCCAGCAGCTGCGACAGCACAAAGATGAACCCGATCAGCACGACGACCAGCTTGACCGCCTGCACGAAGCCCTTCACCGGCACCTTCGCGCCGAGCGCGGAGCGGTTGAAGAGCGTCTCCAGCGCGCTGAACAACGCCATCAGCACGCTGATCGCGATGACGATCAGATAGACGTTCACGAAGACGTTGACTGCCTTCAAAATCTCCGGCGACCGCCCCAGGACGTCGTCGCCGAAAAAGTTGATCACCAGCGCCGGCGCAATGTGCGAAAGCCGGGAGAAAAAGCCCGACTCCACCAACGCGTCGTCCCAGGTGACCGAGGTGCGCCGGATCAAGCCGGTGATCGCGCGCAGCAACACCTGCTTGGCCAGAAAATTGGCCGCGACCGCCAACAACAGCAGCCCGAACAATCCCGCGCCGCGCGCAAGCGTGTCCGCCGTCGCGGGGTCCAACCCGAAGTGGGTAAATTCCTTGGCCAGTTGATCGATATAAACACCCATGATTCCGTAAAAAAGAGCCCCCACCCAAAACCGTCCGCGCCGGCGATGCAACCCCCCGGGCCGATATCATTCCGAACGGATCGTGGGCATGGCGGACAGTCCGCCTTTGGCCTCGAAACCTGCCCACGAGGGCGATGCCAGCCGGGTCAACCCATGCCGCTCGCCAAACCACGTCCAACGCGTGGGCAGCAATGCCCACCCTCCTTGGCCCGCCCGCCGGTCTTGCCTCCGGCCGCCGGCCGGCCAGTCTGGCCCCCATGCACCTCCGCCGCCTGTCCGCCCTGTTGCTTCTCACCGGCCTGCTCGCCCCCGCGCCGGCCCTCCTCGCCGACGACTCCGTCGTTCCCACCGCCCCCGCCCGCCAACAATTCGGCCCCTATGAGGCGCTCATCTACGACACCACCATCCTCGCAGGGGTGAAGGTGGACGAAAAGGGCGACATCTTTCTCATGTTCCAGCCCGACAAGCTGGACACCCAGGTCACCATCAAGATCTCCATGCAAAACGGCGCCGGCTACCGCAAGTGGTTCACCGGCGAGGAGGTCCTGGTCGCCCTCGAAAACTCCACCGGCCGCACCGCCGGCGTGTGGGCCGACCGCGTGCAAACCACCGCCAACTACATCGAATACTGGGCCGGAGGAAAATGCTTCCTCCATCTGAAAAAGATCGGTTCGTGAAACGCGTCCGCCAGTCGCCGCACCCGGCTTTCGTCACCGGCCGGTGGCGGCCCTTCGTCATCGCGGCGGCGGCCATCGTGCTGACCGCCGCCATCATTCGCCACCACACCCCGGCCGAACCGCCGCCCGACTTCGCCGCGATCGAGGACACCAACGAACGCAAGGCCGCCTTCATCGCCCATCTCCTCCCCCGGGTCCGCGCGGTCAACGACGAGCTGCGACCCGCGCGCGACCGCCTGCATCGCATCGACGAAACCCTGGCCGCCGGCCGCGCCGTCGGCTCGCGCGAACACGACTTCGTGCGCGCCGAGGCCGCCCGCCACGGCATCGCCCCCGTCGAGACCATCGACCGCGCGCTGCTCGCCCGCCTGCTCGCCCGCGTGGACACCATCCCGCCCTCGCTCGTGATCGCCCAGGCCGCCATCGAGTCCGGCTGGGGGACCTCGCGCTTCGCCCGCGAGGGCAACGCGTTTTTCGGCCTGCGCTGCCACACCCCCGGCTGCGGCATGGTGCCCGCCCGGCGTCAACCCGGCGCCACCTTCGAGGTCGCCGCCTACCCCGACGTCCGCGCCGCCATCCGCGCCTACGTCCACAATCTCAACTCCGACCCGCGCTACCGCAGCCTGCGCCGCCTCCGCGCCGAACAACGCGCCGCCGGCCGCGCGCCCTCCGGCGAACTCCTCGCCGCCGGCCTCGTGCGCTACTCCGAACAGGGCTCCGACTACATCGACCTCGTGCGCTCCGTCATCCGGGCCAACGACCTCGCCCGCCTCGATTGAGCCGGAAGGGCCGTAGGCATGGCGGACTGTCGGCCTTTGGCCTCGAAACCTACCCACGAGAGCGACGTCACCCGGGTCAACCCATGTCGTCCGCCAACCCGCGTCCAACGCGTGGGCAGGAATGCCCACCCTCCTTGGGGCATCGAGGCTCCGCCGCCGGCCAACAAAAAAGGCCGCCCTCGCGCACAGCGCGGGCGGCCGGATAGACCGAAACAGCGGAACGTCTCGGCTTGATCGCGGAACCTCCTGGCTTACGACACCGCGATCTTGCGCGGCTTGAGCGCCTCGGCCTTGGGCAACGACATGCGCAGCACGCCGTCGCGCAACTCCGCGTGGATGCCGTCCAGGTTGACGGCATGGTCGTGCTCCAGCACCAGCTCGAAGGCCGCGTCGGACGTCTCGCGATACACGGACGTCCAGCCCTCGGGCTGCTTCCAAGCACGCCGGGCGAACACCCGGACCGCGCCCTCCTCGGCGGTCAGCTCAAGCCCGTCGCGGGTCACGCCCGGCAGATAAACCGTCAGGCCGAACGCCTCGTCGGTCTCGCGCACCTCGTGCAACGGGCGCACGGTCTCGGCCGCGGCGGCGCTCTCCGCGCCGTCGGCTCCGGCCGCGCGGGCCGGCGAACGGTTGAATCCCGGAACCAATGATGTGAACAGTGACATGGTCATTTTCCTCCTTTGTCGTTTGATTGTGGATACAGGCGGGCCGGCTTATTTGACGGCCACGGTGATCTTGCGCGGCTTGGCCTCCTCGCGGTGCGGCAGGGTGACGGTAAGCACCCCGTTCTCGTAGGCCGCGGCGATGCGATCGGCGGCGACCACGTTGTCGGGCACGCTCACCGAGCGGTTGAAACTCACCGAATCCCGGCGCCCCTCGGCGGACTCCTTGCGGGTCGCGTTGATGGTCAGATAGCCCTCCATCAACTCGACATGGATGTCGTCGCGGGCGAAGCCCGGCAGCTCGGCGCGGACGTAGGTGTTGTCCTTGTCCTCGTGGATATCGACCGGGAAACGCCCCGCGCCCGGATGATCTGCCAGCGAGCGCAGCGTGCCCTCGAACAAACGGTCGATCTCACTCTCAAGCCCGGCCCACGGACTGCGGGCGACCGTGGCGGCGTAACGATTCTGCGGATACGTGTAACGAACGAGTCTCATGATGTTGGTCTCCTTTCGATGGATTGGATTGATGTGACGCCTCCGTTTCCGCATGAAGAATGCCACGCCCACGGCCCCCGCAAGGCACTGTCAAAAAATCACTTAATAAACCGCATCGCGCATCCGCCGGGAAATTTTGTCCTGCCATGAGACAGCCCCGGTGTGAAAAAATTGCCCGCCACCGCGGACTCGCGGTCCGCGCCCCCGCCGCTCAACCTCCGCTTCGGCGCATGAAAACCCCATCCCGGAAAGATTCCTCCTCCCGCGACACCCCCGAGCACCGCCGGCTGGCCGAGGACCGCGACCGCACCCGCAACTGGAAACGCTGGGGCCCCTACCTGCCCGAGCGCCAGTGGTCCACCGTGCGCGAGGACTACTCGCCCGGCGGCACCGCCTGGGAATCCTTCCCGCACGAACACGCCCGCAGCCGCGCCTACCGCTGGGGCGAGGACGGCCTGCTCGGCCTCTGTGACCGCGAGTGCCGCCTGGCCCTCTCCGTCGCCCTGTGGAACGGCCGCGACCCCATCCTCAAGGAACGTCTCTTCGGCCTCACCGGCCCCGAGGGCAACCACGGCGAGGACGTCAAGGAACTCTACCACTACCTCGACTCCACCCCGACCCACACCTGGATGGAGGCGCTCTACAAGTATCCACAAGCCGAATACCCCTACGGCCGTCTCGTCGCGGAGAACGCCGCGCGCGGCCTGCACGATCCCGAATTCGAGGTCTCCGACACCGGCGTCTTTCACGAAAACCGCTACTTCGACGTGCGCGTCACCGTGGCCAAGCCCGGCCCCGACCACCTGCTCGTGCGCTACACCGCCAGCAACCGCGGCCCCGACCACGCCACCCTGCACCTGCTCCCGCAACTCTGCTTTCGCAACACCTGGAGCTGGGGCGACGACCTGGAGGAAAGCTCCGAAAAACCCGCGCTCGGTCTCGCCGAACCCGGCCGCATCGCCGGCCACCACCCCACCCTCGGCGCCTGCGAGCTGCACTACGCGCCCGCCGACGACGGCACCGAGGCCGAGCCGCTCTTCACCGAAAACGAGACCAACCGACACCTGCTCTGGGGCGTGCCCAATCCCGGCCCGCATGTGAAGGACGCCTTTCATCGCCGGATCATCCACGGCGACTCCGGCGCGACCAACCCCGACCACACCGGCACCAAGGCCGCCCTGCACTACGTGTTGGAAATCCCCGCCGGCGAGAGCCGCCACATCGACGTGCAACTGCTCCTGCCGGGGACGGAAACACCCGTCGCGTTCGGCGACGATTTCCAAGCCGCGCTCGACCACGCCAAGTCCGAGGCCGACGCCTTTTACGCGACCGTCATCCCCGCCGGCACCCGGCCCGACGCGGGCAACATCGTCCGCCAGGCCTACGCCGGCCTGCTCTGGTCGAAACAATTCTACCACTACGTCGTGGACCGCTGGCTCGACGGCGATCCCACCCAGCCAGCGCCGCCCCCGGAGCGTCGCCGCGGACGCAACACCGACTGGCTCCACCTCCACAGCCGCGACGTCCTCTCGATGCCCGACAAGTGGGAATACCCGTGGTTCGCCGCCTGGGATCTGGCCTTTCACATGATCCCGCTCGCGCACGTCGATGCGGACTTCGCCAAGCAGCAGCTCACCCTGTTGCTGCGCGAATGGTATCTGCATCCCAACGGCCAGATGCCCGCCTACGAATTCGCGTTTGGCGACGTCAACCCGCCGGTCCACGCGTGGGCCGCCTGGCGCGTTTACAAGATCGCCGACGCCAAGGGCCACCGCGACCGCGCCTTCCTCGAAGGCGTTTTCCAGAAGCTGCTCCTCAACTTCACCTGGTGGGTCAACCGCAAGGACGCCGAGGGCCACAACCTCTTCTCCGGCGGCTTCCTCGGCCTCGACAACATCGGCGTCTTCGACCGCGGCAAACCCATCCCCGGCGGCGGTTCGCTGCGCCAGGCCGACGGCACCGCGTGGATGGCGTTCTACGCGCACACCATGCTGGCCATCGCGCTCGAGCTCGCCTGGCACGACGGCAAGGTGCAGCCCGCCTACGAGGACATGGCGTCCAAGTTCTTCGAGCACTTCGTGCAGATCGTCGAGGCCATGAACCACGTCGGCGGCCACGGCCTGTGGGACGATACCGACGGCTTTTATTACGACCAGATTGACCACGGCGACCACGCCGCGCCGCTCAAGACCCGTTCGCTGGTCGGACTGCTGCCGCTCATCGCCGTCGAGGTCATCCAACGCGAACACATCGAACGCCTGCCCGGTTTCAAAAAACGCTACGACTGGTTCCTGCGCCACCGCCCCGAACTCGCCCGGCACGTCTCCGCCTGCGGCGACGCCTGTCCCGTCGATCAGCACCATGTGCTGCTCGCCGTCGCCCCCAAGGATCGCCTCGCGCGCGTGCTGCGCTACCTGCTCGACGAGGACGAATTCCTCTCGCCGCACGGTCTGCGCAGCGTGTCGAAACACCACGAAAAACACCCCTTCGTCTTCCGCGCCGACGGCCAGGAACTGCGTCTCGATTACACGCCCGGCGAGAGCACCAGCTACCTGTTCGGCGGCAACTCCAACTGGCGCGGGCCGATCTGGTTTCCAATCAACTACCTGCTCATCGAGGCGCTCGAACGCTACGACGCCTACTACGGCGACGCGCTCAAGGTCGAGCTGCCCGCCGGCTCGGGCAACCATGCGACCCTGCGCGAGGCCGCCTTGGAAATCGAACGCCGCCTCGGCCGTCTCTTCCTCGCCGACGAAAACGGACGCCGTCCCTGCCACGGCGAGGACGGTCGCTACGCCACGGATCCGCACTTCAAGGACCTGTTGCTCTTCCACGAATATTTCCACGGCGACACCGGCCGCGGCCTCGGCGCCAGCCACCAGACCGGCTGGACCGCGTTGGTGATCCGCTGCCTCGTTGACCGCTCGAAGTAACGGCGACGGCGGTTTTTTAACCACGAAGGGCACGAAGATTCACGAAGCCGGGCCCGGAATTTGAGAACCGCAAAAGGCGCAAAACCTCGCAAAACTTCCGATCCGACTTTTGCGAATTTTTGCGCCTTTTTCGGTTAAGAAACGGCTCGTCGCCTCCCGCAGGTCGGGCTTCGTGAACCTTCGTGCCCTTCGTGGTTTCCCCCCGCCGTCCCGCGCAAACCACGGCGCAGGCTTGCGACGCGCCTGCGGCTGGCTTGGACTGCCGCGTTATGCAGTTTGACTTCGACACCATCCCGCAACGCCACGGCACCGATTCGCAGAAATGGCAGAAATACGCCGGCCGCGACATCCTGCCCCTGTGGGTCGCGGACATGGATTTCAAGTCCTCCCCCGTCATCCTCGACGCGCTCCGCGAACGCATCGACCACGGCATCTTCGGCTACGCCCGACCGGTGCAATCCACCACCGACGCCATCGTCGAAGCCTGCGCCAACCGCTACGGCTGGACCATCGATCCGTCGTGGATCGTCTGGCTGCCCGGCCTCGTCTGCGGACTCAACGTCACCGCGCAGGCCTTCGCCCAACCCGGCGAGGAAGTCCTCACGCTGACCCCCGTTTACCCGCCGTTCATGACCGCGCCGAAGAACTCCGGGCGCGTCTCCACCACCGTGGACTTCGTGCTCAAGGACGGCCGCTGGACCATCGACTGGGACGCCCTCGAGGCGGCCGTCACCCCGAAGACCAAGCTCTTCTTCCTGTGCAATCCGCACAACCCGCTCGCCCGCGTGTGGCGGCGCGAGGAGCTCGTGCGCCTGACCGATTTCTGCGCACGGCACGACCTCGTGCTCTGCTCCGACGAGATCCATTGCGACCTCATCCTCGACCCAACGCTGCCGCACCTGCCGACCGCGCTCGTCGCGCCCGAACACGCCGCGCGCACGCTCACGCTGATGGCCCCGAGCAAGACCTACAACGTGCCCGGCCTCGGCACGTCGTTCGCCATCATCCCCGACGCCGGCCTGCGCGCGAAGTTCGTCCGCGCCACCGCCGGCATCGTCGCGGAGGTCACCTGCCTCGGCTTCACCGCCTGCGAGGCCGCCTACCGTCACGGCGAACCCTGGCGTCAGGAGCTGCTGCAAGTCCTGCGCGGCAACCGCGACTTCCTCCTGGATTTCCTCGCCCGCGAACTACCGCAGATCCGCGTCGAGGCGCCGATGGAGGCGACCTACCTGGCCTGGCTCAATGTCGCCGACCTCGGCTGGGCCGACCCCGTCGCCCGCTTTGAGGAGCACGGCGTCGGCCTGAGCGACGGCCGCTTCTTCGGCGCGAAACCCGGGCACCACGTGCGCATCAACCTCGGCTGCCCCCGCGCCACCCTGACCGAAGCCCTGCGCCGCATGGCCGCGGCCGTCGCCGCCGGCTAAACAGAGCCAATCCTAAAAAACCGTGAAAAAATACGCGGCAACGTTTGCCCAAAACCCAAACAGGCTTACACTTGATGGGTATTAACACCCCTATTCAACTAGGCCAAACACCTAAGGCGAACTAAGACAAACACCCTAAAGCCGCACCCTTGCATCTGCCTCCGGGCAGCCTAGTTCTTGGCAAGTATTTGCGTTTTTCGCCATCCGACCGTGGCTTGTCGCAAAGCATTTTCATCAGACCACCCTCCAAACCACGGTAAACCGGCCCATGCTTAACATTCTTATCATCGACGACCACGAAGAGATGCTGACGATGCTGTCCCGCACGCTCACGGATCGCGGCTTCGCCACACATACCGCCGAGAACGGTGCCATCGCCCTGAAAATCCTTGCGGATCAGGAAGTTGATGTGGTCGTGACCGACTTGGTGATGCCGGAGAAGGAGGGCATCGAAACGATCATGCACCTGCGCAAGCAATACCCGGAAATCCGGATACTGGCTATTTCCGGCGGTCATCAAATGCGCAACGCCACCCCGTATCTGGAACTGGCCGCCCGGCTCGGCGCGCACGACACCTTGGCCAAGCCGTTCACGATCGACACCCTCACGGCCAAAATCAAAGGCATCCTCCCGCCCGAGCAGGCCGTCTTGGTGGATTAGAGCGTTTCAAGTGGCGCTATAGCCGTTGGCAAAATCCCCGACGCACCGGCTCCGCTGTTCCGCTACGGATGTGCCTGTGTAGCGGAAGCGTGGAGCGCTTTCGGATTCCGTGCCGACCGGTGACTGGCTGGCCACGACTCAATGTCGAGTGCTCCCGCGGGTTCCGACGCGGCGTCAGGCGCGGGTGATCTGGCGCACCGGATACTTGGTCACCGTCATGCCTTTGGCGCCGCGGCCGCCGACCTTGAGCTCGGAGAGGTCGAACTCGAAGTCCTTGACCCGCGCCGAACACCGGCCGCTGAGCTGGATGCGCACCTTGGACGGCATGGCCGACTCGTTCTTGGTGGTGTCGAAGAACAGCAGCTTGCTCTTCTCGCTGGCCGCCAGGTTGTAGAGTTTTTCGCGGGTGACGCCGCCGACTTGGAAGCGTTTGGCGAAGGCCTTGCCGCTTTTTTTGTCCTGGTAAATGAGCGTGAAGAACCGCGGATCGCCGTCCTTGGGCAGGATGGCCACGTCGATGATGTTCGGGCCGACGAAGACTTTGTCGGCGACCTTCACGACCTTCATGGTGGCGTCGGCCATGAAGCAGATGACGTCGTCGAGCGGCGAGCACTCGGCGATGGGCTCGTGTCCGCGCCAGTTCAGGCCGATGAAGCCTTCCTCGCGGTTGACGCAGAGCTTCTGGTTGGCGGCGACGACCTGCGCGGCGCTGATCTGCTCGATCTCGTCGTAGGTGGTGCGGCGCTTGCGGCCCTTGCCGTATTTTTCCTGAAGAGTCTCGAACCACTTGATCGCGTAGTCGATCAGGTGCGCGAGGTGGTGCTTCACGCCTTTGATGTCCTTTTCGATCTGCTTGATCTTCTCGTCGGCCTTGAAGCGGTTGTAGGCGGAGATGCGTTTGATGCGGATCTCGGTCAGGCGGGTGATGTCGTCGTCGGTGACCTCGCGGCGCAGGTCCTTGATGAAGGGCTTCAGGCCGAGGCGGATCTCCTTGAGCACGTCCTCCCACGTCGTGGATTTCTCGATACGACGGTAGATGCGCTCCTCGATGAAGATGCGTTCGAGGCTGTCCTGGTGCCACTGCTGCTCGAGTTCGCCGAGCTGGATCTCCAGCTCCTGTTTGAGCAGGGCGGCGGTCTTGTCCACCGAGCGGCGCAGGATTTCGGTGACGTTGGTGAAGAGCGGCTTGTCGTTTTCGATGATGCAGGCCGAGGGCGAGAGCGTCACCTGACAGTCGGTGAAGACGTAGAGCTGGTTGACGAGCTGGTCGGTGTCGCTGCCCTGCGGCAGGTGCACGAGGATCTCGACGGTCTCGGCGGTGTTGTCGTCAACGTGCTTGATCTTGATCTTGCCCTTGGTGTTGGCGGCGAGGATCGAGTCGATGAGCGAGGTGGTCGTCACGCCGAAGGGCAGCTCGGTAATGGCGAGCAGGTATTTGGAGCGGACCTCGATCTTGGCGCGGACCTTCACCTTGCCGCCGCGCGCGCCGTCCTGGTAGTCGGAGAAATCGGCGATACCGCCGGTCGGGAAGTCGGGATAGATGCGGCGGTAGTGGCTTTTGCCGTCCTGCTTCTCCAAGAGGATGTTGATGGCGGCGCGGCACAGGTCGTTGAAGTTGTGCGGCAGGATCTTGGTCGAAAGACCGACGGCGATGCCTTCGGTGCCTTCGAGGAGGACGAGCGGGAACTTGACCGGCAGGGTGACGGGCTCCTTGGCGCGGCCGTCGTAGGAGAGTTGCCAGACGGTGGTCTTGTCGTTGAAGACGACGTCCTTGGCGAAGGGGGTCAGACGGGCCTCGATGTAACGGGCCGCGGCGGCGCCGTCGCCGGTGAGCGTGTTGCCGAAGTTGCCCTGCGGCTCGATGAGGTTGCCGCGCTGGGCCATGCCGACGAGCGCGGCCTCGATGGAGGCGTCGCCGTGCGGATGGAAGCGCATGGTGGCACCGACGGCGTTGGCGACCTTGTGGAAGCGGCCGTCCTCCATCTCCCAGAGAGTGTGCAGGATGCGGCGTTGCACGGGCTTGAGGCCGTCGTCGAGGTGAGTGACCGCGCGATCGAGGATGACGTAGCTGGCGTAGTCGAGGAACCAGCCGCGGTAGGCGTGCGCGATGGGGGCGTTGTCGTTGTTGGCGGGCGCGGCGGGCGGCGTGGCCGCCTCATCCCCGTCGGCCGGCAATGGCTCGGCGGCGGACGGATCGAAGGTGAGTTCGGGCTGGTCGTCGTCGGGAGATGGGGGCGTCTTGGGCATGAAGAGGACAGTCGTGTGGCCAGGAACCCGCCCGTGGCAAGCCGCGAGGCGCACCGGAGCGGATTTAAGGGCGCTCCCGAGATATGCGTTTGTCTCCCGTCCCGGGTTGGGCCAGTTGTCCGTTTTTCACATGACGACAGACTCCTCCCCTATTCCCCTGTGGACCAACGGCGCTCCGGGCACCCTCGGCGACCGCCCGCAGGACAGGCCCGATCTGACGCTCCACCGGCCCGCGCGCCCCAACGGCACGTCGCTGCTGATCCTGCCGGGCGGGGGCTACTGGACGCTCGCGCCGCACGAGGGCGAGGGCTACGCACGCTGGTTCGCCGCGCAGGGAATCACCTGCCACGTGCTCAAATACCGGCTCGGCGCCGACGGCTATCGCCACCCGTGCATGCTGTGGGACGCCGCCCGCGCGCTGCGCATGGTCCGCCGCCACGCCCGCGACAACGGCCTCGATCCGGCCAGGGTCGGCATCATCGGCTCGTCCGCCGGCGGCCACCTGGCCTCGACGCTGCTCACGCAATTCGACGCCGGCCGGCCCGACGCCGACGATCCCGTCGAGCGGGAGAGCTCGCGGCCCGACTTCGGCATCCTTTGCTACCCGGTGATCAGCGGCGTGAGCTTTCCGCACCAAGGCTCGTTCCAAAACCTGCTGGGCGAAAACCCGTCCGAGGAAGGGCTGCGCGAACTCTCCGGCGAGCTCAACGTCACCCAGACGACGCCCCCGACCTTCCTCTGGCACACGGCCGACGATCCGGTCGTGCCGATGCAAAACTCGCTGCTCTTCGCCGGCGCGCTGCGCGACGCCGGCGTGCCGTGCGAGCTGCACGTTTACCAACACGGACCACACGGCCTCGGCCTCCCCGTCACCAACGCCGAGGCCCCGCCGTGGGACGCCGCCTGCCTGCACTGGCTGAAACAACGCGACCTGCTGCCGTCCGCGTAATCCGCGGCACGGAAATCACCCACCGCATCCCGACCGATTACAACCGCCGCCGCCCGGCCGGCAAACGGTGCCAACGAATCGGCGCCGGATCGTCCTCGCGCACAACCGGACGGTCGCCTCGCGCCGGACGCTCCGGGCGCGCGGACTTGCCCGCCGTCCGGCCCGGCGAAACGACCGGCGGCTCCGGTCGCGCCTGCGGATCGGCGGCGCGGGCCGCCGCCTCGCGGAGCTTGTCCTTCTTGCTCTTGCGCCGGCCCTTGACGCCGCCGTTGGCATCGAGCGGCGGCGTCTCCACCTCCACCGGCTCGAAGCCGGCGATCTGCTCGCGCGGGATAACGCGACCATGGCGTTTCTCGATCAGGCGAAAATGCGCGTGGGTCGCCGCGCTGACAAAGCTCACCGCCACACCGCTCTCCCCCGCGCGCGCCGTGCGGCCGATGCGGTGGGTGTAGTCGGCCGGCGAACGCGGCAGGTCGTAGTTCACCACGACGGGCAGTTGCACGATGTCCAATCCGCGCGCGGCCAGATCCGTGGCCACGAGCACGCGCAACGTCGATTCCTTGAAATCCGCCAGCGCCTTGGTGCGCGCGCCCTGGCTGAGCTGGCCGTGCAGCGGAGCCGCCGCGATGCCCGCGCGGCGAAGCTTTTCGGCGACGTGTTCGGTGGCGTATTTGGTGGCGACAAAAACCAGCACGCGGGTCCAGCCGTGGGTCTCAATCAGGTGACGGAGCAGTTGCGTGCGATTCGGCACGTCAACCTCGATGGCGCGCTCCGCGATGTCCGGCGTGGTCTCGACGGTCGCTTCGACCGCGATGCGCACCGGGTCGGCGAGCAGGTCGGCGGCGAGCGCCTCGACCGCCCGCGGATAGGTCGCGGAAAAGAGCAGGTTTTGCCGCGCGGCCGGCAGGAGCTTGAGAATGCGGCCGAGCTCCTCGGCGAACCCGAGATCAAAGAGCCGGTCGGCCTCGTCGAGCACCAGCGTGGCGGTGGCGTCGAGACGCGCGGCGTTGTGATCGACCAGATCGAGCAGACGGCCGGGCGTGGCCACGATGATGTCGGCGCGACCGCGCAGGGCCATCATCTGCGGGTTGATGGAGACGCCGCCGAAGACCGTGACGATTTTCGGCCGCGTCGGCAGTTCGCCCGCGCAGGCCGCGAACGCCTCGCCGACCTGCGCCGCCAACTCGCGGGTAGGCACGAGCACGAGGGCGAAGAGCCCGCGGCGACCGGACGGCGCGGCGGCCAGCCAACGTTGCAAGATCGGCAGGACGAACGCGGCGGTCTTGCCCGAGCCGGTCTGCGCCTGCGCCCACACGTCGCGCCCGGCGAGCACGGCCGGAATCGCGGCGGCTTGCACGGGAGTGGGTTCGGCGTAGTCGCGCGCGACGACGGCGCGGATCAGATCGGGTGACAATCCCGGGGCGGAAAACGGCATCACTCCGCGATGACGGGACCGGGCGGGGTTGGGAAGCAGGAAGGGTGTGCGGCAGCACACGCGACGGCGTTCCACCTGCACCCGATCATTCTCTTTTCTCATTCTCTTTATCTTTCTCCTCCGATCACGCGGCACGCCGAGAGAAAGAGAGGGATAAAGAAGAAGGGAGAAAGAGGGCGGGCAGGAGTGCCCGCCCGCCTCGCTCAGCGTTTCGAGAGCACCGTGCGCTCGTAGGCCTGGATCTCGG
>Ga0079224_100008927_pt1 | contig 13621 bp, 12 predicted proteins | sample Stecom2015_FD_80414 | JGI IMG/M metagenome (GOLD analysis project Ga0079224, IMG submission 80414) | Agricultural soil microbial communities from Utah to study Nitrogen management - Steer compost 2015 | ecosystem: Environmental > Terrestrial > Soil > Agricultural land | place: USA: Utah... | reverse complement strand
GCGCCGCCCGGCCGTCCGGCCCGAGGCTGGTGAAGGCGCGGATCGCGGCCTCGTCGGCGCCGCTCGCGAGCGATGAGGCGCGCGCGTAGAGCTCGCCCACACCCGGCGCAAGCTCGCGTCCCGTGCGGCTCTGCCAGGCCCGCGCGACGATATCCTGGCCGCTGCGCGCGAGACGCGCCCCTCCGCGTGCCGCCTCACCGAGCAGCGCCGTCCCGCCGCCGAAGATGCCGGTCCCCGCGCCGCCGAGGAGAGCGCCCATGCCGACGCCAGCGATCACGCTCTCGGCGGTGAGGTCCTCGCGCCCGAGCGCCGCCTCACTGACGACCTGTCCGGCGCCCTGGATTCCGCCCTCGACCGCGCCACCGAGCGCGGTCTCCGCCGCGCGCCCGAGGATGCGCCGAGCGGCCGTGCTGCGTGCGCCGCTGCGCAGGAGCGCGCCCGCCCCAAGCTCGGCCGCCTGCCCCGCACGCATCGCGAGCGATGACGGCGCCGCCGCAGCACGGAGGAGCCGAGCGCCGATGCCGGCGCTCCTCGCGGCCGTCGTCCCTGCTCGCGCGAGGCCCGCTCCGGTGCGCGCGAGCGAGGCGCCGGTTACCCCCGCCGACGAGCCGCCCGAGAGCAACAGCGGCGCAAGCGAGCCGACGACCTCGCCGACGACGCTAGACCCGACGTTGCGATCCTGCAGGCCGCGGATCTCTTCGTCGAACCCGAGGCCAGCGCCCGCGACATCGGAGAGCCCAAGCGTCAGGCCGCGCGCGACGCCGAGCGCGCCAGCGGCGATCGGGCTGTCGCCAAACTCGCGCTCGAGTCGCCGCTCCTCCTGCCGCGCGGGCGTGTCGAACCCGAAGACCGGCCGCCCCTCCTCGTCGGTCTGCGTGAGCGCGTCGGCCAGGCTTGCGGCGTCGACCTCGCCCGCCGTGCCGTCGCTGCGCACGAGGCGCACGCGCTCGGCGCCGACGCGGTAACGGCCCTGGACGAGCCCCGCCCGCGCGTCCTCGTCGTCGACGGTGACGCTCTCGCCGCTCTGCGCGTCGATGACGGTGACGCTCACTCGCTGCTCTCGGGAGTGAAGCCGACCGCAGCGCTCGAGCGCTCGAGGTCCGCGCTACGGCTGCCGGGGATGCGACGCTGCGAGCGGGCCTGGATCTCACGCTGGATGCGCGCGAGGCCACGCCGCGCCGACTCATCGGTCGTGCCCTGCAGGATCGCGGTGAAGCTCTGCATTTCTTGCTCGCCGATCGCGCCGCCCGAGCGAAGCCGGCCCATGAGGTCGTTGGCGTTGGCGAACTCCTCGCGGAGCTCGACGCCTTCCTCCGTGACGAGGAAGTCGGGGAGGTTGCCCGCGAAGCGCCCGAACCCGGGCACGTCCTCGCCGTCGGCAGGCATCAGCTCCTCAATGCGGCGCAGCGACGACTGCAGCGCGGCGAGGTTCCCCGCCTCCTGGTCGCTCACCGTCGAGAAGTTGCCGCCAGCCGGGACCGCGCTCGGATCGATACCAGCTCGCGTCGCAGCCTCTGCGGGCGCGAAGCCGCTGTTGCGCAACTGGTTGAAGGTCTCCATCTGCTGCTGCGTGATCGGTCGCGGCCGCGCCGGTCCGCCGCCGCCCATCGCACGGCGCTCCGCTCGCGTCGCGTTCGCGAGCGACGTTCGCGCGTCGCCCTCGAGCTTGACAGTCTCGGCGAGCGCGCGGCGCGCCTCGAGCAGCGCGAGCGCCTCGCGCATCGACGCCTGCTCCTGCGCCTGTCGCGCTTCGGCTTCGAGCCGCGTGCGCAGCTCGTTGGCGCGGAGGCGCGCGTCCTCGCTCTGCGCCTGCGCGCCCTCGATCTCGGCGCGGCGAGCAGCCTCCGTGAGCATCGCTGCGCGCGTCGCGTCGAGCGCCGCGTTCTCGTCGTCGTACTCCTGGCGCATGAGCTGGTAGACGCCGCGCTGACCCTCGGCGGCCTCGCGCGCGTTGGCGATGTTCATCCGCTGCGCTTCGATGTCGCGCGTGATCGCGCCGTCGATGATCTGCGCCGCGCGGTTCGGTGCTCCGGTCGCGCCCTCCGCGAACGCGCCGACGGCCATCGCGATCGCAGCGCCAACCTGCCCGAGCAGCCCGCGCGAGCGGTAGAATCGCTCCGGCTCGATGCTCATCGACGCGGCCTTCTCGAGCGCGCCCTCGTAGCGCTGGCGAGCGCCTGTCAACGCGGCCTGGCGTTGCTCTTGGACGCGCGCGCGCTGCTCCTGTAGCGCGGCCTCCTGGTCGGCGAGGTCGGCGGCACGGATCGCGGCCTGGTCCGCCGTGGCGCGCTCGAGCTGCGCGCGTTCGTCGAGCTGCCGCTCTTGGACCTCGAGCGGCGACTCGCCTCGGGAGTCGGCGGGCACGAGCGGCGCGTCGTCCGCGGGACGCGCGGTGAGCTCCGCGATGAGCCGCTCGTTGAGCTCCTCCTCGGTCGGCGGAGGAGGCGGCGCGCGGAAGACGGAGCGCACGCCGCGTCGGCCGCCTCGCGGCTGTGAGGGACGGCCCGCGCCGCCGGTGAGATCGGCGACGTCGGCCGGGACCTGAGGCGCATTCGGATCGTGATCGAAGGTGGACCCCGGATCGCCCTGCAGTGGCGTGCCGATGACGCGCGGCAGCGGCGGCTGCGGCTGCGGGAGCAGCGCAGCGGGAACGCCATCGGTCGAGTGCGTGCCCTCGACGTTGAGGTCCGCCATCCCTTCGGGCGTGAGGAATGGCGCGAGCGTCGCAGCCTCCTCGGCGCTCACGGCGGGACGCTGCAACAGGCCGAGCACGCCGGGGCGCGGAGGCTCCTCGACGCGCACGGCTGGCGGCTGCGCCCGGATGCCGGCCACGAAGTCGCCCGCACCGCCAAGCGGCGGAGCGCCGGGGAACGTGAAGGCGCCAGCGTCCGCGATCGGCGCGCTCGCGCCGGGACCGCCGAGGCGCGAGCGCGCGGATCGCTGCGTCGCATCGGCCCGCTCGAGCAGAAGCCCGAGAGCCTGTCCGCGAAGGTGCGCCGGGAGCCCGATCCCAGGCCCGCCAACGTCGGTGCGGGCCGCTTCTTGGTTGTGCAGCCAGTCGGCGTACGCCGTGGCGTCCTCGGGCGTCGCGAACGTCCCGAGGTTCTGGCCGGTCCTCTCGAACTGCGCGATCGCCTCGTCGTCAGACAGCACGCGCGCGTCGTCGCTGACCGTCGGGATGAGCACCTCGCCGCGGTCGGTGCCGATGCTCATCGAGCGCACCGACGAGACGCTGCCGTCCGCGTTACGCACCGCCGGGCGCTTGAGCATGTCCACGTTGCCGGGCGCTTGGAGCAGCGCCGCCATCGCCGTTGCTTCGGGGTCGATGGGCGCAGGGGAGGCCGGGCGGCCGATTATCAGCGGCGCACGGGCGGGCGGGGGCATCAGCCGACCCCCAGCAGCGCGCCGAGGCCCAGCCCGGCGAGCGGTCCGCCCGCTGCGCCCGCGGCGATCGGAGCGGCGCGTCGGGCCACGCCGAACAGCGCCGCGAGCGGGTCGTCATCCTCCTCGAGCGGGTCGCCGCGCTCGAGCGCGTCGAGCCCCTGCATGCCCGCGGCCGTCGGCGCCGCGCCAGCGCCCGCAGGAGGCGCGGCGAAGGCCGGGGCGGCCTGCGGCACCACCTGCGGCGGCGCGGGCTGCTGAGGAGCAACGGGGGCGACGAGCGGCGCAAGCGCCGGGGCAGGCTGGACGGCCTGGACCGGCGCTCGCTGCAACGGCGCCTGGACCTGCGTCACGGTCTGCGGCGCCTGCACCTGCCCGCCGCCCCCGAAGGCGGTGAGGAGCGTCCCGAGGCCCGCGGCACCCGCGCCGAGCCCGGCGCCGAGCCAGCGGTCCTCGCGCGCGCGGTCGGCTGCGATCTGCTGCTGGGCCATCCCGAGCGCCTGTGCCTGCTCCTGCGCCCTCAGCCGCGCCGCCTCGACGCCTGCGCCGATCGACGCCTGCGCTGCCGCCTGGCCGGCCTGGCGGGCCGCCAGGAAGGGCGAGAGCCCAGCCATGCTCGAGCCAACGCCCATCGCGCCCGCGCGCGCCTGACGCTGTGCTGCGGCGCCGAGGGAGCGGCTCGCGCCGCCCTGGCCGGCGAGCTGCTGTCGGAGCTGGCTGCGGAAGAGATCCTCGAGGGTTGCCATCACGGAATCCTGACGAGCTGGTAGCGAACCGTCCCGGTCCAGTGGATCGTGGTCACCGCGATTCCGGTCGTCTCGACCCGGATCGTTGTGCCGTCGTTGTCGATGGTGATCGGGGTAGAGACAAGGTTGTGCGAGAAGACGTCTGCCACATCCGAGAGGATGACGGACCCGCTCCCGTTCACCCCCATAGATCCTACGCGCTTGGCCGCATAGTGCGTCTTGCCGTCCGCAGCGTTGATCCCGATCACCGTGGCCTCGACGAGGATCGTGTGATTGAGCGGGACATCAAAGCTCCACAGGAGCCACTCTCCCGTGTCGTTCGAGCTGATGTCAACGATCGTGACCTCGTGCGCCACGTTGACGTAGTGCGTCCCGTTCCCGGCAACGACCTTCTCGCCCTGCCACGACACGGCGAAGCGTCGCTCGAAGCTGCCGAGGGAGGCAGCCAGATCGGCAGACGGGTTGACCCCGCCGATGTCCACGTCGACGATCGCGTCTCCACCCGCGGTCGCCGTGATGACGTCGCCCGTCGCCGTGAGGTGGGTGTTTGGGTCATCGACCCACCCGAGGCGCGCTTTGCTCATCACGCCGGCCGCGGTGACCTGCGCGCACTCAGCGCCGCCCACCGACAGCCCGAGCACGGCCGAGGCGCAGCGCACGCCGGTGCCGGTCGCCCCGTCGCCAGCGAGCCCCGGGGCCGCCGCGGTGCCCTCCGGGACGCGGAGCTGGTCGCCCTCGACAGCGACGCGCGGGACGCCGCCCGCGCCGAGCTCGAGGCGGCTCGCGCTCGTCGTGATGCCGTCGCCGAGCACGGTGAGCGAGCCGTCCAGGCTCGAGATCTGCACGCGGGCACCGGCATAGGACGAGGAGAAGTCTGCGATTGAGCCCGAGCCGCCGGACTTCGTGACCCTCAGCGCTCGCCCGGCGAGATCGGTGGCGCTGATGGTCACGGGGCCAGGCGAGCCGACCGTGACCACGGACCCGTTGTTGTAGGCGCCCTGCAGGGTCACACCGGACGCCGCGATCTCGGAGAGCAGGACGCGCCCCGGGCCGCCAGGGCCGTCGGTCGGGACGGAGTTGTCCGGGTCGGGCGTGACGCGATCGAGGTCGAGGATCTGGGTCATCGCGGCGTCTCCAGAGAGTCGGTTCCGGTCAACTCGATCGACGATACGCCGGTGAGCTCGAGGAGGTCCGGGCCGCCCCTGCGCTGCACCGGGAGCACCATCTTGTAGCTACCTCGCTTGATGCCGACCTCGAGTTGCAACGACTGTAGCACGAAGCCGCGGCCCACCGTAGCAGCGGTGCCCGACATCGCGATCTCGCGTACGCGGAAGCGGATCGCCATGCACTTCTGGCGCGTCGGCTTGATCTTGATCTGCATCCGCTCCCACGACTGGATCTCGGCCTCGCGAAAGCTGTGCGAGTCGGTCCATTCGTCCTCGTAGTCGTAGCCGACGTCCACCGCGAGATCGCCGCTGTAGTGGTCGCCGAGGATCGAGGCGGTCCAAATCCGTTGATAGCCCTGGAGACCCTGTGCGAGCTTGACCCACGCGGTCGTGATCGAGAGCATCGGACGGTCGCTGGTGTCCGGCGCGTCGTAGCCCTCGGAGTCGTGCTCCACCGACCCGCCCGAGAGCAGCCGGGCCCACTTGCCGCGCCACGTCGTCGCGTGCGCGCCGGGCACGTTGTCCCACGTCGCCCACGATCCGACGCGGTAGTCCCACACGAGCGCGCGCCCGGTGCTCAGCAGGAAGCGGACCTCGGTCGCCTCGGGGACGACCGTTGCGGCGAGGATCGTTGCGTCGCCAAGCGAGTCCTTGACCGCCTCGCCGATCCACGTGAGCCCGAGATCGCGGCCGAGCGCGTAGATGCCGCGCTCGCTTTGGAACACGACGCCCCACGGCCCGGTGGCGACGCTGTTCGCGTTGACACAACCGGTGTCCGCGGCGACCTCGCGCGGAGGCTGAAACGCGGTGCCGTTGCCGTTCGCGTCGGGCCCGCTGAACACCGGCGTCACGTAGATCCGGCGCTCCTTGAACAGCACGAGCTTGTCGTCGAGCGTCGCGAGCGCGACGAGATCGCCGCCCTCTGCGGCGCATCGGATGCGCAGCGCCGCGTTGAACTCGGGCGCGTAGCCGGCGACGAAGGGCTTGGAGAACCACACGCTCAGCCGATCCTCGGCGTCGATCGCGAAGAGCCGGCGCTGCGTCGAGGCGACGTCGAGGATCGGCGGCAGCGGCTCCGAGCCGAGCTCGCCGCCCTCGTCGTACGCGGTCGGAGCGCTCGGCTGCGGGCCGCCCTGCGTGCCGTCGACCGTGAGCCGACACGGGTCCTCGACCCAGCCCATGTTGGGGTATCCGGTGACCGTGCCGACGTCGACCACGCCGCAGAGGCGGAAGTCGCTGTCGCCCTCGAGCGTGCCGAGTAGCACATCGTTCGAGCTGCCGGCGATCGCGTCCCACCGCTCATACGTGAACTCGGTGCGATAGATCTCGACCTGGATCTTCGTGTCGGGGTCGGTACCGAGCGCGCTCGGGCCGGGCAACGGGATCACAAGGATCCGCGTACGCTGATCGGTGTCCGGCTCCCAAAGCCCACCAACGTTGACGAAGTAGGTGGAGACACGATCGAACGCGCTCGCCACGCTGTCGCTGTAGCCGAGCGACGGGGGCGGGCCGTTTGGGACGAGGTACGTGCGCTCCATCGCCTCGCTCACCGACGATCGCCGCACGTTGCCGAGCGCATCGATCCAGCGGAAGGCGATCTTGAAACTGCACGTCGCCAAGAGGACATCGCCAACGCCAGAACCGGTCCCTGCGCCGGGGATGCTGGAGGCAGAGACGAAGCTGTACGCCGTGCCCTCCGCGCCGACGCACGCGCTCGAATAGTTGCGCCCCGCAGGGATCGGTGCGTGCGGCACGACAGGGATCGCGAGCTCAGCTGTGCGCTGCCCGTCGTAGGCCGCGAGGACGCCGCCGCCGAGCAGCGAGAGGCCCTCGGCGCTCGAGGTGCGGACGGGGGCCGGCTCGAGGCGCGCGCGCATCGTGCGGATGCTCCACCGCCAGCCGTAGGCGATGTCACGGTCGGGGAGCGAGAGGACGCCCACCGTGCTCGGCGCGCCGTCGTTGCGCTGCGCCAGCGCGGTGTAGGCGCCCCAATACTCGGAGCCGACCGACGCGATCGCGCCGAGGTACTTCGCCGACTGCCGCTGCCACGATCCACACGCGATCGCGTCGTGCCCGTAGCGCCCGAGCACCGCGAGTGCGGGCGTGCCGTGCGCGGTCGTCGGCGTCACGAGGAAGCCGCTCGGCAGCGGCTCCGCGGCACCGCCCACGCCGGCCGGGTCGCTCGGCTCGAAGCGGATCTCGCGGCTCACGCCGACGATGACGCGCGAGTAGCCATCGCGCACCGCCTTGCTCGCGAGGATGAGCCCCGGCGCGAAGCCCTGCGCGCTGTTCGGGCTGCCGGCGCTGTTGAGCGAGACCCACTCGACGCCGCCGACGTCGCCGCCGTTGCAGGTGTCGTGCGACACGAACACGCGCACGGAGTGGCTCGAGCCGATCGCGGCCGTCACGCGCCGGTCGCGCGAACGCGTCGTGTACGTCATCGCCGTGCGGCGCGTCGGCAACGAATCGTAGGTGTCCGAAAAGAGTGCGACGAAGAGCACGCCGCCGACGAGGTTGTCGTCGTGCAGGACGTACACGATCCCGACGTTCGGGTTGTGGACGATCGTCACGCTGTCCGCGTCGCCCGTCGCAACGATCGAGTTGTCCCGCGTCGCGATGACGGTGCCGTCGCTCGCCACCTTCGCGGCGTGCCACCGCGCGCCGTTGCACCACACGACGTGCGCGTGCTCCTGCGTCGCGCTCGCCACGTGCGCGTCGTAGTCCGAGAGCGCGCCGCTCGAGACGCTGCCGATCTCGACGGCAGCGCCGAAGGTGAAGGCGTTGGTGCTCGCGTCGTAGCTCGCCGCCCACACCGCGCTGCTCGCCGTCGCGCCTCCGCTCCACACGCCGAGCGCGAGAACGAGGAAGCGGCCGTCGAACGCGACGACGCGGGGCTGGCTCACGAGCTCGGCGGGCAGCTCCACGGGTGGCGAGACCGCGTGCCCGTCCTCGGCGTCGAGGAAGTAGGCGAGCACGCGATCGTAGGTGTCGTCGCGGCAGACGACGCAGACGAGACCGCTCGTCGGCTCGTAGGCCGTGTCCGCGTCGTGATAGCTGCCGCTGTCGACCGCGAGCGGGTGCGTGGTGATGCGCGCTGCGCGCGGGCTCGCCGGATCGTTGCGCCACTCGCCGGGGCCCTCGCCCCACACGCTTGTCCCCGAGGCGCTGTACTGGACGAGCGCGCCATCGTGATCGAGGAGCGCGTTGGCGTTCGCGTTGACGAGACCGCTCGTCGGCACGCTCTCCGAGCCGAAGCGCTTCGCGTATTCGCCGCGCTTGTCCCATCGCGCATCGACGAGATCGAGTAGCGCGGGCGGGTCGAGCAGCTTGCTCCCTGTGCCCTCCTCGACGCCGCCGCCGAGCGGGATGCCGACGCTTTGCTTCTGCAGCGTCACGGCGCGGGCCCCAGTTCTGCGCGGATGCGGTCCAGGGCATCGCCCACCGTCGAGGGCGGGTCGTCACCCCACGCGGCGGGATCGGCCGGCGTGTAGGCCGTGCCGCCGGCCGTAGCCGCACCCTCGGCAGCCGAGGCCCCCTCGTCGGCGTCCTGGCTCAGCCGCTCGAGCACGGGCGCGAGGCGGTCCTGCAGCGCCTCGAGCTCGGGCGGGCCCGGGACCCTCTCGACCTGGTAGCGTGACTGGCGGGGCGGCAATGGTTACTCTCCCGCCCCATGAGGACGATCGCGGTGCTGATGGGATGCGTGGCGATGGCGTGTGGACCTGGAGGCGGACCGACGCCCAGCGTCGAGTGCATGCCGGTCGGAGAGGCGCGCACCTTCGCAGTCGGCCCGGTGACGAGCGACTGCGTGGCGGACCCTGGCGAGATCGTGATGCTCGTGCGCCCTGTCGGCGAGTGCCAGGGCGACGGGCGGTGCGCTGTGGTCAGCGTCTCTGCGGCCGAGCCGACGGGGGGCCGCGTCACGCATGAGTGCGCCGTCCAAGGGGACCCGCTCGCGTGCAGCGGAGCCGTGCGGCTCACGTGCGACCCCTTCGCGGGGCCCGGCGCCGAGCAGCCCGCCGAGGTCTTCCGCGGCACGCTGACGGCCACCGTGGAACTCTACGAAGGCGATCCGGGCGAAGCTGCCGGCACCATCGCGATCGATGGCGGAGGCTGCGTCGCGACGTTCGACGTGGCCGCCGAAGTCTTCCCGATCGGCGAGTAGCCGATGGACCCGCGCACCCGCTGGTTCTACGTCGTTGCGTTCGCGATCTTCGCCGGCTCGCTCGCGGTCGCTGTCGCGAGGTGCGAGGGGGCGCCCTCGTTCGACTCGGGGCCGCCACGCGGCGGGCCCGACGAGTGGCTCGGCTTCGTGTACCCCGATCCGGCCTTCCTCGGCCGTCACGAGGTCGTCGGCGCGTTCCCCTCGCTCAACGAGTGCCTGCGCGCCGTGCGCGCCGAGACCGCACCCGGCGCACGACACGAGGGCGGCGTGTACGAGTGCGGCGTGAACTGCGGCGACAGCGACGCGGCTGGCACCTTCACGTGCGAGCGCACGGTCGGCAACGAGCGTTGACGTCATGGCGTGAGCCCCCACTCCTCGCGCCGGTCCTCGCCCTCGATGTCGAGGACGCGCTCGGGGTCGGCCTCATCGGTCGATCCCACCAGCGCCTCGATGTCCTCGCGCCACACGCTGTCGCGGAGCGCGAGCGGCGTGGCCGCGTCCTGCTCCTGCTTGAGCGCGATCTTGGCCACGACGTCGTAGACGATCCAGTCATCCCACCCGGCGCGCGCGTCGATGCTCGAGACCTGCGACGGCCCCGGCGATGCCGCGAGCTGCCTCGGGGCCGGCACGTACCAGACGAGCACGCCCATAGCGCTGCTCGGGACGGGCATGATGCGGATCTTGTCGCTGCCGATCGTGCGGTAGTGCGTGGGCTCCGCACGCGAGCCGGACAGCCGCGGGCGCTCACGCAGATCGAACAGCCGCAGCCGGCGCACGTCCGTGGCGCTCGCGGTGCCGTAGACCGGATCGTAGAACGGATCCCCGCTCGAGAGCGAGTCGCCGCCGCCCGGGAAGCCGCCAGGGTACAGCTCGACGGAGCGCACCTTGAGGAAGAGCCCAGGCAACAGGTATTGATCGCGCCCCGCTTCGGTCGTGAACGTGTGCGCCTCGGTGAAATCGTCCTCCGAAAGCTGGGCGAGCCGTCCGTAGAGGCGCGCCCAGCTTCGGTTGATCATCCGATCGAGCTGCACGGTGTCGATGTAGCCGTAGCCCTGCTCGTCCGACTGTTCGAGGCAGGCGGTGCGGAGCTCGGCCAGCGTCACCGTGTAGGCCATCGGCTACAGCTCCTCGTCGTCCGACGGGGCCATCCCCGCGATGCTCACGAAGCGCCGCAGCGCCTCGCGGAACGCGAGACGGTCGCCGCCCTCGAGCGCGTCGAACACCTCATCGCTGGCGGCCTGCAGGCCGTCCTCGGCGGGATCCGCCTCGGGCATGGGCTCGGCCTCGGGCCCGCCCGCGGAGGGACGGACGAGCCCGAGGAGCCCGGCCGAGCTGTTGGGCTCGGCCATGGCCTACACCACGCTCGTGTTGCGAGCGACGACGATCCAGTGCAGCGCGCCGCTCGCGATGCTGGTTGCCACGGCGCCGGTGCGCGTGTTGATCTCGACGGTCTTCGCCGAGGCGCTGTACTCCTTGACGCTCGCGACCAGATCGGTCGTGAGGCTGTCGATCTCCACCGACGGGATGACGGCGAGGATCGCGGGGTACTCGCGGTCGAGCGTGAGGGTGTAGTGCCCCGCCGCGGTCTCGACGGCGGACACGACGCCGCGGCCGACGATGGACGTCGGCTCCCCGTCGCTGTTCGTCGGCGCGTGGCCGGCGATGACGACGAGCCCCGGCCCGAGCGCGTACAGGTTGTTGGTGCTGACCGCCATGGCGTCAACCCTCCTTGCTGACGCCTAGAGCGTCACGCGCTGGTTGTAGCCGGGCGCGTGGCACCCGAGCTGGCCGTAGTAGCCGAAGCGGCCCTCGATGCCGTCGGCGCTCTGCTGGCGCAGGAAGTCGCCCACGCCGTCGGCGTCGAGCACCGTCGGCGCCGGGCCGCGCGATGCGAGCTTCCACGTCGAGAGCTGCAGGTGCCAGCACTCGCCCTTCGGGCAGCTCGCGTCCGCGAGGTACGCGATGTTGCCCTTGGGCGTGCGCTGGATGATCGCGTCGAAGCCGAAGACGCCGTCTTCGTCCTTCACGACGTCGTAGCGGCACTTGTCGCCGAGCGCGATCTCGAGGTCGGCCCAGTCCATCGGGTTCATGAACCCGTGCGTGAAGCGGGCGCCGTGACGCGCACCACTCGCCCATGCGCGCTGCAGCTTCTCGACGAGCGGGTTGCTGTCGGAGTAGCGCAGCCCGCCGAGGCGGCTGACCTCCTTGCTCCGGTCGACGCCGAAGAACGCGGTCGAGCCCGGGGCGCTGGACGGCACCCACGCGCCGAGGCCCTTGAGCGCGCCCTTGAAGTCGCCCTCGACGAACAGGTAGGTCCCCGTGGTGATCGAGGTGATGTCGGTCCAGTCGGCCGACGTCAGGGTCCCGGCGTCGCGGTCGATGCCGGTGATCTCGACCGCCGTCCCGCCGAGTAGCGTGTGGCCCGAAGCGGAGCCGTCGTTGGCGCTGCCAACGATCTTCATCCCGACCTCGAAGTTCACCACGTCGTCCGGGTTCGAGAGCGTGAGCGTCTCGTTGCCGGACCCCGTGACACTCCCGACCTGCCCGCGCGCGCCGCCGCCGTTGCGGAAAAGGTCGGTCGACATGGAGTTGCCGAGCGAGATGAAGATGCCGTCGATCTCGCTCTTGCGGCTCTGGACGAAGTACTCGGCGGGCATGCCCTCCGAGGCCAGGATCGTCTCGTTGTCGATGTGGACGATCCCGTAGTCCTTGCTGGTGGTCAGCTTGAAGGCGTCGTACCCGCCCGGCTTGGTGTTCGCCTGCGCCGTCGCGAAGGTGTGCGAGCGGCCCTGCGGGGTGACGTACTGGATCGGGATCACGTACTCGGACCCCTTCCATGCCTCGTCCTTCGGGACGAGCGCGAGGAACGGGTGATCCTCGTAGGCGAGACGGATCATCTCGTCCTTGGTGTAGTGCTCCTTGAGAGCACCGCGGAACGCGTCGAGCGTCAGCGACTCTGCCACGGCTCATTCTCCGTGGACGGCTCGGGATCTATTGGCCGAGGCCGTCCTTCCGCGCAGCCGCGACGAGCTTGTCGAAGCGCTGCTTCCGCGTCTTGGCGGTCGCGCCCCGGGGCCCGGGTTGGCTGGCGTGTTCGTTCGTGATCGTCGGCGGACCATCCGCCGGCGCCGTGCCCGGAGTCGCTTGCTGGGCTTGCTGCTTGTCGTCGCTCACGGAGCCGAGCTCCGCCTTGAGGGCCTCGATCACGATCGCGCGCACCGACGGGACGGACAGCCTCGCTTTGGTGTCCTCCACGAGCGCGCTCTCGAACGCCACCGCGGCCTCCTCGTAGCCCGGCACCTTGCCGGTCTGCTGGTGCAGCTGCGTGGCGATGTCCTGCAGCAGCCCCTCTGCGCTCTCGGGGCTGTGCTCGAAGTAGTGGGCGGTCAGCCCGAAGCGGTCCTTGGCCGCGTCGACCGTCGAGCGGAACTCCGCGACGGCTCGCTGGCGCTTGCCCTCCTGCTCGGCGCGCTCGGCTTCGGCGGCGCGCGCCTTGGCCTCCTCCTCGCGCTTGCGCTCTGCCTCCTCGATGCGCGCGAGCTTCTCGTTGAGCTCGGCCACGCGCGGATCGAGCTGCTGGCCGCTCTCGAGCGCCGCGCGGAAGTCCTCGAAGGACACGCCGGCCTCGTCAAGGAACTTGACCGGGTTCTCCTTGAGCAGCTTCGTCAGCTGCGCGGCCCGCTGTGACTCGCTCGTGACCTTACCCCGCTCGGCCTCCCACGCCTCGCGCTCGGCCTTGAGCCGCGCCTGCTCGGCCTTGAGCGCCTCCCGCTCCGCGCGGACCTTCCGGTCGGTCGCGAGCGCGCGCTCGAGCACCTCGGCAGCGGACGGCTTCTTGGTGGCCTCTGCGGGCGGCGCAGCGCCCTCCGGGGCAGCCGGGGCAGCCGGGGCAGCCGGGGGCGTCGTGGCCTCGGCGGGCGCAGGAGGAGGCGCTTCGGGCGCGGTCGGAGCGGTCTCGGTAGCGGTCGAGGGTGTCGTCATGCAGCCATCCCATTCGCAGGAGAGAGGGCGGGAGGCGCTGCGGTGGGCAGCGCGGTCACGTTGCCGGGAGCACCAGCGCTCTCGGCGGCAGGTTGTGCGGGCGCGGCCATCGACAACAGCGCTTGCGCTTCGTCGAGCCACTGGCGGAAGAGCTCGAGCCGCTCCTCGGGCACATCGTCGAGGCG
>Ga0079224_100008926_pt1 | contig 13623 bp, 10 predicted proteins | sample Stecom2015_FD_80414 | JGI IMG/M metagenome (GOLD analysis project Ga0079224, IMG submission 80414) | Agricultural soil microbial communities from Utah to study Nitrogen management - Steer compost 2015 | ecosystem: Environmental > Terrestrial > Soil > Agricultural land | place: USA: Utah... | reverse complement strand
GGGGATTTCCAGGATGTCAGCGCGCTCGAGGTTGCGCTGGATGTCGCGCTGTTGCACTACACGGCTCCTGCCCGCTGGAATTATAAGAAGGCAGCGAAAAAGCTCTTTGCGCAACGCTCTACGTCAAGCGCGACAACACCTGGCGCGTCGCCTTGCGCCCTCGGCGCAAGAGTTACGCCTCCCACGCAAGCCTTCCTCTGTGTCCTCTGTTCCTCTCTGCGGTGAAAGTCTGCGGTGAAAGAATATTGACGCCCCTTTCGAACCTTTTCTTTCTTCCCGGCGGACACACACTATTGCCTCGTCCGGGCCACGGAATAAATGAAAGAAACCGGAAAAGGAGTCTTGCGGATGAAAACAGCCCCTAAGATTTCGTTTAAACCAAACGAAGCAAGGATGGGCAATCACAAGGCGCTTGATCTCGTTGTGGTTTTGCCGCTTATTCGCATGGCCTCCATAGTCCGTTTGCACGGTCTAGGGTACCGACTGGTTTTCAGAACTCACATTCTACAACCATTACTCTTCGCCCTATTCCTGAGCTTTACACCGGCGGCACTGGCACAGCGCTGTGTCTTTCCTGACCTGGCGGAAGCGTGTGAGGGTGACGAATGTACCCTTGATTTTGAGACGGACGATCCTGATGAAACGGGCCAGATAAGCGACGTCATCCTCCATCAGCGACGGGCCCGCGCAAGAGCCGAGGGTGCGGTCGCCAATACTCGGCGCGCCTTTGCCGAGGTCGGCGTCCAGTTCCGGCTGGCTACCGATTTGAGTTCGAGAATAAACATCAAGGGTCATTACGACGGTCTTATCCGAGGCGGGACAGGGCAGGCATTCGGTTCCTTCAGAGTCAGCGTCATCTTGAGAAACCTGGATACGGATGAAGTCCTGATTAATCGGGAACTGGACGACGGAACGCAAGAAGCAGGGCCCGCACTTGCTGTGAGCGGTAATGTAGAGGACGAGATCCTGCAGGATCTGTCGAAAGGGATTACCTACGCCCTTTCTCTTCAGATCCGCGCGGCTGCCCGCGGGCTCGGGCTTGGGCGATCCGATTTTCTAACCGGGGTCCGCGGACTTTACATGGACAGTTTTTCAATATCGGGTGTCAATCACTCTGATGCCGACGGCGACGGTCTCCCAGATGAATGGGAATTGGAAGGAGTCCGCGATTGCGAAGGCAATCTGCTGCTCAATCTGCCGGCGCTCGGAGCCGACCCGGAGCAAAAGGATCTGTTCGTCGAACTGGACTGGATCGACGGATACCCGCCCAGCAAGCACACCATTGCCGCCGTCAAGAGTGCGTTTCTGGCGGCGCCAGAGGATGCGGGTGGCGGTCAGGGAAATCCCAATAACGAGTCGGGCATCCGCCTGCATATTGACACCGGCACATTGATCGACCCATTACTACCGGAAGATTCTCTGGACATCTTCAATACTTGCAACGACGGACTAGAAAATGGAGACGGCGACGGCATGGATGCCGCTGATCCCGATTGCCGGATTGGCGATGACCTAGGTGGAGGTGAAGCAATCGACCCCGATGATTTGCCGAATGGAGCGACGGTCCCCGGAGTGAAAGGGGACACCGACGGAGACGCCATCTCTGACTTCCTGGAACTCAAGGCGCTATTCTTCGATGAAAACAGAAGGTTCGCCTTTCGATATGGCATTGTAACCCCGGCCACCCGGATCGACTGCCCGAATGATCCGATCGAAGACCCTGATGATCCCGCCGAATGCTTTACACGGGGTGGACAGGCCAAAGGCGTGAACTTCGTGATAGTGAATGACGCGCCCGGCACGCTCATGCACGAAATAGGTCACACGCTGGGGCTGGGGCATGGAGGGCCGAGTTTTGCCGCCAGCGTAATCTTAGACCCCGATACGGGCGAGCCCATCGTACCCGAGCAGTCCGGGATCAATTGCAAACCCAACTACATCAGCATCATGAACTATGCCCTGCGCGGCTTGAAACAAGCGAATCAGGTAGGTCAGGACCTGAATGGAGACGGTCAGCCGGATGGAGAAATCATCGATTTCTCTCCGCCCCGCTTCCTGGTGTCGGATGGGTCGGGATCGTTTAAGGTTGCTCGAAGTCTTGCGCCCTTAGCGTCACTTGATGAATCGTGCCTTGATGAAACGGAAGTCCTCGACCCGGGCGATCCCGAAAATATGATCGCTTTTACCGACGCCTTGGGAGACGACCATGAAACCCCTGTGAATGCCCCGATCGACTGGGACGGTGATCCGAATACCCAGGATTCGTGTGTTTCGGCTAATGTCAACCTTGCTTTCACTGAACGGTGCCGGGAAGATCCCGATCAAAATGCCATGCCTGAAGGACAGGGATTGGCGGGCGCTCACGATTGGAATGCAATCGTTATGAATCCAAGAAAGCGAGGGGAAGGTTTTGAAATTGAACTCGACGTCCCTGAGCCTACAGTTTCGGAACTGGAAGCCATTCGCCGCGAACGCGACCGCGCAGATCTCGAAATCGTCAAAGAAGTAGAGCCTGCCACGGGGGTAGCCGGCCAGCCCGTCGTGTTCACCCTGACGGTCCGAAATAACGGACCCAGTCACGTCACTGCTGCCGAAGTCATCGACAGAGTACCCAGCGAAATTGAAGTGCTGTCCTTTGATGACAATTGCGTCGAAATGCCGGAGAATACCGTGACCTGCCCCCTGGGAAATCTTCATCCTGAGGCCGAAAGGACGATGACCATCGAGGGAAGGGTGCGCGTAGACCTGGCCTGTGAAGGCCGGCAGTTCTATCAACTTATCAATTCCGCGCAGGTGACAAACGTTCGGGGTAGTGACCCTGATGCCGGTAATAACCACGTTCGGACCTCGTTTGACGTGTTGTGCGTTGGCTATGAGTATCCAGCCAAATCGATATGCGGCGAACAGGCGGACCCGGAGCGGATTGATCTGCTCTCCGGTCGTTATGGGAGCGCAGTCAACATACACAACCCGAATGACGAGCACGTTCATTTCTTTGCCAAATTCGCGTCGGCCGTGTCCCCACTGCTGCAGCCGGTTACCAACCGAACGGTGCCGCTGGGGCTATTCTCACTCGATTATGACGAGAGCCTGGTTCTCGACTGCGAACTCATTCGCGATCAACTGTTCGATGGCGCATTTCCGGGAGGTCTGGTGGATGGATACCTGGTGCTGCAAAGTCCACGCGAACTGGATGTGGACGCTGTATATACAGGTAAAGGCTCCAGGGCGAGCGGTGATCCTGATTCGGCTCTGGGTACTATCGACGTGGAGAGAGTCGAGCAGCGGGACCGGTCGAGATTGCGCAGGCCACTACCCGATTTGAGGCCGGTTACACTGACGTGTATGCCTCCCAGTCCGGGGCAGGGGAATTTCCCGCAGGAGATCGATCTCGAAATCGAAAATAGTGGCAATGGCAATGCGGATCGGTTTGAAATTTCCGTGCGCTTCGGTGAAGTGTCGATCGTGGTCCTGTCACAACCCCAGCTGGAGTCCGGCGAGCGATCGACCCATTCGGTTCCCATTCCCGAGCAATGCCGACATTCCTGTAAAGTGGACATCATCATCGATTCAAAAGGGGAGATTGGCGAATCCAACGAGCACAATAATCAAGCGACAACGACATGCTTGCCCTTGCCGGGTTAGCGGATCTAGCCCATGAGAAGTGCTGTGAAGGCGATTCTCCAGAAGGATTGTTCACGTCGCCTGCCAGAGCAAGCCGAGCATGGCATCAATCCGGTGACGGGAGACGGCAGAAGACCCCGCTTCTTGCCGGAACTGAAATCCCGACTCCCTGCAAGAGGATAAGAATCGGATTTTCTTGAAAACAAGGCGTCTGATGAGCTATGGCTGCTTCGCGTCAGCCGGGATGGTTAATGGATATTTGCCGGCAAAGTAGAGAGGATTGTCTCTGGCAAGGTGAAGGACTCACCCAGCCGATGAAGAGGCTTTGCCTTCGTCGCCCTTTCCAACACGCGGCTGATGTGGACCACATGACTCGCCCCAGCCGTAAACAGGCATTGCCTTTATCCTCTTGAAGTTTCTCGCACGGGGAATGCGGTCTCAGCGGTCATCCGTACCTGGTCAGGCGCCGGTTTGGAGCGACCGGGCCAGGACCTCGAGTCGGCGAGTTGTCTGCTTCCAGCCCCGATGGAATCCCATCTCCTCGTGCCTTCTCCTGGCCTCCTCGCTCCAGTGTAAGCTGCGCACGACATACCGGGTTTTATCGCCTTCATCGGACATTTCGATGATCATCGTCCTCAAGGGGGCTTCTGAGGGCTCACCGGACGGGATCCATCCTGGGGTGTAAGCATTTGTGAACACCAGCCGCCGCTCCGGAACCACTTCCAGGAAGACACCGATGCCATCTGACACTTCGCCATTGGGCCCGCGCATGATGATCCGTGATGCACCTCCAGGGCGCAGTTCCAGAACCTTGACCTGAGTGGTCCACGACTCCGGGTGAAACCACTGCTCCAGAAGCCTGGGGTCAGTCCAGCAACGCCATATGTCTGCGCGTGGCGCATCTATCAGGTATTCTTCGCGGAGTTCGTGCCCTTCAGACTTTTCGTTGCTCATCAAGATTCCTATGGGGAGTGCACAGTCAAAGCGCCTGTTACCGCGGTACAGCAGCAATGTCTTAATGCTCTTTTGAGCCTGTCCGTCATCCTGCGTGTCTAACCGCGCTTTATTTGAGCTCTTCGGCGAGGGCAATGATGATGCCCTCGGGGCCACGGATGAAACAGAGCCGGTACATATCTTCGTAATCGACCACTTCGCCTATCAGTTCAGCGCCATGGGTCCGCAATCGCGCGAGGACGTCATCGAGATCCTCGACTGCGAACATGATGCGCCGTATGCCGAGCGCATTCGACGGAGCATCTTTCGGCTCGGTTCTGACCGCCGCCGGCCTGTGGAACTTGGACAGTTCAACGCGAGCGTGGCCGTCCGGAGTTCGCATTAGCGCGAGTTCGGCTCGGACATTCTTGAGCCCAATGACACGACCCACCCAATCTCCCTCAACTAGTGTCTCGCTCTCCAGCTCCATACCCAGTTCGGAAAAGAATGCCTTGGCGGCCTCGAGGTCGTCGACCACGATAAGAACGTTATCCATTCGTTTTAAGGTCATGTTTTTCCTTCTCGTCTTAAATGACAGTGCTTGTACGAGCCGCGTGCGGCGTGCTGCTTTTATTGTGTCGTCTTCTAGGATCAGAAACCCGCTTATGCTTTCAGCCAAATCACCTTTTCACATCCGAGTGCTGTACGTACAGCACAGCACAATTCGGTGCCATCCGCAATTTGAGACCGAGGTTCGTGTATTATGGAGGCCGTTCAGCGCAAAGATTTTCACACAGAGGTGCGGTGGACGCAGAGGGAGGCAGGGGGAAGGATAGTTTGACATTTCTCAAGTGGCTTTCAGTTTTTCTTCTGGTCTGGACTCAGGGCTCTCAGGCGAATCAATCCTATCCAGGTGAAATTCAGCCCGAGCCGGCAACCTTGCAGAGCCTGTCCGTTCGGTGGCCGATACGGGGAGACGAGAACCGAAACGCCGTGGTCCACGTTTACTATCGAAAATCGGTCGACACGGATTGGAATCCGGGGTATCCCCTTTTCCGCCGGTTAAAGGAGGCAACTCCCGAGCAGCAAAGGCTCTGGCAATTCAACGATATCGATTCTGCAGGCTTGGAAGGGGGATGGATCTTCGCGGGAAGCATCGTGGACCTCGAACCCGACACCGAGTACCAGGTGAAGCTCCTTCTGGAGGATCCAGACGGAGGAGGAACAGAGCGGATTCTCACGATGAAGACCTGGGCGGAACCGGCCGAGCCTAAGGGGATGCGCATCCGACACGTGGTTCCGGGCAAAGGCGGAGGTCAAGGCACAGAAGAGGATCCACTCCGAGGACTTACGGCAGCCGACCAGGCAGCGCGTCCGGGTGATCTGTTTCTCTTGCATGCAGGGACGTACATTCGGGAAAACTGCCCTGAGAATACCTGGAATCTCACGCGATCCGGACTTCCCGGCCGGCCCATCATTTATCGAGCGGCGGGTGACGGCGCAGTGATTCTCGACGGAGGAGGTGGGGTCACTACCGAAGGGGAGATGATCCAGGCGCCGGGAATCGAACATGTCTGGCTGGAAGGGCTGACGCTGCAGGGGCGAGAGACCGCAATCCGGGCTGACCGCTCCAGCCACTGGGTGATCCGTCGCTGTCACTTCCGGAACATCGGCCGAGGGTTTACGGCTCTGCACGGTGGGTACGATATCTCCCGTCACCATTTCATCTCTGACAACCTCTTTCAGGGGCCGACCACCTGGCCTCGCAGCAAGGGCATCGAATCGTACTCCGCAACCTACATGACAGGTGCAGGCCACGTGGTCTCTTACAATCGAATCGAGCACATGGGAGACGCAATTCACGGTTCTGGGAGAGGTAACCTTTCCGCTAGCGACTATCACAACAACGACATCCGAAACTGTACGGACGATGGGATCGAAACCGACTACGGCGTCACGAATGTTCGTGTCTATCGGAATCGGATTGTCAACGTGATTCACGGGGTAACGGCGCAGCCTGCCCAAGGTGGGCCGATTTATATCTTTCGCAACGTCATTTACAATGCCGTGTTCTCCCCTTTCAAACTGCACAATCACACTGCCGGAGTGTTGTTCTTCCACAACACGAGCATTCGAGACGGCGATTGTTTCCGAATCGTTCCATCCAGAGAGACGGTGACCGACGTCACGACCCGCAACAATCTTTTTCTGGGAACCGGTGAAAAGGCGCTACACACCAGCGCGCGCTTCATTCGCTGCGATTTCGACAGTGACGGCTACGGCGGTTACACCGGTCCCTTCGCTTTTTTGGAAGGGCAGCTCTATCCAAAGCCGGAAATCGACGGCGTGTCCGGTAGCAGCTTTTATACCGGGAGAAGCGCCATTCGCGTGGATCCGGAAGGATGCTTCGAAGGCGGCTTGATGCCCCCGGACGACCCGGATCGAATGTATGAAGCCGAGGAGCTCGATTTCACCCTGTCCCCATCTTCCGGCGCTGTCGACCAAGGTGTCCCAATCCCCAATTTCAATGACCGTTTCACCGGAAAGGGACCTGATCTTGGTGCCTACGAGCGGGGCATGGAGGCACCGCATTACGGGCCTCGCTCGCGCTAAAGGCTAAAATCACTGAAGCGCGGAGGACACAGACAGGAATACATCAAGGGCGCTTGATGCGCATGGGCAAGGGCGTTCTTTCGGTAATTCCTACGCCTTCCTTGACGACATAAAGGTGATTGGCCGGGAGATCGGTCAGCGTATCGACCTTGCCGCTCGGCCATGCGATCTCTACGGTCGCGATCTCGTCATTTCGACCCAGGCCAAAAGTCAGCGGAAGCTCGCTCTGAGAGCAGTAACTTGAACCACTGTGCACGACCTGCCACTGCTTCGTCTCATCGGGCAAGCTGACTGTGATCTCCGCCCCGATGCCGTCTCGATTCGATTCGGAGCCGACCGTCTTAAACCGGACAAAGCGTGCCTGATTGGCGTTGTCGTTGCGCAGCAGGTAAGCCGGGCCGCCGTTTTCCGTTAGCAGAATGTCCAGGTCACCGTCGTTATCATAGTCGCCGTAGGCTGCGCCGCGCCCGACGACGGGTTTTTGAAATGGAGGGCCTGCCTGGGAGCTGGTTTCCCTGAACCTGCCGTCGCCCTCATTGCGAAAGAGCTGAGGTTTCATGGCGTAGGTGAGGTTCGGCTGAACCTTATTGATGTCATCGGCCACGTGGCCGTTGGCCATGAAAATATCGGGCCTGCCGTCGAGATCGTAATCGAAAAAGAAAGTGGCGAAGGTAAGCGACAGCAACGTATCCCGGCCGACGTTTGTGGATGGGGCCTCGTCGATGAAAAGGCCCTCCCCCTGATTGCGGAAGATGGCCAGCATCTCGAGCGAGAAATTGCCGACAATGATACTGGGATTGCCGGAACCATCAATGTCGGCGAAATCGGTTCCCATTCCGCCCCGGGCTTTTCCTTCCTCGCTCAGCGCCACACCTGACAGCAGCGCCACATCGGTGAAGGTTCCTTCGCCGTTGTTCCGGTAGAGCATATTTGGCTGAGTATCGTTGGCGACGAAGATGTCGGGCCAGCCGTCCCGGTTGAAATCAACGATTGCCACACCCAGTGATTTGCCGCCGGGATCGAGCAGGCCAGCCTCCTCGGTCACGTCGACGAACTTGCCTCCAGTGTTGCGATAAAGGCGCGAGCTCTGGCCTTGATACTTTTCCGGAGTGCAATAGCTCTTGTTGATGTTATCGAGCGAACAGAAGAGGTCCGTCTCAGGAGACCATTCCACGTAGTTACAAAGAAACAAGTCCAGCCATCCATCTTTGTCGTAGTCGAAGAAGGCCGCCGATGACGAAAAATAGCCCGGCGATGTCAGTCCCGCGGTCTCCGTTACGTCGGTAAAGGTTCCGTCGCCATTGTTGCGGAATAAAAGGCTCTGACCCAGGGCAGTGACGAAGATATCCACGAACCCGTCGTTATCGTAATCGCCCACAGCCACACCCTGCCCGTAAACAGGTTTGGCAAGCCCGGCGGCCACCGTGACGTCCGCAAATGTGCCGTCCTGATTGTTGCGATAGAGTGCCATCACCGAGTCGATCCGCTTCGGTGCGTCGGGAAAGCTGGTGGAGTTGATCAAAAGGATGTCTTGCCATCCGTCGTTGTCGTAATCCAGAAACGCACAACCGGAACCGTTCGTCTCCGGCAGATACTTCTTACCAAATGCCCCATTGTTATGGACGAAGTGGACGCCGGCCTCGGCGGTCACATCGGTGAAGGTGACCTCGGCGAACTGGTCGGGCAAAGGCGGCAGCTCCTCTGGTGAAGGAGAGGCCGAAACGCCAGGTGTTGGAACTGCCGTTTTCGTTTCGGCTGCAGTGCTTCCTGCATCTTCACTCGCGGATTGGCTGCGGCAGCCACCCAGACCCACTGTTACCGCAATCACCAGGATCAATTGCAAAATCTGTTTCTTCATTTCAAGCAGCTTTATGATAGCTTCGCTTGCGAAAAAAGGCCCGCAACCACAAGATACCGATCAGAAGGAAAGGGAAGAGGTAAATAATAAGGTCCCAGCTGCCGTATCCAGGCGGTGTCACCTCGACGTCTGTGACCGCTTCGCCGCCGCCTTGCGGAGTTTCGAGCAGTACCCGCACCCGCCAATACTCCTGGGCGTCGAACGGAACCTCCGCTTTAAATTGCACTCGGTCTGGCAGCTCTTCGCGGACGGCGGGGTGGCGCGCCTCCGGAAGCCGTCCCGTCACCGGCTGAACAGCTATATCCACCTTGATGTGGTCAGGCATGGCTTTGCCCTGGAGTGGTTCCAGAATGACAAAGAAAGTCCCGATACCGACGTCTGGATCGGCCCAGACCGACATCAGACAGGGACCGACCGCTTGATCAACGATGATCGGATAGGGCGGACCTTCGTGGGCGTGGGCCGGAAACAAGGACATCACCAACGCCCACAGCGCAGGCAGGATGCGGTTAATGCGTAGTCCGATGATGCGAAAATTCCAGATGCTCATGCCTATCCATGATTGGGAAGTAGTCGACCCCAGTGCGGCAACTCGCGATCCCCTTTATCCTGTCAGAAATGTTCCACGCATCTCCATCGGCTGGGACATCAGCCAGAGCGCCGAAACCCACAGGGCCACGCACAGTCCCGCCCAGGGTGCGAAAGCTCTTAGCGGACTGTTCGGGGAGTCCTCCTCGGCAAGGCGATATATGGCCATCAATGATCCCGCCAGTCCCAAACAGAGGAAGCCGAGCTCCATCGGGTACACAACTCTCTCCGGCAATCCGCTGAGGCGCCACAGCGGATTGCCCAGAAAGGGCCAGCCGGCGCTCGCCACGACACTTTGGAGAACGGGAAGAAAAGTGAAAAGCCCGGTCAAAAAATGGAAGCAATAGTGCGACAGCCAGACGCCGAAACCGAGCGGAGCGAGGGCGAAAGAATAGCGTGCAATTAACGAAAGCTTGGGTTTGTTGCTTCCTCCCAGCCTGCTTGTCAGCCATGCGGCCAATCCCAGAAGTAAAATCGGCTCGATAATCAAGAAAAGCATGAAGATCAAAGCCAGTACGGGAGCTTCATGAGTGATTCCCAGCATCCTCGAGAGTTGGTTTTCCAGCGTATAGACGGGACTGACCATTCCGAAGGCATTGAGGAGAGCACCGAATGTAAATACGATGACAAGCGCCGCCAGATCTTTTCGCTGTGAAAAGAAGCCTATTCCCGAACGCCACGGGTCAACGGTCAAGTCACTGGCTGGAACTCGATTGAGAATGCCGACGTTGTCGTGTGGACAGGCTTGAACGCAGTCGAGGCAGAACGTGCAGTCCATGTTACCCACCTTGAGCGGTTGGAACAGAGCGAGCTCGCAACCACGCTGGAATACTTCTGAATCGTGTCGTCCCCGAATGCAGTCTTTTGTCTGACAATCCCTACAGACCCGCTGATCTCGTACACGCACTTCAAGGGGGGCAACTGTCGAAGCCGCGAAATTGAACTGTCCGAGGGGACACACAAATTTACAGAACGAGGCATGCTTGAAGACGCCATCAACCAGCAGTGCCCCCAGGAAGTAGGTGACGATGAGCCAAGCTGTCCACCATGGCGAGGCCCAGAGATCGAACAGCTCGTAGGCGAAAAGGACGAGAACGAAAAGCCCGATAGAAAGCCACTTATTGCGCAGGCTTCGCGGCCATCTCAGCCATGGGCGCAGGAAACGCCGGGCAAACTGACGGGGAAGCATGAAGGGACAGGCAAAGCAAAAGAAGTTTCCGGCCAGCAGAATGGTGAGGACCAGAGCCCCGCGAAAGTGTACCCAGCTGAGAGTGGTCGCCAGGTTTCGTGGAGCCAGTGAAGGGCCGAAAAACCCGTGAAGTACCATCAGGAGGGCAATAAGAAAGAGCGGAATCTGCACCGTCGTTCGCGCATGCCGCCAGCTAAGAAAGCGCCCTAAAATGGGCACTCGCAGCAAATCGAAGGCAGCTGGCTGGGTAGGGGACTGTGACGGAGTTCTAGACGATTGATTGAGCACTTGATCAGCCTGGTTGGACTCCTTTTACCTCAAATTGGCGCTCCAGTTTCTGACCATCTGGCAGGACGATGTGTACAAGAACGATCCAATCTCCCGCCATTGTGAATTCCAGAGAGGATCGATAGCGTCCCGAGCCAACCTCCTCCGCTTCGCTGAAGACCGGACTCATGCCCGGATGTGTCATGATTCCTTCCAAATCGATGCGCGCGCCGGTGATCGCATTGCCGGCGGTATCGGTTAAATTAAGCGCGATCGTCGAGAGGCCGACTCTAGGTGGCTCCGGTGTGATTTCATGCTCGATCACCACCTCGGGTGATGCTTCTTCAGCCTTTTTACATCCGATCAGCAATAACGCTCCAGAGAAAACGAGAAGGGTGCAAAAACCGCGAAAAAAGCGCATCAGAGCTTCACCATGTTTTCCGTATGCGTTTTTGGGCGTTGTATGTTCCACTTGAGCTTTTGTTTCTATGGAATGGCGGCGCCCTCCGTTAGTTCAAACCGAGCAAGCTGCATTCCGGCGCCAGGCGCAGGTACAGCCGTGACTCGGCTCCTCGCCTTCCGGCGGAAACATGTGATAGTACATGCCGATCACCATGGGGACGAAGACAATGGAATTGTAGAAGAGGTGCAGCTCGACGCGGGGAATCCACACTTGAATCAGGCTTATCGGAACCGGTGAGTTGAACAGATTCTGACCAACGATGGCCTGATACTGAAGTATACCGTGCTCGATGTGGTGCCAGAATTGAATCCAGAACGCCACCATCCACCACGTAGAGGAAAGTCCTTCAAATCCCTTTCGCAGTACCCAAAGGCCCACAAGCATCACGAGAGCATAGGCATAGTGGAGGAACTCGGATTCGACCAGCCATGGAAACCACAAACCGAGGACTCCTCTGGATTCAGGCACTGGCCAGTTAAGAACATAGATCTGGAAAGCCTGAGCAAGGTGCTCAGCCCAGTGCGCCAGGACGATCAGCATATACATCTGCAGAGCCGGTTTGTGCCACTGATGGTTGAGCTTGTAGTACAGGCTATACCCGGTTGCCGGTACTGAATAAGCACTTTCTTCTTGGACGGTAGCCATACGGTTCCTCCAGTGTAAGTCCTGGCAAACAGCCGAACGGTTCGATCGAAAGCGTCATCGCTTCTAAAAAAATGCGTGTCAGGCGCCCGCAGTCTGCAATGGTGCCGACGAACCTTTCCTCGAATCCCACCAAATTTGTATCGCCATGGCGGCCGGGCCGACAATGGTCAGTGCGTAAAACGGCGCGTGGATATTTTCAGCCAATCGGAGGCCCATTTCCACCACTGCCACTAAAAATGCCACCAGGATCTGCGCCCACTTTGCTCTCACGGTCGTCTTGGGATCGGTGATCATGAAAAAGATGAAAAGCTGATACATGGGCACGGTGATCGGTGCAGCCTCAGCTAAGAACGCGTGGCCAGTGATCAGACTTCGTAATGCCGCGAAGGCAAAAAATGACAACACGTAGGTCGCCGTAATATGAAACAGTTTGACACGATAAACGATAACCGCTCCCAATGTCCATACCACAAGCAACGGCCAGATATCATTACCCCACTGAATACTCAGAGTGGAGACCGCCTCCGGCGCCAGCAGCAGCATCGCGCAAATCGCAAAATTCGACGGGTTCCACAGGTGGCGATTTTTCCAGCGGATAACGTACTTCGACATGATTGCGATTGCGCTGCATAACGCGTACGGCCAGAAGGCCGGCGAGCGAATCAGGATGCCGACGCTGATACCGCTAATGTACGCGCTGGCCAGGTGCGGAAATCTTCCGTACGTCAAGCGTCCTAATACGAGTTCAAACAGCATGCTCACACTGATGGCGAGAGCCGTTCGCGTGAAACTTTCCAGGAAACCGAACGAAAACTGACCGGTCAGCAAAATCGCCGTAATCAGCATGGGCGGGAGATAACGGTTCTCGATGGAGAAAAATCGTGACAGAGCGGATGCAGGCTTGGCCTCCGCATCCTTTGGCAAGGGCGCGGCAGCGCTTTCTGAGGTCATGCCGGTTCCTGGGATCGTCGCGGACATTGCTTATGTCGTCTCCTTCACCCGGTGGATCTTCTTGATCTCGGGCGAGCGGATCGTTTGCATCTCACCTGACGGCCAGCGAATCTCGACCCGGTCAACACTTTGTGCGGAACCCAATCCGAAATGCAACCGCAGTTGGTTCTGTGAGCAGAACCCGCTCCCGCCAGTGACTTGCTGCACCTGCTGCTGGCCATCCCAAAAGAGGTGAACCACCGCTCCTATCGCGCTGCGATTGCTCACGACGCCTTCCAGCTCAAAAGCGATCCAGTTATTGTCCGGCGGTACCATGTTGCGGTACAACAGCGCCGGACCTTTCTGATTGGCCACGACAGCGTCCAGCCGGCCGCTGTCGGTGAAATCGGCGAGAGCCACGGCCCGCCCGTCATAAACATCCGTCACGCCGACAAATTGCGCAACCTCTTTGAAGTGGCCGGCACCGTCATTCATCCATACCTTTTTCTGCTG
>Ga0079224_100008924_pt1 | contig 13625 bp, 9 predicted proteins | sample Stecom2015_FD_80414 | JGI IMG/M metagenome (GOLD analysis project Ga0079224, IMG submission 80414) | Agricultural soil microbial communities from Utah to study Nitrogen management - Steer compost 2015 | ecosystem: Environmental > Terrestrial > Soil > Agricultural land | place: USA: Utah... | reverse complement strand
GGCGCCGCCGCCAACGTCGGGTTCCTGCTGGTCGCCTTGATCTCGCTCGGGCTGGCGAACGTGATCACGCACGTGGGAGCCTTTCTGCACATGGTGTTGCCGGCCTCCGCCGCCGATGCGTTGCTGGCCAACGGCAGCTGGCGCATGCTGTTCCTGCTGGGGGCAACCCCCGCGTTCCTGACGTTGTTCATCCGTCTTTTCGTGCCTGAGTCGGAGCGTTGGCGCGAAGCCGTGAAAGACTGCCGCACGGGCCCGCGTCTCGGCGACCTGTTCGCGCGCCGGCAGATCCGGGGCACGGTCGTGGGCTCGGCGCTGGGAGCGATCGCCCTGCTCGGCACGTGGGGGTCGGTCCAGTGGATTCCCTCCTGGGGCGACAAGCTGTCCGGAGGCATGACGGGCGCCCGGGAGATGCTGCAGATGTATTCCGCGATCGGTGCGATCGTGTTTTGCCTGCTGGCGGGCATCCTGGCGGACACGTTGAACCGCCGGCCCGCGTATTTCCTGCTCTCGGGCGCCTGTCTGGTGGCTTGTGCGATCCTGTTCCGCATGCCGATGACCTATGGAACGGAACTGTTCTTCTGGACCTTTCTCGTGGGCGGCTTGACGGCCAGCTTCTACGGCTGGTTGCCGCTGTATCTCCCCGAACTGTTCCCGACGCGCATGCGGGCCACCGGAGCGGGCTTCGCCTTCAACGCGGGCCGCGTCATCGCGGCCGTGGGTACGCTGGGTGCCGGCGGGCTGTTGAATGCGTTCAACGAGGATTATGCGCGCATGTGCGCGGTGATCAGCCTGATCTATCTGGTCGGGATGGTCGTGATCTGGTTCGGCCCCGAAACGCGGGGCAAACCGCTGCCTGAATGATCGGGCGGCGCAACGGGCGGGCGGATTGAATTTCACAAGGAGATCACCATGGCATCCGAACATTACGACTTCACGATTCTGAGAAGCCTGCGTAAAACGCAGGGGTACACCATCGCCGACGTGGCCCAAAGCTCGGGCATCTCCACCGCCGTGATCTCGCGCATCGAGCGCAACCAGGCCATGCCGGAACTGGAAACGCTCGCACGCCTTTCCAAGGTATTCAGCATTTCCGCGACCGACCTGCTCGGCCTCGCGGAGAACCGCACGGCGCGCGTGGTGAACGCGCAGCACTACAACTCCGGAGGCTTCCAGTTCCAGAACATCTCCTTCATGGATCTTCAGGTGTTTCTGGGGACGGCGCTGGCGGGTGCGCGCGTCAACCGCCCCGAAGTCCATCACAATGACACGGAGACATGCTGGGTGCTGAACGGCAGCATCGAACTCACGGTGGGGTCGGACAAGTACACGCTCAAGGAAGGCGAAGCCATTCAGTTCGACGCCGTCCTGGAGCATGAATACAAGGCCCTGGAAGATTGCAAGATCCTCATGATCCATCTTCACAAGGGGAAGCGGCTGTGACCACGATCCGGTTGAAGGGGCGCCCGACGTCGCGGCTTGTACGTTGGGGACACGCCGTCCGCCGCGGCGTCCATCGCCGGCTTGTCTGGAGGAGGGGCATGAGCGTTTTTGAACGGATCGCGTCCGTGGGCATCCTGCCGATCATCGTCATGGACGACCTGGAGGCGGCGGTGCCGCTCGCGGAGGCGTTGCTGGAAGGCGGTCTTCCCCTGGCGGAAATCACCTTCCGCACGGAGGTGGCGCCTCAAGCCCTCGCCGCCATGGCGGCGATCCCCGGCCTCCTGGTCGGCGCCGGGACGGTGATGACCTCCCGACAGGTCGACGAGGCGCTCGATGCGGGAGCCTCCTTCGCGCTCGCGCCCCACTTCAATCCCGTCACGGCCGCCTACGCGCAAAAGCAAGGTTTGCCCTATGTGCCGGGCGTGCTCACGCCGACGGAGATGAATGCAGCCCATGAGGCCGGGTTTGCGGTCCAGAAGGTTTTCCCCGCCGAAAGCGCCGGGGGGGCGGCGTATCTCAGGGCCGTGTCGGCCCCCATGCGCGGCATCCGGTTTCTGCCCACCGGATCGATCACGCTGTCGCGCCTGTCCGGATACCTGGAACTACCGGCCGTGCTGGCCGTCGGGGGCAACTGGATGGTGGCCCCCCGCCTCATCGCGGACGGCAACTGGAAGGAGATCACCCGGCTTGCCGCCGAGGCGGTCGCCGCGGTGCGTGCGGCCCGGGCCGCACGCATGGCGTGACAGGCGTCCGGTCGGTGGGGGGCCCGGAGCGGCCCCTGCCGCCCTCGGAGTTCCACCGCCCTCGCCCTCCGGGTGTGCGGGAGTGCCCGGGCGAGGGGCTCTCCCCCCCCCTTACTTCTCCTCTTCATCCTCCTGATCACCCTCTTCGTCATCTTCGTCATCGTCGTCATCATCATCGTCAGCGTCATCCAGTTCTTCGGCCAGGCAGGTGACCAGAAGACGCTTGGCTTCCTCGGCACGTTCGATGAACATCAGGCGGGTGTCCTCCAGAAACCCGGCGACGTCTTCGTTCCCGGCGTCAGAGGCGTCTTCGATGAACATCTCCATCGTCTCGGCGCCCTGCAGCAGGTGATAGGCGGTGCTGATCAAGGCGTAGGTGCTGTCCGGCGTCCCGGTTTCGCTCCCGTCGGGCAGTGCCTCGCGGGCGCCGGCGGTGTCGTCGTGCATGTGGGGACGGGTGGGGTTCGTAGCCATGGGATCCTCCTCTCGGTGTGGATGTGTCGTCTGGATGTGAACGACCTGTAAGCCACAACCTTACAAGTCGGTGGGGCGCAGGCACGGCGGGCGCGGAGAATGGGTACACCCCCCCGAGGGGCTTGCGGGACGGCCGGGCGTCGCACCCCGTCAATACGGCCCACCAGAAGGGGTCGCAAGCGGGGTGCGGGTGGTCCGCCGCGGGGAATGTCCGACGCGGGGACCGAAAAATCCGGACAGAAGGTGGGAATCGGATTACGCGCGGCCGGAGCGCCGGCCTCGCGTGGGCAGGGTCGCGTGTACGATGATGTATTTTCCAGGCAAGGTTCTCACGTCTGGACGACGAGGTGTCACGGCGCGGGCTGTTGGGTGCTCTGAAGCAGGACAAGGAGGTGTCTGTGGGCTGTCCTGAACGCGGGACCGGGAAAGGCAGGCCGAGGCGTTGGGCCATCGTCCTTGGGACGGTTCTCCTGCTGGGTGGCGGAGGGCTGTTGCATGCCGGCATGACTGAGAGGCTGTCCCACTACATCATCAATACCGCGCTGCCGCTGCAGTCTCCGTTTTTGGGACCAGACCACGACATGTCCCCGGCGTTCGCCTACGTGCGGTCGGACAGCGTCTTTCTGACGAAGGCACAGATCGGTTGTCCCTTGTGCGTGGGGTGCCGATGCCTCCTCGCACCTGTCGTCCTGGACTCTTTCCTGCTGGCGCCGGAACATCGAGGGCTTCCCTTGCAGCAATCCGTACGTGCCTGGAGCCAGGGAGACATGCTCTATTTTCTCGCCGTGGGTGGTGGGAACACCATGATTCGGGCGCAGTACAGGAAGGTGACCTACGACTCCACCCAGAAGGTTCTTCACGATACCATCACCGTTCCCTTGTCGGGAGGCGTGGCCACCCATGCGGACCTGATCTATTACGGCATCGATTCGCTTTACGTGTCTCCCGCGGGCGACTGGAGTTTTCGCGCGTTCGGGAACCGCGGGGTGCGGTCCGCGACCTTCTCCGCGAACGCGCAGGGTGCCGTGACCGCCCACACCGTCCGGCGAGTCGCCGATTCCCTCACGATTACGGCCTCGGGATCCGGGCTCCATGGAACGGTGAACGGATACATCCTCGACTCCGCCCCGGGAGACGATCATCCGGTCAAGGTTTTCGATCGCCCCGTGGCGATGGTCCATGACAGTGGGGCCGTGACCGACAGCGGGGGCTTCGCGTTGAGGGAGCAGGGGGCGTGGCGACCTTTCCGGTTGGGGGACGGGAACCTTCGCGACTTTCGCATTCTGCGGGTCGCCCCCCTCATCGGATCCGGAGATTTCGGGAGAGGGGCGTGGGGAACGCATGCCGAAATCTGGAATGATTCTTTCGCGGTCTCCACCCGGTTTGTGAAGGACGACTCCACGGAATGGGTGCGTATGGTGGCAGGCCTTCCCAGGCCCCTCAGCGCGGACTCCCTGCATCTGTTCACCGCCGCGCCGGATTCCCTGACGCTTGCTTTATACGATGCAGACGCAAACCCCGCACCGCCCGTGGTATGGCTCGAGAGGACGAACGGGGCAGACTCCCTCGCAGGGCTGTGGACAGGGTTTCGTACGGGATGCGCCGGAATGATGCAGGACACGGTATCCTGTCTGCCCTGGGAGTTCACGACCTCGGTCCGGCTTGCCTGGAATCATGGCCAGGTTCGTTTTCGCTTTCCGGTGACGCGCGGGTACTGGACTCTGGCCATGGGGGATCTGACCGGCAACCGGTTTTATCACCTTTTCAGGGACACGGCGTCGCTGTCCTTTGTGATGGACACATCCGTGGCGTGGGAGCGGGGGGACACGCTCGTCATCCGGTTTGCACGCGCGACGGTGTCGCTTGTTCATGACGCGGAGCCGATCTCCCTGCGGGACCCGAGGCCGCCCGCTCCCGACATCCGGATCCATGCGACCGCGAAAGGGCTGGCGTGGGAGAGGGCGCGCGGGCACGAAGGGCCGGTCGCATGGAGGTTGACGGATGTGCGGGGGACCGTGATCCGCACCGGGATGCTCCGGGGAGCACGCGGGCGCATCGCCCTCATCATGTCACCGGGCCTCTACCACTTTGAAGCGAAGGATCCCGTGACGAACCGTGTGCTGTGGGGCGACCGGATCCGCTGGATGCCGTAGGAGCGGGAGCCGCCCGCCGCACCGTGCCCGGACCCGGACGCGGGCGCGGCGTAAATGGAGACAGCGGAGACGGCGGAGACCGCTCCGCGTCGGGATCCTGGGGGGTTATCGCCCCCCCACGCATTTCTCGTACAGTGTCGGAAAACGGCCCTGCGGATCGTACTTCGCCTTCAGTGCGCGCTGGGCCGCGCCGTTATAACGTGCGTCGAATTCCGGCTCGTCCATGAAGCTCGTGGAGTACAGCATCTTGAGGCCGCCTAGTTCGAAACACTTCCGGTCGAGCAGGCGCGTGGCCCAGAACTCTTCCTTCCCCGTTTTCGGGTCCGCCTTGCGGACGCGGCAGTAACATCCCAGGTTGAAGTACAGCGTGTCCTTGCGGACGGGATACAGGGTCGGCGTGTCCGGCGTGCGGATCACGACCGACAGCCATGGCTTGCCGTCGAGGTCGACTTCACGCATGGCGTGCATCAGCATTTCCTCCGCCTGGTCCCACGGGACTTCCCAGTCCTGGATCAACAGCTCCTTGCCATCCTTCTGCTTCATCCCCAGCTTCTCCTGCAGATGGAGCCAGCGCTTGTAGAACCCGGAGTGCCGCAGGGGTTTCGGCCCCCAGCGACGCAAAAGCCGGTAGGGCCACGACTCCGGAATGTTCCAGAACCATTCGGGATCGTAGCGGAAGAGGTAATCCTTGGTGGTCAGCCACAGCGTGCCGGGCCGGGACACAAGCTTGTAGAACACATTCTTGCGCAGGATGTCTTCGGCGGTCCGGCCCGGCGCCGGCGCGTCGTCGAAACGGGAGACGATGGCCAGAAACCGGTCGGGCACGCCCCGCGCCGGATCGCCGGCGTACATCAGGGATTCCACGAACTCGCCGGCGGGGTCTTCGGCCGCGCTGCGCATTTTCCCGAGGAACGCCCCGGCGTTCGCAAACTCCGACACGTCGAGGCGCACGTACGGCTTGGCGGGCATGAGGCGGATTTTCGCGCGCAGGATGTAGCCGAGCGTGCCGTACGAATTTCCCAACGCCGCGAACAGGTCGGCATGTTCGTTGGTGCGGTTGGCCACCACGATGCGGCCGTCCGGGAGCAGGACTTCCGCCTCCTCCAGCATGTCGTGCACGAATCCGAAGCGGTGGCAGGTCGATTCGATCCCGATGCCCACGCTGGCGCCGCCCAGCGTGATGTGTTTCAGCTCCGGCGTCACAAGGGGCACGAACCCCCGCGGCAAGGTGTAGTCGACGATGGATTCGAACGTCGTCAGACCTTCCACGTCGAGGAGTCGCGCGCCGGCGTCCAGGCCGATGACTTCGTTGAAAACGCCGAGGTCGACGCGGGCCGCATTCGCGTCGCGCTTGCGCGGCGCGTAGCGGAACAGGTTGGATGCCGTGCGCTTGCGCAACGAAAACCGGCCGTCGGCCGCCGTGATCGCGGACTGGATGGTCGCGAGTTTTTCGGCATGGCGCTTCTGGCGGGATGAAAGGGATGCGGTCACGGGGTTCTCCGGTTGGGGGCGGCTCGTTCCGCCCGGGTGCTAGCGGACGGCCTGGTAGACGCCCGGGACCGAACCCTTGGACACCACGACCTGCCACAACTGGTTTTTGCGGGCGCGGAACGAACCGGCGCAGCAGGCGAGGTAGTACACCCACATGCGGTAGAACCGCTCGCCGTAGGCCTTGCGGTGCTTGTTCCAGTTGCGCTCGAAGTTTTCCCACCACGCCATGAGGGTGCGGTCGTAGTCGGCCCCGAAGTTGTGCCAGTCCTCCACGACCAGCAGGTTTTCCATGGCGGCGCCCAACTGGCTGATGGAAGGCAGCTGGGCGTGCGGGAAGATGTATTTCCCCAGCCACGGTTCGATGCTGGTCACCGACTTGAGGCCGCCGATGGTGTGCACGAGGGCGAGCCCCCCGTCCTTGAGGCAACGATGGATGACGGAAAAGAATTCGCGGTAGTTGCGCGAACCGACATGTTCGCACATGCCGATCGACACCACGCGATCGTACGCGCCTTCCGCTTCGCGGAAGTCCTGCAGGCGGATGTCGACGGGCAGGTCCCGCGTGCGTTCACGCGCATACGCCACCTGTTCGGTGGAGATGTTGTAGGCGGTGACGTGACAGCCGTAGTGCTCCGCGGCATAGCGCGCGAACCCGCCCCAGCCGCAGCCCAGTTCCAGCACGGTCATGCCGGGCTTGAGGTCCAGCTTGCGGCACACGAGATCCAGCTTCGCCGTCTGCGCCTCATCCAGCGTCTGCGCGTTCTTCCAGTACGCGCAGGTATACTGCATGTACGGGTCGAGCATGTCCGCGTAAAAGTCGTTGCCGAGGTTGTAATGAATCTCCGCGACCGTTTTCGACATCGCCTTGTTCTGACGGTTGAAAAGCCGTGCCTTCAACAGATCCAGCGCCAGCGGCCAGTTCATGCGCAACCTGTCCTCAAGGCGTGCGCTCAGGGCCTTGTTGAAAGTCTCGTCCAGCCGGGGACTGTCCCACCAGCCGTCCATATAGGCTTCACCCAGCCCGAGACTCCCCTGGCTGAGGAAGCGGGCATAGAAATCGGGGTTGTGCACCTGCACGTCCCAGGGTCGATTGCCACCCACCTGGATATCCGCGAGCGCGAGCAGCGCGCGGACGGAACGTTCGGCTCCTTTCGCGCCCGTGGCGGAAGAAGCGGTCATGGTCACATCTTGTTGAATGCCTGTCATCATGATGAGTTCCGTTTTTGCGATCGGTTCTAAGACGACTTCAAGCGAACACTTCGGGCGAAACCCGAAAGGCTTTATGGCAAGCTAATTAATGACCTCCGGATTTTGAAACCTTCCCGCCCGCAGAACGCAGGGGAAAAATCGGGTGGGGAAGCCCTCGCACGCTCGGGGGCGGAGGGCGCGGGTTACAAAATGTTTCGTTCGGAACGTCAGGCGGAAGGGGCCGGGGGAGTGGGGCCCTGCGACAACGACAGGAGGCCCCGTATGGGAATTCCCGCCCAGGCGGGACGATTGTCGCATTCGTACGCCAGTTCATACGCCGCTTTTTCCAGCAGGAAAACATCGAGGAGCGCATGACGCGTGGGCGCGGCGGCCGGCAGCACGGACGGCCGCGCGTCGCGATCCGGCGCCGGTGGCATGCGGTCGTCCAGCGTGGAGAAATAACGGTCGAGGAAAGCCTCCTGAAGAGCCCCGGACGCCGCTTCGGGATCGAAGGACGCGCCGGCGTCGCCGCTGCGGGCGGTGGCGTGCGCCGCGTAATGGAACGACCGGAGCATGCCGGCCACATCGCGCAGCGGCGATTGCAGGCGGCGTGCCGCCGCCAGGGGGCGGCCCGGTTCGCCTTCGAAGTCGAGGAGGCCGGCATCGCGGCTGCCGTCGGCGCGGCGCAGGATGAGGATCTGGCCCAGATGGAGGTCGCCGTGCGTGCGGATCTTGAGGCCCGCCCCCGCCGTGGATTCAAACGTTTGAACGGCGTGGTCGATGCGTGCTTCGAGGCGGGCCCGCTCCGCCAACAGCGCGCGCGCGTCCGCGACGGGGAAGGCCTCATCGGGTCCGTCCGCTTCGTGGTCGCCGGCGGACTGCAGGCCCGCGAGGCGGCGTTCCAGGTCGTGCAGTCCCGCCGCCAGCGACGCGCGCGCGCGGTCTCCCGCTTCCCGGACGTCGTCCCGGGTGAAGGCCCGCGGCGCAAAGCCTTCCTCCGGCACGGAGGCCGTGGCCTGGTGGAAGGCCGCCACGCGTTCGCCGAGCAGGGCGGCGGTTTGCCGCAAGGTGTCGGGCAGCCCGTGCCGGGCGGCGCGGCGATCGCGGGGCGCCTGGTCGTCGCCTCCGTTCCGGTCGCCCGTGCCGCGCTTCATGTCCTTCATGTCCTTCATGTCCTTCAGGCCCGCCAGAGTGAACGTCCAGGCGTCCTCGGCGTTCTCCCAGAACTCCTGCGCGAGGGCCACCGTGAACGCGCGTCCGTCCCGGTCCGTCCACCGCAGGGACGAGAGAAAGCCGGGGGCGTTGCGGAATGTGGTGTGCCCGCTCAGGGCCCGCAACATTTCCGGCTCGGGATGCACGCCTTCCTCGATGCGGCGATACAGTTTGACGAACACCGCTTCGTCGCCTTGTCCGTAAACCAGGGACGTGTTGCTTTGTTCCGCGGACAACACGCGTGAGGCGCTTTGTGCGGCGCGGAGCGCCGCAGTCCCGGAAGCCTGCCCCGATGCCGCGGGGGCACCCGGGAGACGCGGAGCGTGCAAGGGGTGCCCCCGCATGTCCCCCCCCAAACCTTCAAGGGTTTCATGACCCGAGAGCAGGGCCTGCAGGGCCGTCCGGAAGCCTTCATGCCAGCATCCGTCGATCAGGAGCCTGGTGCCCGCCGGGGTCATCACAGGGCCGAGGACGACGCCGTCGGGGAACGGGGTGCCCGTCTGTGTCTGCCGCGCTCGTTCCGGTTGTTCCACCGGCGCCTCCGGTTCCGGCCCTTCATTCCGTGGGGTCGCGTCCGCTACGAGCGCCAGCGGCAGGAGATAGCGTTCGGCGTGGGCGGCATGGTCATCCTGTCGGGGAGGGCCGCCGTCCGCGGCGTTTGCCGGACGCGCCGGAGGGACGGGTTCGAACGTGACGCGCGCGATGGCGAACACGGCGTCGCCCGCACCGGTGGCGTCGCAGGGGAATACGGCTTCCAGCGCGACCGTGCGCAGCGTGCGGGATTTGGAACGGAACCAGCGGCGTTCCCGGATCCATGCCGGCAGCACGCGGTGTTCCAGAAACGTGCCCAGAGGCCCCTGGAGTTGCGTGGCCAGGGTGGGGAAATGCGGAGGGTGCGGGTTGGGGACAGTCATCATACGGGAATCTACCTTTTGACCCGTGACGAACCCCGCTCCCATCCGTACGATTCTGGACCATGCGCTGACCGGCAACCGGATCACGCCGGCCGATGCGCTGGCCTTGCTGACCTGTGACGACTGGACGTCGATCGTGGCCGCCGGGCATGCGCGCCGCAACGCCCTGCACGATCCTTCGGTCGTGAGCTACACCGCGTACCGCGTCATCAACTACACGAACTTCTGCGACGTGGACTGCACGTTCTGCAGTTTCAAGGACGAGATCGAGAGCGACCGCGGCTATACGCTGTCCCTCGAGCAGATCGCCGCGAAAACCGAAGAGGCCAGGGCCCTGGGCATCGACCAGATCTTTTTCCAGGGCGGCGTGAATCCGAAGCTTCCGCTTTCCTATTACACCGATGCGTTCCGCATGTTGCGCGACACGTACGGTGTGGCCTTGCGCGCGTTGTCGCCCATCGAGGTGAAGCGCCTGGCGGAGAACGAAGGGATGCCGATCCCGGATTTGCTGGAGGTTTTGAAGGCCTCCGGGTTGTCGTCCGTGCCGGGCGCGGGCGCGGAGATCCTCACGGAGCGCATGCGCGAGGTGCTGTCGCCGAAAAAGCTGTCGGGCGCGGACTGGTGCGCGGTGATGGGGGAGTGCCACCGCCTGGGGCTTCCGGGTTCGTGCAACATCGTGTTCGGCTCGGTGGAAACGCCTGAAGACATCGTGGAGCACATGACGCTGTTGCGCGACCAGCAGGACAAGACGGGCGGATTCCTCTCGTTCATCCCGTGGGTGTTTCAGGCGCAGACCAGGCGGTTTCCCATCCGTCACGTGACGGGTCGCGAGTATCTGAAGCTGCTCGCGGTTTCACGCCTGTTCTTCGACAACATTCCCAACATCGAGGTGTCCATCATGGTGATGGGCCGTGAGCTCGCGGAACTGGGCCTGAGCGCGGGCGCGAACGACATCAACTCGATCGTCATCGAGGAGAACGTGTTGAAGTCGGCCGGTTTGAAGACGTTGCGCGCGGCGGAGCGGTTTATCCGCGAGGCCGGCTTCGAGCCGAAACGGCGGACGATGAACTACGAGTTCGGAAAGTACCCGGACGTGTTGCCGGAGACGGTGGTCAGGGCCCCGCGGTAAGCGCCGGGGTCCGGGGTCAGGTGTCCAGACCCTCCCACAGCGCGTCGACCTTTGCCTGCAGCTCCTCTTCCGTTCCGTCGTTCACGATGATCAGGCGGGCCCGGGCGCGTTTTTCGTGTTCGGGCATCTGGCTGCGGATGCGCGCGAGGGCGTCGTCGTGGTCGAGCCCGGTGCGCGCCTGCAGACGGGTCAAGCGCACGTCTTCGGGTGCGGTGACGAGGATGACGTGGTCGAACTCGTCCTGGATGCCCCATTCGTAGATCAGGGCCGCATCCACCACCACGCGGTTCATCACGCGGCGCGCCGAAATGACTTCCTCGCGGACCGCCGTCAGCAAATGGGGATGCACGAGCGCGTTCAGGGTCTCCAGGGCGGAGGCGCTGCCGAAGACGATGCGACCGAGGCGCGCGCGATCGAGCGTTCCGTCCTGCCGGAGCACATCGTCGCCGAAGGCGCGCGCCACTTCGCGGACCAGCGACGGGTTGACCTCGTACAGGCCGTGCGCCACCTTGTCCGCGTTGACCAGCGCGCATCCCTTTTCCCGCAGCATTTCCGCCACGAGGCTTTTTCCCGATGCGATGTTTCCCGTGACGGCGATGGTCAGCATGTTTCCTTCCTCACTTCGCGTCGACCCACGTCTTGCCGACGCCGACTTCCGCAATCAGGGGGACGGTCAGCGTCATCGCCTGTTCCATCTCGCGCTTGACCAGCGCGGATGCCTCCGCAATGGCGGATTCGTCGACCTCGAACACGAGTTCGTCGTGGACCTGCAGCAGCATCGCGCAGGGGAGTGCGCCGTCCCGCAGTTTGTCATGCAGGCGGATCATGGCGATCTTGATCAGGTCCGCGGCGCTGCCCTGGATGGGCGTGTTGGCGGCGATGCGCTCGGCGTTTTCACGCAGGACGCGGTTGTCGGACAACAGTTCGGGGATGTAGCGGCGGCGTCCGGAAATGGTTTCCACATAGCCGCGCGCGCGTCCCTGCGAGACGGTTTCCGTAATGTAGACGCCCACCCGCTCGTAGGTCGCGAAGTAGTTGTCGATGAAACGTTTCGCCTCGGCGTAGGAGATCTTCAACTGGCCCGCGAGCCGGTGGGCGCCCATGCCGTACAGGACGCCGAAATTGACCACCTTGGCCGCGCGGCGCATGTCGGCCGTGACCGCGTCTTCCGGAACCCCGTACAGGGCGGCGGCGGTCCGCGCATGAATGTCGAGGTTCTGCCGGTACGCTTCACGCAGGGCCGGATCGCCGCTGAGGTGGGCGAGCATGCGCAGCTCGATCTGGGAGTAGTCGGCGCAGAGGAACACCTTCCCCGGCGCCGCCACGAAACAGCCGCGGATCTTGCGGCCCAGCTCGGTGCGGATGGGGATGTTCTGCAGGTTGGGGTTCACGCTGGACAGGCGGCCCGTGGCGGCGATCACCTGCGAGTACGTGGTGTGCACGCGGCCGGTGTCGGGACGGATCAGGCCGGGTAGGGTTTCGGCGTACGTGCTGCGCAGCTTCGCGACTTCGCGGTATTCAAGGACGGAGGCGACGATGGGGTGTTCCCCTTCGAGGCGTTCGAGCACGGCGGCGTCCGTGGAAAAACCGGTTTTGGTCTTCTTGCCGGTCTGAAGCCCCAGATCCACGAACAGCACCTGCTGCAACTGCACCGGAGACGCCACATTGAAGACGCGTCCGGCGTGGTCATGGATCTCGGACTCAAGCCGGTCCACTTCCTGTTTCATGGCCTCGGACAGGTCATGCAGACGGGTCTTGTCCACCAGGATGCCCTTGTCCTCCATGCCGATCAGCACCGGCAGCAAGGGCATTTCCATGGTGCGGAACAACTGTGTCTGCTGCTTGTCCTCCAGCTCCTTTTCAAGAACCTGCCACAGGCGCCACGTGAAATCGGCGTCCTCCGCCCCGTATTCGCATGCCTGATCCTGCGGGGCGTCGGCGAAGCTTTTCTGGTTCCGGCCTTTGCCGATCAGGTTTTCGATCGGGATCATCGTGTGGCCGAAGTGCTTGAGGGCCAGGCTGTCGAGCGAGATCTCGAGGCTTCCGGAGTTGCACAAAAAGGCCGCGATCATGGTGTCGACCAGCTTGCCGGGCGCATCCCAGTTGCGTGGCAACAGCCCGTGCCGCCTGAGGATGGTCAAATCGTAGCGTGCGTTGTGAAACACGAGCGGACGGTCACGCTCCTCAAGCAGCGGCAACAGCGCTGTTCCGAGTGTCTCCAGCGCCAGGTTCGGGCCTTCGGCATGGCCGACCGCCACATAATACCCCGTGCCGGCCTCCCCCGAAAGGCAGAGGCCCACCAGGCCGGCGGTGCGGTTGTCGAGCCCCGTGGTTTCCGTGTCGATCGCCCAGGTTTTGCGCGTCGCGAGGTCCGCCAGCATGGCCTTCAGGCCGTCCTCGTCGTTCACGAGGACATACGTCCCGCGCGTGGCCGCGCCGGCGGCTCCGGGTTCCTCATCGTACTCCGGCGCGCCCGCCCGGCGGGCTTCCGCCCCCTCCAGGCCTTCCGGCGCGGCCGGAACCTTGCCGTTGGCGGCCGGGATCAGTTTGACGAGGCTGCGCAGTTCATAGGCGAGCAGAAGTTCCTTCAGCGCGTCTTCGTGGACTCCGGGGCACGCGAGGTCATCGAGCGCAACGGGGAGCGTGAGGTCGCAATGCAACGTCACCAGATCCATGGACAGGCGTGCGTCGGCCTCGTGGGCGATGATCTTTTCGCGCAATCCCTTTTTGGCGATGCTGCCCTTGTTTTTGAGCACGCCCTCCAGGGTTCCGTAGGTCTCCAGCAGTTCGATCGCCCCCTTGGGGCCGATGCCGGCCACGCCCGGCACGTTGTCGGAGCTGTCGCCCATGATGGACAGCAGGTCGCGGATGCGGTCGGGGG
>Ga0079224_100008923_pt1 | contig 13625 bp, 10 predicted proteins | sample Stecom2015_FD_80414 | JGI IMG/M metagenome (GOLD analysis project Ga0079224, IMG submission 80414) | Agricultural soil microbial communities from Utah to study Nitrogen management - Steer compost 2015 | ecosystem: Environmental > Terrestrial > Soil > Agricultural land | place: USA: Utah... | reverse complement strand
ATAGTGACCTGCATCCGCGTGGCGTTGCCCGCGGTCGGCACCCGCTCCAGCATGGACCCGGAGATGTCGATGACCGCGAGCAGGCGGCCCGGCAGGGTCACCGCGGTCCACGCGGACAACACCCGGTCGACCGCCTCCGGGTCGAGACCGCCGGCGGCCGTCCCACCGGCCTCGTTCGGCGGGGACGGGGTCACGCTCCCCGCCGGGCTGGGCGCCCCCAGCGGCGGGACGAAGCCGTCACCCCACGTGCCGTCCGGGGCCCGCAGGTTGAGCGCGCCAAGCCGGTTCCGGAACGACGCGGTGCTGAGCACCTCGAACAGCCCTTGGGCGGCCGCCGTCTTGGCCGGATCGGTGCCCGGCAGGATCGCGTACGGGTAGTCCAGCGACGGCGGCGGCGGTTCGAGGTAGAGGGCCGCCAGCGGGATCGGCGGTTTCGCCGCGTTGTAGGCGATGACGTCCTCTTCCGAGAGCGGAGCGATGCTCAACGCCGAGGCGACCGTGGCCGGGTCCGTGGACCGCGGGAAGCGCGCGATGAGGTCGTCTCGCAGCGCGGACTTACCGGTGGCCAGCGCCCGCAACGCGGCCGTGCTCACCGCCTGCGCGTTCGCGCCGGAGGCCTGCGCCGCGGCCGTGAGCGCCAGCAGTCCGGAGAGGCCCGCCGCGTCCCGGCTCGGCTCGACGATGCCGGTGCGCAGCCGCGTCCCGCTGGTCACCTGCTTGAGCAGGTCCTTCCAGCCGATCTGCTTGCTGGGCCACCCCAATCCCGCCGCCACCGGCTCCGGCATGGCGATCACCACGGGGCTGCTGGCGATCGAGCCGCCGTTGCCGGGGGCGAACCCCGCGGCGGCGGTGCGCAGCCGGGCGAGCCAGGTGCTGGAGTCTGGGATCCACACGTCGGGGACGACAGCGTTGCCGCTGGCCTGGCCGACGCCGGCGAGCGCGACGCCGTGCTGGCTGGCCACCACAGCGGCCACATCCACCGGATCGATGGCGTGCACGTGGACGCTCACGCAGATGCCGTCCACCGCGGCACCATCGTTGCTCCACTGCGTGGCGGCGGCGTCCACCGCCGGCGCGATCTCGGGCGCGGCGGCGACGCTGAGGGTCAATTGCCCTTCGCACTGGGGACCCGTCAACCGCTGGTACCCATACCACGCTCCGGCGAACACGACGGCGAGAACTACCGCCGTGGCGATGACGCCTGCTCCGGGAAATCGACTACGCATGCGATGGCGGCCTGGCACGCGATCAATAATGCGCATTCGCACGTGTTTCTGCTAGGGACATTTGGCCGAAAGTTGCGGATGAGATACAAGAGTCCGCCAATATGTTACGTAGCGTAATGTTTCGGTTTCGCTAGGTTTGAATGGCCAGCGCCGCATACGCAGAAAATCTCCACACCTGACCTCTGCGCGACGGATACATGACAAACCGCGAACCAGGAGCGCCCTATTGCGGGACAACGCAGGTTGGACTCGGCGTATTCACCGGGTCACCCAGCGAAATCGGCAGCCCGTTTTCTGGATCCAATCGGAATATCCCCACCGTGTGGGAGCGCTCGTTGGCCACGTACAAGTGTTCACCGACGATCGCGAAGTGCCGCGGCCACCGCCCACCGGTCGACACCTCGCCGACATACCGGGGCACCGCGTCCTCTAGCGCGAAGACGGCGATCGTGTCCGGGCCGCGGTTCGCGACGTACAAAAATCGGCCATCCGCACGAACCGCGATCTCCGACGGCTGGACGTGACCACTGTGGGTCGTCGAGGGAACACAGCCCAGCTCCCGCAACGTCCCGTCCTGGTCGAGCTCGCACGCGGTCACCGTGGCGTCGAGTTCGCCCACCACGTAGCAGCGCTTCCCGTCCGGGTGTCGGGCGAGATGCCGCGGGCCGGCTCCCGAGCGGTGCCACGCCCGGGACCCGTCCGGCACGAGCCGCCCGGCGGCCGCGTCCAGCCGGTACCGATACACCGAGTCGGTGCCGAGGTCCACGGCGAGCAGCGAGCCACCCGCCGGATCAGGGGAAATCATGTGCGGATGCGGCCCTTCCTGCCGCTCCGGGTCGACACCGCGCCCCTGATGCCCGATCAACTCGGTGCGTTCCCGCACCGCCCCGCTGGCGGCGTCGAGCGGATGCACAGCGAGGCTGCCGCCGGTGTAGTTCGCGGCGATGAGATACGGCTCCCCGGGGATCACCGCCGCGTGGCACGGGTCAGCGCCGCCGGTGGACGCCTCGCCGAGCGCGGTCAGCGTCCCCTCGTCCCCAACCTGCCACGCGCTGATCCGCCCCTCGCGCACCTCGTTGGTCGCGTACAGCACCGGCAGGGTGGGGTGCCGGATCAGGAAGGACGGCGACGGTGTCACGGCGACCACGCCCAGCAGCTCGAGCTGCCCGCTGTCCGGGTCGCGACGCGCCGCGACGATCCCCTCGCCGCGTCCGCCGCTGCTGGCCGGCGTGTAGCACCCGATATGGACGATCCGGCCATCGGTCACGGCTGCCTCACCTCCGTGCGTGCCACCCCGATCCAACCAGAACCACCGCCGCCGCGCAGGGCGTCACGGCCACCGCCGCCTAGACGCCTAGAGCGAACGCAGTCCATCCACCACCGCTTGGAGCACGTTCTCGTCGGGCAGCTCGTCGGCGGTGGGCGGCTCGTAGATGTGGACCAAGCCGGCGGCGAGCAGATCACCGAGGAGCACCCGGACCACCCCCACCGCGAGATCGAGCCGGGACGCGATCTCGGCGACGGAGAGCGGCTGCTGAACCATGGCGATGATCGCCCGGTGCTCGGGGTAGAGCCGCGCGGTCTGCTCCCGGCTGCCGGGTGGTCCGGCGACCACCAGCGTGACCACATCGAAGTCCCCGGTCACCGGTTGGACCCGGCCCGCGGTCAACGCGTACGGGCGCACCACGGGCCCGGCGTCGGCGTCGAGCCACTCGTGGTGCGCGTCGAAAGCCTTACGCATCGGCCCAAAGGGTCGTGTGCACCGCTACAGGCTCCTCTCGGAATCGGTGGCGTCCCGGTCGGCCTCGCCGGCGTCGCTGCCGGAGGGCGTGGACGCGCCGACCGCCGCGCTCTGCCGGCCTCGGGCCGCGCCCGCCTGGAGCGCCGACATCACCGACCGCACCCGCTGCGGCGACCGGCGGACCGCCAGCTGCTCGGCCGAAGGCGGCTCGCCGGAATCCCGCAGCTGCGGCGCCAGGCTCTGCTGGCGGACCCGCCGGGGCAGGCCGCCCGCGCCCGCCGGCGCGGCGACGGGCGGGCGGGGTTGGTCCGTCGGGGCGCTCGGGGCCGCCGTACGGCTCTCGTCGCCGGCTCGCTCGGCCGGGGCAGGCGCATCGGGTGTCGGCGCGGGCGGGCGGCCCGGGCCGGTGGGCCGCCGGGTCGGCAGCGACGCGCGGGTCGGCGGCCGGTGCTCCGCGGCTGGCGCGGGAGCATCTGCCGAGCTGTCGGCGATGACGAGATCGGTGGGGAGCCGGACCGCGGCGATGACGCCGCCCTCGGCCGAGGAGCGCAGGGTCACCTGGATGCGGTGGCGGGCGCTGAGGTGGGCCACCACGAACAGGCCCAGGCGGACGCTGTGGGCGGGGTCGAACTCGGGTGGCGCGGCCAGCAGCTGGTTCACCTCGTCGATCGCGCTTCGCGTCATGCCAAATCCGCGATCTTCGACCTCGACGGTGTAGCCGTCGTCCCCTAGGCTGCCGCGCACGCGCACCCGGGTCTCCGCTGGGGAGACGAGGGTCGCGTTCTCGATCAACTCGGCGAGCAGGTGGATGACGTCGCCGACCGCCCGGCCAATCAGCGAAGCGTTGTCCACAGTGTCCACGTCGACCCGGGCGTAGTGCTCGATCTCGGAGATCGCCCCGCGGATGACGTCGATCATCGGCACCGGGCGGCTCCAGCCGCGCCCCGGCTTCGCCCCGCTGAGGATGAGCAGGCTCTCAGTGTGTCGGCGCATCTGTGTCGCCAAATGGTCGAGAGTGAACAGATTCCGCAGCTCCTCCGGGGCCGCCTTGCGCTCCATCGTGTCCAGAAGCGTGAGCTGCCGGTGCAGCAGCGACTGACTGCGGCGTGCCAGCGCGAGCACCGTCTCCCGCCAGCCGCGGCGCGCCGTCGCCTCCTGGACCGCGGAGCGGATCGCGGTCCGGTGCACCGCGCTGAACGCGTGCCCGAGCTGCCCGATCTCGTCGGTGCCGTAATCCAACGAGGGGGTCTCGGCCCGCACGTCGACCGTCTCGCCCGCGCGGAGACGGTCGACGACGTCCGGCAGCCGGGTCCCCGCGAGGTCGAGGGCGACAGCGCGCAGCCCGGTGAGCCTCCGCACGAGCGACCGCGCCATCCGCACGGCGATGACGAGCGCGACGGCGACGGCTGCTACGCCGACCAGGCCGACCACGGCGGTGAAAAAGAGGGAGCGCCGCGCCACCGACCGGCCCTGATCCCCGAGCTCATCGACCGCGCCGAGCGCGATCTGGCGCAGCTGCTCCCGCACCGCGTCGTACGCGGCCCGCCACTCCCCTGGGTCGATCGGCGGAGCTGCGGTCTCGGCCCCGTCGACCAGCAGCGTCTCCTCAAGCGCGCGCAGTCGGCCGAACTCGGCGCCCTCGGTGAGCTGCTGATAGCGGGCGCGTGCCGAGTCCGGGAGGTCGGCGAACGCCCGCGGGTAGAGGACGCGGTAGGCCCCGACGTGCCCGAGCAGCTCGCGATACTCCCCCGGACCGAAACGGCCAGTGTGGAACGCCGCGCCCAGCAGCGCGTCCGCGCGTCCCAGCATCTCGGTGGCCACGCCGAAGTCAACGAGCGCCTGCGCTTCACGACTCACTGGGTCGCCCGGCAGCGCGGCGATGGCGGCCAAGAGCTGGAAACCGGCGTCGATGATCCCGTTGTAGAGCTCAAACAGAGCGGTCCACTCCAGACGGCGCCCGTCGATCGCCTCCCGCCCAGCCGCAAGGCCGTCCAATGTGGTGAGGAGCTGGTCCACACGCGCGGCGACTCGCGGGTCCGCGACCTCGCCCGGGTCGAAGTCGGCAGCGTGCCGCCGGAAAGCGGCGATCGCCTCATCCGTCCGCGCCCGCTGCTCGGCGATGCCAGCGACGACGTCGGAGCCGGCGAGATACACCGCCGCGAGCCGCCGTTCGTTCTGCAGCTCGGCGATGAGCCGCTCACCAGGGCGGACCAGCGCGTCGACGAGCGTTCGGGCGTCCCGCAGGCGCAGCGCGGGGCCCGCGGCGAGGGCCAACGCGACCATCCACAGTGCAAGGAGTCCGGCGAGCGGCACAGACACCATCGCAACGATCTTCGATCGGATGGACCAGTTGCGGGTGTTCATCGGACCTCGCCCAGGGATAGCGGCTGGACTCGCCCATCCATTCGGCGTCACGCGGGCAGCGGTTGGCGTATGGACGGCTATGTTTTCGGCAGGATACGAAATCTCCCCGTTTCGCGCCTAGCACACCGCACGTCCCTCCCGACCGCCTCCGCTCCCCCGCCTCCGAATTGCGGCGAAACGCGGCCGCGGGTCTCCTCGTCACCGGCTTCTCGTAGCCGGCATTCTCGTGCCCCGTTTCCGATCCGACGGCCTCCCCGGCACGGGGTCATGGTCGAGCCGACGGAGCCGCTGACCGCGTCGCTCACGCACCGGCCGACATGAACCGCCGTGCGCCGGGAATCACACACGCAATAGGAACGCATCCGCGCCAGCGAAGCGGGCGAACGAAAACCGACGCCCGAACGCGGACGCCCCAAAGCAGACGACCCGAAGCAGGCGGCTGAAAGCAGAGGACCGAAGCAGACTACCGAAAGCAGAGGGCCGAAGCGGAAGAACACCGCAGCGAAACCAAGCAGCAGCACGAAGAGCTAGACGGCGACAAGGAAGACGAAGACGGCGAAGACAAAGACGGTCAAGCCAAAGACGGCCAAGACGAAGACGGCGAAGAGGAAGACGGCGAAGAGGAAGACGGCATGGAGCACGAGGAGCCACGTCCCACGGCGTCGACGTCCATCCACTACGACGCCAGCGTCACCGATCCCGCGCTGGACGATCCTGTCCCCGGCGAGCCGATCCACACCCAACCCGGCATCGTCGAGCCGCCCGGCGCACCGATCAGCACGGTGCGGCTGCGCGACACCCGTCCGCCGTTTCGCGAGCCGCCCGAGCCGCCGACCGCGTTCGGCGCGAGCAGCGTCGGCGGAGCGGTCGCCGCCGCCGCCCTCGCCGGCCCAGACCGCACAGAAATGGACGATCCCCGCTCCGACACCACCGTCGCGGACGGGGACGGGATGGTCGACGAAGGGCGAAGGGAATTCCCCGAGTGACCGGGCGACAGCGACACGCATGGGACGGGCCATTCCCGGGTAGAGATCAGCTTGAGCGTGAGCGAGGAGGCGGCGATGACGGAGCGTGAACCAGCGGCAGCGCGCCCTTTGGAGGAGACTCCGGAAGCGGCCGCCGCGGTCGAGGACGAGACGACCGTGCCCCAGCTCATCACGGACGGCGGGCCGGGCGCCCAGCCGCCCCGCTTCGGTGAACCGGGGGCGGTTGGCGGCACCCGCGTCACCGCCCGCACCGGGGCGGAGCAGCCATGGGAGCCGGAGGATCTCGCCCTGGCAGAGGGCAAGGATCCCACTCCGGCGAATGTGGAGCGGGCCCGGCGCGAGCTCGAAGAACACGGCCCGGCGGCGATTGAGAAGACCGTGCCGTAAGCCGCTGGCCCACCATCGCGGCGCACAGGCACGGGTACGCCGCGACGACGGGGCCTGGAGTGGCCGTCTCCGGCTACTCCAGGCCCCGCAGGTGTTCCATCCCTAGCGGAGGGGCCGCATCACAGCGGCGGGTGCGCGTTGCGCATCAGCTCCTCGAACTGCTCCGGGAACCAGGCGCCGGAGATCGGAGCGTTGGGCAGCGCGCCGGTGGGGTTGTTGCCGTTGCGCGCGTTACCGCCGTAGGACGGGTCGCACATCCGGTCGAAGCCCTTGCCCTCGTTGTTCGGGATCTCCCGGCTCGAGCCGTCCGACTCACCCGGCGGCTTGGCCCAGACGTAGGCGTCGATACCCGCGGCGGGGTTGGCCTTCGGCCGCTCACCGAGGCCAGCGCCGGCCTGGTTGCACCAGTTGCCCTTGTGGATCCGGCGGTCGACACGGGCGCCGTCGACGTACGCGTCAACGCTGGTCGTCGGGCCAGGGCCGGTCGGCCGGTCCGGGCCACCCCAACCGTTGCGGGACGTGTCGATCAGCATGCCGATGTCGTTCGGGAAGCCGGCGCGCACCAGCTCCTGGCGGAACGCCTGGGCGAACGAGAGCTCGTCGACGTAGTTGTTCCAGTCGACCCACTTCGACTGGCGCACCGACACGCCGTTGACGGTGTCGGTCACCTTGAAGTACGGCTCCACCAGCGCCGAGTAGTTGGCGGTGTTGGTGATGAAGCCGTGCACGTTGCGGACGTCGCCGGACTTGACGGCGACCTCGTAGAGCAGCTGGGCGGTGGCGCGGAAGTTGTCCTCCCAACCGATCCAGCCGTGGTGCGCCGCGTCGACGTAGTTGTAGACGTTCGGGATCGCGCCGAGCTTCTGCAGGGCGTAGGCGACGCCGTCGACGTACGCGCCGTTCGCCTTCACCCGGTCGCACATCTCGGTCGCGCCCTCGCGGCCACCGGTGTTCGTGATCAGGTTCGGCAGCGAGTCGATCTCGATGATCGTGATGATCCGAAGGTCGCGGTACTTCGGGTCACCCATGATCTCGGCGATCGGGTCGATGTACTCGCTCTTGTAGCGAGGCAGCTCATCCGGACCCAGCTCACCGTTGGACGCGAGCGCGGAGCAGTCCCGACCCGGCAGGTTGTAGATCACGAACTGCGCGTAGTCGGCGCCCTGCTTCAGCGCCTCGTCGAGGTGGTCGCGCAGACCCATGGGGCCGTTCGAGCTGCTGTTCGGCGTCCCGTAGATGGCGGCGATCCGGTCGAGCCAGACGAAGGTCGGCGTGTTCGACACGCGCTCGCCACCGGGCACCGACTCGGCCTTGGCCTTCCACTCCGGGTTGACGTAGCCCTTCGCACCCGCGTACGGGTTGTCCACCCGGACGTGTCCGCCGCCCGGAGGCGTGGTGGGCGGGGTCGTCGGCGGGGTGGTCGGCGGGGTAGTGGGCGGAGTGGTCGGCGGGGTGGTCGGCGGGGTGGTCGGCGGCGTCGTAGGCGGGGTGGTCGGCGTGGTCGAGCCGTTGCACACCACGCCGTTCAGGCGGAACGTGGTGGGCCGCTCGTTGGTCCCCGAGTACGACGCGTTGAAGCCGACGTTGGTGCTCTGGTTGGTGCCGAGGTTGGCGTTCCAGTCGGCGTTACGCAGCGTGACCCGCTGCCCGTTCTGGGTGTAGCTGCTGCTCCAGGACTGGGTGATCTGCTGGTTGCCGGAGAACTCCCACTCGAGAGTCCAGCCGCCGACGATCGGGTCGCCCAGGTTCGTGATGGTCAGGTTCGCGGTGAACCCGGTGTTCCACTGGTTGACCTGGTAGTCAACCCGACAGCCCGCGGCGGCGCTGGCCTGCGAGGCCAGGGCAACCAGGGCACCCGAGCCCAGCAGGGCGGCCGCGCCAGCGGTCAGACCGCGGCGCCACAGCGCGCCCAGCGTGCCCGTTTGATTGTTCAGACTCATGCGAAATGTCTCCTTGGACATCGCGGAGGTACCCGGCTGGACGCCGGGTCGGTGACGGAAATGGAATTGGCCCCAACCGCCCACGTTGCGGCTTGGGCGTGACGATCGCCGGTTTTCCGGTCTCCCGGAGGCCCTCGGCGACCCTGTTAGCTGGCTCACCCGCGCGAATTGACAGTCATCATGGCATGGGAACGCTCCCATCGCAATGGTCCCGTAACGCGCTCGCAACCTCGACGCCCACTCGCCGCCCGTTTCCGCTGCTCAAGGCGCTAACGCGAAGGCGGATAAGCCACCAGCGCGGGGGTACGTACACAGTGAGCACGTCCAGTTGGAGGGTTGTGACATGGCGAACGTGACCGACCGGATCAAGGGCCTCTTCGGTCAACGCGGCAAAGCGATGACAGAGCGAGGCAAGCAGCAGGGATCGCAGGTCCAGCAGAAGATTCGGCAGGTCACCGACCGGATGACCGGCAAACGGTGACGAAACGCAACCGACGAGAAACACGCCGTGACACACGAGCGGTGACCACCAGCAAGCGGTAAGAACACCTGCCCGGCGGGCCCACACACCCCCTACCCGCCGGGCGCTTCTCCTTCGCCAGGCACCACCCCCTCCAACATCTCGGCCACCGTGTGGGCGCAAATGCCGGACGTTGGACTGTCCACAATGCGCGCCACGGTGCGCCGCACATGTCGCACCGCGGGCTCCGCCAGCCCGTCGTACACCGCCGCGAACATCTCCCGCGCCTGTTGCCGCAGCCATCCCGGAGGCATGAGCCGCATCGGCAGCGGAGGATCGAGCAGCTTGAACCGGCGGTAGATCTCCATCACCTCGGTCCGGGCCCGAAGCGCCTCCGCTCCCCTGATCTCCCCCGCCGCGATTCGCGGCAACAGCGGCCGCCAGCGCTCGATGAAGTCCGCGTAGTGCGCGTCGATCGCCGCCATGTCCCACGCGTCGCGCGGATCGCGCGGCGCGCAGCCGGCGACGTCCACCCGCCGGGCGCGGAAGACCGTCACCGCGCCGAAGCCGTCATCGCCCCGCGCCGTGATCTCAGCGGGCGGAGGGCTCGGCGACACCCACAGTCCGTCGTAGAGCGGCATGAACCCCATCCACCGCAGCCGGCTGCGCAGCGCCCGCCGAGCCGACTCCCTCTCCTGCGGCACGGAAAAGGCGATGAGGGTCCACTGGCCGTCCCACGCCTCGGCCTCGACGGGGAACGCGACGACGCTGCGGCCGCCCGCGGCCAATGTGGCCGCCGCCGGCGTGGTGAGGCGGTAGAAGCTCTGCCGGCCCCGCCGGGTCCGCTCGAGCACACCGCGGCGGGCGAGCCGGCTGATCGCGGTGCGGGCGCTGGCCGCGGTGAGACCAGATTCGACGAGCAACGCCACGATCGCCGCGGAGGGTAGCCACGCGCGGTGGCGCAGCGTGTAGTCCGCCAGGAGCGTCACCGCGAGCGCCCGTGGGCTTTCGACCGCCGGCCGACGCGGAATGCGCAAGGTGCCGTGCGCGAGGTCGGGAAGGATCTCTTGCTCGTTGAAAGGACTCACCAGGCGTGCCTCCCGGCGGGCGTCGACGCGCCATCGACTGTAGACGATCTTCGATCAACTGGGGAGGTTCTCGACAATTGAGTTCAATCGATTGACAGTTGGCCACACGGTCGGGATATTTAGCGCCATCTATTACGACAGGGCAGCGCCGCGCGGGGACTCCGTCGCCCCCGCGACCCGCGCCGCCCTGGTCGCCGTACGCGGCTTTGAAAGGAACGCCCCCCCATGCGCACCACACGATGGCTGTCCGCCGGGGTGACCGTCGCGCTCGCGGCAGCCGGCCTCACCCTGGCCCCCGGCCTGGCGAGACCCGCTCACGCGGCGTCGCTCGTCGAAGTTACGAACTTCGGCCACAACCCCGGCAACATGCGGATGCACATCTACGTGCCGGATTCCGCGCGCGGCAATCCGGCGATCGTCGTGGCGATGCACGGCTGCGGCGGCTCCGGGCCCGGCTTCTACTCCAGCAGCGAGTTCGCCTCCCTCGCCGACCGCTACGGGTTCATCGTCATCTACCCGACCGCCACGCAGCAGGCGGGATTCGGCAACTGCTTCGACACCTGGTCACCGGCGTCCATCCGCCGCGACGCCGGCAGCGACCCGGTGTCGATCATGTCGATGGTCACGTACGCCCAGCAGCGCTACGGCGGCGACCCCAACCGCGTCTACGCCACCGGCAGCTCCTCCGGCGGCATGATGACCAACCACCTGCTCGCCCTCTACCCGGACGTGTTCAAGGCCGGCGCCTCCTTCATGGGGACGCCGTTCGCCTGCTTCTCCGGCGCGGGCGACTACGCGCCGGGCATGAGCCACTGCACCAGCGGCAACATGAACCGCACCCCGCAGCAGTGGGGTGACTTGGTCCGGCAGGCGTACCCCGGCTACACCGGCCCGCGTCCGCGCATGCAGCTCTGGCACGGCACGAACGACTTCGTCGTGCCGTTCAACCTGCTGCAAGAGGCGGTCGAGCAGTGGACCAATGTGCACGGTCTGAGCACCACCCCGACCTCGACCGACCAGCCGCGTCCGAATTGGCTCCGCCAGCGGTTCGCCGACGCCAGCGGCACCGTGCTCGTCGAGGCGATCACCGTCAACGGCGCGGGGCACAGCCTGCCGGAGAGCGGCATGGCGGCGGAGGCGATCGCCTTCTTCGGCCTCACCGGCGCGCCGACGCCCCCACCGACGACGCCCCCCACCACGCCGCCCACAACGCCGCCCTGGATCCCACCCACGACCCCGCCGACCACGCCCCCGACGACACCGCCGAGCGGCGGCGCCTGCCGGATCACCTACACGGTGAACTCGTGGAACACCGGGCTCACCGCGTCGATCACCATCACCAACACCGGTAACACGCCGATCAACGGCTGGTCGCTGGTGTTCACCCTGCCCGCGGGACAAACCATCATCTCGGGCTGGAACGCCAGCTACGCACCGATGTCTGGGCAGGTGACGGCGCGCAACCTCTCCTACAACGCCACCATCCCGCCCAACGGATCCACCACGATCGGGTTCCAGGCGAACCACACCGGCAACACCGGCCGCCCGAGCAGCTTCACGCTCAACGGGCAGACGTGCGCGAGCGCGTAACCACACCCATCACAAGGGCCCGTGCCGGCTGGCACGGGCCCTTTCCTTGCCCCAGTAGCGATCGCGCGTCCCGCCAGGCTCGCCCGCCCAACGGGTCCACGCTCACTCGCGGACGACCGCCAACCTCGCCGGCACCGAGTAGTTGCCGGCGGCGTCGATGGTCCGCACCAGGTACACGTACCGCCCAGGCGGCGGCGCCGGCATCCTGAGGAAAGCGCCGCCCACCTCAGCCACCGGCAGCGGCTGCGGACGAACGATCGGCGTGCCGGCATCCGAGCGCGCGATCGTCATGACCGACACCTCGTACCCCGCGATCGGAAGGCTGGTCACCGTCGTGGCGGCCGGCTCCTTCCACTCCAGACTGACGTAGCCGCGGACCCAGTCCTGAAGCGTCACGTCCAGCGGCGGCGGGACCACCCTGGGCTCTTCATACACCGGTTGGGGCGCGAACACCTTCGGGGAGCTGTTGCCGGCGCCGTCGACCGCGCGGACGGCGAAGTAGTACGGCTGCGGCCGGACGATGGGGCCCGTGGAGTAGAGGTACCGGGTGCTGGTCGTCCGCGCGATGAGGCGGCCGCCCGCGTACACCTCGTAGACGACGTAACCGGAGTCGTCGGTCGCCGCGCCCCAGGCCAGGGTGACCCCGCCGGTGTAGTCGATCCGCAGCGGTCCGGGCCGGGTCGGCGGCTGGTAGTCCACGAACGGCGGCCGGATCGTCGGGGTCACGATCGGGCTGCTGGCGGCGAGGGCGCGCGTGGGCGCGAGCATGAAGCCCGCGGTGACCGCGAGTGCCCCCGCGAGCACTGTCGCGATATGTGATCGAGCTCTCATATCGATGAGTCTATATCTATCGGTCAGGTCCACCTCCGGCGTCTGCCAGCCCCTCACCCCTGGAGCGCCCTGGGGCCGACGCGCCGCCGGCCCGTTGAAGGCCTCACGCCCCGCACACGTCACCGCGCTCCGCGATACCGAAAACTTTTCGATAACTATCGACGCGCTCCTGGTTTCTCGCAGCGAAGTTTTCGAGCGCTGTGGCTGCCCCGGCCACCGAGACCGCCCACGACGCCGACGCCCGCACCCGCTGATTTCCCCAGCTCATAGGGCGTACGACCCATCACTGCCCGCTCGCCGAAGCGCCACCCAGGGAGATCAACCACCGCGCGCGCCGCACACCGAGCCATTGACATGTTTCGACTGACTGTCGAAACTTGACGAAATCGACATCAGTGATCGTCGATTCCTCGTCGTGAAAGGGGCCCCTAGTGATCATGAGATCGGGCCGCTCCAGAGCCCGGCTGGCGATCGTCGTGCCAGCGGTGGCCGCGCTCGCAGCCGCTGGAGCGGTAGCGGTACTGCCACAGCCCGTCGCCGCAGCCACCACCTTCGCCTCGACAGTGGAGGACGAAGGCGCTGACTGCCCGGTGAACATCCCCGGCTCGATCCCGGCCAACTCGCGGCTGCCCGACCCCTTCCGCAAGCTGGACGGCGCACGCGTCACCACCAAGGCCGACTGGCGCTGCCGCAGAGCCGAGATCCGCGAGCTCGCGGAGCGGTACGTCTACGGCGAGAAGCCGCCCAAGCCCGCGAGCGTCACCGGCACGGTGACCAGCAGCAGCATCACCGTCAACGTCTCGCACAACGGCCGCAGCGCCAGCTTCTCGGCGAGCGTGCAGCTGCCGACAACCGGAAGCGCGCCCTACCCCGCGGTCATCGTCTACGGCGGCTTTGGCGCGGACACCAACACCATCCGCTCCTCCGGCGCGGCGGTCATCAGCTACGACCCGTTCAGCGTCGGCCGGGAAGGCACGCCCCGCAACAACAAACAGGGCGCCTTCTACACCCT
>Ga0079224_100008922_pt1 | contig 13625 bp, 9 predicted proteins | sample Stecom2015_FD_80414 | JGI IMG/M metagenome (GOLD analysis project Ga0079224, IMG submission 80414) | Agricultural soil microbial communities from Utah to study Nitrogen management - Steer compost 2015 | ecosystem: Environmental > Terrestrial > Soil > Agricultural land | place: USA: Utah... | reverse complement strand
GATTCGACGCCGAGCGCATCCGCCTGGCCGTAGAGTATCGCAGGATCCACTCCGATCCGGCGGCCGACGACCTCGAGATCGAGCCGCGCATGATCGTCATCCACCACACCGGCGGCAACTCCGCCGACGGCACCTGGCGCTACTTCAACCGGGTGCGGATGGAGGGCGCGCGCGAGAAGCTGGCCCGGGCCGGCGCGGTGAACGTGGCCTCTCACTTCCTGGTCGACCGGGACGGCACCTGCTACCGGCTCATGCCGGAGACCCGGATGGGGCGCCACGCGATCGGGCTCAACCACATCGCGATCGGGGTGGAGAACGTCGGGGATCGCGAGCGCTACCCGCTGACCGACGCCCAGCTCGCGACCAACGCCAGGCTGGTGCGCGCCCTCGCCTCGCGCCACCCCATCACCCACCTGGTCGGCCACCACGAGACCTACCGGCTGGAGGAGCACCCCTACTTCGTCGAGCGGCAGGCCGGCTACCGCAACCGCAAGTCGGATCCCGGCCCCGCGTTCATGGCGCGGCTGCGCGCCGAGGTCGCCGACCTCGGCCTCGAGGGAGCGCCCGCCGCCCCGTAGCCTGGCGCGCGGCCGCTCGCGCACAGCCGCGCCCGCCTGCGGGTCAGGGCGCCCGCGCGCGGGTCAGGGCGCCCGCGCGCCGGGTCAGGGCGCCCGCGCCGGGTCAGGGCTCCCGCGCGGGGGTCAGGGCGCCCGCGCGCGGGTCAGGGCGCCCGCGCCGGGGTCAGGGCGCCCGCGCGGGGTCAGGGCACCCGCGCCGGGGTCAGGGCGCCCGCGCGCGGGTCAGGGCGCCCGCGCGCCGGGTCAGGGCGCCCGCGCCGGGGTCAGGGCTCCCGCGCGCGGGTCAGGGCGCCCGCGCGCGGGTCAGGGCGCCCGCGCCGGGGTCAGGGCGCCCGCGCCGGGGTCAGGGCGCCCGCGCCGGGGTCAGGGCGCCCGCGCCGGGGTCAGGGCGCCCGCGCGCGGGTCAGGGCGCCCGCGCGCGGGTCAGGGCGCCCGCGCCGGGGTCAGGGCGCCCGCGCCGGGGTCAGGGCGCCCGCGCCGGGGTCAGGGCGCCCGCGCGATGCCGCGGCGGCGCATCCAGGTCGCCAGCGCGTCGCGCTCGTGGTCGAGGCGATCGTCGCCGCGCATGCGGCGCTCGACCTCCACCGCGAGGGCGCTCCCGGCGGCGCGGTCGCGGCCCGAGTCGTGAAGCGCGCGGGCCAGGAGCGCCGCGCTCCACAGGTAGTCGGCGGGATCCTCGCGGCCGCGGTGCGCCTCGCTGGCGCGGGTGAGCGGCTCGATCGCGGCGCGCGGCTCGCCGAGCGCGAGGTGAGCCGCGCCGATCGTGCGCAGCACCTCGGCCGCCGGGTAGTCCGGCCCGACCACCCGCAGCGACATGGCGTGGCTCTCCTGCGCCGCCTCGAGCGCGCCGGCGGCGTCCCCCGCCGCCAGGCGAACCAGGCCCAGGATGTGGAGGTTGTTGGCGATCGCCGGGTGGTCGCCGCCGTGGTGCTCGCGCAGGATCTCGATCGCGCGCTCGAGCAGATCGCGCGCCTCGTCGAGCCGGCTCTCGGTCTCGAGCGCGGTCGCCAGCGAGGTCATGTGGATCGCGGTGGTCGGGTGGCGCGGGCCGAGCGCCTTCTCGTCGATGGCCACCGCGCGGCGCAGCGCGGCGATCGAATCGGCCGGGCGGCCCTGGAAGCCGAGCACTAGGCCGAGGTTGTGCAGCGTGTTGCCGACCGCCGGGTGCTGCGCGCCGAGCGCCGCCTCGCGGATGGCCAGCGCCTGCCGGTAGTGCTGCTCCGCCTCGTCCAGCCGGTCGCTCATGTACTCGGCGCCGGCCAGGAGCTCGAGGGTGGTGGCCACCTCCGGGTGCGAGTCGCTCAGCCGGCGGCGCTGCAGCGCGAGCACCCGCTCCTGGTGGGCGGCCGCCTCCTGCGGCTTGCCGAGCTGCAGCGCGATCTGGCTCAGCCCGCGCAGCGGCTCGACCACGCCGGGATCGTCCGGCCCGCGGTGGCGCTCGACGTGCTGCAGGACCTCGCGGTAGAGCGCGGCGGCGCCGTGGTAGTCGCCGCGGTCGTAGGCGGCGACCGCGCGCGCCCGGTCGAGCGCCACCGCGATCTCGCCGCGCCGGCCGACCCGCTCGAGCGCCGCGGTCGCCCGCTCCTCGAGCGCCGGCACCTCGGCGGTGCGCGACTGCCGGTGGCCGACCACGCCGATGAGATCGATCCAGGCCTGCGCCGCGATCTCGTCGTGGCGGCCGGCCTCGGCGGCCCACACCGCCCGCTCGAGGTCCTCCTCGGCGCCGGCGTAGTCGCCGAGCTCGTCGCGCAGGCGGGCGCGGGTCCACAGCACCTCCGCCTCGAGCGGGCGGTAGCCGAGCGCACGCGCCGCCTCGCCCAGCGGGTCGGCGAGCTCGAGCCCGCGGCGGTAGGCGCCGGCGGCGTAGGACGCGCGCACCAGCGCCAGCTCGGCGGTGCGCGCCTCGATCTCCGCGCGCGCCGCCGGATCGGCCGGCGGCGGCACGGCGGCCAGGCGGTCCACCTCGGCGCAGGCGCTCACGTCCGGCAGCCTGCGCACCGCGCCGGGCGCGGCGGCGGTGTCGCCGTCCGCCTCGATCAGCCGGTCGACCAGCGCGTCGAGCTCGGCCAGCCGGCGATCGAGGCAGCGCATGCGCAGCGCGAGCTGCGCCTCGGTCTGGTGGCGGTGCACGCGGGTGGCGCGACACGCCTCGACGTGCATGGTCCGCCAGCGCACGGCGTAGTCGTCGAGCTCGCGATTGCCCTCGCGCGCGACCGCGGCGGCGTAAGGCACGCCGGTCGCGGCCAGCGCCGCGGACACCGCCGCGGCGCGCTCCTCGTCCCACACGCCGCCGAGCCGCGCGGCGGCGCCGCCGCACGGGCCGACCTCGTCGCCGGCGCCGAGCTGGTGGCCGAGCGCGGCGGCCCCCGCGATCACCACGGCTCCCGCCGCCGCCGCCAGCGCCGCCGGCCAGCGCCGGCGGCCGGCCCGCTCGAGGGCGGAAAGCAGCGCGTCCATCGACGGGAAGCGATCGGCCGGGTCGCTCGCCAGCCCGCGCGCGACCGCGCGGCGCACCTGCGCCGGCACCCGCTGCTCGCCGGGCGGCGGCTCGCGCAGCGCGCCGCGCTCGACCTCCTTCATCAGGCTGGTGACGGTGTCGCCGGAGAACGGCCGGGCGCCGTGGAGGCCGACGTAGAGCGAGGCGCAGAAGCTGAACTGATCGCTGGCCGGGGTGGCCGGCTCGCCGCGCAGCTGCTCCGGCGCCATGTAGATGGGCGTGCCGATCACCGCGCCGGTGGCGGTCAGCGACGAGGCGAGGAGCGGAGAGGTGCCCGGTGAGCCGGCCGGCGCGGCGGCCTCGATGACGCCGAGCGGCCGGGCCACGCCGAAGTCGGCGACCCGCGGCCGCCCGTCCTCGCCGAGGAGGACGTTCTCCGGCTTGAAGTCGCGGTGGACCAGGCCGGCGGCGTGCGCCGCGGCGAGCCCGCGCCCGGCCGCGATGAAGCGGGCGAGCACCTGGCGCCAGGGCCGCTCCTCGGCGGCGAGCCAGCCGGCCAGGGTCTGGCCGGCGACGTACTCCATCGCGATGAAGATGCGGCCGTCGAGCTCGCCGACGTCGTAGACCGTCACCACCGCGGGGTGGTTGAGGCGCGCCATCGCCTGCGCCTCGCGCGCGAGCCGCTCCTCGAGCGAGCCGGCGCTGCCGGAGGAGAGGTCGCGGCGCAGCACCTTGATCGCGACCCGGCGGCCGAGCGCCGGATCCTCGGCGGCGTACACCTCGCCCATGCCGCCCTTGCCCTCGAGGGCGGTGATGACGTAGCGGCCGAGCCGGGTGCCGGGCGAGAGCGTCCCGCCGCCGGTGGCAGCGGGCGGCGGGTCGCCGGTGTCGGGGAGGGTCGGGGCGCTGCTGATCGCGTCGACGGGCGGCGGCGAGGCGGCGGCGAGCGCGGAGATCGCCGCGCGGCAGTCGTCGCACTCGTCCATGTGCTGCTCGACCCGCGCGCGGTCCTCCGCCGAGCCGCGCCCGTCCACGAAGGACAGCAGCGCGTCCTCGGCCGGGCAGCCGCCCCCCTCCGATCGCACCATCGCTGCGTGTATTATGAAGCAATGGGGCCGACCGCCGGGGGGCAGACGGACGAGCTCCTGCGCCTGCTGCGCCGGGCGCGGCCGGATCTCGAGCTCGGCGAGGAGGACGCGGCCTACCTGGGCCAGCGGCTGGCCAGCGCGCGCGAGGCGTGGCCGGAGCTCGGCGGCGAGGGCGGCGGGGCGGCGCAGGCGATCGCGCACCTGGCGCCGCACCTCGGCGGCGCCCCGCTGGCCGCCGCGATCGGCGAGCTCCACGTCGAGGATCTCGTGCTGGCCGGCGCGGCCGCTCGCGGCGACGCCGGCGCGCTCGCAGCGGTCGACCGGTTGTGCGCCGCCGCGGTGGAGAAGGCGGCGCGCTCGGTGCGCGGCAGCGACGCGGTGTCCGACGAGCTCCTTCAGCGGATCCGGGTGCGGGTGATGGGGCCGCGCGAGCCGGACGCGAGCGGGGCGCCTGCCATCGCCAGCTACGCCGGCGCCTGCTCGCTCGCCGGGTGGCTGCGGGTCATCGCGGTGCGCGAGGCGATCAAGCTGGTGAGCCGCCGGCGCGAGGTGCCGGTCTCCGACGAGCTCCTCGCCAGCGCGCTGGCGCCGGACGCCGGGCCGGAGCTGGCCTACATGAAGCGCCTCTACCGCGCCGAGTTCGGCCGCGCCTTCTCGGCGGCGCTGGCGTCGCTGTCGCCGCGGCAGCGCACCCTCCTGCGCCAGCACGCGCTCGACGAGCTCGGCCTCGACCGGATGGCGCGCCTGTACGGCGCGCACCGCGCCACCGTCGCGCGCTGGCTGGCGGCGGCGCGGGCCGATCTGGTCGCAGCGACCCGCCGCGAGCTGGTCGAGCGGCTCGGCATCTCGCCGGTCGAGGTCGACAGCATCCTCCGCCTGGTCGAGAGCCAGCTCGACGTCAGCCTGGGCGGCCTGCGCGGCCGCGCGCGCCGCACCGCGCGCTCATGAGTCGAAAATCTCCCGTCATCTCGCGGCGATGAAGAGTTCGCGTGCGACGGATGGCCGCGGGGCGGCTCCTGTCTGATGACGAGGAGGTGATGTGACGATGCGAGGACGATCGACGCTGCCCCTTCCCCACCCCGCGGCGCGAGGAGCTCGGCTCGCGGTCATCGCGGGGCTCGCGTGCGCCGCCGGAGCCTGCGCCCTGTTTCAGCCCAGGGACTGGCAGTCCGAGCTGGCTGGCGACATCCCGGTCGTGGTCCACAACCAGACGACCATTCCCATCGAGGTCCACATCATCCCGTGGCGAATGACCGGCGGGCCGTACGACGGGGTCCTTGGCCGCCCGTGGGGAGGAGGCGCGCTTCCTCCCGGGGAGAAGCTCGAGGCCGGCATCAAACCGGGCAACTACACGGTCTACCTGCGGGGCACGAAACCCGGCAAGGAGCCGTTCGAGGACGACTGGACCCTCCATTTGCATTCGGGCGAACCGCAGGTGATATGGGCGACCGAGTGGGACCTCGATGAGATCCGCGCCGGCACTGCGCACCGGCCAGAGGCTCCCCCCGGAGCCATCGCCATGACGTTGAGACCTCCGTGGAGACCCTCGCGCTCGGGCTCCTCTCCGCGGATGGCGGCGCCCGCCGGGCCTCCGGCCGGGGCGCCTTCCGCCGAGCCAGAGCCGGCGCCCGCGCCGGAGCGGGAGCCCAAGCCCGCCGCCGCCTGCAAGCCGGACGGCGCCGAGGCCTGGCACTACTCCGAGTGCTGCAGCCAGACGGCCTACACCGAGGAGATCCAGGACCCGGTGAGCGGCGCCTGGCGCAGCGGCCGGCACCTGTGCGGCAAGAAGCCGCCGGAGCGGTGAGCCGGCGGTGGAGAGAACGCGAGCGGCTGGCGGCTACGCGCCGGCCCCTGTGTGGTGACAAGACGGAGGTGATGTGATGCAAGGACGATCGCTCCTGCCCCTGGTCCCTGCCCGCCAGATGCGGCGAGCCCGGCTCGCGGCCCTCGCGGCGCTCGCGTGCGCCGCCAGCGCCTGCATCTTGCTCCCCCCCAAGAGGGACTGGCAGTCCGAGCTCGCCGGCGATGTCCCGATCGAGGTCCACAACCAGACGACCTTCCCCTTCGAGGTGTACATCTACCCGTACCACGATCATGCGGGCGACATCGGTCAACCGTGGGGCGGCGGGCCGATTGCCCCGGAGGAGAAGCGCGACTTTCGCATCAAGCCCGGCACCTACACGGTCCTGATGAAGGGCGAGAAGCCGGGAAGAGGTCTGTTCAACAACCGGTGGACCCTCTTTCCGGACGACGGGGCGACGGTCTTCTGGGTGACCGAGTACGACCTGGACGCCCCTGTGCCCAGCCCCGGCGAGCCCCCTCCCCCCGGCACCGCCCTGAGCCGGCCCGCTCCCCCCGGCACCCTCGAGTTCACGTTGTTCCCTGAGGGGACGTGGGCGCGCGCGCACCGTTCGTCCTCGTCGCCCGCGATGTCTGCGCCCGGCCCAGCGGCCGGGGGACCGGCCGCCGAGCCGGCACCGCAGCCGGAACCTGCCCCCGCGGCCGCCGCCTGCAAGCCTGACGGCGCCGAGGCCGGGCACTACTCCGAGTGCTGCAGCCAGGAGGCCTACACCGAGGAGATCCAGGACCCGGTGAGCGGCGCCTGGCGCAACGGCCGGCACCTGTGCGGCAGAAAGCCCTAGGAGCGCGAGCGCAGCGACAGAGCAGGAGGAGGATCGATGCAGCGCGCTCGCCCGCGCGATCAGGGGGCGCGGGTGCAGGCGTTGAGCGCCTTGACCATGGCGCTCATGCGGTCTCCGCGCAGCGACTCGGGGTAGAGGTAGACGCCGAGGAAGCCGCCGTCCTTCACCTCGGCGCAGGCGCGCCGGGTGGCGTCGCGGATGCGGGCGGCGCCGGTGCTCGCCTCGCCCAGGTGGATCATCGGCTCGCCCGGCTCGCCGGCGCTCCTCCACAGCGAGAACTGATCGTCGACCTGGTACTGGCTCGAGTAGATCTCGGCGAAGTGGACGCGCACGCCGCTCTCGATCGACTTGCGCCAGCCGGCGCCGCGGTTGGCCATGTAGACGTAGCCGCGGCCGGGCACGCCCCCGGCGCAGGCCTGGATGCGGCTCCTCTCGGTGGCGGCGTCGTGGGTGGTGTTGGTGTCGTCGTACACCCACTTGTGTCCGTCCGGGTGGAGCACGCCGCCGTCGTACTGGCAGAGCTTCCACTCCTTGTTGCTCTTCGACACCCGCTCGTAGGTCCAGCAGCCGTTGGCCGCCGCGACGCCGTCCACGCCGGGGTCGTCCATCCCGGTGTAGAGCGCCACCGTCACCACCAGGCGCTTCTTGCAGGCCGGCGGCTCCGACACGGTCGCCTTGACGCCGTTGTAGCCCTCGATGAAGCGAGTCACGAGCCCCTCGGGCGCAGCGAGCTTCCAGCCGCCGTCGCCGCCGCAGCGGACCTCGCCGCTCGCCAGGTACGCGGCCATGAGCGGCACGTCGCGCCTGTGCGCCGCAAGCGCCTCGTCGCTGCCGAGGTAGTCCGCCAGCGTGGTGATGCCGAAGCCGGGCGAGGCGGCCATCCGATCCAGGCACTCTCCCTCGCCCAGCTCGGGGTGGACCTCGGCGCACTGAGCGCCGGACAGGAGCGCGGCGCCGTGGTAGCCGCGATCCGCCTCGCACTGGCCGGTCGCGACCAGCGCGGCGTAGATCGATTTGCGCGACAGCCCGACCCGGTCGGCCTGGTGGCTGACCCAGCCGGCGTAGCGATCGACACAGCGCTGGATGGTGTCCGGCGGGGCCATGCGGGGCGCGCGGTGCGGCACGAGCAGCCAGCCGTGGATGAGCTGCCAGTCGACGCCGCCGCAGCGGTTGTGGAGCGAGCGGCTCGGCGGATCCGGGTGGCCCGGCCCCTCGGCCGGCGGCGGCTGCTCCTCGGCCGGGCCGCCGTCCGGTCCGCCGCCCTCCGGCGCGTCGCCGGCGTCGGCGTCGCCGCCGCCGGCGGGGCCGGCCTCGTCGGCGCAGGCCGGCAGGACCAACCCGGCCGCGATCGCCATGGCGAGAAGCGGGGCCCAGATCGAGGTGCGCGCGCTCACGGGCGAGCGCGAGAGCAGGATGCGTGCCCGGCGTCCAGCCTGCCAAGAGCGGGGCCGGGGCGAGCAGGTCCCGCCGTCATTCAAGTCACTTACGACGACCGAGGGTCGTTTCGCGACGGCCGGGGACCGCCCCCGGTCGTTTGGTCTGACCACTTTTGTGTGTACACGCGCCGGCCCGGAACCGCCGCGGCGGGCCGGGCGCGGCCCGGAGCGGCCGCCGGCGGGGTGGCCCGGGCGCCCCGGATCAGAGCGGCCGCGGCGGGCTCGCCTGGGCGCTCGCGTCGTCGCCCCAGCAGGTGATCCGCATGTCGCTGGCCAGCGCGCAGGTGTGGGCGCCGCCGGCGCTGACCGCGAGGAAGGTGCCGGCCGGCGGCGAGGCCTGGCCGCGATCGTCGGCGCCCCAGCAGGCCAGCGTCCGGTCGCTGCGGATCGCGCAGGTGTGATCGTAGCCGGCGCTCAGCGCGAGGAAGGTGCCGGCCGGCGGCGAGGCCTGGCCGCTCCCGTCCTCGCCCCAGCACGCGACCGTGAGATCGGCGCGGCGCGCGCAGGCGTGGCCGCCGCCGGCGCTCACGTCGACGAAGGAGCCGTCGGGCGGCGTCGGCGCGCCCGCGCCCCAGCAGGCGAGCGTGGTGTCGGCGCGGCGGCCGCACGAGATCCCGACGCCCGCGCTGACGTCGAGGAACGCGCCCGCCGGCGGCGCGGCGGCGCCCTCGCCCCAGCAGGCGAGCGTCTGATCGGCCAGGCGACCGCAGGCGTGCGCGCCGCCGGCGCTGATCGCCAGGAAGGATCCGGCCGGCGGGCTGGCGGACATCTCGCCCCAGCACGCCGCGGTGGTGTCCGCGCGGATGCCGCATGCGTGCGCGCCGCCGGCGCTGACCTCGAGGAACGGGCCGTCCGGCGCGGCGGTGCGGCCGCCGGCGCCCTCGCCCCAGCACGACACGGTGCGGTCCGGTCGCACGGCGCAGCTGTGCTCGCCGCCGGCGGTGACCTCGAGCGCGACCGGGCCGGGTCCGTCGCCCTCGCCGCACACCGCCTGCTTGTCGGCGCAGCAGTCGCCGCTGGCCTCGCAGTCGGCGTCGCAGAAGCAGGTGCCATCCGACGGGCCGCCGCACAGGAGCTCGCCGCCCTCGCCGATGCAGCTCCCGCTCAGCTCGGAGGGGTCGATCGGTCCGCGGCCATCCGGGCCGCTCTCGCCGCCCCCCGGTTCCACCGCGCACCCGGCGACCAGCGCCAGCGCGGCAAGGGTCGGAGCCTGCATGGTGACGCGACGCGCTCTCACGCCGGCGAGTGCTGCAACGAGCGGACCAGCGGCGGCGACCGCGTAGGCCACCGTCTTCCCGGGCGTTGCGGCGGCGCGGCGGCCCGCGCGCCGCAAGGCGCGCCGGCCAGGTGACCGCCAGGTGACCGATCGAGTGGCCACCGGAGGGTGCGCCGAGCACGGCGGCAGCGCCCGGCCCGCTCGGCTCCCGCGCGCGCCGCAAAGGGCGTGCGAGCCGGGGCCCGCGTTGCAGACTTCGACCATGCGCACCACCCTCGCCCTGTCCGCCGCCGCCCTGGTCGCCGGCGCCGCCGCCAGCGGCGCCTGCAGCAAGAAGAGCGGCGGCCAGAACGGCGGCGAGGTGGCGGCCACCCAGGCAGGAGGCGAGGAGAGCATGGAGCGCCCAGCAGGCGGCACCGCCCGGTCCGGCGCGCCGGTCGAGACCAGGCCGCCCAACGTGCCGAGCCAGAAGCCGGCCTTCGCCGGCCAGACCCGCGCGCCCCACCGCCCCTCCGGCGTCGAGCTCGACGTGCAGACGATCGCCGGCGGGCTCGAGCACCCGTGGGGGCTCGCCTTCTTGCCCGGCGGCGAGCTCCTGGTCACCGAGCGCGCCGGGCGCATGCGGATCGTGCGCGAGGACGGCTCCCTGTCGCAGCCGGTCGCCGGGATCCCGGAGGTCGACGCGCGCGACCAGGGCGGCCTGCTCGACGTGGTCCTCGATCCGGCGTACGGCGACAACCAGCGCATCTACTGGAGCTACTCCGAGCCGCGCGAGGGCGGCAACGGCACCGCGGTGGCGCGCGCGCGCCTGGTCACCGGCGAGCGGCCGCGGGTCGAGGGCGTCCAGGTCATCTGGCGCATGACGCCGACCCTCGACTCGACCAAGCACTTCGGCGGCCGGCTGGTGTTCGCGCGCGGAGGCGACACCCTGTTCATCACCACCGGCGAGCGCTCGATCCTGGCGGGCCGACGCCAGGCGCAGGAGCTCGACAGCGCCCTCGGCAAGGTGATCCGCGTCCGCCCGGACGGATCGATCCCGCCCGACAACCCGCTGGTCGGGCGCGACGACGCGCTGCCGGCGATCTGGTCGTGGGGCCACCGCAACGTGCAGGCGGCCGCGCTGCACCCGGAGACCGGCGAGCTGTGGATCGTCGACCACGGGCCGCAGGGCGGCGACGAGGTCAACGTGGTCCGCAAGGGCAAGAACTACGGCTGGCCGGTCATCACCTACGGCGAGGAGTACGGCGGCGGCCCGATCGGCGAGGGCATCACGGCCAAGGAGGGCATGGAGCAGCCGCTCTACTACTGGGACCCGGTCATCGCGCCGTCCGGCATGGCCTTCTACGACGGGGATCTGTTCGAGGCCTGGAAGGGGAGCCTCCTCGTCGGCGGACTGGCCGGCGAGCACGTCGCGCGGCTCGAGCTCGAGGGGGAGCGGGTGGTCGGCGAGGAGCGGCTGCTGGAGGGCAAGGCGCGCTTCCGGGACGTCCGGGTCGGGCCCGACGGCGCGGTCTACCTTCTGACCGACGAGGACGACGGCGAGATCCTCCGGCTGGTGCCGCGCGGCGGCTGAGGCGGGATCGCGCGGGATCGCGCGGGCCGCGCCGCGGAGCCCGCGGCGCGCGCGAGCCGCGCGGCCGGGGCGCACATCGATTATCGTCCGGCGGATGCGCCCGCTCCCCGCCGCGCCTCGCCGCCCTCGCCCTCGCCGGCCTCGGTCTCGTCGCCTGCGCCCGCTCCGCCGGGACCCGGGCGGCGCCCGAGGATCCGTTCGGCACCATCCCGTCTGACTACGTCCGCCTCACGCTGCACATCGGCGCCCACGAGGAGGGCTACGTCGACGCCTACTACGGCCCGCCGGAGTGGGCCGAGGAGGCGCGCACCCGGCCGCGCCCGCTCGCCGAGCTGGCCGCCGAGGCCGACCGCCTGATCGCCGCGGTGGCGGCGATCGACGAGGCCGCGCTCGATCCGCTGTCGCGCCGGCGTCGCCGCTACCTCCAGGCGCACCTCGAGGCCGCCCGCGCCCGCATCGATTACATCCGCGGCGTGCGGCTGCCGTTCGGCGACGAGGCGCGCGCCTTCTTCGGGGTCGAGCTCGAGCTGCGGCCGCTCTCGAGCTACGAGGCGGTGCTGGCGAAGATCGAGGAGCTGGTGCCGGGAGACGGCCCGCTCGGCGAGCGGGTCACCGCCTTCCGCGACCGCTACGCGGTGCCGACCGAGCGGATCGACGAGGTGGTGAGCGCGGCGATCGCCGAGTGCCGGCGCCGCACGCTCCGCCACATCGAGCTGCCCGCGGGCGAGGCGTTCACCGCCGAGCTGGTGACCGGCAAGCCGTGGCAGGGCTACAACTGGTACAAGAGGGGGACGCCCACAGCGTCATCCAGGTCAACACCGACGGACCGTTCCCGATCTCGCGCGCGGTGCCGCTCGGCTGCCACGAGGGCTACCCCGGCCACCACACGCACAACGTCCTCATGGAGGAGCGCCTGGTCGAGGGGCGCGGCCTGGTCGAGCTGTCGGTGCTGCCGCTCTACAGCCCGCTGGCGATCATCGCCGAGGGCTCGAGCAACTACGGGATCGACCTGGCGTTCCCGGGCGAGGAGCGCCTGGCCTTCGAGGCCGAGGTGCTCTACCCGCTCGCCGGGCTCGACCCGGCCACCGCGCCGGCCCTGCGCGAGCTCGACCGCGCGTTCGAGGACCTGAGCGGGCTGGAGGTCACCATCGCCGCCGACTACATCGACGGTCGCATCGATCGCGAGCGCGCGCTGGCGCTCCTGCAGAGCCACGCGCTGGCGTCGCCGCCCCGCGCCGCCCAGCGGATCACCTTCATCGAGGCGTACCGCAGCTACGCGGTCAACTACTGGATCGGCGAGGAGCTGGTGCGCGCGCACGTGGAGGGGGCGGCGGCGGACCCGGACGGCCGCTGGCGGGCGCTCGAGGCGATCCTGGCGCAGCCGACCGTGCCGGCCGACCTCCAGTGACGGGCCGGTGCGCTAAGGTGGTCCCGTGGCAGCGGTCATCTCGGTCTCCAACCTGAGCAAGCGGTACGCCTCCGGGCTCGAGGCCCTAAGGCGGGTCAACCTCGAGATCCGCCGCGGCGAGATCTTCGCGCTGCTCGGGCCCAACGGCGCCGGCAAGACCACCCTCATCAGCATCATCTGCGGCATCGTCACGCCGACCGACGGCACCGTGCTGGCGGACGGCCACGACATCATCCGGGACTACCGCGCCGCCCGCTCCAAGATCGGCCTGGTGCCGCAGGAGCTCACCACCGACGCCTTCGAGACGGTGTGGGCGACGGTCAGGTTCAGCCGCGGGCTGTTCGGCCGGCCGCCCAACCCCGCCCACCTGGAGAAGGTGCTGCGCGACCTGGCGCTGTGGGACAAGCGCGACGCCAAGATCATGACCCTGTCGGGCGGCATGAAGCGGCGCGTGATGATCGCCAAGGCGCTGTCGCACGAGCCGGAGATCCTGTTCCTCGACGAGCCGACCGCCGGGGTGGACGTGGAGCTGCGCCGCGACATGTGGCAGCTGGTCCGCCGGCTGCGCGACAGCGGCGTCACCATCATCCTGACCACCCACTACATCGACGAGGCGGAGGAGATGGCCGACCGCATCGGCGTCATCCGCAAGGGGGAGCTGATCCTGACCGAGGACAAGGCGACCCTCATGAAGAAGCTCGGCAAGCGCCAGCTCACCGTGCAGCTGCAGGAGCCGATGGCGGCGGTCCCGCCCGAGCTGGCCTCCTTCCACCTCACCCTCAAGGGGGACGGCAGCGAGCTCGAGTACACCTTCGACTCCACCGAGGAGTCGACCGGGATCCCGGCGCTGCTCCGGCGCCTGGGCGACCTCGACATCGGCTACAAGGACCTGAGCACGCGGCAGAGCTCGCTGGAGGAGATCTTCGTGAGCCTGGTGCACGAGCAGGAGTGATCGTGGGCGGCCTCCACTTCAACCGACACTCGGTCTGGGCCATCTACCGCTTCGAGATGGCGCGGATCGCGTGCCGGTTCATCGCCGCCCCCGCACGAGATCGACGAAGATGTCCTCGAGCGACGACTGGTGCGTGTGCAGGTTCTTGAACACCACGCCGGCGTCGTCGAGGCGGCGCAGGAGCGCGGTGATCTGCGCCTGCACCTCCTCGCCGTCGATTGGGTACACAGGCTCGGCGCAGCCGCACGCGCGCTCGACACCGCCAAGCGCAACCGCACAGGGAAGGCGCCTCAAG
>Ga0079224_100008921_pt1 | contig 13626 bp, 12 predicted proteins | sample Stecom2015_FD_80414 | JGI IMG/M metagenome (GOLD analysis project Ga0079224, IMG submission 80414) | Agricultural soil microbial communities from Utah to study Nitrogen management - Steer compost 2015 | ecosystem: Environmental > Terrestrial > Soil > Agricultural land | place: USA: Utah... | reverse complement strand
GCGCGCCGTTCAGCGCCATCGTGAGGTCCGCCTTGCCGAACCAGAGCCGCGCGAGCAAGAGCGCCCCGAGGAGGCCTCCGGCCGCCGCCATATTCGTATTGACGAACACCGCGGCGACCGCGTTCGCCTCGTCGACGTTCGAGACCTTGAGCTCAGAGCCGCCGTTGAACCCGAACCAGCCGAGCCATAGGATCATCGTGCCGAGCGCGGCGAGCGGCAGGTTGGCGCCGGGAATCGCCCGCACCTCGCCGCCCGGGCCGTACTTGCCGCGCCGCGCGCCGAGCAGCAGCACGCCGGCGAGCGCGGCCGTTCCGCCCGCCATGTGCACGACGCCCGAGCCGGCGAAGTCGAGGAAGCCCGCCTCGTCGAGGAAGCCGCCGCCCCACTTCCAGTAGCCCTGCACGGGATAGATGAAGCCGGTCATCACGATCGCGAACAGGAAGAACGACCAGAGCTTCATCCGCTCCGCGACGGCGCCGGACACGATCGACATCGCCGTCGCGACGAACACGACCTGGAAGAAGAAGTCCGCCATCGCGGAGTAGTACGGGGCGTCGTCTCCGCCGGCAAGCACGTCCGCGGCCGCGTTGTCCCCGGACGTGAGCATGCCGATGCCGGGTATCACGCCGTTGCCGTCGCCGTACATGATGCCGTAGCCGCACAGCATGTACATGATGCAGGCGATCGAGTAGAGGCCGACGTTCTTCGTCAGGATCTCGGCCGTGTTCTTCGCGCGCACGAGCCCGGACTCGAGCATCGAGAAGCCCGCGGCCATCCACATCACGAGCGCGCCGCACACGAGGAAGTAGAACGTGTCGAGCGCGTACGATAATTCCAATACGCTGTCCATGTGCCGAAAGACCTCCGCTGGGGCTGATGAGTTGCTTGCTGGCGGTTCGGGTGAAACCGCGGCCTCTTCTGCAGCCTCCGTGCCATCCGGCATTCGGCAAGAAAATCAAACGGTTGTGTCTCGACGGTGCGGCAGCGGGCCGGCGCCGTGCACCAAGCTGCGGCACGGCCGCGCGCCCGCGTGCACCGCGCTGGCGCAGCGCGTATTGATCCCCGCAAGGGGCCGGGGCAGCATGAATCGAAAACATCGAAAAGAAGGAGCGCTCGTCATGCTGAACCGCCTCGCCCTCGCCTCGCTCGCGGCTTTCGTGCCTCTCGCGGGCAACGCACAGGACGTCGTCGTGTTCGAGAACGTCAACATTGTCCCGATGGACGAGGAACGCGTGATCGAGGCGCAGACCGTGGTCGTCCGCGACGGCCGTATCGAGTCGATCGCGGACGCCGGAAGCGCCGAGGTTCCGCGCGACGCGCTCGTGATCGACGGCGCGGGCCGCTACCTCGTTCCGGGTCTTGCGGAGATGCACGCGCACGTGCCGCCGACGAGCGATGCGCGCTATCTCGAGGAGGTGCTGTTCCTGTACGTCGCGAACGGCGTGACGACGGCACGGGGGATGCTCGGCGAGCCCGGGCATCTCGAGCTGCGCGGGCGCCTCGAGCGGCACGAGGTGCTCGGCCCGCGCCTGTACACGTCCGGCCCCTCGTTGAGCGGGCAAAGCGTCTCGAGCCCCGAGCAGGCCGCGCGCATGGTGCGCGAGCAGGCCGAGGCGGGCTACGACTTCGTGAAGCTGCATCCCGGCCTGACCCGCGCCGAGTTCGACGCGGCGGTCGAAGCCGCGCGGGAGGCGGGGATCGAGCTGGCCGGGCATGTCTCGGAGGAGGTCGGGCTCGAGCGTGCGCTCGAGGCGCGGCAGGCGACGGTCGACCATCTCGACGGCTACGTCCAGTATCTCGTGCCCGAGGAAGAGCGCGGCGAGGGCCCGGCCGGTTTCTTCGGCCTCGGACTCGCGGACCGCGTCGACGTCGAGCGCATTCCGGAGGTCGCCAGGGCGACGCGCGAGGCGGGTGTCCGCGTCGTGCCGACTCAGACGCTGCTCGAGCACTGGGCGGCGCCGAGCCCGACGGCGGATGAGCTCGCCGCGCGTCCCGAGATGGCATACGTCTCGCCCGCGACGCGGCAGCAATGGCTGCAGTCGAAGCGGCAGATCATGCAGGCGCCCGGCTACACGGAGGAGAAGGCCCGGCGCCTGATCGACGTGCGCAGGCGGCTCGTCGCGGCGCTGCACGACGAAGATCCGGGTCTGCTGCTGCTCGGCTCCGATGCGCCGCAGGTCTTCAACGTTCCGGGCTTCTCGCTGCACCACGAGCTCGAGGCGATCGCCGCGGCCGGCCTTTCGCCGTACGAGGCGCTGCGCACCGGCACCGTGCATCCGGCCGAGTTCTTCGGCGCGGAGGACGAGTTCGGCCGGATCGCGCCGGGGCTTGCGGCCGATCTCGTGCTCGTCGACGGCAATCCCCTCGAGGACCTCGCCGCGATGCGCGAGCCGGCCGGCGTGATGGTGCGCGGACGCTGGCTCGATCGCGAAACGCTCGACCGGCGTCTCGAGGAGATCGCGGAGCGCTATCGTTGAGCGTGAGCCCGTCTTGTTCCTGATCTTCGTCTGCGCAGCATTCGGCCTCCTGATCGGCGGTCCCCGCGGGCTCGTCATCGGCGCGCTGCTCGGCTGGGCGCTGTCCTGGGGGCTGCGCAGCGTCCTGCGCAGCAGCCTCGCCGCGGTCCAGGCGCAGTTCCTCGAGACGACGTTCGCCGTGATGGGCGCGCTCAGCAAGGCGGACTCCGTGGTGACTCGCGAGGAGATCCGGGCGGCCGAAGCGCTGTTCGATCGGCTGCGGCTGTCGTCCGCGCAGCGCGAGAAAGCAAAGGCCGCATTCAACCGCGGTAAGGCGCCCGACTTCGACCTCGACGGGGAAGTCGACCGCTTCGCGCGCATCGCGCGCGGGCGCGTGTTCCTGCTGCAGCTCTTCCTGCAGGCGGAGCTGATGGCGGTCGCCGCGGACGGGCGCGTGCACGAGGCCGAGCACGCGATGCTCGTGCGCGTCGCGCGCCGCCTCGGCCTGTCCGAGCGCGACGTGGCCCAGCTCGAGGCGCTGCTGCGCGCGGCGGCGCAGGGACCGTTCGCGGAGGAGGCCCGTCGGCCGTCGCCGAGGCAGAAGCTCGACGACGCGTACGCGGCGCTGGGTCTTGCGCCGGGCGCGACCGAGAGCGAGATCAAGCGCGCGTATCGCCGGCTCGTGAGTCAGAACCACCCGGACAAGCTCGCCGCGAAGGGGCTGCCGGAAAGCATGCGTTCGATCGCGGAGGAGAAGACGCGCGAGCTGAACGCGGCGTACGACCTGATCAAGGAGGCGCGCGGCTTCGTCTGATTCACGCGAAGAGCCGCAGCACCTCGTTCAGCAGCGCATAGCCTTCCGGTGTCGGGCGAAGCGCGCGCTGGTCGCGCTCGATCCAGCCCCGCGCGGCCGCGGCGGACAAGGGGGCCTCGATCGCTCCGATCGGCTGGCCCGTGATCGCTTCGAAGTCATCGACGGCGAATCCGTCCGGTAGCCGCAGCGCGTTCATCAGGAACTCGAGCACGATCTCCGAAGGCGTCGCGATGCGCTCGACGGCGGCGGCCGCTTCGCTTCCGGCAAGCTCCATGTACGTGCGGGGATTGCGCGTCTTCGCGGTCCGCAGCACCGTGCCGTCCGGCGTCGTGCGCTTGCCGTGCGCGCCCGCGCCGATGCCGACGTAATCGCCGAAGCGCCAGTAGTGCAGGTTGTGGCGGCAGCGGAACCCGGGCCGGGCGTAGGCCGAGACCTCGTAGCGCTCGTAGCCGGCGCTCGAGAGCAGCCGGCGTCCGGCAGCCTCGATCTCGAGAACGGTATCGTCGTCGGGCAGCGGCGGCGGGCGACGGTGGAACGCGGTATTCGGCTCGAGCGTGAGCTGGTACCACGACACGTGCTCGGGCCCGAGCGTCAGGGCCCGCTCGAGATCCGAGAGCGCTCCCGCGACCGAGTCGTCCGGCAGCCCGTACATCAGATCGAGATTGACGTTGTCGAAGCCCGCCGCCCGCGCCGCACGCACCGCGTGCTCGGCATCGCGCCCGTCGTGCACGCGTCCGAGCGCGCGCAGCTGCGCGTCGCGGAAGCTCTGCACGCCGATCGACAGCCGGTCCGCTCCCGCGCGGCGATAGGCGGCGAAGCGCTCGACGTCCGCCGCGCCGGGGTTCGCCTCGAGCGTGATCTCCGCATCGTCGCTGACCGTCATCCGCGCCCGAATGCCCGCGAGGAGCCGCGCGACGGCGTCGCCCGAGAAGAGGCTCGGCGTGCCGCCGCCGATGAATATGCTGCGGATCGGCCGGTCGCCGGCGAAGCGCCGCTCGGCTTCGAGGTCGCGGAGCAGCGCGTCGACGTAGCGCTCCTCGGGCACGGGACCCGAGGCCTGGTACGAGTTGAAGTCGCAGTACGGGCACTTGCGCACGCACCACGGCAGGTGGACGTACAGCGACAGCGGACGATGCGGTTCAGTCGGCGGCATGCGGCGGGCGGGAGGCGGGCTCCACCAGGCGGTGCCCGATCTTACCAGCATGGTGACGGCACGCGGGCTTACGTACACTCCCGAATCGAGCCAAGACGAAGGTGGACCGCACGGCCCACGGGAGCAGCATGTGAAGGCAGTGAGCTGGCTCGTCAACGCTGCCCGGCGCCGCTGCGTCCGGGCGGCAACGACCGACGAGGACGGCGTCGAGGAGGCCCTGCGCAGGAGCGAGGAGCGTTACCGCGCGATCGTCGACACGCAGTCGGAGATGGTCTGCCGATTCCGGCCGGACGGCGAGATCCTGTTCGCGAACGGCGGCTATGCGCGTGCCCGCGGCACGACCCCCGAGGCGCTGGTCGGCCGCAGCTTCTGGGACTTCATCACCGACGAAGACCGTCCGGCCGTTCGCGCGATGCTCGATCAGCTGACGCCCGCCACGCCGGAGATCAGGATCGAGAACCGCTTCGAGACGGCCGAAGGCGTGCGCTGGACGCTGTGGACGAATCGAGCGCTCAGGTTCGACGAGAACGGCCGCTGCATCGAGGCGCAGTCGACCGGCATCGACATCACCGACCGTAAGGAAGCGGAGGAGGCGCTGCGCGAAGCGAACCGCCGCAAGTCGGAGTTTCTCGCGGTGCTCGGCCACGAGCTGCGCAATCCGCTCGCGCCGCTCAGCGCGGGAATCGAGCTGCTGCAGCAGCCGACGATCGGCTTCGAGGCGATCGTGAAGGTTCGCGCGATGATGAAGCGTCAGCTTGATCACCTGTCGCGGCTCGTCGAGGATCTGCTCGATCTCTCGCGGATCAGCCGCGGGGACGTCGTGCTGCGCAAAGCGCCGCTCGACGTGCGCGACGTCGTCGAGGCCGCCGTCGAGCTGTGCATGCCCGCGATCGTCGAGCGGCAGCATCGGCTCGTCGTCGAGACGGGGCGCGTGCCGCTGCCGGCCGACGGCGACTTCCAGCGGCTGCCGCAGGTCGTCGGCAATCTGCTGAGCAACGCGGCGAAGTACACGGAGCCGGGCGGATCGATCACCGTCTCGGCCGGCATCGAGGAGCATCACGTCGCCGTGCGCGTCCGGGACACGGGCTACGGCTTGCCGCCCGAGTACGTCGACTCGCTGTTCGATATGTTCACGCAGGTGCCCGAGCACCGAGAGCGGACGGGCGGGGGCGGGCTCGGCATCGGGCTCGCGCTGTCGCGCCAGCTGATCGGTCGCCACGGCGGGTCGATCGAGGCGAAAAGCGACGGACCGGGCTGCGGCAGCGAGTTCATCGTGCGGTTGCCGCTCGGCTGGGCGGCGCGCCCGGAGACGGACGTGCGAGCCCGTCGCGATGCGCCGGATTCCGCGGAGGCGGGCTGATTTCGATCAGCGGCGCTGATCGAGCTCGACGTGCGACCCGCCGCCCGCGCCGCCGAGCGCAGCACGGCGGCGCGACGCACGCCATGTCGCGACCGTGCTCGGGAGCACGCGGCGCAGCCCCGCAAGCGTCCGCACGAGCCGCTCGAAGCGGCGCTGGTCGCGCGCCGTCCAGTCGTAACCGTACTGCTCCCGAAGCGGCGCGGGCAGCGTCCCGAGCGTCAGCAGCCGGTTCGCGAACGTTCCCGGCGCCGCCAAAGGACCGAACGGCGGCGACAGCACGGCATCGGCAAGCTCCTTCGCCTGCTCGCTGACGACGATCCGTCCGGATGCGTGCATCCGCGCCATGTACTCGTCGAGCGCGGCGCCGGTCATCGGCATCTCGCTCGCCCGCGCGCCGAGCGCGACAGCGACGGAGGCGGCCTCGGAGCAGTACGTGTCGCGCTGCTCCTCGGTCATCGGCGCGACCAGCATCCGATAGAAGATCGGTATCGACTCGATCAACGTCGCGTGCACCCATAGGACGAGCTCCGGGTCCTCGGCCGAGTAACGCGTTCCGGCCGGAAACGGGCCGACGTCGGCGGGCAGGGCGCCGTGGACGCGGCGATGGATCGCCCTGATCCTGTCGAGCGTGCGATGTCGATCGCTCGGCGTGCCGAAGGTCAAGTCGAGCATCGCGCGCACCGTCTGCCGCAGCCGGTGGACGGCCGTGGAAGGACGCGCGCGAAACTGGCTGTGCTCGTAGATGCCGGCCGCGATCAGCGGGTGCGCGAACTGAAGCAGGATGGCGCGGCTCCACCCGAGCAGCACGAGCCGCTCGGCATTGACTACGCGCGAGATTGATACGCCGGACCCCGCTCGTTCGAGATTGGATAGCACGGCCTTCCCTTCGGTCGTGTCGCCGCGTCGGTGCTGCAAGTTTCGGTCCGGAGGGTGCAGACAATCAGACAGCGGCTCCGAAGGCCGGTCTGCCATCTCAATCGGAACAGCACCGATTGATCGCGCAAAACCCGGATGCGATGCTCGTAAATCAAGGGACGGTCACTCGATCCGGGAGGCAAGGGAGGCTTCGATGAGGACGAGGCAGCAGTTTGCGGCCAGCCGGATGGCCGTGCTTCCGGCAACGGTATGCCTTCTCCTCGCGGCCGGTGTCGGGACTTCCGCGAAGGCGCAAGAGGAGCTCGAGGAGGTCGTCGTCACGGGCTCGCTGATCGTGCGACGCGACTTCGAGGCCAACAGCCCGATCGTGACCGTCGACGAGGACCTGTTCGACCAGTCCACCACCTCCGCGCTCGAAACCCAGCTCAACCGCCTGCCTCAGTTCACGCCGACGCTCGACAACCCCACGCAGGGCGGCGACATTCAGCCGAACGCGCGGAACACGCCGGGCGTCGCCACCGTCGCGCTGCGCGGGCTCGGCGCGAACCGTACCCTCGTCCTGATCAACGGCCGCCGCGGCACGCCGTCGAACGCCTCGATGGTCATGGACATCAATACGATTCCGCCGGCCGCGGTCCAGCGCGTCGAGGCCATATCGGGAGGCGCCTCGGCCACGTACGGCGCGGACGCCGTCGCCGGCGCGGTCAACTTCATCATGCGGCGGGACTTCCAGGGGCTCGAGCTGTCGGTGCAGGCCGGCTCGCCGGAAGAGGGCGACAACTTCGAGTACGAGTTCTCCGGCGTCATGGGCGCCGACATCGCAGGCGGAGACGGCAACGTCAGCCTCGCGTTCTCGACGAACAAGCGGAACGAGGCCTACCAGCGCGATCGCGACTGGTACCGCGATCTATGGGCCGATCCGACCATCGGGGGCACGCAGTTCTTCCCGGAGTTCCCGGGCTTCTACACCGGGTTCGACAACCTGCCGGATCCGACGGTGCTGAACGAGCAGATCGAGGGCGCGACGTTCACGGCCCCGCCGAGCAACGCGGTCATCTACAGCGACTTCGACGGCAATGCCTTCGCGGGCTTCGACGTCGCCGGCACGCCCGGCGCCTCTGGAGCGCAGTTCATCGACGGCGAAAAGTACGTGCGGCTCGCGAACGGGCAGATCGGCGTCAACAACACGGACAGCTATCTGATCCTGCCGCTGACGAGGCACAACCTGTACACGCAGGGGAACATCGCGATCAGCGACACGATCCGCGCGTTCGCCGAAGGCTATTTCAGCAGGACGAGCACGAACACGACTCAGGAGCCCGTGCCGATCACGAGCGGGTGGAGCGTGCCGATCGATCCGACGATCAACCGGGACGTGATCCCCGCCGCGTTCCTGACGATTCTCGATTCGCGCCCCGATCCCGACGCTCCATTCGCGCTGCGGGCGTTGCTGCCCTTCAATCGCACGTCCGAGACAGACGTATCGACGTATAGCCTCGTCGCGGGCCTCGAGGGGGATTTCCCGGGCAGCGACTGGACGTGGGAGTTCTTCGCGTCCCAGGGTGAAGCCGAGACGACGGTCCTGCAGGAGGGCTTCGCGTCGCTCCAGCGGCTGCGGGCCGTCATGCAGCAACCGAACTTTGGCGAAGGCTTCGAGCTGAAGAGCAACTCCGGCCCGCCCGACTTCGGCTTCGGCGGCGCGACGGGGACGTGCACCACCGGGCTCAATCCGTTCGCCTGGGACTCGGTGAGCCAGGACTGCTTCGACGCCGTCAACGCGGACATCAGCACGAAGCAGGTGATGGAGCAGAACGTCTGGCAGCTCAACTTCCAGGGCGGGCTGGGCAGCCTGCCGGCGGGCGACGTGCGCGCGGCGGCGGGCCTCAACTATCGCGAGAACGAGTACAGGTTCCAGAACGACACGCTGGTCACGCAGGGCTCGTCGTTCCTCGAGCAGGCCGCGGGGCTCTACCCGGCGGGCAGCTCGGAAGGGAAGATCAGCGTGAGGGAAGCCTACGTCGAGTTTCTCGTGCCCGTCCTGTCGGACCGTTCGATCGTTCAACAGCTCGAGCTCGAGATCGGCGGCCGCTTCTCGGACTACAACACCACCGGCGAGAGCAGCACGTACAAGATCCTGGCGGACTGGCGCGTCACGGACGGGCTGCGCATCCGCGGCGGCTTCAACCGCGCCGAGCGCGCGCCGAACGTCGCCGAGCTGTTCCTCGCGCCCGAGCAGACCTTCGCCGTCGCAGCAGGCGGCGACGTCTGCTCGATCAACAACGCCCAGCCGTGGTCGGCCAATCCGGCTCAGAACCCGGAGAACTGGGACGACGTGGTGCGGCTGTGCGGAGCGCTGATGGAGGCGAGCGGCAACGTCAACGCGGACGAGCAGTTCTACGGTGTCCCCGCGGGGACGCTCGCTGCCGCCGATCCTGCTGCCGTGGCCGCCGGCGAGGTGACGACCACGGCGCAGCCTGCCGGACCGTCCTTTCTCTTTCCGACGACGGTCGGCAACCCGAACATCGATACCGAGGAGGCCGACACCTGGACCGTGGGCGCGGTGATCGATCTGGCGTTGGGAACGGGCCTCTTCTCCGACATGCGGATCTCGGTCGATTACTACGACATCGAGGTCAAGAACGCGATCGGCGAGCAGTCTTCCGATATCGTGATGCGCCAGTGCACGGACCCCGCGTTCAATCCGACGTTCGATCCGGAATCGCCGTTCTGCACGGGGTTCAACCGCAACGCAACGGGAATGATCGGCGACCTGCAGCGGACCTTCTTCAATAGCGGGCGCTTCGAGACCTCGGGCGTGGATCTGCAGCTCAGCTGGAATTTCGACGCGGGCCCCGGGCAGGTCTCGATCACGTCGCTGCTCAACGTCCTGTTCGATCTGAAATCCGCGGAGCTCCCGACGGACCCGTTGACGGACTTCGCCGGCACGTTCGGACCGACCCAGAACGGCCTGAACGGCAACGCGTACGATTACCAGGCGCTGTCCTCGTTCACGTACGTGCTCGATCGTTTCGATGTAAGCCTTCGGTGGCAGCATCTGCCGAGCATCGATCCGGAGATCGCGGCGAGCGTTCCGGGCACGACGATCACCGGGGCGTCCGCCTATAACCTGTTTGACCTGCTGGGCCGCTATCAGCTCGGCGAGAACCTGTCGCTGCGCTTCGGCATCGAGAACGTGTTCAACGAGGAGCCGCCGCTGACGGGGCGTGATCCGGCCGCGCGGCCGCCGGACCTGCCCGAGGGCTCGTTCAACACGAACAACTACGACATCAACGGGCGCCGCTTTTATGTGGGCGCGACGGCGTCGTTCTAGGCGTTGAGCACGAGCGCCGCCAAGAGCGCGAGCTCAAGCGCAAGGGGGGTGACGCTCTTCCTGTCAGTGGCTATCGTGCCTTTCCCGATCAACAGGACCTGAGCGCGTGTTATAATTTCGATTATAATAGCCGGTCAGGAAGCCTGAACCATGAGCGCGGTAGTCAAGATACGAAAGGTCGGCACGTCCGCAGGCGTGATCCTGCCCAAGGACCTGCTCGAACGCCTCGACCTCAACGTCGGTGATGAGCTCGTCGTGCGGCCGTCGAAGGATGGCTTCGAGCTTTCGCCTTACGACCAGGACTTCGAGAAGAAGATCCGCGCGCTCAGGCGCAGCCGCCGGAAGTACCGCAACGCCTACCGGGAGCTCGCGAAGTAATTGGCGATCGTCTGGCTCGAGCGCCGGGACATCGAGCATTTCCACGGCGACTTGCTCGAACGGTACGGAGGACTCGCCGGTCGGCCCATCGAAGATTTGCTGGAGGTGACGCTCGCTCGCCCTCAGCACCTGCTCGCGCACGTGCCCGAGAGCACGCTCTTCGAACTCGCAGCCGCGTACGGTTACGGGTTCGCCCGCAATCACTGCTTCCCGGACGGGAACAAGCGCGTCGCGCTCGCCGCGATGGATGTCTTCCTCATGGTGAACGGGCAGGATCTCACTGCGGAGGAGGTCGAAGCCGTCACGGTCGTCCGTGCCGTTGCCGCCGGCGAAATGTCACAGGAGGAGCTTGCAGGATGGCTCGCCGCGAGCTGCGTGCCGCTGGCTGAGGGCGAGCTCTGACGCGCAAAGTCTGTGACGCGTCAGCATTCGAGGGTCGTTCTGGCGGAGAGGGTGTCCGCCAGGGTTAGCAATCGCGGGCTTTCGCTAACTGCCTCACAAATTCGAAAATTCCCCGTCAGTTATGTCACTTACGTTCCACTAGCTTTCGCAAATTGTGGCAATATTCCCCCCAACAGTATGGGCTGGCGTATGGGCTGGCGGAGTGGCGGAGCGATGGAAAAGAAACCCTATGTGATCGCGGTGACGGAAGTTGTCACGTTCGAGACCGAGGCCGAGCGCGACGCGTGGGCCGAGGCCGAGGCCAGGAAATGGGGCCTTCGGCTCGAGCGGAACGAGTACGGCGACATTGCGCTTTACGACGAGTAAGGCGCCATGGCGGCGAAACTCGCCAAGCTCTCCGTGACGGCGGTAGAGAACAAGCGGAAAGCCGGGCTCTACAACGACGGCGGCGGGCTGTATCTGCGCGTCACGGAGTCCGGCTCGAAGTCTTGGATTTTCCGCTATCGGGACCGCGTAACGGGCAAGCTCCGGGACGTGGGGCTTGGTGCTGTTGACTGCGCGTCCCGCAAGACTATCGGCGCATCGCTCACGGCGGCTCGGGAAGCGGCGGCGGAGGCACGAGAGCACGTCCGCGCCGGCCGAGATCCGAAGGCCGAGCGGGACCGCAAGCGTTTCGCTGCGATCGGCGTTCCGACGTTTGAGAAGTGCGCCAAGGATTACATCGCGGCGCATCGGAAGGGCTGGAAGTCCGAAAAGCATGCCGATCAGTGGACGTATACGCTGATCGAGCTGGCCGGCCCCGTGCTCGGCCCGCGCCCCGTGAACGAGATCGACACGGCGCTTGTGATGCGGGTTCTCGAGCCCCTATGGCACGAGCGCACCGAGACTGCATCCCGCCTCCGGGGGCGAATCGAGGCGGTGCTTGATTGGGCCAAGGTGCAGGGCTACCGAGACGGCGAGAATCCGGCGCGGTGGCGTGGGCACTTGGACAAGTTGCTACCCCGGCCGAGCAAGGTTCGCCGCGTGAAGCATCACGAGGCTATGCCGTACCGGGACGTTCCTGCGTTTATGCGCACGATCCCTGACACCATCACGGGACGGTGCCTCGCGTTCACGATCCTTACGGCGACGCGCACTAACGAGAGCATCGCCGCGCGGTGGTCAGAGATCGACCTGGAATCGGCAACGTGGACCGTTCCGGCGGAGCGCATGAAAGCGGAGCGTGAGCACAAGGTTCCGTTGCCTCCGTCGGCGGTGGCGATCCTCAAGCGGCAGCTAGGGCACGATGAAACGTATGTGTTCCCGAGCCCCGTCAAAGCCGGTAGCCACCTGTCCAACATGGCTATGTTGGAGCTCCTGAAAGACATGGGCCGGGACGAGACGGTACACGGTTTCCGCTCCTCGTTCCGGGATTGGGCGGCGGAGCAAACCAATTTCCCGCGCGAGCTCGCCGAGGCGGCGCTGGCGCATGCGTTGAAAGACAAGACCGAGGCCGCGTATCAGCGAGGCGACTTGCTCGAGAAGCGGCGGAAACTCATGACCGCATGGGCGCGGTACTGCACGGCGAAGCCTTCGGGCGATGTCGTCGTTCCGATGACCAAGCGGGCATGAGAGGGGAAGCGGCCCCAAAGGTGCAGCCACACCAGAGGGGCCTAACCACAACGGACCTGCATAGGAGGTTCCATCATGGCTACGCAGCATCATAGCAACACTGGCGTTTCGGCGATCGTTCAGCACATTAAGGGCGCCATCGCGCTACTCGAGCGCAACGCCGAGACCAAGGCCGAGCCGATCGGCCCGGAGGCGCAAGCGGAGATCGCGGCGCTGGAAGCTCGGCTAACCGACCTGCTAGACGAGCAGCCGTATACCCCGGCGGTGACAGTGCAGTGAGCCCGGAGAGCGTGGGGCGCAGCAATGCGCCCCTTCGCTCGCTCGAGGCCGTGTCGTCGTCGCTTCGGGGCGCGATCAAGCGGCTTGGTGCCGTTTCCAAATCTCTCCCCGAGGGCGACAGGGGCGCCGTCGCGGCAGTCCGCGCGGAGTTCGGCGAGGCGCGTCGGATCATCCGTGACGCTCTCGCCATGCGGCATTTCGTGGGGCATATCCTCCGATGCGTCGGGCGAATGCAACGGGCTATCCATCGGGCGCCCGGACTCACGGGCGCGACGGTCGAAAGCCTCCGCGATGCGGCCGAGCTGGCGGAGGAACTGGCGGGCGTTCTGGAAGGCATGACCGGGGGTGACGCATGAAACGGTATCGGCTGTATCGCGCGCGAGCCTGGGCGGCGATCTACCGGGCGCGATTGCTCGAGGGAAAGGAACGAGCGGCGGCGATCAGAACGGCGCTCTACTGGCGCCGTGAAGCGGCAAGGGTTGCGATATGAGATCGCGGGTTTGTCGTATGTACCGTGCTCGGGCGTGGGAAGCGATTTACCGGGCGTGGATGCTGAAAGGGGCCGAGCGGGCATTGGCGATTGACACGGCGCGACGGTGGCACCGTGCCGCTATCGAGGCGGTGCGCGTGTCGGAGCGGATCCGGTAGCGGCAAGGCTCGCCCGTGACGTAACGGGCCGCTATCGTTGGCATGGCCGCGCCTAGGCTGACGAGCCGAAAACCGGGACTCTCTCGCCCGGCGGGCGCGGTGTCTTCTCGAGAGCGGGCGACGAGGGACGCTCAAACGTGGCACGCAAGCGGGCGAAGAACGAACCTAGCGTGTTGTCCGCCGAGATCGCGGACGCCCTTGGGCACGCGTCAGACGCGGAGCTCGGCGAGGTCTTAGGCGGCGCGTTGATTGCGTTTGCGCTCGCTAACGCTCGCCCCGGCGCCGATCCGATCGAGCTGGCAAGGGCCGTGCTCAACG